>Ga0066710_100003459_pt1 | contig 13472 bp, 8 predicted proteins | sample GraSoiAngelo_159_FD_79666 | JGI IMG/M metagenome (GOLD analysis project Ga0066710, IMG submission 79666) | Grasslands soil microbial communities from the Angelo Coastal Reserve, California, USA - 14_1009_16_40cm | ecosystem: Environmental > Terrestrial > Soil > Grasslands | place: USA...
GCTCCATTTTCGTGCTGCTGCTGCTCGTGGTGCTGGTACCGCTCTCCCGGCAGGCGTCCGCCCAGCGACCGGGACCATCTGCCGACACGACGACCCTCGACAATCTCATCATCACGGACAAGCCGGCCGTGGACGAGTGGAGCAAGTCAACTCAGGGAAGCCAGGCGCTCGATCCGCGTACGCCCCTCGAGACCGAGTTCCTCCTGTCGCTCACCCCGACGGAGAGGCTTGGCGCTTTTCGATTCAAGCAGCGGTGCATAGTCTGCCATGGCCGCCAGATGAGCCTTCAGCCGAACACGTGGGGCCCGATTCTGACAAAGAAGAACGTGGAAGGCCGCGAGGACACCGTGCGTCGCCAAATTGCCGACGGCTCACCGCGGATGCCGGCCTTCAAATACGCGCTGCAGCCCTCAGAGGTCGAAGCCATCCTTCAGTATCTGAAACGAGTGGACAACGCACCGATGTGACGCGTTCGGGGAGGTGACATGTTCTCGACAAAGCGACTCCTCTGTTGGAGCACCGTCATCGGGGTGCTCGTGGTGGCGGCCGCCAGCCGTCCCATCGTGCCGGCGGGACATGCGCAAGGCAGCCAACTCCTCCTGTCAGGCTCCATCAAAGGGGCAGCCGGGAGTGGCATGGAGGGCGTCACCGTTTCGGCTCGTGGGATCGGCAAAACATTCACCACGACGGTCTTCAGCGACGCCTCGGGCGAGTACTACTTTCCCCAGCTCGAGCCCGGCAAATACAAAGTCTGGGCCCAGGCGGTCGGTTACGAAGCCGGCATCGTCGATCTGCAGCTGAACGGTCCCGTTGGGCGTCAGGACTTCACGATGCGCCCCATGCAGGACTTCACCCTGCAGCTGCGCGGCGATGAGATGGTGGCCTCGCTGCCAGACGCCACCTATCAGGACAGAAAGATGAAGGAGGTCTTCCGGCTGTCCTGCGGCGGCTGCCACAACCAGAACATGGCCCTCAAAGACCGCTTCGACGAGAAGGGCTGGAAGACCATCATCACCCTCATGAGCCGCATCGCGACCTCGGGTTACGGCTCGAGAGACGACGAGGTGCCCAATCCACTGTTCGAGTACTACAAGGACGAGCTGGCGGTCTATCTCGCGGCCGTCCGGGGCCCCGGACCGTCAACGATGAAGCTGGCCCCGCGCGCTCGGCCTCGAGGCGAGGAAACGATGGTCGTCATCCGGGAGTACGACACCAATCAACCCGGCACCGGGCTACCGCTCTTCGACGATGGCAGCTTCTGGCACTTGGGGGCGCCCTCGAAGCTCGACATCCGGAATCACCATTCGATGGACGGCACGCTCGACTTCGACGGCCATGTCTGGTTTTCCGACGATCTCAACCCGAACCCCTACCGGAGCGTTGGCCGGATCGACTGGCGAACAGGAGCCGTCACCAACTTCAAGGTACCACGGTCGGATGGATCGGGACTGGCGTCCACCGTGCACGATGTGATTACCGATCCGCAGGGCATCATCTGGTTTGGCGCCGACGGCAAGCTTGCGCGGATCGAACCGCGCAGCGGCAAGCTCGACACCTTCGAGCCGCCCAAGGAACTGGGACGAGTCGGAGGGATGACGGCCGTCGATGGGAAAGGCCGAATCTGGAGTGGCGGTGGAAACGGCGCGCTCCTGTTCGATCCCAAAACCGGACAGTGGACGAGCTACAAGAACCCCGAATCGGCGCCAGAGGAAGGACTGACAGCCACTTACGGGATGGCGGGAGATCGGGACGGCAATGGGTGGTGGGCACAGCACGCGCTCGACGTCCTGGCCAAGGCCGATGGCGACACGCCGGGCAAGACGATAGCAGTCAAGGTGCCGAAGGCCAGGAATCCCAACGCCGAGCTTTTCACGGGCGACGACAAGAGGATCTTCGAGCTGCTCGGCGGGAGCATCCACCACGGACGCGGAACGCCCGATCAATACACGATTCGCAAGCCGGGCGCCGGCCCGGGACCGACCGATGCCGTCTGGGGTCCTGGGTGGTTCAACGACGCGCTCATCAAGGTGGACATCAAGACGCACAAGACGACCGAGTATAAGTACCCGTGGCGCGACGGTGGCAGCTACCAGGCCGTCGTCGACTACGACGGCCTGGTCTGGGTGGTGTTTACAAACGGCGACTACGTCGCCAAGTTCGATCCGAAGACCGGCCGGTGGACCCGCTACGATCTGCCAACGCTCGGGACCGAGGCTCATGGTCTGCAGATCGCCCGGGTCAATGGGCGGACACAGGTGACCGCTCCATATTTCGCAGCGGGCAAGACCGCCAAGCTCGAGTTCCGCACCGAGGCCGAGTTGAAGGCGCTCAAAACCGAGGCCCGCAAGTCGCGGTAGCCGGCGCCATGGAACCCTCTCGGCACCCGGCGTCGCAGAGCGATACGGGCGTCCTGGGTGGCCGCCTGAGCGCCGCACCTGATGGCCTGGCGGTCTTACTCGCTTTTGCGTTGCTCGCTGCAACAGGCGGCGTGGGCTGGGCTGGTCAGGGCCGTCAGACGGCCACGCCGGCTGGCGAAACCATCCGCTACACGTCAGGCAGCGCTCAAATCGAGACCTACATCGTCCGGCCGAACGCTCAGGGCGCCCGTCCTGCCGTCATCATCGTGCACGACGACCTTGGACTGAACGACGCGATACGCAACATCGCCCAGATCTTTGCCCGAGCGGGCTTCGTGGCGTTTGCGCCGAACCTCGCCTCGCGCGGCGCGGCGCAGCTGCCGCCCGCGTCCGGCACGCAGGGTGCGGGCACGCTCAACCGTCTGGGTCTCTCGCCGACTCAGACGGTGACAGACCTCGTGGCAGCGTTCAGATTTCTCCAGCAGGACGCGGCAGTGGATAAGTCGAAGATCTCAGCGATCGGCCTGGGATGGGGCGGCTATCGCGTCTGGAAGATGGCCGAGCAGCTCCCCGCGTTACATCGCGGCGTCGTGTTCTACGGCGTGACACCCACCGACGACGAGATCGCCCGCGTCGCCACCCCGGTGCTCGGTCATTACGCGCAGTACGATTTCGTTCTGACGGCGTCGGTCCTCAAGACGAAAAAGCAGATGGGTGAGAAGTTCACGTATTACATCTACCCGACGGCTCGCGGATTCTTTGGGGGCGGCAGCGCCGGGAGTGCGCTCGATATCGCCGCGCTGGCTGGCGAAGTGGACCTCTACGCCCTCGAGGCCGACAAGAAGAACGAGCGCGTCACGCCCGGCAAGGGTGACGCGCGTCCGGCGCGGCTGGCCCTCGAGCGGACGCTCGCGTTTCTTCGGAACTGACGCAAAACGCCAAAGTCCTGAGTTTTCAGTTATGAGTTTTGAGGCGTTCGACCGTCTCACACTCAGAACCCAAGACTCACAACTCAGAACTGTATCAGTGGAACTCGTACCCGTAGCCCTCGAGCTGGCTGAGGAGATCCGGCGGGGCGTCGGTTGCGGTAATGCGGCCTTCGACCCTCGGTGACACCGGCGAGAACTCCTTGAGGTAGTCGCGCAGGATGGCGTGGACCGTGATGCCCGCCAGATGGGGCTCGCTCACGCGCTCGAGACGACACAGCGTGTTGATGGGATCGCCCTCTCGTTCGCACGCGGCGATTCGATACACCTTCTCGCGCTCCAGGGGCCGGCCACCGATCTTCACCCAATTCAGACGATGGTTGAGGTCGTTACGCATGGTGAAGTTGACTTCCATCCCTTTGAAGCGGACGACCCAGCCCCCGAACCGGTTCGCGGGATGCTTCGCGAACACGTGATCGAGCTCCATTTCGAGCCACTCCCAGATCTGCTGGCCACTAGCCGCGCCGTACTTCGCCTCGCTGTCTACCGGCACCATGCTCCAGAGGTGGTCGTTGGTGATGACGGCCGGGTGCCGTTCGTCAGCCACGATCGGGGGACCGAAGCGGAAGCCGTTGCTCACGGCCACGTCCGGCTTGAGCTTCCACATCATCGCGTCCGTGATCAGGTTGTCCATCGGGTTTTCGATCACGTAGTAGCGGACGAGCGTGCTCCTGGTGGCGCCGATGGCCTTGTCCAGCTCGGCGGAAAACGGGGCGCGTTGCTCCGCAATGAGCGCGAGCATCCGGGGGTCGGGGGGATATTTCTCCGGGTCTACGTCCAGCAGTTGGTAGTTCGTCTCCTTCACCTTGCCCTGATCCACCACAAGATCCAGGCGCGACACGAACGACCCGAAGGCGCCCGGCTCGGTGACCTTGGCGTACTGGCCTTCCATCGGTCTCCGCACACGTTCATGCGTGTCGGCGCCGAGAATGAAGTCGGCGCCTTCGACCTCCCGCTTGTTCGCGAGATCGACCTGCTGGGCCAGCCCGAGATGGGTCACAAGGAACACAATGGCGCATCGCTCGTCGTCCCGGAGGCGCCGGATGTAACGGGCGACGTTCGCTTCAGGTGGAGTGAACCGGATGCCGTAGCTGTAGGCAGGCGACTGTCGCCTCGGCGTCAACGGATCGTTGTAGCCGACGAAGCCAAGCTTGACGCCGCCAACGACCGTGGTCCAGTAGGCTGGGAACAGCAAATCCGTTTCGGGCAGGTCCGACGACTCGTCTCGGTTGGCCGCACCCTCAGGCTGGCGCGCATGAAACATGTTGGCGCAGATCTTGTGCGCCGCGTAGGCGTTGAGATCGCTCATCATGCGCTGCTTGCCGTACACGACCTCCCAGTTGCCAGGCAGCACGAGGTCGTATCCCACATGGTTCATCAGCGGGACGATCGCACGCCCTTCGCTCAACGCCGCCAGGCCGCTTCCCTGAAAGCAGTCGCCACCGTCAACCAGAATCGTGTTGCCCTGGTTCTCCGCTCGGAGCGCGTCGATCATGCTCTTCAACACGGCGAACCCCCCGCGCTTTCGGTACACGGCTCGTCCGCCCTCGAAGAAGAACTCGTCATGCGTGTAGAGTTGCGCGTGGATGTCGCCCGTGTGGAGGATGGTGATCCGGGCGGCTTTACCCGAACGCACCGTCTCGCTCGACGACAGCGCAGTCTTTTGACTCTCGCCGGAGCAGGCGACCAGCGGTCCCGCTGCGACTGCCCCCAGGGCGCCCAACCGCCGCATGAACGTGCGCCGGGAAGGGCTGATGGTCATCGGGATGATCGGCGCCGGCCGACGTTTCGGCCGGCGCCGAAATGTGACGAGGATCGACTATCGCTTGAGCGCCGCTTCCTTCTCTTCCTGACGATGTCCCGAGAGGATGTTTGGCAGGCCGTAGTTGCCCTCGTGACACGCGTACTCGTAGAGAGGGCCTTCGACCTTGGACATCGGAATCGAGGCCGTCCACGACGCCGTGTACCAAGCCGGATCGTCGACCGTGATCTGGTAGTCCATCACGTCGGGACCCAGCCGGGTGAAGCGCTCGATCACCTTCCCGCGCTCGGTGGTGCCAAACACCGCGACGTTCCGCTGATCGACGTCACGCAGATTGGTGGTCTCGACGACGAGGGTATTGCCCTCCCAGTGACCGCGGGCGTCGCCCAGCCACTGCTTGATGTTGGACGAAACGTGCGTCCGGCCGTCCATCGGGATAATCCGCGCGTCGTGGATCATCTCCACCGAAATCACGACGAAGCCCGGCGCCTGGAGGATCTGGTAGTTGTGGTTGTAGAACCCCGGCATCATCGCGCCCGGCAGGCCGCGGGTGATGCACCGCTCGTATGGACCGCGGTCCTCGGGCCGATCAGCGGGGCTGACCTTCCGGGCCTGCGCCTGCTGTTCGGTGATCTTCTTCGCTGCCGGCGTGAGCTCTGGCAGGCGGCCATCCTGCGGCTGCAGCAGCAACGACGTCCGCCCCTCTGACAGCTTGTATCCGGTCTCGAACCAGACGGTCGGTGAGTATCCGGTCCGCGCGCCGACCGGCTGCTCCGCGATCGGCTTGGCTTCGTTCGCGGCCCGCTGTTCGGCGGCCTTCTGTTCGAACTCGGCGGCCTCTTGCGCGCTCAGTGCGGCCTTGTCCTTGAGCTGGTCGGACCGCTGAAGCGGCGTGGCGGTGACGTTGTTCCAGATGCCCTGCATGTCAGGGTCGCCCCAGGCGGTTTTGGGCTGCTGATAATTGGCCGGGCGGGATGATGGCTTTGCCTGTCCGAGCGCTGAGCCCGGCACCAACAACACGGCGGCGACTGGCGCCAGCACGGCTGCCAGAAATCGGCTCCTCATGTAACACTCTCCGTCTCAAAGATACCATGGATAAGATGGTCATCAGGCTCGATTGACCAATAGAATGTGGTAACGGGGAGACACCTCATATGGCAATCACCATCACGGTCAATGGACAGCAGCGTTCCCTCGACGTGGAGGCGAACATGCCGCTGCTGTGGGCGATTCGCGAGACGCTCGGCCTGACCGGCACCAAATTCGGGTGCGGTATTGCCGCCTGCGGCGCGTGCACGGTGCACCTGAACGGTCGGGCCGTGCGTTCGTGCACGCTGCCCGTGTCCGCGGCCGACGGCGGCTCGGTCACGACCATCGAGGGCCTGGCCACCGACGGCACGCTCCACAAGGTTCAGCAGGCCTGGGTCGAACACCAGGTGCCGCAGTGCGGCTATTGCCAGTCGGGGATGATCATGGCCGTCTCGGCGCTCCTCGATCAGCACCCCAACCCGAGCGACGAGGAGATCGACGCGGCCGTCACCAACATCTGCCGCTGCGGCACGTTCGCCCGCGTGCGGCGTGCCATCGAGTCCGTCGCTCGAAGCTGAAGGGCGCGACAGCCGAAGGTATCGAAGCTCAAGGCAAGCAAGAGGAGCGTTATGGGCAAATGGACACGGCGCGCCTTCATCGGCGCCGGCTCGCTGGTCGGCGGCGGGCTCGTTCTGGGCGTTGCAGGGGTGGCACTCGCCCCCAGCCGGCACAGCGTCGTGTCCGACGACGCGGCCGACAAGGGAGAGCTGACGACCTGGATCACGGTCACACCGGACAATCTCATCACGGTTCTCGTGCCCCACTGCGAGATGGGCCAGGGCACCCAGACGGCTCTTGCCATGATGGCGGCCGAAGAAATGGAGGCCGACTGGAGCCTCGTCCGCGCGAAAGAAGCGCCCGCGCTCGATGCCTATGCCAACGCGTACATCCTCCATGGGTTCATTGGCAACTCGATCCCCGCACCACTCCTGCGCGGCTTCGACTACGGTACGTACCGAATCGCACGATGGTTCGGTCTCCAGGTCACGGGCGGCTCCACGGCCGTGCGCGGCACGGGACACTACGGGATGCGTATTGCCGGCGCTGCGGCGAAGGAGATGCTGCTGTCGGCCGCAGCAGCACACTTCGGCGTCAACGCCTCGGAATTGAAGGCAGGCGCTTCTCTCATCGTGCACGCGCCTTCGGGCAGGAGCGCGACCTACGGAGAGCTGGCCTCGGCGGCGGCGAAGCTGCCGGTCCCCTCGAGCCCGGCGGTGAAAAACCCCGACGCCTACACGATCCGGCGCACGGCGCGCCCACGCTTCGACATCCGCTCCAAGGTCGACGGGAGCGCCGTCTACGGCATCGACTTCAAGCTCCCAGGTATGCTGCACGCCGCCATCGACATCGCACCGGTTTACGGCGGCAAGCTCGTGTCGGTGGACACAGCGCCTGCAGAAGCCATGCCGGGCGTGAAACGCGTGGTCAAGCTGCAGGAGGCGGTCGCCGTCGTGGCCGACAGCTACTGGCACGCTCGGCAGGCGGTCGCGGCGCTCAAACCCCAGTACGACGACGCCGGCCAGAGCGGCGTCTCGAGCGCGTCGATCTTCGCCGCCTTCGACAAGGCTCTCGGCACGGCCCCGGAAATGCCGAAAGACGCGGCGACGGTCATCACTGCCGACTACCGCGTGCCGTTTCTCGCCCACGCGACGATGGAGCCCATGACGTGCACGGTGCGGGTCGAAAGCGATCGCGCGGAGGCGTGGGCCGGCGTCCAGGATCCGCTGAACGCGCGCGCGACTGTCGCGAGCGCGCTCAACTTGAAGGCCGAGCAGGTCCAGTTCACCAACCTAATGCTGGGCGGCGGCTTCGGGCGTCGCCTCCCGTTCACGTTCGACTACGTGGACCTGGCCGCGCGCGTCGCCAAGGAGATGTCGCCGACCCCGGTCAAGCTCGTCTGGAGCCGGGAGAACGACATCCAGCACGACTACTATCGCCCGGCGGGTATGGCGCGGTTCGCCGGCTCGCTGGACAAGGGCGGCGCCCCGCTCGCGGTCCGATCCCACTATGCCGGCGGCGGGGACGGCGAGTCGACGTTCATGCCGTACGCGATCGCCGACAAGAAGGCCGACAGCCGGAACGCGTCGCACCCCATCCGCCTGGGCCAGTGGCGGTCGGTGTTGAACTCCCAGCATGGGTTCTTCAAGGAGTCGTTCATCGACGAGATGGCGCATGCCGCGCGGAAGGATCCCTTCCTGTTCCGACGCGATCTCCTGAGCGACCAGCCGCGCTTCCGCGCCGCCCTCGAGCGTGCGGCGGCCCTGGCCGACTGGAGCAGTCCGCTTCCCGATGGCGAGGGTCGGGGGATTGCCATCGCGGAATCCTTCGGCTCGATCGTGGCGGAGGTCGCCCATGTCGCGGTCTCGCCGGCAGGAAAGCTTCATGTGCGAAACGTGTACGCGGCGGTCGATTGTGGCGACGTCGTGAACCCCGACAGCGCGGCTGCTCAGGTCGAAGGCGCGATCATCTTCGGTCTATCAGCAGCCATGGTGGGCGAGATCACGATCGCCCAGGGGCGCGTGGTGGAACGCAACTTCCGCGACCACCAGATGATTCACCTGGCCGACGCACCTCGAATCAGCGTGGAGTTCATCCGGTCCAATGCTCATCTGGGCGGGCTCGGCGAGCCAGCGGTGCCACCGATTGCCGCGGCCCTCACCAACGCCATCTTTGCGGCCGTTGGAATCCGCGTACGCGATCTGCCGATCAAGAATCAGGATCTCTCGCGGCGCGCAACCGCGAGCGGTGCTCACTTGCGCTGATCATCGCGCGTGACGGGAACGATCGTCGCGCCTTCGCGGGCCGAGTCGCCCGGCGACGCGACGATCACCGCGCCCTCCGACAGTCCCTGGAGAATCTCGACGCGATCGCCGTAGTCGCGTCCGACGGTGACCTTCTGCAGATGGACGACCCCGTCGGATTGCACCGCCGCAACCTGGGCGCCGTCGGTCCGGAAGAGGATCGCTCCAGCGGGCACGACAAGCGGCGTGTTGGGATCTGACCCCCTGGCCTCGTACCCCCTCAACTCGACCTCGGCGTAGGACCCTGGAAAGAGCGTACCGTCGGGGTTCGGCACGCCGATCTCGACGAGCATCGTGCGGCTGGCCGGATCGAGCGCGTTCGCGGTGCGCGTCACCCTCCCGCTGAAGCTGCGGCCGGGAAAGTTCGACACCGTCAACGTCGCCGTCTGGCCCACGTGCACCGCGTTGGCGTAGTCCTGCGGAACGTTGACGAAGGTGCGAAGGCTTCCCGTCTGGGCGATGCGATAGAGCAGCGTGCTGCCCGCGCTGACGAGCGCTCCGATGTCCACGTTCCGGATGGTGATGACGCCTGCGAAGGGCGCCTTGACCAGCCGATAGCTCTGGACCTCCTGAAGGCGGGCCAGGTTGGCTTGTGCCGCCGCCACGTTGCCGCGCTGTGCGGACACCGCCTTTTCGAGCGCCCGCACGTTGGCGTCCTGGGCCGCAAGCTGCGCCTGGTACTGGTCGCTTTCCTGTTGCGGAGCGATCCCCCGTTCGGTCAACATCTTCCACCGATCCGCCGTTGTCCGGGCAAGCCCGCGGTTGGCCCGACCCTGCTCGAGGCTCGCCTCGGACTGCTCCGTTGCGGCCTGCGTCTGCTCGACGGCGGCCTCGGCCTGGCGAATCTGCTGATCCAGCTCCGGCGCGTCGATTTCCGCGAGAATCTGTCCTGGCTGCACCCGGTCGCCGATGTCCACCAGACGTCGCTTCAGGTAGCCGTCGGCGCGCGCCAGAATGGGCGCCTCCATAAGGGCCTGCATGGTCCCGGGCAGTCTGATCCCGCTTTGATCGGCGACCCGAGCCACGCGGATGACGTCCACCCGGGGCACCGCCCGTCCGAGTGCGTCGGCTTCGGCTCGCAGTGTGGCTTCGCGCTTCTGAAGGGGCAGATAGCCCACGAGAAACGCGAGGACGCCCAGAACCAGGAATCCAACCAGCATGCCGAGCACGGTCGTCCGCGACGGGCGCCAGTCTCGGCGGAACAGCGCCTCGGTCGCGCTCGCCTTGTCGTATTTCATGCCCGCCATCGCTCGTCCGCCTCCTCCCGCTCGAGCCGCCGCTACTGGTCCGCGGGCGGCTTGGTGCGCAGATAGGAATAGATGATCGGGACGATGAACAACGTCGTGACGGTCGCCCCGAACAGGCCGCCGATCACCGCCCGGCCAAGGGGGGCGTTCTGCTCGCCGCCCTCGCCCAGACTGAGCGCCATCGGCAGCATGCCCAGCATCATGGCGGAGGCCGTCATCAGCACCGGACGGACACGCGCGTACCCGGCCGACAGCATCGCGTCGAGCGCGCGCGGCACGGTGGCGCGCTCGTCGTTCGCAAACGTCACGAGCAGGATGCTGTTGGCGGTCGCCACGCCAATCGACATGATGGACCCCATCAGCGACGGCACGCTGAGCGTGGTGCCCGTGACGAAGAGGATCCACAGGATGCCGGCCATGGCGCCCGGCAACGCCGTCAGGATGATGAACGGGTCGAGCCACGACTGGAAATTCACCGCCATCAATAGATACACGAGCACGACGGCGAACACGATCCCGAGCCCCAGCCGGAAGAACGACGACCGCATGGTGTCGTACTCACCCCGCAGGGCGAGCGTGGTACCCCGCGGCAGGCTCGCCTGTTCGTCCTTCATGATTCGCTCCACGGCCCGGCCCACGCTGCCCAGGTCGCGGCGGTCCACGTTGGCGAAGACGTTGAAGACGGGGGCAACGTTGTAGTGATTGATGATGACCGGGCCGTAGCTGCGCTTGACGGCCACGAGGTTCGACAGGAGCTGGACCGCACCGGCGGCGCCGGACAGAGACCCCGGCGTCGTGGTCGTCACGGCGCTCGAGGCCGCTGTCACCGGCGTCCGCAGCAGCTCGTCCAGCGAGTCGATCCGGTACTGGGACGTCTGGACCCCGACGTTGTAGCTGACACCGGTCGCCGGGTTCAGCCAGAAGCTCGGAGCCACCTGATTGTTCCCGCTGAGCGAGATCAGCATGCTGCTCGTGACGTCGCGCTGGGTCAGACCCATCTGGCCGGCCTTGACGCGATCGACGTTGAGATTGAGCTGGGGCTGCTGGAAGACCTGGTGGATGTGCACGTCGGCCGCCCCCGGGATGCGTGACACCCGGCCGCGGAGCCGCTGCGCGACCCGGTAGTTGTTGGCGGCGTCCCGTCCGACGACCCGGAGATCAATCGGCGCTGGCAGGCCGAAATTCAGGATCTGGTTCGTGATGTTCGCCGGCTCGAAGAAGAACACCATGTCGGGAAACCGCTCGTTCAAGCGCTTGCGCAGAAGCGCCTCGTACTCCCGAACCGGGCCATGGTGGTCGCGGTTGAGCGAGATCGTGATCTCTCCGTCGGTCGCGGCGATGTTGGGGACGTCGCCCTGCGCGAGGCTTCCCCAGGCGTTCGGAATGCCGATATTGTCGAGAATGGTGTCGATCTCGCCGGCCGGCAGCGCGTCGCGGATCGCGTGCTCGACATCGGCAAACCGGAGCTCGGTCTGCTCGATCCGCGTGCCCGGCGTCGTCCGCGCGTGAAGACGCATGGTTCCCGCGTCCACGTCGGGAAAGAAGTCCTGCCCGACCAGCCAGACCAGCCCGACCGAGCCGACGGAGATCACGAGGAAACCGGCCAGAACCGGCGCGCGCCGACCGAGCACCAGATCCAGGAGCCCCATGTAGCGGTCCCGCAGGCGCTCGAACAGGTCGTTCATGAGCCCATGGAGCCCTCCCAGAATCCCGGTTCCCGCTTCACCACGGCGATGGTCCTCGACCTCGCCCCGGAGCATGTGATGCACCATCGTGGGCACCAGCGTGCGCGACAGCAGGTACGACGCGAGCATGGCGAAGACCACCGCCATCGCCAGCGGCGTGAAGAGATAGCGCGCCGTGCCGGTCAGCAGCAGGACCGGCACGAACACGATGCAGATCGACAGCGTGGAGACGAACGTCGGGACGGCGATCTGCGAGGCACCGTCGAGGACTGCTCGAACGAGCGGCTTCCCCATCGCGAGATTCCGGTGCGTGTTCTCAATCTCCACCGTCGCATCGTCCACCAGGATGCCGACCGCCAGCGCCAGACCGCCGAGCGTCATCACGTTGATGGTCTCGCCCATCAGGTTCAGAAGACAGATCGAGGTCAGCATCGAGAGGGGAATCGAGGTGCACACAATCAAGGTGCTGCGCCAGCTGCCCAGAAAGAGCAGAATCACGCCGCCGGTCAGGACGGCGGCAATCAGCGTCTCGCGCACGACCCCGCCGATCGCGGACCGCACGAAGAGCGACTGATCGCCGAAGACCGACAGCTTCAGATCCTCGGTGACCGTCTCCATGATCTTCGGCAGGGCGCTCTTGATCGCGTCCACGATCGCCAGCGTCGACGCCTGGCCGTTGCGTGTCACCGTCAGCAGCACCCCGCGGGAACCGTTGGTCCGGACGATGTTGGCCTGCGGGACGAAGCCGTCGTGGACCGTCGCCACGTCCTTCATGTAGATCGTGGCGCCGTTGACGGTCTTGATGGGGAGGCGGTTGAAGTCCTCGATAACGGCGGGGCTGCTGTTCAGCCTGACGGGATACTCGATCCCGGCGAACTTGGCCGTCCCGGCCGGCAGGATCAGGTTCTGGAGATTGAGCGCGTTCGAGACGTCGATCGGCGACAGCTGCTTCGCGTACAGCTCGTCGAGGTTCAGATCCACCATGATCTGGCGGTTCTTCCCCCCGAACGGATAGGAGACGCTCGCCCCCTGCACGGTCGCCAGCGGCGTGCGGATGAAGTTCTGCCCCAGGTCGAACACCTCCTGCTCTTTCAGCGTCCCGCTGCTGAGCCCGAGCTGCAGCACCGGCACGCTCGCCGCGTCGTACTTGAGGACCTGCGGCGGAAAGGTTCCCGGCGGCATGTTGCGGACCTGGACCTGACACTGCGTGACGACCTGCGACAAGGCAAGGTCTACCTGCACGCTGGGGTGGAAGTAAACGCGGACGACGGCTACGCTCTGATGGGACTGCGATTCGATGTGCTCGATACCGACCACGTTCGACGTGAGCGCACGCTCGAAGTTGGTGACGATCCGGCTCTCCATCTCTTCCGGCGTGAGTCCGTTGTACTGCCAGACGATGCTCACGACGGGAAGGTCGATGTAGGGAAAGATGTCGACGGGCATGGTGGCAATCGAGGCGACGCCCAGCATGGCGATCAGCATCGCCATGACGACGAACGTGTATGGTCGCCGCAGCGCGAGCCTGACTATCCACATGGTTCA
>Ga0066710_100003461_pt1 | contig 13471 bp, 4 predicted proteins | sample GraSoiAngelo_159_FD_79666 | JGI IMG/M metagenome (GOLD analysis project Ga0066710, IMG submission 79666) | Grasslands soil microbial communities from the Angelo Coastal Reserve, California, USA - 14_1009_16_40cm | ecosystem: Environmental > Terrestrial > Soil > Grasslands | place: USA...
CCCGCCTGATTGAAGGTCTCGCATGGCGTCTGGACGGCATGGGCAAATGCCACGGTGGGAGGGACCGCCTCCGGAGGTAAGCCGGGACCAAAGTTGTAGTCGTACGGCGAGAAGTGCGTCACTGGCACGCGCCAGAGACCTGTCCCCGACGGGTAGAGCGTGGCCAACTGCTGCAGTTCCGCTGTGCTGAGTCCCAAGAGGTTGTCCGAGACGGCGTCGCCGTCGGTGTCCACGTCGGCGACGCCGCCCGAGACGCTGAGCACCTTGATGATCTTCCCATTGCTCGAGCCCACCCACTGCCCAAGGGCGCGATCATACGAGCCTGAAGGGATAGTCGTTCCAACCGGCAGGCCCAGGAAATTTTCCACATAAGTGACCACCGGCTGGGAGAACTGCACTCCCATCGCTCCCGCAGCCAATGCCTCGTCGAGGCTGAACTCGACGGCGTAGGTGTACAAGCTATTGGCCGGCAACTCGGCAGGCATGGCCTTGGAACCCGTCGCTCCCACCGTGTATTCCGTCGCGCGCACGCTCACCGTCGAGAGCGGCTGCGTGCCGCCGCCCGGCAAGGTCATCGTCGCCTGCGTCCCGGGCGCGAAGAGGAGCGTCGCCTGGCGTGCGCCGTCTGCGTCGGTCACCGCGCTACCGCGCGCCAGCTGGATCGTCGTCGCGCCCAGCAGTGTCACGGCAGTGACCTGGGGATCGAGCGCGATCATGACCACGTCCGGAGCGGCGACGTAGTCTTGCCAGGGTACGTCCACCTGTCGCTGGGCCGAGAGCAAGCCGGACCTGGCGTAATTGATGGTCAGTTGGCCGCCCCCATTGACGGCCATGTCGAACATGCCGTCGGGGCGCGTGAGAGTCCGGCCGAACTCGGAATGATTCAGGACACTGACGGTGACGCCGGGAATTGGGAACCCATCACGCCCGCGCACCGTCCCGCGCACCACCGCCGCGCGCTTCAGCTCAATCGTCCCCGGCGCGACGCCCGTCTGGACCGGATTGCTCCCGGTAAAAAGAAACGCCGTGGCCTGAGCGAGGGTCGTGGCAACCGTGCGATCCAGTGGCGGGGCCACGGCGGACGGATCGGGCGGCAGCGGCCCTCCCCCCGAGTCGGCGATGACCTGGACCGTGGCGGCGGCGCTCAGGCTGTCCAGCGTGCCGGTGATCGTCGCCGTGCCTAGCGCGACGCCCTGCGAGAGACCCGCGCTGCTAACGGTGACACGATTGGGATCCGAGCTCGCCCAACTCAGGAAGCTCGTCACATCGCTCGTCCTCTGATCTGAGAACGTCGCGACGCTACGGAAGGGCTGGGCGGCGCCGATCGGGAGCGTGGCCCGGCCCGGCGTGACCGCCAGCGCCGTCAGCCTGATCACGGTGAAGGGGCTTGCGCTCTGCGCGGTGCCGCCGGTCGTCGTTACCGCAAGCCGGCCGGTGCTGGCCCCGGCAGGAACGCGGACAACGAGTTGCGTTGGGGTCGCCGAGGACACGCTCGCGGCGATGCCCCCGATCGTCACCTGATTGCCGGTGGGGGTGGGACCAAAGTTGGTTCCGGTGATCGTGACCGGATCGCCGAGCCGGCCGGCCGTGGGCGAAAAACCGGTGATGGTCGGCGCGGGAACGCGTGGGGTGACCGTGAAGGCGGCCGTCGCAGGCGTGAGGTCCTCATTGCCAGCCAGATCCCTGGTCTTGACCTCAAACGTGTGACGGCCTTCGGCGAGGCCGCCGAGGGTTGTGGTGGTCGCGAAGCCGAACGAGGTGAACGCACTGCCATCAAGGCGCCAGGCGAATGCGAGATTCGTCGTCGGGGTGAGGTTGTCGGTGCCCGTGAAGGCGAACGTCACGCTGTTGACGGCAATCTCACCGCTGGGTCCGCTCGTGATCTGGGTGTCCGGCGGAGTGTTGTCGACGATGACCACACGCGTTGTCCGCGTGCCGTTGCCCGCGCGGTCGGTGGCGCTCGCCCCGAGGGTATGGCCGCCGTCACCGAACGTTGTGGTGTTCCAGATCGCCGTGGCAGTCACGGACGCCGCCGGCGGCGTCGGGACCAGCGTGGCGACCAGTGAATGGCCGTCGACCGTCAGCGTGATCGCGTTGACGCCGCTCCCTGCGTCGGCCGCCCGAGCCTGGACGTTGACCAACTGGCGTACGTACGCGCCCGCAGGCGGGGCCAGGAAGCTCAACGAAGGCGCGACGTCGTCGTGGACGATGGTGGCTTCGGCAGGCGCTCCCGTGAGCCCGTCGCCCGCGTGTGAAGTGACGAACGCCTCGACCTTGTTCGCGTGGTTCAGGGTCAACGTCAGCTGGGCGGTGAATGCGCCGGCCTGGTCGGCGGTCACGGTGACAGGCGTGGTCGTCTCATTGAGGAAGAGATCAGCCTCGGCGTTCGCTTCGGTCTCGCCGGTGATCGTGAGCGGCGACTGATTGGTGAAGCCAGGCGTCGAGAGCGTCGGCGCGCCCGGGGCCAGGAAACGCAGTACCCGTCCGGCGTCGCCGTCGGCAACGTACAGGTGCCCGAGCGTGTCGAGGGCCAGGCCCTGGGGCTCCTTCAGGCGTTGCGCGAAGAGGCTGACGTGGCCGTCGGCGTGGACTTTGGCAACGCCCCCCCTGGCGTCGTCTTTCTGGAGCTTGAGCTGCGAAGCGGTGACGAAGAGCGCGCCAAGACGGTCCCGCGCGATCGCGATCGGATCCTCCACCTGACGCGTGCCGCCCATCGCAACGGGCGCACCCGCGCTGCCGTCGGCGAGGATCGGGATCTCGAAGATCATGCCGTCCACGCGTGCATCACCCTTGCGACCCCGTGTGGCGGCGAAAAGAACCGTGTGATTCAGGGCGAGCCCCTGGAGGCCCTTGAAATTGTCGGCGAAAACCCGAAGCTGTCGTTCTGGCGTCAGCGCCAGGATCATGGAGAGCTCGGTCGAGTCGTCGTCATCGTCACGCTCGGAATCACCGTCGCGAGTGGGTCGCCGGGCGGAGACGAACACCGTCCCGTTCTCGTGGACCGCGAGCCACCGAGGCTGCTTGACGTTCACGATCACGGGACTGCGTTGGCCGTTGGCTTCAACGCGCACCACGCGGCCGGCTTTCTCCTCGGCGATGAGCAAGTGTCCGGCAGGGTCGAACGCAAGGCCGATGGGGCGCTGGAGCCCGCTCGCGATGACCGTGCGGGTGTGGTTGGCGATGCGCGTCACGGTGCCAGCCTTGCGGTCGGCGACGAAGACGCTGCCGTTCGCGTTGACCGCGATGCCTCGAGGATCCCGGAAGCCGTCGGCAAAGATCTCGAACGGCGCGAGCCCGGTCATCGGCTGGTCGGCCGCCGGGTCACTCGACATGGCGAGGCCCGAGAGGATCGTCGCCAGAACCAGCCACCGCCCGGGTCTCATCGCTTCATAGCGCCTCCGGAGCCGGTCCAAGGCCGTCAAGGAGTGCGACGCTCGGTCACGACGGACCGCTCAGTTCATTTCCTCACAGATCGTCTCCTACAATCTGGTGACCCTGCCGCCTTCCGAACGGCATGGTATCAGGGAGAGGCTTTAGTTCCGCAATCTTCGCGGTCAAGATTGACCTTGGATCCTGCGGCTCGAATCGAGGTTGGCAGCACCAGCGCAGTCACGAAGCGGCAGACCACAGGACGCCAGCGAGTCTCTCTACCGGCGTTCGCCCCTGCAGCGCGAGCGAGAAGAGCTCGTAGTCGTAAACGCCTGGCTTAGCAGCCCACGGGCTGCTAACCCCAATCCAACAATAGAACAGGGTCGCTCTCACTGGGTCAGTCGTGCACCTTGACCTTAGCGAGCGTGCTGCCCGCGTCGTCACCGATGGTGAGCCGCACCGTCACGGGATTCGCTGTCCCGACCTGAGCGCCGTTGCCCTCGGCTTTGAACTCGAAGCGGCCGCCGCCGCGGGAGCGGATCTCCACCTCCAGCGCCGCGCCTCTCGCGACCCCTTCGAACCTGAACGTGTCGTGCCCGTGGCTCCGGAGCGAGCCCGCAGGGATCGTCGCCGCGAACGCCCCGACCTGGAGCGTCACGTCCTCGGTGAGCGGATGGATCCCGTTGCTCCGCGCGCCCAGGGTGAACGTTCCTTTCAGCTTGAACTCCCGCTTCTCGAGCTCCACGCGGGCCACGAAGCTCGCAAAAGGCACAATCGCTGGCTCGACGATCACGAAAGGCGAGAGCGAGGTGACGTTAGCGCAGATGGTATGGGTCGCGGGTGTCCAGCGAGAGCGTGGCGTCTATCCAATTCGGATCTTCGAAGTGAAAGAGCTTCAGGTTAGCGCAGCGGTCAGCGGATCCAAGTCGCCGGTCGGGTCTCTGAAGAGCACTGGATTATTCCGGACATACACGTACACGTTGACGTTGCCCCCGGCGAATCCGATCGGATCTTCGCTGATGAACCGCTGCAGGCCTGGGTGATAGTACCGCGCCCGGTAAACGCATTCACCTTCAATGCTCCGGCGAGACCATGTCCTCAGCCCATGCTTCAGTCGTCGTAGACTTCAGGGCCCACTCCTCGGACATCTGGAGCCGCAGCAGGCACAGCGATCGCTCCAGTACGCTCCCGGACCAAAGAACCTTCGACCACATGCAGGGCATCGCAACCGTTGCAGCAATATCGTCAGGACGAGAAATACGGCCATCGCGATGATCGGGACCAACGTCTTCCCTGCGGGCGTGAAAGCCGTCACCAGGAGATACACGGGCGCGGTAAGAAGCAACACCGCGACGAAGAGCTTTCGAACGAGACGAATCTGCTGCCACGCCGGAGCTGGAGGCCCCGTGACTGAGGCGCCGTTCTTGTCGACTCGCGCGTACGACGCGGCGAACATCCCGGCCGCATACGCAAGGACATAGCTGAGGCCCCACTGTCGAACACCTTCCTTCATCAGCGGCCACACAAGAGTGAGGCCAATGAGCCCGATCAGCAACATCAGGCTGCCGGCTGCCATGCCTTTCAAACGGGAGTCGCGCACGATACTGATTGGAAGGCTCTGAGCAACTCGAATGGTCGAGAACCCCGTCACGAGACCGAAGATCGCCATCACGATGATCATGGTCATGACTATTTTCTCTTCCCTAGAGTGGCCGATGGGGCAGACGCCGGTGGCAAGAGGGAAGGGAAAATCACTGGCGGTGGTTTACGATTGGGATCAGCATAGATCGTCTTAATCGGCGTCGTCAAGAAGACCGGAACGTCGGCGACGGGGACGAAGAAAGGTGTCACGGAAATGATGATGCCCTTCGCTTGGATGCCGCCGAGGCACAACGTACACCCCTCCTCGGCTTGGACGAGCCCCGTGCCGATCGCAAGATTTCGCATCGGCCCGACCTGGAGTGTCACGGCGTCCGCGGGGACGTCTATCAGGAAATCGGCTCCGATGCCGAACGAAGGCGCAACGACGAAGTTCACATTGACTTGGTTCAGATCTACCTGAATGTTGATCACCCCGAACGTGACGCTGGCAAAAACTTTGAACGTATGGCCGAACGCCCGGATTTCGGCCTCACCGCGCGGATCAACGTAACAAAGCGGGTTGTTTCGCGCATACGCATAGAGGTTTCGCGATCCGGCCAGAGGATCTTCGCTGATGAAGCGGGCCAGGCCAGGATGATAGTACCGCGCCCGGTAGTAGTAGAGTCCGGTGCCGTCGTTCTCCCGTCCCGTGTACTGGAAGGGATTGGAGCCGGCCGCATCTGTCGCTATCGTCGCGCCGAATGGCTCGTAGGTGTACTGCGTCTGCAGAGCCCCTGTGGGATCAGTCAACGCGACCGTCGATCCGAGCACGTCGACCAAGAGGGCGCTCGCGCCGTTCGTGTCGGCGCGCACAAAGTCTTCATCGATACCGCGGCCAGTGAGGAGGCTCACCACTGCCGCACCGGAGAGCTCCTGCATGGGGTTGACGCCGTCGTAGAGGAAATCGGTGACCGTGCCGTTGATGATCTTGCGGGCGCGGCGGCCCGTCGCGTCGTAGACGAAGTTAGCCGGCACGGGGCCGGTGATCGAGGTGAGACGGTTTCGGGCATCCCATGTGTACGTACTCGTACCGTCGCTCGTCAGATTGCCATTGAGATCATACGTCAGCACCTGACTGCCGAATATGATCTGTTCGTTGTTCGCGTTGTAGCTGGCGCCCGTCAGTGGCTGCGGCAGCCCGGTCCGCGCCCACGCGCCGCCCACTTGGCTGCGGTTCCCCGCCGCGTCGTACGTGTACTGCAGGTCGCCGAGCACCGTCGCCGCCAGCGTGTAGGTCAGCGACGTGAGCCGCGAGGCGCTGTCGTAGCCGTATTGCGTCGTCACCCCACTGGGCAGGGTGAGCGTCGTCCGCCGGCTTACCGCGTCGTACGCGAATTGGACCAGGCTGCTGCCCTGCGTGATCGAGCTCAGTCGGGACGCAGGGTCGTACGCATAGCTGATCTCAGGCTGCCCGGGTACGATCATCATCGTCCGGCGGCCGAGCCCATCGTACGTGTACCCGACCGTCCCCAGCGCCGCCGTCTGGGACACGAGCCGGTCCAGCGTGTCGTACGCGTTGGTGATCGTCCCGCCGGCGGAGTCCGTCGCCCGGGTGAGGCGCCCGACGGCATCGTAGGCGGAGGTGACCGTGGCGTCGGCGTACGTGGCCCCCGTGCGCCGATTCAGGGCGTCGTAGGCGAACGTGGACGCCTGCCCCTTCCGGTCCGTGTGGCCCGTGAGATTTCCGGCCAGGTCGTAGGTGAAGCTCTCGCTGTGGCCCAGGGGATCGGAACGCGTGGCGACCCGGTCCATCGCGTCGTAGGTATACGTGGTCGCATTGCCCTGCGGGTCGACGACGGTCAAGAGGTTGCCGTTGCCGTCGTAGGCGAAACGGGTTGCGCCACCGAGAGGGTCGCTAATCCCCGTGACTCTATTCAGGGGATCGTACACAAACGCGGTGGGCTTCCCGCGAGGATCGGTCTGGCGAGCCAGGCGCGAGGCCGCATCGTACTGGCGGGTGGTGGTGTTCCCGAGCGGATCGGCGACGGTGGCGAGATTGCCCTGGGCGTCGTCGTAGGTGAAGGTCGAGGTGTTGCCGAGGGGGTCGGTCGTCGTCAGCGGCTGGCCGAAGGTGTTGTAAGTGACGGTCGTGTGATTCAGGAGCGGATCGATGACAGTCGTCAGGTTGCCGTTCGCGTCATAGGCGAACTGCGTGAGGTTGCCGAGCGGGTCGGTGATTGAGGTCAGGCGATTGAACGTGGGCTCGTAGGTGAAGGTGCGGGTGTTGCCTGCCGGGTCGATCGTGCTCGTGACGTTCCCCAGCGTGTCATGGGTGAACCGCGTCACGCGGCCGAGCGGGTCGGTGTTCGAGGCGAGAAGATTCGAGCCCGCGGCGTACTCGAAGGTCGTTGTCTGGCCAAGGGCATCGGTCGTGGAGAGCGGGAAGCCTTGGGCGGTGAAGCGGTGGGTCGTGGTGTTGCCGAGCGGGTCGGTTACTCGAGTCTCCGTCGTCACATCGCCATTCACCACGTAGGCGAACGTGAAGGCGCCACCGTCGGCCTGTGTCTGACGGATCACCCGTCCGTTCGTGTCGTACTCGTTCGTGAGGAACGTGATGTTCCGGGGATCAGTGATCGTAACGATGCGGTGGCTCGTGTCGTAGGTGTAGCGGGTGACGCCGCCCACGGGGTCGGTCACGGTGGTCAAGTGCCCCTGCGCGTCGTACGCGTACTGCACCACGCGCCCGATCGGATCGGTGACCGAGGTGATCCGGCCCGAGGCGTCGTAGTCCAGCGCGAGCACGCGGCCCGCGGGCTCGGTGATCTGCGTGATCAGCCCGAAGAGCCCCGGGGCCGGGGACGAGCGCGTGAGGGTGACGGTGTTGCCGTTGCGGTCGGTGATCGCGACCAGCGCGGCTTGGTTGGCGAAGCCGATGATCCGATCGAAGCGATGGACGGTACCGTCCTTGTAGCGGATCTGGAAGTTGAACTCGCCGGGGAGCTGCGTGACGACGGCGCCGAGAAGCACGGACTCCTGCGACGTCCACTGCCCGGGGCCGCTGGGACGGAGCTGGAAGGAATTCTGATCGGCAGTGGTGAGAACGAGGGTCCCGCCGCTACTCGTGAGCCGGCTCTCGTACACCCCGAGGTTCCAGCCGATGCCGAAGAAGCCGGCGCGGGTGTCGTCGCTGCGGTAGGTGCGTTGCAGGCTCACGCTGAGTCGCCCGGGGAGTACGAGGTCAGTCTTGTCCACGGCGAAGCGCCCGGTGAAGAGGTCAACCGGGTCGCCACCTGTAAGGAACTTCCAGATCTTCTGGAGCTGGTCGCGGACGATGGCCCAGAAGTGCCAGGCGAAGCGCGGGAGCCCGAAGCCAGGGTCGCTCACGACCTGGGTGCCATCCGTGCTGACGGTCCCAGTTCCCCAGGTCTTCCAGGCCCCGGCGGCGAGATCGAAGAAGTACAGATCAGCCTTCGTACCGGGCGCCGCTTCCGTGATGTTGGGGAAACTGATCGGCAGAGGCTGCGAGGGCACCGCGCCGCCCGGCTGGATGGTGAAGAGCATCGGGGCCGTCACCCCTGGCGGGAAGGGCATGGGGCTCCGGTCGATGGGCACGGGCGTGATCGTGATCTGCCTCACCGCGTTACCGTCGGGGCCGATGATGCGGGTGCCGGCGGGAATGGTGACGACCAGCCCGGGGATCGTCGGCGTCGTCGCCTGGACGGTCTGGGTGACGGTGCCGGTCGCATCTGTGGGGAGCGTGACGGGGTTGGAGGTGTCGAGCTTCGGGAGATAGACGATGAACGGCACGCGCGTGGGGCCGCTCGCGTTGACCGCGATGTTGACTTCAACGGGCGGGTACTGCGCGGTCGGCGTGGAGGCGGTGCGACCGTCGACCAGGAGCATGTTCTGGCCGGGCGGCGGGGCGAGGAGGACGAAGTTGCCGCCCGCGTCGGTGAGTGTGAACGCCGCGCCAAGCGTCACGGTCACCCCGGGGATCGGCTGGGGCACAGCATCAACAGTCAGCACGCGTCCAGTGACTGCCGTGGTGTCGGCGGGGAGGACTTGAAGCGTGACTGCCGCGGTCCGCGTCAGGATCTGCCCATCGACCTGGGCCTGCCCCGTGACAGTAAACGGGTAGCTGCCCGAGGCCACCGTGTTCGCCACTACGAGCGTCAGGAAGGTGCCGCCGCCCGGCGCCACCAAAGTTGACCCGAGGATTGGCGTAACGCCCGTAGGTGCCTGCGAAAGACTGAGGCTCACCAAGCTCGTAAAGCTGCCGCTGCCGCCCGCGGCGACGCTTACGGAGGTCTGATCACCTGCGATGGCGCGAATGCTGCCCGGCGTTGTGGTAACCGTGAAATCACCGGTTGTCGTGATGGTGAAGGTGCGGCTCGCCGTTCCGCGCGATGTGGTGACGGTCAAAGGGCCGGTGCTCGTCCCGATCGGGACGGTCGTCGTGACCGACGTCGGCGTCACTGTCCGAACGACAGCCGCGACACCGTTGAATGCCGCCTGAGTCGTGCCCGGCTCGAACCCATCTCCGGCCACTGTTACGAACGTTCCAATAAAGCCGGCTGGTGGATCTAATGACGTGATGGTGGGCCCGAGCCGAACCGTGAACACTCGGGACGCGGGTGTTGGGTCCTCGTTGCCGGCGAGGTCTCGCGCCTTGACGTCAAATGTGTGCGATCCGGGGGCAAGCCCGGTGAGCGTTGCGGTCGTCGCCGAGCTGAATGAGGTGAACGCGCTGCCATCGACGCGCCACGCGAACACGAGACTCGTCGTCGACGTGAGGTTGTCGGTGCCCGTGAAGGTGAAGATGGCGGTGGTGGCCGCCGTCTCGCTGCTCGGGCCGCTCGTGATCTGAGTATCTGGAGGCGTGTTGTCGACGATCACCACGACGGGGGTCGCGACTGGGCTGTTGCCCGCGCGGTCGCTGGCGGCTGCGGCCAGGGTATGAGTGCCGTCGGCGAACGTCGTGGTGTTCCAGATCGCCACCGCGGTGACAGATGGCGCCGGCGGCGCTGGCGCGAGCGTCGGGGCTAGCGAATGACCATCGACCGTAAGCGTGAGGGTACTGACGCCGCTTCCGCTGTCGGTGGCCTGCGCTTGCACGCTGACGGACTGGCGAACGTACGCTCCGGCGGGCGGGGCCTGGAAGACCAACGAGGGAGCCACGTTGTCGTGGACGATGGTGGATTCAGCAGCGGCCGATGTCAGGCCGTCGCCCGCGTGCGAAGTCGCGAACGCTTCGAGCGTATTTGAGTGGTTCAGGACCAACGCGACCTGGGCCGTGAAGCCGCCCGTCGAGTCCGCGCGCGCGATAACGGGTGCCGTCGCGTCGTTCACGAAGACATCGATCTCAGCGTTCGGCTCGCTCGTTCCCGTCACCGCGAGCGGCGACTGATTGGTGAAGGCGGGCGCCGAGAGCGTAGGCGCGGCCGGCGCCAAGAAGCGGAGCACTCGTCCGGTACTGCCGTCGGCGACGTAAAGATTCCCTGCCGCATCGAACGCTAGCCCCTGCGGCTGCTTCATCCCCTGAGCGAAGAGGCCGACACGGCCGTCTGCGCGGAGTTTCGCGACGATGCCGTCGGCTTCGCTCTTCTGAAGCTTGAACTCATCAGCCGTGAGGTAGAGAGCCCCCAGCCTGTCGTGTGCGAGCCCCGCGGGCTTCTTGAACTGGCTCGTCGGTCCGACCACAACGGGCGTGCCGGCGCTCCCGTCGCTCAGAATCGGGATCTTGAAGATCACACCGTCCGACTGCCGGTCGCCCTTGCGCCCCTGGGTCGCGGCGAAGAGAACCGTGTGATTCAGGGCGAGGCCCTGGAGACCCTTGAAGCCATCGGCAAAGAGACGAAGCTGGCCCGACGGCGTGAGCGCTAGGATGATCTCGGCCCCATCAGACTCGTCGTCAGAGTCGCGGTCGTCGTCGCCGTCTCGGTCGGTGTCGCGAGTCAGACGCTGGGTGGAGACGAACACCGTTCCGTTCTCGTGGACAGCATGCCAGCGAGGCCGCGTGACGTTCAAGATGATGGGCGTGCGGCCGCCGTTCGCTTCAACTCGCACGACGCGATTCGCCTTCTCTTCGGCGATGAGCAAGCGTCCGGCGAAATCGAACGCGAGTCCGACGGGATGCTGGAGGCCGCTGGCGACGACAGCTCGGGTGCGATTCGGCGCAATGCGCGTCACGGTGCCAGCCTCGCGGTCGGCAACGAAGACATTGCCCGATGCGTCGATGGCGATGCCGCGGAGATCCCGAAAACCGTCCGCGAAGACCTCGAACGGCGCGAGCGCGGTGATCGACTGGTCGGCCGCCGCGCCGTTCGACACGACGAGGCTCGACAGAGTCGTCACCAGCGCGAGCCACCATCCGCGTTTCATCGCTTCGCGGTACCTCCATTCGTGTTCGCGCCGGGCAGCTTGTAGGGTGCGTTGCGAATGCGCTCCATCTCAGCGCGGTTGAGCGGGCGAGCACCATCCACCGTCGTCACCTGCACCGGCACGCCTTCCTCGTCCACGATGCGATCCCACCGGAAGTTGGCCGGCTGTTTGAACTCCTCGAGCTTGGGGTGCTCCTTGCTCGTGAACATGCCGAGGCCGAGCGCGCGCGGGTTGGCGTGGCACGACTCGCACGTCCGCGAGGCCTTGACCACCGTGTGCGGCACGATCGGGTTGTGGGCGAACCCGAATTTCTTGAACTCGTACTCGGTTTTGCCCTCCGGGTTGGTATAGGTGAAGAGCGGCTGGGCGCGTGACACGAAGGGCACGACCTTTCCCCGCCAGTTGATGCCGAGAATCGGCTCGGGATCAGCGAACCGCACGCCTGCGGTGAGCCGGAACCAACCCTGCTTGCTGTGCTCGCCCGCCAAGTGGTCGAAGGCGACATCCACCGGCTGCCGGTAGGCCGTGTAGTCCATCTTGATGTGGCAACCGTAACAGGTGGGCGCCCAGGCGGTGTGGCACGTGAAGCATTCCGTCTTGGCCAGGTGCGAGGCGTCGTGACCAGGCGGCTGCTTTGGCAGCGTGGCGAGCTGCGGGATCGTGTGGACCTTGGCGCTGAGCTTGCTCACCAGCGTCACGAGCCCGGTCGGGTTGGGGCTGCTCGGCAGGAAGAGATTCCGGAGCTTGCGGCCCTGGGCGGTGACGCCTGTGCCAAGCTTCTCTGGCGTGCCATGGCAGGTCTCGCAGCGGAGCTCGATCTCGTAGTGGCGCTTGGCGTAGATCTGGCCGTCGCCGTGGACCTCGCGCTCGGTGTGGCAGTCGATGCAGGCGAGGCCGCGCGTGAAGTGCACGTCGGGCGGCTGCTGGGAGTAGGTGTGGCCGTGGAGCAGATCCTGGTCGTAGGTGAAGGTCTCACGGCCGGCCGGTGGGCCCTCCATCATGCCGCGGAAGTTCATGGCGGCGCGCGAACCGCCGTTGTGGCAGGTGGCGCACTGGGTGATCGGGACTTGTTTGGTGAGCTGGTGGCGAAGGGGCCGTCCCGCCTTCTCCGGGTTCATCGCCTGGTCCTTCGACTGCGACTTTCCGTCCTCCGCGTAGGGCATGTGGCACGCGGCGCAGCCCGTCGCGCGGAAGTTGCCGCGCACGGCCTTGGCCGGCGTCCAGAGGTGGCACGAGGTGCACTCCTTGCGGAGGAGATCGAAGAAGATGTCGCCCGACTCCTTGAACGTCGGCAAGGGCTCGAGGAGCGCGACGGCGCCCTTGGGGAGTGGATGGCCCTTTGGCACCGGGAGCCCAGGGGTCGTCGGCACGGGTGACATGGCGAAGCGCACGTCCTCCTTGGTCGGCTGGAGGCCGTTGGGAAAGAGCGTCCCGCTCTGCGTGCCCGAGCGGTGGGCCATGATGGAGGACTTCACCTTGTTCACGATCGCCGCGTGGCAGCGCCCGCAGGTCTCGGCGGCGACGCGGAGATCACTTGAGTTAGAAAACATCCCCGCATGGGCTTGCTTGGCGTCGGTCGCCGTCGCGTCGCCCCGGTGGCACGTCGTGCAGGGGAGCGGCTTCTTCGGGTGCGCGTCGTCGATCCCGCGGTGGCAGAGGGCGCACTGATTGGCCCGCGGGGGTGACGCGGCGAGCGCCGTTACGCTCGGACTGCCCACGGCGAGGGCGACGACGGCGAGTCCCGCGACGAGCGCGATCCGCATCGCTACCGGCCGGGCGCCGCGACGATCTCGCGGCCGGACTTCGTGATGTAGGCGACCTGTGTCGCTCCGCCGAGGCTCGCCGACACACGCACGCGCTCGACCTCTTCGCCCCTGGCGTATACGGGTCCGCCTCCGCTCGAGGCCGTGAGCGTGAAACTCGCCGAGGCGCTGATGACGCTCGGCTCGTCCGTCGGAATCGTGACGCTCGCGGAGGCGGTCGAGGAGGCGAGGCTTCCGCTGAGTGTCGTGGTCGCTGAGCTGCCGGCGCTAACTTCGCCCTTCACCGTGACGGTAACGGGGGGCCCCACGGGAATATTCGTCCCAGTGAGGCTGACGGTCACGGGGCTCGTCGTCCCCGCGGGCAGCGTGATGTCCGG
>Ga0066710_100003462_pt1 | contig 13468 bp, 7 predicted proteins | sample GraSoiAngelo_159_FD_79666 | JGI IMG/M metagenome (GOLD analysis project Ga0066710, IMG submission 79666) | Grasslands soil microbial communities from the Angelo Coastal Reserve, California, USA - 14_1009_16_40cm | ecosystem: Environmental > Terrestrial > Soil > Grasslands | place: USA...
AAAATGGTGCGCGATACAGGGTTCGAACCTGTGACCCCTACCGTGTCAAGGTAGTGCTCTACCACTGAGCTAACCGCGCACGAACGCGTTCTTAAACTGCAAGAGCGGCTTCGGCTTGGCAAGTGCAGACTTCATTACTGGCCCGTCGGTTTCTCCGAAAGCGGCAGAGGACTGCCCGCACTCCAAGACGCTTCGCGACTTCAGGCGCTCGCGAAATTCCGACAGGTCTTGGACTGCGGGCAGTCCTCTGCCGCTTTCTTAATTTTTATTTGCTAAGCGCTCGATAGAATTTTTTCGGCCAGTTGGCGGCGATCGTGTCCGTAATCTGCATTACGCCGGATGTATTCGTGACCGTGGTCAGCGGTGTCCACGTTTTTAAATCGGGCGATACTTGTATCTCGTAACTCTGACCAGCAGCACCGTTAAGGGTCACACGAAACTGAGCGTTTGCTCTGCCCGGATTCTGAAACGTGCCAGGCAGCGGTTTGGCCAGCGAAATGTTTGGAACAATAACTGAGCTCAAATCCAGCCGACCGCCTGTGGTGGTTTTTCCCGCGAGAGATGCTGTGGGCCGTGCGCTTGCGAGAATAGCGCTGCGAATTTGCGCAGCGGATTGGCCGGGGTGCGTCGAAGCGTATAGCGCCACGGCTCCGGTCACGTGCGGGGTAGCCATTGAGGTGCCGCTCATATAATCGTAGCCATTGGGCACTGTGGAAAGGATGTCCACGCCAGGAGCGCCGATATGGACGGTCCGTGAACCGTAATTGGAAAACGAAGCAAGTGCGCCGTACTTATCGATCGCGGCGACGGCAATGATGCCGTTATAGCCCGCAGCCGTTTCAGTGCTCGTCCCGCGAGAGGTATCGTAGTCAGCCGGATAATTGGCTACGGAGTCGTTGTTCTGACCCCGCCCAAGTGAGTCGCCGTTGCCGGCTGCCACGACGAAGAGGATACCTGCTTTTGCGGCGCGGATGACCGCATCATGCAAGGCTTGCGAATAACCGCCGCCGCCCCAGGAATTGTTTAATGCCACGATATTCAGTGCGTGACGCTCCTTTAGATCGACAAAGTAATCGATCGCGGAAATAGCATCTTCAGTATAGCCGCCGCCTGCGCCAAGAAACTTTCCGGAAATGAGCGTGGCATGCCAATTGACACCAGCAACGCCACGGGCGTTTCCACCGACCGCGGCGATGGTGCCGGATACATGGGTTCCGTGCGCGTCGCCGCCAGCGTCGTAAACCGAGTTGTCGCCCGAATAAAAATCCCAGCCGTGAATGTCATCGACGAATCCGTTGCCATCATTGTCCCGGCCATCGGATGAATCGAAAGGGTTGGTCCAAATGTTGGGGGCTAAGTCTGCGTGGTCCCACTGGATGCCCTCGTCAATGACGCCCACGTAAACGGAGTTGGAGCCTGTATAACCGGCAGCCCACGCGGCACTCACGCGCGTGCCGAAGGAGTTCGTGCCGCCGTCGGCCACGCCCCATAAGTATCCGGATGTGTAATAAGTGTCGTTTGCTACGGCCTCGGCTTCGGCGTCCGGAACAGTGTTGGTGGTGGTCTGGTGCCGATAATGCCAATTAGGCTCGGCGAACTCGACTGATGGATCGTCCTTCAGTTTCTCGATCGCCTGCGCCAAGGGGTCGGTTGTTTCCACCACATCAAGTCCAGGATGGCCTCTGGATTTCATCGCCGCGGTGTGCACGTGCTTCTTGACCTTGCCATGCACCTTCTCCAGCGTGTCCTTCTTCTTCGCGTCGTCAGCGTCAGCTTTGAATCGAACGATGATTTGGGCGAGTGCGACTTCGCGAAGGTCCTCAGCAGCGGCGGGGGCATTTTGGGCGCGGGCAGAATTGCCGCAAAGAAATAAAGCCATAAGAGCGCTCTGGGCGAACGCCAGTACGAAAGTACGACGACAGATCAAATGCATAAGAGAAACGGGTATTCGGTCCCTTACTGGGACCAGCTCCTTGTTTCGACAACCTCGCTTTAAAGCGGGGTTGTCTGGACCGGCTAAACTATATCAGTGGCAAGCCGTGTCAAGTTGCCGGCGTCAGTTTTATGTTAAAGCTTTCCGCTCTGTCTCGAAAACCCCTCACCCCGCCCTCTCCCCCGCGGCGGGCGGGGGAGAAGGAGAAAGCAATGGTGGCTTCATTGGCTCATGCGGCCCTTTCAGGGATTGGGTGCTCCTTAGATCGGCGCCTACAATAATTGAGCAATCAATAGCCTAATTCCGCTTTGCGGCCTTCGGCGGTTGGTAGCGGATCCTTCTTTTGTGTAATGGAAGCCTGGCCCGCCTCCTTTACCCGCCGACTTTCATTCGCGTTAAATTCGGTGGTGTCTGCGAACTCGGCGGGAAGAGCACTGTCGGCGTAGATCGCTTCGACCGGACATTCAGCGACACAGGCGGTGCAGTCAATGCACTCGTCCGGGTGAATCACCAACTGGTTATCCAATTCGTAAAAGCAAGCGACGGGGCAGACCTCAACGCAATCGGTGAATTTGCATCCTACACACTTGCTGGTAACGATGTGAGCCATAATCTAAACGCTTCTTAAAAATGACCCGGTGAGCCTCTTTTCTTCAACCGAAAATTGCAAACCCTTTTTGAAAATGTGCGGCGGCATTCAGGCGGGCAGACAGTCGGGCTGCATCGAAAGCGGCAGAGGACTGCCGCACTCCAAGACGCTTCGCGATGACGAACGTCGCCGAAATTCTGACAGGTTTTGGAGTGCGGCAGTCCTCTGCCGCTTTTCATCGGTCGCTCGACGCGCTATTTCGCAAAGACTGGTTCCTCTTCAGCGATGCGCGGAACCGGCTCATCCCCGCCTTCAGTAGAACCCGTGACCGTACTGCCTTCCAGAGGGGCGGGAGAGCTGGCGGTAATGGGTTGGTCGATCTTGTGGAACTTGACGCTGACGATCTTGCTTACGCCTTGCTCTTGCATCGTGACGCCGTACAACACATCCGCCATACCGATAGTGCGCTTGTTATGGGTAATGATCACGAATTGCGATTGAGTCAGAAAGCGCTGCAGGATTTTGATGAAGCGGTTGATGTTGGATTCATCAAGCGGAGCGTCCAATTCGTCGAGCACGCAGAACGGACTGGGCTTGACCTGGTAAATCGAAAACAGGAGCGCGACCGCCGTCATTGTCTGCTCGCCGCCTGACAGAAGCGAAATGCTTTGCAACTGCTTGCCCGGGGGACGCGCGACGATGTCGATTCCGCTGTCGAGAACATCGCCTTCGTTAACAAGCAGGAGGTCCGCTTTGCCGCCGCCAAATATTTCGACGAAGGTCTGCCGGAAATTTTCCCGAATTTTGTTAAATGTTTCGGTGAACATTTCCTGGGTTTGCGTGTTGATGCGATTAATGACTTCCAGGAGCTGAGTTTTGGCCTGGACCAAATCCTCGTACTGTGTGGAGAGAAACTGATGCCGCTGTTCGGTTTCTTCATATTCCTCGATCGCCACGAGATTTACCGGCCCGATCTCTTCGATGCGCTTCTGAAGGGCGGCAACCTGATCGGCGACCGCATTCCAATCGGTAGCTGCGCCTGCGGCGGCCATTTCATCCGGGGTGAGGGTCTGCACCTTAGGCGGGCCCTCTTCGGCGAAAGTAATGGTAATGCATTCACTGCGGACATCGTCGATGTTGACCTGATATTTCTGCTGAATGCGTTCGCGAATGTTCTGAACGGACATTTGCTTTTGCGCCAACTCGACATCCAGAGCGCCGCGTTGTTGTTGCAAGTCCGCCAGGCGCTTGCGAGTGTCCCGAAGAGCTTCTTCGCGGCTTTGCACATCCTGTTCCACCGACGCGCGTTGCGCTTGCAATTCTGCGGTCTGCGAATTAACGACTTCGCGTTCATGCTGGACGCGTTCGATGTAGCGCCTGGATTCTTCGATTTCGTTTTGCCATTGCACTTTGCGGTTCGCGAATCCGCCAAGCTCGGCTCGGCGCTGCTCGGCCAAATGCGCCAACTCGCGAATGCGCTGCTCCAGCGGCTGTTGTTGCTGGCGATAGGATCCGCAGACTTGCTCTCCGGCGGCGAGAGCGACTTTGGTTTCGGTGAGCGCCGCGTTTGCACTCTCGCGACTGTGGCGCATGCTCTCGACAGCGGCGGTCATTTCGGCAATTTGCGCCTGAAGGGCACGCTCGCGCTCTTCCCATTCCTTGCATTCGCTCGCCAGCGTCGCGCGCTTTTGCAGCCCTTCCTGCTCGTGCGCTGTAAGGGTTTCGATCTCGTAGAGAACGGTTTCGCTCTTGTTACTCAGAGTCTTTAGCGAAGTCTCAAGCGCCTTGAACTCGCCTTCACGGGTCGCAATAGCAACCTCTTGCGCGCGAAGCTCCGTCTGGGCCTTTGCAAGGCAGGCCTGCAACTCGGTCTGCTCGCTTTGCAATGCGCCTTTTTCGCGGCTCGATTCATTCACGTGCTCGTGTAACTGTGCAAGGCGCGATTGAAGCGCAGCGATTTGGTTCTTGCGGCCCAGAATCGAAGTTGGGGCGGTGCCGGCGCCGTTCTGATAGCCGCCGGTATATACGCCCTGTGAACTGAGGAGGTCGCCCTTGAGGGTCACATAATGGAACGCGCCGCGGCTTTCCTCCCATGCGCTTGTAGCGGCACTCAGGTCGGGGACAATCCGAGTCATGCCTAAGAGCCGGTTCACCAGAAGCTTCACAGGTTCGTCGGCTTCGACCACGGCAGTGGCACGCAAAGGCTGATCGCCATTTGCATGTTCCCAAATTTTCAATGCGGCAGGTTCGTCGATTGAGTGATGCTCAAAACCGTTTGTGATGTCGGTCGCCAGCTCATCCGAATTACGGTGTCCATTCTGGCTGAAGGCTAATGGGGCAATACTCGCGCGGCCCTTCTTGTTCGCATTGAGGTCGGCCAGGATACTTTGCGCAGCATCCGGCTGTTCAGTGATGACCAACTGGAGATGGTGCCCCAGCGCCGCTTCGATTGCTGCGATATACTGGTCCGGAACGCGTATCTTGTCGGCCAACGAACCCAGGACCGCCTCGGTTTGCTTTAGCGCGGCGAGCGTGCCGGAATTGAATCCTTCGTGTTCGGCATGAAGTTGCTCGAGCACATTGAGACGCGAACGAACCTCGGCCTGTTCGCGCAAGACACCGTCCAACTTTTGGCCGACATAAATGATTTCGGTCTGAATCGCGGCCAGTCGCTGCTGCCTCTCTTCGACTGTTCCGCGGCAAGAGTGCATCGTTTGTTTTTCCAGTTCGACGTTCGCGGCAAAGTCGTGAAGCGAAATTTGCAGCCGAGCCTTTTCTTCATCGAGCTGGATTTTTTCGGATGAAAGTTTCTCGAGTCGAACAACGTTGCCCTGCTTTTCCAGGTCGAGAGCATTGATATCGTTGCGAACTCGCGCAAGGTGCTGCGCCGCGCTGAAAGCGTCCGATTGCGTGCGCCTGAGAGATTCCTGCTGATGGCGAAGGTGGTCTTCGGCGGCCTGCAATGCCTCGCGTTTGGCTTCAAGTGCGAGGCGATGCCGCTCCAGTGCGGCCGCAGATTCTTCCAGACGAGCCGTTACTGTGGCCAATTCCTGTTCTGCGGCGAGCCGGCGTTCCTCGGCTTGCGTGATGTCCGACAGCGCTTTGCCATGCTGCGATTGCAACTCGACCAAGCGTTCTTCATTAAATCGAATGCGGCTGTCGTGGTGGTCGGCTTCGGCTTTCAGTTCCAAGGAGCGCTGTTGCGAGGCACTGATCTCACCGTCCAGTTCGGAAAGTCTTTCGCGTAATTCTGAAACTTCGTTCTCGATCCGCAGAACGCTCTCAGAGGTCGCTTCGATTTCGAGGTGAAGTTTTTCGGCTAAATCCTGTCGGTCGCGAATCTCGGTTTGGAGCACATCAAAGTGGTGACGGGCGAGCTGCGTGTCGAGGTGCTGCAGTTCGTTGGATAACGTTTTGTAGCGCCGTGCCTTTCCGGCCTGGCGTTGCAGGGAACCAATCTGGCGTTTGACTTCGCGGATCAAATCCGAGACGCGCAGAAGGTTCTGTTCGGTGTATTCCAGCTTCCGCAGCGCTTCTTTCTTCTGCGACTTGAATTTGGTGATGCCTGCGGCCTCTTCGAAAACCATCCGTCGATCCTCCGGTTTGCTTGAAAGGATCTGAGTGATGTTTCCCTGAGCCATGATGCTGTAGCTGGTCCGGCCCACGCCGGTGCCCATGAAAAGCTGTTGGATGTCTTTGAGGCGGCAGGGGGTTTTGTTCAGAAAGTATTCGCTGCCGCCGTCGCGGAAGACCCGGCGCGTGATCGTCACTTCGTTATATGGAATTTCGACGCCTGAGGCCTTCAGGTGCTCTTGGTCGAAGCCGCCGATGGTAAGCGACACCTCAGCCAGGCCTAGTGGCCTTCGCGAATCCGTTCCGTTGAAGATCACATCGGCCATTTCCCCGCCCCGGAGTGCTTTGGCCGATTGTTCGCCCAGAACCCAACGTATAGCGTCTGAGACATTGGACTTACCACATCCGTTGGGGCCGACGATCGCGGTGACGCCTGGTTGAAAGTTTAGCGAAGTTTTGTCTGCGAAGGACTTAAACCCAAGAATCGTTAGGTTTTTTAAGTACATGGCTTTTTGTGTTGCCGGTTCAAATAAAAACCCAAAGTCTCTGCCCCTGTAAAGCGAAAACACACTATATACAGCAGCAGCAGTGCCTTTGGGCACAACGTATTGGGTGAGGAACCAATGGTTGGGCTGTGCCCGATTCTACTATTCTCAGCGATTCGACCATCCTGGCCGACCACTAGTTCAGGATAATTGCAGATTTTCCTGAGAAATCAATACTAAACGGCTGTGTGACTGCGGTTTGGTATTCCGGCGCGGCCTTACCTTACAGTGACGATTTGGGGGCGGGTGCTTTCGATGATGGCCAAGAGCTCCTTTTGTTCTTTGTTCGGAATCTGGAGCTTGTCGAGGGATGCTTTAAGGTCACCTATGGCAGCATCGAACTCGGGATTGGTGATGTGCATATCGGCGTGGGCGGTTTTCATTTCTTTGCCGTCATACTGAGCGGGACCACCTGTCGCGAGGGCGAGGAACTGGACCATGTGCTTTTTGAGGTTATCGACGTTTTCGGGGGTGGCGTTCCAGAGAACCGATTGCTGGTCGCGATGGAAGAAACCGCCGCGCTTCGTGCCCTTGCGTTCCCAGTTAACGCGCGGGTCTTGCAGGGCACGCGTGGTGAAATCATCCACGATGGAGGTGATGCCTTGCTCGCCGCCGAGGCGGTCGAAGAGCGCCAACTTACCCTCGGCCTGGGCGGGTTGTCCTCCGCCCGGCGAACCAGCGTTCGGCTTGGCTTTCTTGACGTTCTTTTCGCCGGCCCCTTCGCCCGAGCCAGTGAGTTGCTCATCCTTCGCCATGCGCTGGCTGGCGCGCTGGTCGGCTTCGCGGCTGCCGGACGTGAAGAAATCGTTGCTCTTCTTTTCGGCTTTGCCACCGCCGCAACCCACGCATACGAGAAAGGCAGAAGGTAGAATGAAGAATGCAGAATTTAAAATGTGAGACTTGATCTTAATCATAACCATACTCCTAATCGTAATCATCCTGATGGTGAATCTCCTGCGGAAATTGGATCGCTGAACTCAGCCGGTTCAAAGTTGAGGCCTTCGACGGATTCTTTGCCGCCTTCGAGGCGTGGTAGATAGGCGCGGACAAACGCGTTGCGCAGCAGGTTTCCGATCGTGGCTAATATGTCCGCGCTCGTGGCTCCGGATAGGTCGCCCGTGAAGGGAATGAGAGTGCCAAGCTGGTCGCGAGCCTGATTTTTGAAAAGAGTCGTCAGGCCGCCGACCAGCGCCTGCCAGAAAAATTGCAGTGGGTTGTCTTCTTTGATGTCCTGGCTGAGGCTGAAGACTTTGAGGTCGCGGAACAGCGGTTTGGCGTATCCTGTGAGCTGGCCTTCTTTGGCCTCCGCTTCGATGACGAAATCGAACCACCCGCGCTTGAAATCGAATTTGCCATAGGTGAGCGCCAGATCATTGATCTTGGTGACATCGAGGCCAAGGAGCCGTGTGGCCATGTGGAAAGTTGGGCGATAAGAGAACGGATCGAGAGTCATCTTGTATTCAAACCGGGCCTCGTCCATCGCGAGCGCCTTTGCCTGCACGGTCGAAACGAGCGGATTGGTTTCGTCGCGAATGTTCGTGAGGTTATCGATCGAGGCTTCGACCTGAGAGAGGTAAACATCCAGCGGCTTTTCGCCTTTGAATGCGCGAAAGTGAATCGAGCCGTTCTTAACGACCGCACTGTTGATTTTGAAAGGAAACAGGTCCTTGATCATCTGAAGCCAGGGAGCGCCTGCGCCCGTTTGCGTTTCACCTTCGCTCGGCGCGTCCACGAAATTCATTTCTGGCTCTTCCATCAGGAGCCGCCCTACAATTCTGTGATGGAGCAGCGCGTTCCATTGGATCGCGAAATCGAAGCGTTTGGCGGCAAAGAAAGGAACCGGAACATTTCCCGTGGTTTTGCTGATGCGGACGTCGTCGATGGAATAAGCGCCGCGCCAGAGGTGGATGCGGACTGCGCCAATGTTGCCGGCATAGAGCGGATTGCGGTCCAGGGTGCGGTTGACATAGTCCCGAACAGCCCAAGGCATAATCGCCCTGCCGACTACGCCAAGAGCGATGAGAACAAGCACAACGAAGGCAAGAATCCGCCATCCGTGGCCTCGGCGACGGTGCGTCGCTGCCGCGACGTCCATCGTCGGTTTTGGACCCTCAATGGCCGCTTGAGTTGGATGCTGTGCTTCTATCTCCGCGCGGTGTGCCATCCTATCTCCCTTCGAAGGTGGTTCACCTCATAATCATAGTACCGGCACTTGGACGGCCGTCAACAGGGGTCAAAATCCCGTGGACGGCTAGAAAAACCCGGAGTGACCCGCAGCGGCCTGGATATAAAAGATACTCAGCTAATTCATGCGGCGCCCCGTTTGTGACAGGAATGCTGCGGGTCGCAGACCCGCGCTCCGGGATTTCGTTGCAGGAGCGTAATGCGGTTTCAGGGTTCTTCGCCGTAGGCCGATGAGCATTTTGATGATGTGCCGCTGGATAGCGCTGATGATTTGCCTCGCAGGCTCACCAATCCTGGCGCAATCCGATCCCGGGGCAATACAGGTGCTTAGCCAATTTGCGAACTTCTATGGCGGTCTGAAAGGAGTCAAAGCGGACGTGAGGATTACTTCGATGCTGAACGTGCCGGGGCATCCGGCGCAGTCGGTATCGGAATATTCACTCGCGGTGTCGCGGCCGAACCAATTCGCTATCCAATGCAAGAGCGGCGTGACACCCGTATCGATCTTTTGCGACGGGCGAAAGGTCCACATCGAACGCACGGCGCAAAAGCAGCACATCGAAATGAGCGCTTCGCCGGGAGCAGCACGCATCAGCAGCCTCAAGGATTCGCCTTTCTGTGGGCCGCTGAGCGGCGGCGCGTTTCTAGACGCCGTCCTATTCGGCGGAAATGTCACCGCCGAAGCCACACGCCTTCAGCACGTTGGATCTGAAAAGCTCGGCCAGATTGCTTGCGAACACGTGAACATTTCGCAAAAAGGACAAGTGCTCGAGCTGTGGATTCAATCGGGCTCGCAACCTTTTCTGCGCCGGCTTGAAGTGATCGCTGAGAGCAGCCTTAAGGGAGCCAGCAATCCGCAGGCATCGAAGCTGACGATGCGGACTTTTTTAGATTTCGCCAATTGGCAGGTCGATCCCAAATTCCATGGCGATGAGTTCGCTTACCGTCTTGGGAACCTCCGCACCTCGTCCCGCGAGGCTGCGTCAGCTTCGAGCGCGAAGCGGTAAAGCCATCGGCGCGACGGCGCGCTGGGACGGCGCGCCCTGCTTCGGAACCGCAAAACGGTTGTGTGTTCCATCCCTTGTCATTTTGGGGGCAGGCGTGGCAGATTTGGGCGGCATGATTTTATCGGATGCTGAATTGGAGAGTTTGGTCAATCTGCAACATCGCAATCCGCACCAGTTGCTGGGCATGCATCCGCTGGGCGATGGCTCGGGCGTAGTGGTTCGCGCGCTGGTTCCCGACGCGGCGCAAATCGAAGTGGTGCCGGTTCATGAAAAGGACAAACCCAAGGTCAAGCTGAATCGCGTTCATGATGCGGGGCTGTTCGAGGCGAGCGCGAAAGGAACCAATCGCGTTTATGCTTACGAACTGCTGATTACCGATTATCGCGGCAACGTGCGGCACACGCGTGATCCCTATTCATTCCTGCCGACTTTGGGGGAGATGGATCTATACCTTTTCGGCCAGGGCAACGAGCGGCGTATTTATGATAAGCTCGGCTCGCACCTGCGCGCATTCGACGGCGTGGCCGGAACGAGCTTCGGGGTTTGGGCGCCGAATGCGAATCGCGTGAGCGTGATTGGCAGCTTCAATAGTTGGGATGGGCGGTTCCATCCGATGCGGTCGCTCGGCGCGTCGGGCGTATGGGAATTATTCATCCCGGAGCTTGGCGAGGGAACGCTGTACAAATTCGAAATCCGCGACGCGCATGGCAATCTCGTGGTGAAGACTGATCCCTATGGAACTTTCTTCGAGATGGCTCCCAAGAACGCCGCCATCGTCTGGAATAACGAAAAGTTCAAATGGACAGACGAGAAGTGGCTGAAGGAGCGCGCCGGGAAAAATATTTTGCGCTCACCGATGAGTGTGTACGAAGTGCACGCGGGCTCATGGCGCAAGAAGTCTCACTTCGAGTCGTTGACCTATCGCGAAATGGCCGGTCCGCTCGTCGATTACCTCCAGAAGATGAATTTCACTCATGTGGAGTTTTTGCCTGTGGCCGAACATGCTTATTATCCATCGTGGGGTTACCAAGTGACCGGCTTTTACGCGCCAACGAGCCGGTACGGAACACCGGACGATTTTCAGCTTCTGGTAAATGCGCTACATGAGGCAGGCATTGGTGTGATCATTGACTGGGTGCCAGCGCATTTTCCTCGTGATGAGTGGGCGCTGGCGAAGTTCGATGGCACCGCGCTTTACGAGCATGAAGATCCGCGCAAGGGCGCGCATGCGGATTGGGGCACGCTGATATTTAATTTTGGACGGCACGAGGTTCGAAACTTCCTCGCGGCGAATGCGCTCTTTTGGTGCGATCGCTATCACATTGATGGACTGCGCGTGGATGCAGTCGCGTCGATGCTGTATCTCGATTATTCGAAAAAAGAAGGCGAGTGGGTGCCGAACCAGTATGGCGGCCGGGAGAATCTGGAGGCCATCGATTTCCTTCGCTTCTTCAATCACGTGGTTCACACCGAATATCCCGGTGCGGTGACTGTCGCGGAAGAATCGACGGCCTGGCCGCAAGTGACGCGCCCGCCATATCTCGGAGGCTTGGGATTTTCTCTGAAGTGGAACATGGGCTGGATGCATGACACGCTGAATTATTTCAGCCGGGACCCCGTGTTTCGCAAATATCATCAGAACGATCTGACGTTTGCGATGCTCTATCATCATCACGAGAATTTCATTCTGCCGCTTTCCCACGATGAAGTGGTGCACGGCAAAGGTTCGCTGATCGGGAAAATGCCTGGCGATGAGTGGCGGCAGTTCGCGAATTTGCGCACATTGCTGGGTTATGAATGGACTTTCCCCGGCAAAAAGCTGCTGTTCATGGGCGGCGAAATCGGCCAGCGGAGCGAATGGAACGCGAATGGCAGCGTGGATTGGCATTTGTTGGAGTTGGGACCGTACCATCGCGGGCTGCAGCGCTTTGTGGAGGACCTGAACCGGCTTTACAGGGCCGAACCGGCTTTCTGGGAGAGTGATTATGATTACGAAGGGTTCTTCTGGGTCGATTGTTCGGACACCGAAAACAGCGTGCTGTCGTTCATGAGGCAGAACAAAGAACTCACCAGCCGTGTGCTAGTCATTCTGAATCTTACGCCAGTGCCGCGCACGGGTTATCGTGTCGGGCTCCCCGAAGGCGGGTTCTGGCGCGAAGTGCTGAACAGCGATTCGGAAATGTACGGTGGCGGAAACATGGGCAACTTTGGCGGTGTGCACGCACAAGAACAGCGAATGCATAACCAGCCATTCTCAGCATCGTTCTCGCTGCCGCCATTAAGCATTGTGGCCTTTAAGGCCGAGAGGTAGAGCGGCCGCAGCTAAGCAGTTTGAGCGCGCGCTTGGGTCAATTCCCCACTTTCCGCAACGAATAACTGCGGAACCCTAGTTATAGATACTTAAAGCCTGAGGGCAGAAGAGAGGAAGAAATGCGCACTGCTGCAGATTGTTTGATGGAGACGCTGATCGATTGGGGAGTCGAAGTCATATTCGGTTTGCCCGGCGACGGTATCAACGGAATCATGGAAGCGCTCCGGACCCGCGAGGACAAAATCCGATTTATCCAGGTGCGGCACGAGGAGGCCGCGGCTTTCATGGCCTGCGGATATGCAAAATACACCGGCAAGCTGGGAGTGTGCCTGGCGACATCCGGCCCAGGCGGCATTCACCTACTCAATGGACTTTATGATGCGAAGCTGGACGGCCAGCCGGTCCTGGCGATTACCGGGCACCACTATCACGATCTGATCGATACGCACGCGCAGCAGGATGTTGATCTGGATCGCGTATTCATGGACGTGGCGGTTTACAACACCCGCGTGATGGGACCGGAACACGTCAACAATGTCGCGCATCTGGCTTGCCGCACCGCGCTCAGCCGCCGGGGCGTTGCGCACATTAATTTCCCTGTCGACCTGCAATCAAAGGAAGCGACCAAAAAGATGCGCTCCCCACGGAATATTCCTGGCCATAACACCGATGTTTTTGCCTGCAGAGCGGGCTTGCCTTCGGACGAAGATTTGCGAAAGGCGGCCGCAATTCTGAATGCGGGTCACAAGATCGCGATTCTGGCCGGACGTGGCGCGCTGAATGCGACAACGGAACTCGAAGATGTGGCCGAAAAATTGGGCGCGCCCATCATAAAGGCGCTTTTGGGCAAGGCGTGCGTTGCTGATGATTCGCCGTATACGACTGGCGGCATTGGACTGCTGGGAACTCGGCCTTCGCAGGACGCGATTGAAAATTGCGACACGATTTTCATGGTCGGCACATCATTTCCGTATATCGAGTTTCTACCCAAACCAGGCCAGGCCAAAGGTGTGCAATTAGACCTGGACCCGACGCGGATCGGATTGCGCTACCCCGTGGAAGTTGGGCTGGTGGGCGACTGCCGTCGCGCGCTGGAAAAGCTTTTGCCCATGCTGCGCAGCAATCAGGATCGCTCCTTCCTGGAGGAGGCGCAGAAAGGAATGAAAGATTGGTGGGAGCTCATGGAGGAGCGCGGAACGCGCAAGGACAAGCCCATGAAGCCGCAAGTCGTCGCGCACGAAGTGGGCAACGCCCTAAGCGACGATGCGAGAGTGTCTTGCTACAGCGGAACTGTGGCTATTTGCCTCGCTCGACACATCCAGGCAC
>Ga0066710_100003463_pt1 | contig 13467 bp, 9 predicted proteins | sample GraSoiAngelo_159_FD_79666 | JGI IMG/M metagenome (GOLD analysis project Ga0066710, IMG submission 79666) | Grasslands soil microbial communities from the Angelo Coastal Reserve, California, USA - 14_1009_16_40cm | ecosystem: Environmental > Terrestrial > Soil > Grasslands | place: USA...
GAGGACTTCCTGGCCCGGGTCCGCGAGCTCCCGGGAAAAGGCGTCGACGTCGTGCTCGACGGGCTCGGCGGCAAGATCTCGCTGCGCTCCTTCCGCGCGCTGCGGCCCGGCGGAAGGCTCGTCGTGTACGGCCACTCCGCCACTCTTGTGCACGGACACAAGAGTCGGCGAGGGTGGATCGAGTGGTACGCGGCGACCGCGACTGTCGCGCTCTGGGGATTGCTCTCGCCCCGCCGGCGGGTGTCGGGCTACCGGATCCAGAAGCTGCGCGAAGGACACCAGGTGATTCCCAGGGGAAGTCGGCGACCGCTTCCGGTGGGTGGAGGTCCCCGCGACCCGGCATGGTTCCGGGAGGACTTCCGCGCGCTGCTCGAGCTGCTTCGTCGCGGCGAGATCCACCCGGTCGTGGCCGAGCGCCTGCCGCTCGCCAATGCGCGTCGCGCCCATGAGCTGCTCGAGAGCTCGGCGGCGAAGGGAAAGCTCGTGCTCGTCCCATAGGCCGAGGAGGAGGAGGCTCGCTGATGTCGAGCGACGGTCATCCCGGGGTCGGCTCCGTCGCCTGTCTAGAAAACAGAAGCAGTGCGTCTAACTGTCGCTTGTCCGCTTGCTGAAGCCGTACTTCGCTACAGACATCGTCGCGAAGAGAGCGAAGAATGCAACCCCGATCCCTGACGGAATCGTTGTGGTATTGCCGTCGTTGCTCCTTGCTACGAAGTCTGGCCCGAACACGCCGACGAAGAGCACGGCGAGCCAGATGACGACGATCGCTACCGTCGCCCAAAGGTCGCGTGCACCGAGCCATACGGACCTCTTAACGAGCGACGAAGGCTGCTGATGCGGAATGGTGGTCATGTCACCTCCTCTCACTCGCCTTCAAGCCTCGCAATAGGGGCCTCCTGGGGCATCGGCGAAAGCGCGGATTCTTGGTGCTCGCTACTACGGAGTTGCGCCGACGCCGGGGCCGGCTGCTTCACGACCGATACAGCACTTGCAGGGGCCGCGCAGCCACTCCGGCGTGCGTATCTCGACCCGATGCGCAACCCAGCGCAACGGATTTCGCTTGTTCTCACCCGGTTCCGCGCTCGGGCGGTTGGGTGAGATCAGGGTTTGTTCGCATTTACGCAGCAGGTTTCCCCGATGCGGCGCATAGGTTCCGCAGGCAATTCTTGTGGCGTCGATCAAAGGAGGTGTGTGATGAGCGTCCACGCTCACATTCCGGCGCGGGCAAGCCTCCCGCTGCGCGTCGGTCGTCGGGCGACGTTCGGCGCAGTTCCCTCGCAAGTTTCGTGGCTCGTGGGAGGGCTCGTGCTTGCGTTCGGCGTCCCGTTTGTTCTTGCCGATCTCGCCGACCTACAGCGCGACCTTTACTACGCGCTCTATGTCGCGGCTGTGTTCACGTTCGTCGGACTCTGGGCGCGGCGGACGCAGCAGCCGCTCCGGGCCTTCTTGACGCGCCGCTGGCGATGGGCCGTTCCACTCGGCGCCCTCGCCGGAGTCGTGCTGATGTTCACCGTCCTCCGCGAGCCGTCGACGCCGCACCCACACGGGCTGACGTTCGTCGGTGCGATCCTCTGGCGCGGGATCGTCTACGGCGCCGCCGATGGTGTGTTGCTCTCGGTCTTCCCGATCTTCGCCGTCTTCGGGCTGTTCGCGTCGAAGCCGCTGCGGGAGCGGTCGAAGAAGGCGGTCGCCGGCATCGGTGCGCTTGCCCTGGTCGTGTCGCTGCTCTTCACCGCCGTCTACCACGTCGGCTACCCGGACTTCCGAGGCAGCAAAGTGAAGCGGCCGCTGACGGGTGACGTGATGTGGAGCGTGCCCACGCTGGTGACGCTGAGCCCGCTCGGCACTCCGATCGCGCACATCGCCACGCACGTGACGGCAGTCGTCCACAGCTATGACACCGACCTGTTCCTACCGCCGCACAAGCAGGCGAAATGAAAGGAGGTCCCTGATGGCAACGATCAAAGACGCCGCAAGCGAATTCCTCGCCCACAGGCGGGTAGCAGTGACCGGCGTCTCGCGGACGCCGGAGGCCCACGGCAGCAACGTGGTCTACAAGCGGCTTCGCGAGCGGGGCTACGAGGTTTTCGCGGTCAACCCGAATGCCGAAGAGGTGGAGGGGGACACGGCCTTCCGCGACCTTCGCTCGATCCCTGGCGGCGTCGAGGCGGTCGTGATCGGCACGAGGCCGGAGATCGCCGAGGAGACGATGCGCGAGTGCGCCGAGCTCGAGATTAAGCACGTCTGGATGCACCGCGGCCCGGGCGGCGGCAGCGTCTCCGAGACGGCGACCGCGTACGGGCGGAAGCGTGGGATCGCAGTGATCGACGGCGGTTGTCCGTGCATGTTCGGCCCCACCGCTGATCCGGGACACAAGGCGATGCGCCTTCTCTTCACCCTCACCGGCAACGTCCCGAAGCGAGTCTGAATCCTTGGAGGTGGGATCAAGCGTTACACGGTAGGTCGCTGAACGCTTAGCTCGGGATGACGAGCACTTCGATCTGGAAGAACTGCGGTGCCGCCTCCGGCGGGGGTTGCTGATCTCCCATCACTTCGCGGACCGCCGGTCCCAGCTTTTCGTCCATGAAGCGCTGGAACGCCTCCTCTGATTCCCAGATGTCGTAGACGTACCACCCGCCCTCGCCCTGCCCTGCACTGTGGACGATCAGCCCTTCCGGCGATTCTTCGGGCCGCATGGGTGATGAGTGGCCGAACATCTTCTCGGTGACCTGGTCGTACATCTCCTTCGTGAACATCTCCGCCGTCTGGAGCATCCCGACTGCCATCTCCGCCTCCTCTAGCGTTTCGGGGTCGCGGGATTCTACGCTGAGACACGTGTAGTGGTCGCGCCGTCGGATTGCTGGACGCGACCCAGCATTCGCGAAGATCAACGGCATACCGCCGCACTTTCAGGATTTGGCGGCGCGGGCGGAAGAGCGGCTCGCATAAATTGACCACTCGTGCCGAAGCAGCCGCGTGGGCCAGCGTTCCGGAATGACGCCAGAGCGGGTAGGTCGACAGTCTGTTCACCAAAGGACACACAGCGCGGCTCGTTTTCTTCATGCACTACCTCGATGCAGCTCGACCCCTGATCACGCCGTTCGGCGCCCTGGAGCTACCCACTCCGACCGATCGGCCGCAGCGGCTGAGCTCGATCGAGTACGAAGAGCCTTAGCAGGCGGTGGACGGCTCGGCTGCGCCAGTGATCCGGAATGACGCCAGAAGGCCTAGCCGAGACCGAGCCGGGCCCTCACGCGCTCCGCGAGCACCAGGTACTGCTGGTAGCGGTGGTGCCGGTGATGCGCCGGGTCGGCTAGGACAGAGTCGGGTGGACGCTGGATGAAACGCGGCGGACCAAGCACCTCCCTTTTCATGAACTGCTCGCGCGTGAGGTCAACTTCGATCCCGGAAGGAAGGCGGTTCCACATGTGCGCCATGATCCGCTGGCCATCAAGGAACACGTCCGCCGCGGCCAGTTCACCGCCGATTAGATCATTGACGACGAGACAGGTCACATCGCAATGACCTTGCGCGGGGTTGTCCTCCGACCAGCCGTCGTCCGGATCGACGGTGTCGGGCCCCCAGCTCCGTCGAATCGCTTCTTCGAGCTGAGCAAGCGTGTACACGATGCGACGACTCTAGCGTCGCTAGTTGTTCGCCATCGACCTGCTAGGTGCGAGCTGCTCGGTTGGGCCAGTGTTCGGGAATGACCCCTGGGGCGACGGGTTAGCCTCGTGGCTGTGGAAGCGTTGCCTGCAGCACCTGAAGGGAGTGGTCGCAGCGCAGCCTGCCGGTCGAGGTTGGCTGAGCTATGAAGGCCGAGCCGAAGCTGATCGCGGCAGGGCGGGCTTCGGAGGTCTTCGACGTTGGCGGCGGTCGTGTCTTGCGCCGTTTCAAGCGCGGCGGAGATCCTGAACGCGAGGCGCTCGTGATGAGACATGCTCGCCGCCACGGCTATCCAGTGCCCGAGGTGTTCGAGATCACGGCCGATGCGCTCACGCTCGAAAGGGTGGAAGGGCCGACGATGTGGGAGGCGGCAGGCGACCACCCTTCGATGGTGCGGGCGCACGCCGGGCTGCTCGCGCAGCTCCATCGAGAGCTCCACGAGATAGAGGCACCCGATCGCCTGTCTGCGGTCGGGGAGGGAGACCGTCTCCTTCACCTCGACCTGCATCCAGCGAACGTGATCCTCTCGTCGCGCGGTCCGGTCGTCCTCGACTGGACGAACGCGCGGCGCGGAGAACCAGCGTTCGACGTAGCCGTCACCTGGGTGATCGGCTCGACGAGCACCGGTCTGGGAAAGCTCGGACGCTCCTTCCTCCACCAGTTCCTCTCCCACTTCGACCGTAACGAGCTGCGACGCGTGCTGCGCGCGGCGGCCGACTACCGCTCGGCCGACGACAACGTCTCGGGAGAAGAACGGTTGGCGATCCGCGACCTCATCGCCGAGGAGGGCGTCTAACAGCCCAGAACGAGTCCACCCTCGCCTGCGCGAGCGTGGTCTCACCAGAGGCCTAAGGCGCGGCGGAGGGGCCCAACGCATCGGTGGCGGCCGGCTTAGCGCTTCTTTGTTGCAAGCTCTACTTCTAGTTCACGCGCGCGCGAGGGTCATTCGTCAACCGCGGGGCGAGGCAGGAGAGCTGGTCGCACGGTTGCTAGAGCGCAAGGTCGTCGACTCCGGAGCCGCAACCGCGGGGCTCATCCATGCTATGTTGTCCGTCCTGGCTACGCGGTAAAGGGCTGCCTCGCCGCAAGGACGAACAGACATGACCAGGCACGAGGCATTACGAGGCGCGAACGACGAACGCGCGGAGTAGACGTGGCCGGCGGAGCTGGCTGCCCGCCGGCCACGAAAAGCCGTCTACTAGGGCACGAACGACGCGAAGATGTCGGTCGGGTTCGAGGCCGAGACCGTCTGCGTGTAAAAGGGGACGAAGGTCGATCCCATGTGGGAGAGGCCGACGTAGTCGCCGAGGAAGAGCCCGCCCGCGTGCGGGGCGAGGTCGAGGTCGAACGACATCGGGGTCAACCGCACCTCGCCGCCGAAGGTCTGGCCGCCGTCGTGCGAGAAGACGGCGAAGGCGTCGGTCGGCAGTGTGGACGTGCCGGGCGTGTTGTTCCGGAAGTCGTAGTACGTGACCGCGACCGTGCCGTCGGACGCGACGTCGACCGCGGGCGTGAACGCCGCGATGCCGGCCGGAGACGCGTTCACCTTGATCGGCGCCGACCAGTGAAGGCCGCTGTCGGTCGAACTCGAGAGCGCGACGTCGTCGTGCGTGAAGCCGCTGAAGCGGCCGTCCGACCAGACGGCGTAGAGCGTGCCGTTCGGGGCGACCGCGATGTCCGGCAGCCCGGCGCCGGAGCGTACGAAGGCGCCCGTGTCCGGATCACGCACGGCGACCGAGCGGTCGGTCGAGATGTCGATCACCTTCGACCAGGTCACGCCGTGGTCGGTGGAGCGGATGACCGACTGGTGGAACTGGTTCGGCGAGCGCTGCCGGCCTGAGCCGTTCAGGTCCTCGAAGATGTCGACGAGCGTACCGTCCGGCAACACGGCGATCTGGTTGCCGATCGTGAACTCGTTCTGGTTCAGACCGAGGATGTCCCGTGGTGCCGACCAGCTCTGCCCGCCGTCGGTCGTCCGGGAGAAGATGATGTCGCCGCGGATCGACGCGGCGTTCATCTGCGGCGTGATGCCGGCCTGATCGCTCGGAAAGCGACTGCGATCCCAGACCGCGTAGACGTTGTTCGCGTTCGTCGGATCGGCCGTGATCGACTCCTTGTCGTTGAAGCCCGGGCCTTCCGGGAACGCGGAGACGTTGCGGGCGAGCGTCGTCGGCTCGCTCCAGGTGTCGCCGCCGTCGGTCGACTTGCTGACGAGCACCGCCGAGACGGTCACGTCGGCGCTCGCAGAGAGGCTGATCTGGTAGACGTCGCCGTTCGGGGCGAACGTCACCCAGGGATCGGACGCGCGGCCGTAGTCGCCGCCGTTCGCGGCCGTTCCGCCGGAGCAGGTGCTGAAGTGGGCCCACGACTCGGTCCAGGTCGTCCCTCCGTCGTGGCTCGTGGACGCGACGAGGCCGTGCGCGCCGCCGTTCGACCAGCGGTCCTGCTGGAAGACCCCGACGATGTTGCTCGGATTCGTCGGGTTCACCGCGACGAACGGCTCGACTTCGCTGTTGACGGAGTTCGTGCCCGGCCCGCCGACGGTGCAGGCGGCGAACGGGCTCAGCCCGGAGACGTCGACCGGGCCTGAGGCTGCGAGCGCCAGGGCGGCGAACGCAAGGACTGCGAGCGCCGCCGCGCCGGTCGTAACCAAACGGAAGTGGTGCATGCTCCTCCCTCCTCGGCGCTTGTCGCGCATGGCATAGCACCCCCGATCGACCCGTTGCAACTCTCAAGTGAGCATGCAGGCAAGGGCCGCACGTGCGCCAGGGAGCACCGGCTCACCGCGCACGAGGACTCAGTAGACCAGGAGGTCGAGGAACGGCCGCAGCTTCTCCCTTCAGCTGGTCGAGGGCGCCGCAGCCGTGGCCGGCATCAGCGCCGCCGCCGAATTGCCGGCCATTTCTAGTTGTCCGACTTCCCCGGCGCGGCAGGGCCCGCGAGCCCGCAGGTTGAGCGGAAAACCGGAGAGCCCTCTGACGGACTCGAACGGTCGACCCCCTCCTTACCATTCAGCTTTGAGGCGGGACACAAGGGCAGACGCGGGTCACGGCGACCACGAAAATCCCGCAAGTCGGAGGGATCGGCCGAAGACGAGTTACCGCGCGCGGACGCGCGTGCTCGAACTGACGTTCCCTCCACGTTCCGAAGAAGAGCCGGCGTCGTATGTGCCGCTACCCGCTCTCGGCGACGAGCGAGTCGACGAGCACGGCGTAGACGTTGATCGGCCCCGTCTTTCCCTTCATCAGCAGCTCGCCCTGTGGCTCGACGGCGATCCCGTCCTCGAGCGCGCTGCGCGTGTTCTCGTCGATCAGGATCGGCCGGTTCAGCACCTTCGTGTGCGACTCGAGGCGAGCAGCAACGTTGACGGTGTCGCCGACGCAAGTGTATGTCGCGCGGTGGAGCGTGCCCGTGTAGCCGGCGACGACGTGCCCCGAGGCGATGCCAACGCCGATCTGGATCTGCACCTTGTCTTGCGCCGCCTGCTCCTGGTTGAAGAGCCGGATCAACTCGATCATCTGCCGCGCCGCGAGGACGGCTTCCTGGCAATGGTCTTTGCGCGGCAGCGGCGCGCCGAAGATCGCCATCAGCCCGTCGCCGACCATCTGGTTCACGATCCCGCCTTCGCCGTTGATCGCGTCCATCATCAGCGTGTAGTAGTCGTTCAGCAGCTCGATCGTCTCGGCGGGCTCGCGGCCTTCCGCGATCGTCGTGAAAGAGCGGATGTCGCAGAACATCGCCGACGCATCGAGGTGCTTGCCCCCGAGCGAGAAGCCGGACGTGAGCAGATCCTCCGCCACCTCCTTGGTCGCGAACTTGCTGATCAGCTCGCGCTGCTGATCGCGGAGTCGCTTCTTCTCGAGGCTCGCGTTGATGCGCGCGCTCAGCAAGACGGGGTTTATCGGCTTCGTCAGGTAGTCCTCGGCGCCCATCTCGAGGCACTTGACGACGCTGTCGAGCTCGTCGAGCGAAGAAGTCATGACCACCGGAATCTCGCGGAGATGGAGGTCGCCCTTCAGCTCCGCCAGGACGCCGTAGCCGTCGAGCTCGGGCATCAGGACATCGAGCAGCATCAGGTCGAACGGCTGCTCGCGCAGCAGCTGGAGCGCCTCGCCGCCGTGCTCCGCGAACACGACGGTGTGCCCCTCGTGTTCCAGGCCGCGGGCGAGCAGGAGCCGGTTCACACGGTTGTCGTCTGCGATCAGGATCGTCCCCGGCGGAGAGGCGGAAAGGCTCACGACGCCGCTCCCGAACGGAGGGCGGCGAGCGCTTCCTCGAGTGCCCGGTACTCCTGCTCGATCCGGCCGACGAGTTCGGAAGCATCCTCGAGCCGGCCGCTCTTCGCGCGCTGTTCGAGCGCGCGGCAGAGCTCCGAGAATCCCGCTGCGCCGAGGGTGGCCCCGTTCGACTTCAGCGTGTGCGCCGCGCGCCGGAGCTCGTCGGCGTCCTGCGCAGCGAGCGAGGCGCCGAGCGTCGCGATCAGGGTCGGTGCATCGGCGAGGAAGGTGTCGATCACCTCGTCCAGGAAGTCGTCGCCTCCGAGCTCGCGCAGGTTCTCGAGCGCGGCGGCATCGACCGTGACGCCTCCGTTCTCGAAGCTCACCTCGCCGTCCCTCGGGAGCGGCTTCACGCGCCGCAGCGCCTCCGCCAGCTCGTCCGCACGGATCGGCTTTGCGAGGTAATCGTCCATCCCGGCCGCGAGACACGCCTCGCGATCCTCGGGCATCGCGTTCGCGGTCATCGCGATGATCCGGGGACGGCTAGACGGCGGCCGGCGCTCGCAGATCTGGCGCGACGCGTCGAGACCGTCCAGCTCGGGCATCTGGACGTCCATCAGCACGACGTCGTACGGCTGCCGCTCGACCGCTTCCAGTGCTTCGAGCCCGTTCGAGACGACATCGGCGCCGTAGCCGAGGCGTTCGAGCAGGCGGAGCGCCACCTTCTGGTTCATGCTGTTGTCCTCGGCCAGCAGAATCCGCAGGGTCGACGGCGCCGGCTTCCCGTCCGTCGCGGCCTCGACTGCTTCTTCGGTCTCGACGCCTGCGGCGACCAGGCGCAGCAGCGCGTTGTAAAGCTGGGAGGCCTTGAGCGGCTTCGCGAGCTGGGCCGAGAACGCGCCCGCCGACCGCGCCTGCGGCAGCCGACCGAGCGACGTCAGGAGCAGCAGCGGAAGCTCGCGCTCGGATCGATGGCGGCGGATCTCGCGCGCGAGCGTGACTCCGTCCATCTCCGGCATCATCATGTCGAGCACGCCGACATCGAAGGGCTCGCCGGCGGCGATCAGCGCGAGCGCGTCGCGGGGCCGCTCGACTGCGACGGGCTCCATCGCCCACGACCGCGCGTGACGCGTCACGATCTCGCGGTTCGTCGCGTTGTCGTCGACGACGAGGATCCGCTTGCCGGCAAGGTGCGGGAGGGCGTCCTGGAGCGAGAGTCGCGCCGGCACCTCCGCTGCGTCGAACGCGAGCGCGATGCGGAAGGACGAGCCTTTGCCCTGCTCGCTCTGCACCGAGATCGTCCCGTCCATCAGCTCAACGAGCCGCTTCGAGATCGCAAGCCCGAGCCCGGTGCCGCCGAAGCGTCGGGTCGTCGACGCGTCGACCTGGCTGAACGACGCGAAGAGCCTGTCCATCCTGTCCGGGGGGATCCCGATCCCGGTGTCGCGGACGGCGATGTCGAGCCGGTAGGACCCTGGTCCGGCCGGTTCGGCGTCGACGAGGACGACGACCTCGCCGGCGTCGGTGAACTTGACCGCGTTCGAGAGCAGGTTCAGCAGCACCTGTCGCAGGCGGGCCGCGTCGCCGACGATTCCTGCGGGCGCGTCTTCGTCGATCAGGCAGCCCAGCTCGAGCTCCTTCTCCCAGGCGCGCGGGGCGACGATGTCGAGCGCTCCCTCCACGCACTCGCGCAGCTCGAAGGGCTCCCGCTCGAGCTCGAGCTTCCCGGCTTCGATCTTCGAGTAGTCGAGGATGTCGTCGATCACTGACAGGAGCGCGTCGCCGCTCGAGCGGACGACCTCGGCCAGCTCGCGCTGTTCGCCGGTCAACTCGGTCCCGAGCAGGAGATCGGTCATGCCGGTCACGGCGTTCATCGGCGTCCTGATCTCGTGGCTCATGGTGGCGAGGAAGGCGCTCTTCGCCTGCGTCGCGGCCTCGGCCTCCTCCCGCGCGCGCTGGAGCTCGGTGATGTCGTGGTAGATGGCGTAGAAACCGACGTGCTCGCCGTCGATCTCGAGCGGGACGAGCATCAGCTCGACGTCGACGATGGCGCCGTCCTTGCGCAGGCGACGGCCGATGTGCTGAGCGCGTCCGCTCGCGATCGCCTCGCGCGTGACCTTCCTGCTCTCTTCGGTCTGGCCCGGCTCGAGGACGAGCTCGTCGATCAGCTTTCCGACTGCTTCCTCGGCCGACCAGCCGAAGAGGCCCGTCGCAGCAGGGTTCCAGCGCGTTACTCGCTCGTCGGCGTCCATGACGACGATCGCGACGGGGCTGACCTCGACGAGAGACTCGAAGTACTGCTTCTGGCGGCGGATCTCGGCGTGCGCGAGCGCCTGGCCGGTCACGTCCATCATGAAGCCCTGGACGTACAGCGGCTTGCCCTCGTCGTCCTTCACGATCCGAGCGTCGTCGCGAACGAATACCGTTCGCCCGTCGGCCGCGATCACGCGGTACTCGAACGACCAACGGTCGTCGCCTCGCGCGAGGGCGGCGGCGTGCTTCGCGATCGTCTCATCACGGTCGTCGGGGTGGAGGATCGAGGCGAAGAACTCCGGCTCCGACCACGCCTCGCGCGGGTAGCCGAAGATCTCCTCGACCCGCGGGCTGACGTACTCGGACGCCGCTTTCGGAACGGGGTCGTCCGTGTACACACCAAGCGGCAGCTCCTCGACCAGCTCCCGGTACCGTCGCTCGGCCGCGCGTTGCGCCTCGAATAGGCGCGCATTCTGGATCGCGACGCCGACGTTGGCCGCGATCGTGGCCAGCAGCCCGGACTCCGCTTCGCCGAAGCGTCCTTCCTCGCGCGTGCTCTGGACGCTGATCACGCCGATCGCGTTCTCGCCGACGAGGATCGGGACGCCCAGATAGGAGCGGGACGGCGTTCCGACCGTCGCCAGCCCCTCGTACTGCTCCTGCCGGTTGAGCAGCAGCGGCTCGCGCGAGGCGAGGATCTGGGAGGTAAGCCCCTCGCCATACTGGAGGGGAGGCTCAGGCCGGCGCTCGCCGGTCTCGTAGTAGTAGGCGAAGTCGATCTGACCGGCGGCCTCGTCGTGCAGCGCCACATACGCGATGTCCGCGTCGAACGTCTCCCGCACCCGCTCGCCGACGAGCTCGATCAGGGCCTCGAGCTCGAGCTGCGACGCGAGCGCCTGCCCGACGCTGTTGACGGTCGCGAGCTCGGCGACGCGCTGCCGCGTCTCGTGGATCAGCTGGGCGTTCTCGAGCGCGACGCCCAGGCTGCCGGCGATCGTCGCGAGCAGCCGCTGGTCCGACTGGCTGAACGCGTGCTCGCGGTCGAGGTCCTGGATCGACAGGACGCCGGTGGCCCGCCCGCCGACGAACAGCGGCTGGAAGATTGCTGAACCGTGCGACGGCTCGCCGACGACCGCTTCCGGGTTGTCGTACTCGACGAGCGCTGCGTCCATCCTCTCGAGAATGGCCAGGGGCTCGCGAGTTTCCATGACGTGCTTGCGGAACCCCACCACCGGCAGCGTCACGCTCGGATAGTGAACCCCGCGCTCCACCTGGTACACGAAGCGCAGGAGCCTTGCATCCGCGTCGTGGACGGCTATGTCGACGACTTGCGCATCGAAGACGTCGCGCAGCTCCTCGCCAACGAGGTCGTAGATCGCCTGTTGCTCGAGCTCGCCCGCGATCGACTCCTGCACACTGTTGATCAGCGCGAGTTCGGCGTTCCGCTGGCGCGTCTCGTGGACGAGCCGAGCGTTCTCGAGGGCGACGCTGAGGCTGCCGGCGAGCGTCATCAGCAAGCGCTGGTCGGCGTCGGTGAACACATGCTCGCGGTCGACGTTCTGCAGCGAGACGACGCCCGTAGCCTTCCCGCCCGCGACGAGCGGGACGAAGAGGGCGGACTTCGGCACTTCGCCGACTAGCACCAACGGGTTTCCATATTGCTCGGCGGCAGTCGTCCAGTTCTCGTTGAGCATCAGCGGCTCGCCGGTCTCCATCACGTGCTTCCGGAACCCGACCACCGGCATCGGGTCGATCTCTTGCCGTACGCCGCGCTCGATCGCATACGCGAGCTCGAGCAGCCCGGTTGCCTCGGTGTGGACGGCGATGTTGAGCACCTGCGCGTCGAAGACGTCGCGGATCCTGTCGCCGACGATTTCGTAGATCGCCTGGGGGTCCAGCTCGCCGGCGATCGCCTCCTGCACGCTGTTGATCAAAGCGAGTTCGGCATTTCGCTGCCGCGTCTCCTCGATCGCCCGCGCGCGGGAGAGCGCGGCCCCGACGTGCTGGCCGACGAAGGCGAGGAGCTCCTTGTCCTCCTCCGCGTACTGAACGGCCTTTGTGTAGGACTGCACCGCAAGAACGCCGACGGTCCGGCCCTGGTCGTTGAGCGGCACGCCGAGCCAGCTGCTGTCCTCGACCGTCGTGCCGACGGCGTCGATCTCCCCTTGTTCGACGAGCTCCCTCCACCGGCCGTAATCGAGCAGCTGCGGCTCGCCGGTCCGCAGCACATACGCCGTCGTTCCCCTGGCGTCGCCCTCACCGAACACGTCCCACTGGTGCGGATCGGGGACGTCGAGGTCGACCTCGTCGGCGTAGTAGGGCCAGCTGATGAGTTGCCGCTCCCGGTCGAAGAGCGCGATGAAGAAGTTCTTGGCATACATCAGCTCGCCGACGACTGCATGGACGGCGCGATAGAGCTCCTGTAGGTCCTGCGCAGTGCTCGCCAGGTCGGCGATCCGGTAGAGCGCCGGCTGCACCTTCTCGGCGCGCGCGCGTTCGATCTCGGCAGCCTCGAGCTCCGCAAGCCGGCGGCGCGCCTCGGCGAGCTCGGACGGCGGCTCGCCGCCGGGCGTCATCCCGACATCGATCCCGCTCCTAGCCACGCCCGAAAGTATCGTGCGTGACGAGAGCACCGTCTAGGTGCAGTTCCAGGCATACCTGGGCGAGCTCCCGGCGCTGGGAGAGCTCCAGGCACGCCATCGCGGGATGCACCGATGCCGGCGCCCATCGCGGGCACCGGCCGCACCTCTTAGCCGACGCGCTCGCGGGGCAGCTGATCTTCGAAGAGCGCGGGAGACTGGTCCAACGTCGGTGCCGTGCACGGTTGCTCGTTCACCGTGCTCTGCCTCCGGGGATCGCAGTCAAGTCCCAGGACGGTGGTGTATCTCGGCGGTGGACGCTCGCTCAGTCGAGGTCACGGCTTCGATGTCGAGCGCCGGCTTGCGCTGCGACCGAGACGATCAAACGTCCCGACAAATTCGCTAGTCAGACCACCAGTCGCGCTGGCCATCGACGTCTTCGCGCGGAGCCTCACCGAGATTGGGCGAGCCGATGATGAGGATCTCGAGGCCCTCTGGCCCGGCCTCGTAGCCTCGCCACGTGCCGGGCGGGACGCGCACCGCATCCCATTCCTTGAGCTCGACGATCTCGTCTTCGACTTTCATCCGCCCGCTCCCGCGCAGGACCACGTACACCTCCTCTTGCTTCTTGTGCGTGTGGCCGTACGGAAAGCGATAGCCGGGCGGGACGCGCTGGTAGCTCAGGGCGGATTTCTCGAGCTCGAGCGCCTTGGTCGCCGCGCGGAACTCCAGGTCCGGCGCGCCGTCGAACC
>Ga0066710_100003464_pt1 | contig 13467 bp, 9 predicted proteins | sample GraSoiAngelo_159_FD_79666 | JGI IMG/M metagenome (GOLD analysis project Ga0066710, IMG submission 79666) | Grasslands soil microbial communities from the Angelo Coastal Reserve, California, USA - 14_1009_16_40cm | ecosystem: Environmental > Terrestrial > Soil > Grasslands | place: USA...
CACCAGGTCGGCCAGCGTGAAGCCGCTGAAGCCGCCGAACCAGGCGACGGTCAGGGCGCGTTCTTCGGCGTCACCGGTCCAGAGCCGCTCGATCCGCTCGAGGATTTCCAGATGGCGGCGGCGAATCTTCTTGGCGACCGGCTGCAGCACCTGGCCGCCGCCGAGCGTTTCCGTCGCGGACGATTCGCGGACGACGAACGGCTGCCCCCAGGTCGCGGTGGCCGGCTGCTCCAGGAACAGTTGTGCCAGCCCCCACTGGCCGGGCTCGATCGTATCGCAGTCAAGGAGCGAGAGGTTGCCCATGATCTCGGCCGTGCCGAGATGGAAACGGACGGGCAGGCGATGCTTGATCGGCCGCCTGGCATCGGCCAGGCAGTGCAGCCGCAAGGTCAGCACGCGCGACGGCTCGAGGTAGCCGGGCGTCGCCAGCTCCTGGCCGCGGATCACGTCCTCATGATGCACGCCCGCCAGGTTGATCGCCGCCCGCATACCGCGATGCACTTCTTCAACCGGCCGGTCATGATTCTGTAACGAGCGCACGCGCACGCGTTCCCGCTTGGGCAGCCACTCGACCTCGTCGCCGACGCGCAAGCTGCCGGCCGTCACCGATCCGGTCACCACCGTGCCGTGCCCCTGCACGATGAAGGACCGGTCGATGGCCATGCGAAACCACTCGGTTCCGGTTCGCGCCTCGACCTGGCGGCACACGTCGGCGATGGCGGCCTTGAGCTGCTCGATCCCCTCGCCGGTCTGGGCGGAAGTGCGGATGATCGGCGCCTTTTCCAGAAAGCTTTCCTGTACGAGCTCGTGGATTTCGAGCTCGACCACCTCGCGCGTCGTCTCATCGACCAGGTCGCACTTGGTGAGCGCGATGACGCCATGGCGCAGCCCAAGCAAGCGCAGGATCTCGAGATGTTCACGCGTCTGCGGCATCACCGAATCATCTGCGGCCACGACGAGCACAGCCAGGTCGATACCCGTGGCGCCGGCGAGCATGTTCTTGACGAAGCGCTCGTGGCCTGGAACGTCAACAATGCCGAGCCGGTAGTCGCCGAGGTCGAGGATGGCAAAGCCAATGTCGATCGTGATGCCGCGTGCTTTTTCCTCGGGTAAGCGGTCGCAGTCGATCCCCGTAAGCGCCTTGACAAGCGAAGTCTTGCCGTGGTCGATGTGGCCGGCCGTGCCGAGAATCAAATCATGGGGCATGGGTGCATCCTTCAGCGGGATTGTCGTATTGTACCCGGTTTGTGCGATTCTTGGGTAGCTACTCCATACGTGCGGGGTGTGAGATGTGGCAAGCGCCACCATGGCCTCGTTCCTTGCGCCGAGCCGTCGGCGGCTCACACAGCGCGACAGTTTCGAGTAAACGTCGAGCTCCGCAGCCTGGCTGCCTAGAATAAGCATCAGCGGTCTGGAGATCGTGTTCTCCGGCGCGGCATCCGGTCGATTCCAGTGACGCGGAGAGGGCTCGAAATCGGACGGCTGTCTTTATCAAAGAGGAGGTGCAAGTATGTGCAGACGACTGTTAGTGGCCATCGGCGCTACCGCGCTTGCAAGCACAAGTTTAGTGCTGGCTCCTGAGACGGCGGTTGCGCAACATTATGGCCGCGGCGGTGAACTTCGTGGCAGCGCCGCCGGCACCTGGCGCAGCGACGTTAGCTCGTACGGCGGCTGGGCCGGCTATCGCGGCGCCACCTATGGTTACCACCGTGGCTCCCGATGGATCGACACGGGCTGGCTGTGGGCCTATCCTGGCTACTACGGCTGGGGCGCGGGGTCTCCGTACTATAGCTGGGGAACCGGTCTCTACGGGGCCTATTACCCGTACTACTCGAGCAGCCTTGACACGCCGTACTACAGCAGCATGTATGCGCCGGTCTATGATTACGGGTATTTCCCGAGCCACGATAACGGCGGTTCGCTGGCGAGCATTGGCAATGATACTGCCCACGTTATTGTCCAGGTGCCGGATCCGGAGGCCGAGCTCTGGTTCCAGGGACTGCTGACTTCCGAGCGCGGCACGGTCCGCGAATTTGACTCGCCGTCGCTTACGCCGAATCACGACTACGTTTACGAGATCCGCGCCCGCTGGTCCGAGGGCGGCAAAACCGTCGACCGAACCCAGCAGGTCCATGTGCAAGCCGGCCATGAGGTGACCGTGAATTTCGCCCGATCGTAGTCGGCGGCATGGGAAACGACACCGACTCAGCCGGTCACAGCGCCCTCGGACGCTGAATGGACGGTGCGCGCGTACTTGGCCAGGACGCCGCGGGCGACACGCGGCTCCGGCCGCTTCCATCCCTTGCGCCGGCGCGCCATTTCCGCGTCATCAACCTCCGCGTTTACGACTTTGGCATCCGCATCGATGGTGACGCGGTCGCCGTCCTTCAGTAAGGCGATCGGTCCGCCCACCCACGCCTCGGGTGCGATGTGCCCGGCGACGAGGCCGTGGCTGCCGCCGGAAAAGCGGCCGTCGGTGATGAGGCCAATGCTCTCGCCAAGGCCCTGACCGACCAGGGCCGCGGTGACCGAGAGCATCTCGCGCATGCCGGGGCCGCCGACCGGACCTTCGCCGCGGATGACGACGACATCGCCCGGCTTGATGGCGCGGCGCTGGATGGCCTCGAAGCAGGCTTCCTCGCCGTCGAAAACCTTGGCAGGGCCGGTCATCTTGCGCATCTTGACTCCGGCGACCTTGGCGACGGCGCCTTCCGGGGCCAGGTTGCCGTGCAAGATCACGATGTGGCCGGACGGATGCATCGGATCCTTGAGCGGCTTGACCACCGATTGCTTGCGGGCGTAGACGCTCTTCACCGACTTGAGGTTCTCCGCGAGCGTCGCTCCCGTACACGTAATGCAGTCGCCGTGCAGCATGCCGGCATCCAGGAGCGCCTTGAGGACGGCCGGCGTGCCGCCGACCTTGTAAAGATCATGCATCACATACCGGCCGCCCGGCTTCAGGTCTGCCAGGTGCGGCACCTTGGCGCCGATTCGATCAAAGTCGGCCAGCGTCCACTCCACCTCGGCTTCGCGGGCGATGGCCATGAGGTGCAACACGGCATTGGTCGAGCCGCCGAGCGCGAGCACGAGCGTGTAGGCGTTTTCGAGAGATTTGCGGGTGATGATGTCGCGCGGGCGGATGTTCTTTTCGATCAGGCACAGGAGCGCCTTGCCGGCCAGGAAAGATTCGCGCTCCTTACCGGCCGAGACGCCGGGGTAGCTGGCGTCGTAGGGCAGCGACATGCCCAGCGCCTCGATGGCCGAACTCATGGTGTTGGCGGTGTACATGCCGCCGCAAGCGCCGGCACCCGGACAGGCTTCGCATTCCACCCATTTGACGCCGGCTTCATCGAGCTTGCCGGCCTGATACTGGCCAACTGCCTCGAAGATGGAGACGATGTCGATATCGAGACCGTCGGCGCCGGTACCAGGCAGAATGCTGCCGCCGTAAACAAAGACGCTGGGGATGTTGACCCGGGCCATGGCCATGACGCAGCCGGGCATGTTCTTATCGCAGCCGCCGAAGGCGAGCAGGCCGTCGTGATTCATGCCGGCCGCCACGACCTCGAGGCTGTCGGCAATCACCTCGCGCGACACGAGACTGTAGCGCATGCCCTGGTGGCCCATCATGATGCCGTCGGAGGCCGTAGGCGCACCGAAGATTTGCGGCACGCCGCCGGCCGCGCGGACGCCTTCATAGCCTTTGCGAGCCAGGCGATCGAGGTGGGCATTGCAGGGCGTGATGTCGCTGAAGAGCGAGGCCACGCCGACCATCGGCCGCTCGAAATCCTCGTCCAGGAAGCCGACGGCACGCAACATGGCGCGATTGGGCGCGCGGCCCACACCCTCGGTGGTCAAGCGACTGCGCGATTTGCCTTTTTGTGTCATGGAACCTACCCGTGAGTTGGAATGAAAACCCGGCGCCTCTTTCCGGGACCACGTCATTATGACAGTGCTGGATATCCGATGTTCAAGTCGGCTCGCAGTCTGAGTCCATCGCGTATCCGATTGCCTTGACGACATCTCGCAGGGTCAAATTATCCAGCCTTGCGAGCGGCCCTCCGGCAAGATCGAGCCGGTTCTTGTGCACTGATAGCATGTTTTCGCACTGGGCAACACAATCGGACGTGAAGCCGAATTGCTCTGCATGAAACGGGACGCAATTAGCCAGGGTCTTGCGGACGGCGAAGCGGGTCGATGTGCACACGACTCCCAGCACGTAGTTGCCGCGGTTCAATTCCTCCCGGGATACGACGATGATGCGATGCTTGCCTGCCACATCCAGATCGGCCATGTAAATCTCACCCGGCTCGATCATAGCTCCTCAGCACGGGCTGCAGCATTGCGGGCCGCGACGGCAGCGATGGCTTTACGCGTGCGCTCTTCCTGGAGGATTTCCCGGATCTCGTCGAAAGCGTCGGCACGCATAAGGACGAGCTTCTTGCCGATCTCGGGGGCAGCAACCTCAACGGGTTCCCCACTCAAGACGGCCTGCCGCTGTTCTTCAGTGAGTTCGATCATGAGTCTCTCCTTCGTAGAGATCGTACCAAGGACAGCAACGAGGAAACAAGGTCGCAGGGCCAGGAGGCCGAGTGGGGTTGCTAGGCGCCCCGAGTTCGGGTCACCGGACGCATAGGGTGTACTCGCGGTGCTCGCGCGCAACCGTAATTCGTAGCGCCTTGCAGCCGTCGTCCATGGATCCGCTCTTCCATGCATGAGAATTTATTTCACCTCCTCGAAGTCGCCGGGCTTCCAGGTGCCATCGAACGCGCGGGCCAGCGGGCCGTAGAGACGCAGGTAAGCGAACCAGCCCTTGCCGGGGATGGTCCTGATCCACTGGCCTTCCTTGCCCGCGGGCGCCTGCGGGCCGAAGTAGAGGAGGGCGGGGCCGGAGCCGGCTTTGTCCTTCAACTCGAAGAGCGAGCGCAAGGCGGCCTTGCCCTGGTCGGTGTCAATCTGAGAGCGGCTCTCGGCATCATAGACCGTCACCGACCAGAAGAGGGAAACCGGCACCGGCTGCGGCACGCTCAGCTTGTAGGTCTTGCCGCCGTCAAAGTATGCGCCCGTTTGATCATGAGCGCCCAGCCAGTAGACCGAGCCGCGCCCGGCCTGGCGGCGGAACATCGCAGGCGACTCGAATGTGGCCTGGAAGAACCACTTCTCGCGCGCGTCCAGGTCCTTGTACGACGGCAGGTCGAAGGTGCCGTTTTCGGGCCGCAGCGTCACCCATTCCCAGCTCTTGCGATCCGGCCAGAGGATGCGATCGGGCCTGCGGTCGGCGAAGGCTTGCACGCGCATCTGGGCGTTGGCAGTCCTGGCGGCCTTTTCAAGGATGCTCTGCATGCGGGCGTCCGGTGCGAAGGGCTTACCCTTGACGATGCCGAGTACGGCGAGCTCGCCGTAGTTGTTGCGGTACGGCTCGTAGGGCGGCTCGCTGTCGATGAGCGCGTGCAGCACCTCCCAGAACTTGAGGTTGTTCTCCCAGGCCCGCGGCGTGGCATCAAACTTCTTCTGGGTGTCGTTAACCCAGGTGGGCGGCTCCCAGCCGATGGGCAGATGCAACGGCTGGATCTTCACCTTCTGGATGCGGTCGATGGCCGCCTTCAGGTCCCCCCGGAGCGGCAGCGAGCGGATGATCAGGAACACGCGGTTGGTGGTGGGCCGGCCGGGGTAGCAGCCGTCAGGCGCCTTGCCCTGATAGCCGGGCGGCAGGAGGATGTGCTTGCCGCCCTTGCCGGCATCGGGGCCGGGGAGGCCCAGGTCGAGGACCCAGCGAAAATTCAGGTCATTGGCGACGCCCGCCAACGGCCCCGCGGGCAGTTCGACTGTGATCGGCCCATCTTTGAGGTCGAGCGGAATGGCAGCGTAGGGCGTATCGGAATTGGCCGTGAAGAGCACGTGGTTGGGTGCGGCCTCCAGGATATGGAAGGTCTTGTTCTCCACCTTGGCGAAGCGTTGGAAGAGCGCGGCCATGGAAACGTTCTGATAGAAAAAACGGTAGGCGCCGATCGCCCGATTCAGATCGGCGTCGTCATAAGCCCTCTGCACGGTTTCCAGTGTGGGAAAACCGCCCTTGAAGATGTATTCATCGGCATGAAGGCTCGGAGCGACCAGCAACGCGGCGGCGAGCAACGCGATCTTGACCAGCCTGTGAAGCGAGGGCATGGCGTCTCCTTTATTTGAACCAGAGCTCATCTTACCTTCTCTATTTCGAGCGCCGGCCAGAACTTTGGAAGGGTGGGAGATTCCGGTTGCATCTGAGGTGTGGATTAGGCCGAGCCGCGTCGTCTCCCAAGACCAGACGGGCGATCCTCCCGTGCAAGACTTCGCTGTCTCTCGAAGCAAAACTCCTTTGACGATTTCCGCTACTTGGAGAACCGGCGCAAATTTCTCGCCAATCGGCAAAAATTCTCACTGGACGAGCTAGCCAAACACCTCGGGTGCTGGATTGCCTGGAGCCCGGATGGAACGCGCATCTTGGCCAGCGCGGCCAATCCAGAAGACCTGGAAGAGCGTGTTCGCGCCGCCGGAGAAGATTTCAATCAGTGCGTCCTGGAAGGGATTCCAGACAACGATTCATTGATTGGTGGCGGCTTGAACGGGGAGAGCGGCCAACACGTGATTCACACCGTATCCCCGCCGTGAGGTCAACGGGCATAGCGTTCACGCAACTTCGACAATTGGCTCGACCGCTAATCCAACGTCGTCACTTTGATGGGGAACGACACCTTGGCAGTCTTGTTGCTGAGCTTATCGTTGGCGCTCACTTCGACCGTGAACTTGCCCGTCCGGTTGAGGGTCAGTCCGAATTGCATGGGGAGAAGCTTGTAATCGTCGGGAATGCCGCTCCTGGCGCTGCCGGTCAGCGGCTTGGTTGTGGTCGGGTTGCCTTGCTCGTCCAGGAGACGCATGCTGACCTCGACGTCCGGCTGCTTCCTGGCCTTGTCGCGTTCGAAGCCGACAACCGAGAAATTGACAAACAGCGATTGCCCCACCGTTCCCAGCGGCGGCACCGCCGTGATCCCTTCCGCATCCGCCGTCGTGCCTACCTGGACGATGCCAAAGTCAGCGGGCAAGACCTTCCCTTTCCGTTCCAGCGTTTTGGTCGCTTTGCTGGCGCGGTCTTCAATGGTGAGCCGTAGCGTATACGTGCCGGGCTTGGCCTCCATCGGGATTTGCAGATGCGCGACCGAATGCAGCATGGTGCCTCCGAGGTAGTTTTGCGCCTGCAGCTTGTTCGGCACTTGCTTGAAGCGCGTCTCACCCTTCTCATTCTGGACTTCCATGCTCAGGCTGTAAGCTGCCTTGCCGGCAGCGTCGAACGTCATGCCTTGCACGTCGAACGCCAGAAAACACGTGTCGCCTGGCAGGAACTCCTCGTCTTTGCGGGCAGCGCCGAGATAGCCGTAGGTCAGGCGATCGTTGGCGATCGTCAGGGACGAGTCCTTCGCTGTGGCGGCGTTCAGCACCATGGCCAGTGTCAATGTCATCCACATGGAGATCATTCCTTGCAAAGAGAGAATCTATGGGAGCAGAGTCACGGTTGTTTTGAGGCTGGGACCGCATTGGCCCCGGCGCCGGGAATCAGCAGGCGGAAGCTCGAGTCTTCGTTTTCACCCGCGCCCTTGGTGCCGTTGGCGAACGCCACCATGGCGTGGTACAGGTCAAGGTAGGCGGGCTCGGTTCCAGGCGTCGCCGGGGCGAACCTCAGATTTTCTGCCATCATGTGCTGGATCAGCTCCTGAACATTGCTGCCCCTGGCAATGACGGTGCCGTTCAAGAAACTGGCCGGGTCGGGTGACTGCAAGAGCGTTACGGCCGCGCGCAGATTTTCCAGAAAGCGCCTGGCTTCGAGATAGGACGCCGGCTCAATCTCATCGGAGCGGTTCTTTTGCCGCAACTCCTTGTCAAGGGCGTCAACGGCCTTCGCGATGTCGGCGAGAAGCGCGGGATCGACGCTATTGTTCTCGGCGGCCTGGCTGACGGCCTGCGGAAGCAACTTGGCGAGCCGCTGCTGGGTCTCTCCCTTGAGAGCCTCCGGCCAGTGCAAATGCCCGCCATTGCGGAGCAGGCCGGCGTTGCCGGTGTTGGTCGTGCCGGTCAGCTTGGTGACGTTGATATATTTCAGTTCCTCTTGATCCAAAGGGACCTGAGGGCCGTGCACACCTTTTTCTACCAGACTCGCGAGATAGGGAAGCAGCGTATTCACGGCGTAGCCGGAGGTGATTTCGCTGGGGAGCGCGTTGGTCAACAGCCGGCGGACGGCGGTTGATTCCTGCTCCTTCAGCTCCTCGCCGGCGGTGAGCATCTGTTCGTACTGGACTTGCTTGACAGCCTTGCCTCTCCTGGCAGGTCCCTGGGCCTGCGCTTTCGCCGCCTGGGGCGGCTGTTCCTGCTGCCTGGCTCCTTGGCCCTCTTGCGAGTCGAGCATCCTGCGCAGGTAGATACCTTGCTGCAGCGTGTTCACTGCGTTCACCTGAGCGTCCACGACCTCCGCCGCGCCTTGCAAGTAATTGCCGTAGCTGGCGGCCAGCGGTGCAAAGCGGTAGGCGTTGCGCCACACCCTGGAACTGTAGCCGTAGGGGTTGTAAGGATTCACACCCCGCCAAAAGCGCTGCGCTTGCCCAGCGGATGTGATGCCCGCCAGCAGCAGCAGGGCAACGCACAAGGTTCTGATGCGTCTTGCTGAAGTGCTCATGTCGTTGTTCTCATGAAATACCTGGTCAGCGCTTCTGCCCGGTGCCATACTGTCGCGGATAGCAAAAGCTCACTTCTTTTCCACAGGCCCGGATTTCAAACTCGGTGGCAGCTTACCCTCAGGGATGAGCGCCTTCCATTTCTCTGTGGCTTCCTTGCGCTTCTCCTCGGATGCTCCCGCATCGTAGTCGAACTTCTGCCCCTTGGGCACGAGACGCACCAGATGCCAGCGGGCCAGTTCGCGGATCGGCAACGAGTCGTGCTGCAAATAGCCGATCAACAATTCATACGTGGCAGGTTGCTCCTGCTGGTCGTCATCGAACCCGAACAGAAGTTGGATGGCGGTCTTCGCCTGGTTCGGCGTCATTTTGCCGTGGTCCGTGAGTCCCTGGTACAAACGCTCGAGCTGGCGCGGCCCGCGTCCGATCCAGTTGCGCAGGACGCGCACGGCCGTGTCGCGGACGTCGGCATGCTGCGTGTCGGACAGGGCGTCGATCATTTGCGGAACCTGGTCCAGCGCGCCGGCCAGCACGGCAGCGACGCGGCGTTCCGTGTCATCAGGGCTGTCCCTGAATTCCTGAGGAACCGAGTCGACCGGCTTTTCCAGCATGTGCTTGATGGAGTCGCAAATGGTCTTGTACTTGTTGATTTCTTCTTGAGTCGTCGGCCGCAGGCTGGGCGGCGCCTTTTCCAGACGCGTCACTTCGGCCTCATTATCGTCGCTGTCCCACTGGAGCAGCGCCGGGCCGGGAGGCTCGTCCATGGCCAGTTCCTGTTTTCGAGTATGAATGGTCGCGTGGCCCTCGCGGACCAGCAGGAATACCGTGAAGCTGGGCATGACATCCGCCCTGGTCTTCTCTCCTGACTTGTCCAGGAACTTGCGGCAGCCGGCGCAGTAGCGGCCGTAAATTTCCATGCCCACAAGCGCGCCGGGATCCTTGAGCGTGATGTTCCAGGTCTGCCCGCGGAAGCGGACGGTAACCTTGCCCGCGCCCTGGTCCTTCAGGTTCTTGAAGACCACGATGCCGCGGCTCAGCGTGATGTCGAGATCGACCTTGGGATTCTCATGGATGCGGACCGCCGACTCGAGCACGGGCAGCGGCCCGCGCCGGCTGATGTCGGCCATCATGATGAGTTGAACCGCGCCGTTGTTGGAGACAATCTGGGCTTCAGGCAGGGCGATGAGGAGCGCCTCGCTCAGAACGGCGTCGTCTGACTTAAGCAGCTTCCAGGGCGCGCCTGCCTTGTCGCGCTCGATCAAGGCGCCTGGAATCTCCCGGCACTTGCCGACCGCCACCTGCGGTTTTTCTTGTTTTTGCTCCTGAGCAGCCGCCCGGCTCGGACCGAAACTGAGACAGGCGGCAAGCAATGCGGCGGCGCGAATGACGCTGGGCACCAGGGAGGGAATGGGATCATGCATGCGTGGCTCGCTCCCGGCTCATCGGCCGTGATTCTTCATGGGAAACGAAGCGCCGGCGGAACTCGGCCCGGACGCACGACAGGAGTCAGCTGGGTTCCAAGGTGAGGTATGAATTCGCCCCATTTTGGCAAGCGCTCTTGTGCAAAATGAGGACAGGCTGCGTGACGCTGTGCGGGACCAGCGAGCTCTCCGAGAAACTGAATAGACGCAGGTTCAGCTGGCGCGGGTCAGCGGCTGACCTTAAAGGCGCCGTTATAGGGCCCGTATGCCGCACTGGCGACGCCGTGCTGGTTGGAACCCGCGAAGGCAGGAGGAGGGGGGACAATCGTCACGCGCACCACGCCGGCCTGGCCGGGGCGCAGCAGCCCGGCGTGGACTGCGGCCGTTGCCAGCGTGGAATCGGTCGTATAGACCTGCGTGCCCCAGACCGAGCCGTTCAAGGCGCCGACCACGCGGAACGAGAAAGTCTTGCCGACCTGGTTCGAAAAGTTATTCAGCGTGCCCGGGTCGGGAAGGACGGCGCCGCGGCTAACTTCGCTGACGGCTGAGGCCAGCGAACGCAGGCTGCGCAAGTCGGAAAGCTTTACCTGCTGCTCCCCAAATTGGAACGTGGTCACGCGCAGACTGGTCAAGCTGATCGTGCCGACAATCTTCATGTCCTCGGTGTACAGCACGTCGTGTTTGCGCACGTCCAGCAGGTCCTCGGGAACCGCCTCGCGTATCCGCGCCAGCAATTCCTCGGCCCGGCGCACGACCTCCGGATCCGCATGCTTGACGGCCTCGAGTAAGGCCGGGTAGGACTTTTCCTGCAGCCCGAGGAGCTCCGCGCTGGCGCTCTCGCGCTCGCGGAATTGCGGGCTGCCGAGGTTGGCAATCGCCGTATCAACGCGCTTGGCGAGGTCGTCGGGGATGCGGGTCGCAAAGTCGATTTGCTGGATGTCGGTAAGCGGCACCCCCAACCTTCCATAGCGCGTGCTCACTTCCAGCGTTTCTTCGCGGACAACCAGTTTCATGGTGCTGTTGTCGGTGAAACGGACTTCAAACGTGGGCAAACGTTTGGCTGGACTGCCCGCCGCGGCTCCCTTGGCGGCTGCCTTCTTGTCCAGCGGCACCTGCAAAACCTGCGCGGCGGCAAGCGCTGAGGTTAGACCCAGCGCGACGAACAGCACGGGAAGGAGCGCGTGTCCTAGCCAGGGCGGCATCGACCTGTTCTTGCTTTCAAGCATCATGAATTCTCCGCACGTGTTCCAAGGACGTCGCCGCTTACCACATGGCGGCGGAGCTGGCGCAGCACAGCCCCTTTTCTAGCATAGTTCCAAAAGGCCTGGTTAGGTTGGTGCGTGGGCGCCATGGCGCTGGGATTTTTGCCCGCTTAGCGCAGCACAGCCTGACCCCACACTTCGGGCCGTCCCGGCGCTCCAGGCCAGAATGACCAGGCCAGACGTGACTTGCCGACGTCTTCGCCGATGCGTGCGTTTTTCTTGCCGGCGTGATAGAGAATGACATTGAAGCCCAGCCTGCTGCCTGCCAGGGCAGAGCGGTCAACGGAAAGGCCAATCTCTGGCCACGGGATGTGCGCCTCAACCACGTAACCTGCTGGTGTCAGCCGCGAGGCCAGGCGGATTCTCGATTTGATCTGCTCGAGCGGGCCGGGGCGCCCGTCCGCATCGCGGGCGGCGCGCACGCTGCCTGTCGTGTCTTGCGGAAAGATGCCGAGCTTCAAGGTGCTGAAGGTATTCTCGCCAGGCGGCGCGGGATCGAGGCAAATTTCCACGCTCGTGCTTCGCCAGTGAGTCTTGATGTCGTCCGGGGCGATGTTGCGAACGACGGTGTCATCGGTGACGTCAACCAGGATTTGCAAGCCTTCCTCGTCGTAGCCGGTGAAGAAGCGGCCGCTGCATTCTTGCGGGCTCACAACACGGCCCTGGAAGCCGCTGGCCGGCCTGATCGGCACGGCAGCGATCCCAAGGGTTTCCCATTTCTGGATGTTGCCATCCACCGGCAAAGTAGACATGAGCCGTGCGATCGTCAGCGCGGGCACGACGTCCAACTTGCCGGTGTCGGTCGCGTTGCCAAGCTGCACGATCAGGTCGTGGCTTTTGACCGCCGCATCAGCCGGGATGGCGCAACGAAAGGAGACGATGGCCGTGCTGTTGGCAGGCACCGCATACGTTTCCTCGGGCCTGTCCAATGTCCAGCCGGCGGGCACGCGCAGCGACAGCTTCCCGGTCTGGGGCTGCGGCGTGTGATTGGCAACCTCGACCTCGAGGAGATTGTCGGCGCGGCCTTGCACGACGCTGATATGAGCGGGCAGGCGCGTGAGCAAGCGCTCAATACCATTGGCCTGCAGCCAGGCCCGATAGTTGCGCACGTTGTCGCGCGGCCGCAACTGGGCCGTGACGGGCGCGGCTGCCGGCGCTGCCGCCAGTCCGGCAGCCAACACATCATGCTGGGTATCCGGACCATCCAGGCGCGCGCCGGCGATGCCGTCGAAAAGGTCCTTCTCAGAAAGGGGATTGATGAGGATGCGCGACTTCACCAGCACAAAGCTATTGGGACGAGCCGGGACCTGCACTTTGGATGCACCGGCCAGGGAAGCGAAAAACTTATCGAATCCCTGACTGCGATGCTGCCTGGCGGCTTCCCAGCCGATGTCGGCGTGGCGCTTGCCCGGGTGGGCGCTTGCCAGCGTGCCGCCGGCCAGGCCATCGGTTGCGATCCGCATCGTGCCAGTCTGGCCAAAGGACGTCCAGTACAACTTGCGGACGCGCCACGGCGATATCCCTTCGTCGCGCTGCAATTCCGGGAAGCGATTTGGATCGGCAGCCGCCTCAAAGGCCTCCGTCGCCAGCCGGCCGGCAGCCTGGTGATGACCGTGCTGCCCACCGACCGGGGCAGGATCCATGGTGCAGATCACCTCGGGACGCAGCAAGCGCACGAGCCGCACCAGACGTCTGAGCGTCTCCTCATGTCCCCACTGGGAAAGCGTCGCCTGGACGCTTTCGGTGTAGGCCCAATCGGGTTGATTGAGGAAGTAGAGATAGCGCACGCCGAGAATGCCGAGACACTTCCGCAGCTCCGCTTCGCGAACGATGCCGAGCGCCGCGCCGCCTTCCTTGCCGGTGCCGTTGCCGCCGCCCTCGCCGCGCGTGCAGGTGACGAGAGCGACGACCTTGCCTGCATCGGCGTAGCGAGCCATGGTCGCGGCCATCATGCTCTCATCATCCGGATGCGCGGTCACCGCCAGCAAGTCGGTCTTCAGCATCTCCAGATTGGGCGTGTCGGCACGCGGCAATGCGGCATGAGGTGCAGCAAGAAATAAGATGAACGCGAGTGCGCTCCTAACGCAG
>Ga0066710_100003465_pt1 | contig 13465 bp, 12 predicted proteins | sample GraSoiAngelo_159_FD_79666 | JGI IMG/M metagenome (GOLD analysis project Ga0066710, IMG submission 79666) | Grasslands soil microbial communities from the Angelo Coastal Reserve, California, USA - 14_1009_16_40cm | ecosystem: Environmental > Terrestrial > Soil > Grasslands | place: USA...
ATGGCCACGGAGAACGGCTGGATCTGAGGATCGACTTCGTCGATCCTTCAAGCGCGAACTTCGTCGCGCGGGATCTGGCGGGACCCGCTTGGTGCCGCCCGGCGCCCGCGGCGACCAGGCGTCATGCTGCGGGCGATGGAGGTGACGGACAAGCTCGTGGTGGTGACCGGCGGCGCGGGCGGCATCGGCCGCGCGCTCGCGCGCCGGATGGCCGCCGAGGGCGCCGCCGGCGTGGTGGTCGCCGACCTCGATGGCGCCGGCGCCGAGCGCGTCGCCGGCGAGATCGAGGCGGCCGGCGGGCGCGCTGTCGCGCTCGGCGGCGACGTCTCGGCCGACGAGGACGTGCGGGCGCTGCTCGAGCGCGCCGAGGAGGCCTTCGGGCCGGTCGACGTCTTCTGCGCCAACGCGGGCGTCGCCGTCGGCGCCGAGCCGCACACGACGCCGCCGGACGAGTGGGACCTCGCGTTCGCCGTCAACATCCGCGCGCACATCGTGGCGGCGCGCCACCTCCTGCCCGGCTGGCTCGAGCGCGGCTCGGGCTGCTTTCTGTCCACGGCGTCCGCGGCGGGGCTGGTGAGCCAGATCGGCTCGGCGCCGTACGCGGTCACCAAGCACGCCGCGGTCGCCTTCGCCGAGTGGCTGTCGATCACCTACGGCGAGCGCGGCGTCCACGTCGCCTGCCTGTGCCCGATGGGCGTCAACACAGCGATGCTGCACGCCGGCGGCGACGAGAACGTCGCCAGCGCCACGGTCACCGCCGCGGGCGCGGTCCTCGAGCCCGAGGACGTCGCCGACGCCGTGATCGACGGGCTGCGCGCCGAGCGCTTCCTGATCCTCCCGCACCCCGAGGTGCTGACGTTCTTCCAGCGCAAGGCGAGCGACTACGACCGCTGGCTGGCCGGGATGCGCCGCCTGCAGCGGACGGTCACCCGGGCGGCGCCGGGCTGATCGTCGACCACACGCCGGTCCAGCGCTCGGCCCCGGCGGGTTCGGGCGTCGTCGAGCGGATCAGCGTGCGGACCTCGCGCAGCGCGACGGGCAGCGTCGTCAGGTCGAACGTGCCGCTGGCGTCGATGTCGGCCAGGATCGCCAGGCAGCGCTTGAGCGCCGTCGCGTTGGCCGTCGCCCACGACTCCAGCCGCGCGAGCGCGTCGCCCTCGGCCGGCCCCTCGACGAGGATGTCCGCGGTGAGCTCGCCGTGCAGCGCGAACAGGTCGTCGCGCAGCGCCGCGCGGGCCATCGCCTGCCAGCGGTCGTCGCGCGGCAGCGCGGCGATCCGGTCGCGCAGCCAGTGCAGGCGCAGGCGACCGCCGATGAGGAAGTGCAGGGCCACGACGTCGTCGAGCGCGCGGCCCGTGGCCTGCTCGGCCTCGACGACGTCCAGCGCCGAGAACAGCGCGTCGAGGCTCGCCACGCGCTCGGCCAGCGGCGCCGGCACCCCGGCCTCGCCGAGTTCGGCGACCCGGGCCTCCCACGCCTCGCGGTCGGCGTCGACGAGCACGCCGGGCACCGCCGCCGCCACCGTGCGCGCGCCCGGCGCGTAGCGGGCAAGCGTCGCGGCGATGTCGATCGGGTGACGGCGGTTGCGCAGCAGCCAGCGCGTCGCGCGCTCGACGAGCTTGCGCGCCGCGAGCAGCATGTCGATCTGCGTCGCCGCCTCGACGCGGTTGTCGAGCGCCTCGATCTGCTCCCAGAACGCGCGCATGTCGAAGACCTCGCGGGCCACCGCGTAGGCGCGCGCGACGTCGGCGGCGGGGGCGCCGGTCTCCTCGCGCAGCCGGAAGACGAACGTGCTGCCGGCGCGGTCGACCAGGCTGTTGGCCACGCGCGTGGCGATGATCTCGCGGCGCAGGCGATGGCCCTGCAGCTGCTCGGCGAAGCGCTCCGGCAGCGGCGCCGGGAAGTAGCGCGCGAGGTCCTCGGAGAGGTGCGCGTCCTCGGGCAGGTCGGACTCGAGCAGGTCGGCGTAGAGCGTGACCTTGCTGTAGGCGATCAGGACGGCGAGCTCGGGCTGCGCCAGGCCGATGCGGGCGGCGCTGCGCTCGGCGATCGCCTCGTGATCGGGCAGGAACTCGATCTCGCGATCCAGCCGCCCGGCCTGCTCGAGGCTGCGCATGAAGCGGTCGTGGACGTGCAGCATGCCGGCCGCCTGCGCGCCGGCCAGCGAGAGGGCCTCGGTCTGGCGGTAGCTGTCGAAGAGCACGGCGTCGGCGACGGGCTCGGTCATCTCGGCGAGCAGCTCGTTGCGCTGCTTGACGGTCAGGTCGCCGCTGGCGACGACCGAGTCGAGCAAGACCTTGATGTTGACCTCGCGGTCGGAGGTGTTGACGCCGCCGACGTTGTCGATCGCGTCGGTGTTGATGCGCCCGCCGGCCAGCGCGAACTCGATCCGCCCGCGCTGCGTGAAGCCGAGGTTGCCGCCCTCGCCCACCACGCGGCAGCGCAGCGCGGCGCCGTTGACCCGCACGGCGTCGCTGGCCTTGTCCCCCGCGTCGGCGTGCGTCTCGCTGCTCGCCTTGACGTAGGTGCCGATGCCGCCGTTCCAGAGCAGGTCGACGGGCGCGCGCAGCAGCGCGCGGATGAGCTCGGTCGGCGTCAGGCGCTCGGCCTCGACGCCGAGCACCTCGCGGGCCGCCGGCGCGAGCGGGATCGACTTCGCCGTGCGCGGCCACACCCCGCCGCCCTCGGAGATCAGCGACGGGTCGTAGTCGCCCCACGACGAGCGCTCGAGCTCGAACAGCCGGCGGCGCTCGGCCCAGCTGGTCTCCGCGTCGGGGTCGGGGTCCAGGAAGACGTGGCGGTGGTCGAAGGCGCCGATCAGCCGCGTGTGGCGCGAGAGCAGCATCCCGTTGCCGAACACGTCCCCGGACATGTCGCCGATGCCGACGGCGGTGAAGTCGGTCGACTGGATGTCGACGCCGAGCTCGCGGAAGTGGCGCTTGACCGACTCCCACGCGCCGCGCGCGGTGATGCCCATCTTCTTGTGGTCGTAGCCCGCCGAGCCGCCCGAGGCGAACGCGTCGCCGAGCCAGAAGCCGTACTCGCCGGCCACGCCGTTGGCGATGTCGGAGAACGTCGCCGTGCCCTTGTCGGCGGCGACGACGAGGTAGGTGTCGTCCTCGTCGTAGCGCACGACGGCCGGCGGCGGCACGACGCGGCCGTCGACGATGTTGTCGGTCAGGTCGAGCAGGCCGCAGATGAACATCCGGTAGCACGCGACGACCTCGGCGAGCAAGACGTCGCGCCCGCCCGTCGACGGCGGGCGCTTGACGACGAAGCCGCCCTTGGCGCCCACCGGGACGATCACCGCGTTCTTGACCATCTGCGCCTTCATGAGGCCGAGGATCTCGGTGCGGAAGTCCTCGCGGCGATCCGACCAGCGCAGGCCGCCGCGCGCGACCTTCCCGCCGCGCAGGTGCACGCCCTCGGTGCGCGGGGAGTACACGAAGATCTCGAAGCGCGGGCGCGGCGCGGGCACGACCGGGATGCGCGAGGGGTCGAGCTTGAACGACAGGTACGGCTTGGGCTCGCGGTCCGGGCCGACCTGGAAGTAGTTGGTGCGCAGGGTCGCGGCGATGACGGTCAGGAAGTTGCGCAGGATGCGGTCCTCGTCGAGGCTCTCGACGCCGTCGATGGCCTCCTCGATGACGCCCGCGATCTCCTCCGCCGCGTCGGTGTCGCCGCCGCGCGCCGGGTCGAAGCGCGCGCAGAAGAGCTCGACCAGCCGGCCCGCGATCTCCGGGTGGGCGAGCAGCGCCTGCTCCATGTAGGTGTTCGAGAACGCCGTCCCGGCCTGGCGCAGGTAGCGCGCGATGGCGCGCAGGATGGTGATCTGGCGCCAGGTCAGCGGCGTGCACAGGACCAGCGCGTTCATCCCGTCGTCGTCGCTGGCGCCGTGCCAGACGTGCGTGAACGCCTCGCTGAAGCGCTCGCGCACGGCGTCGATGTCGACCGCGCCGTCGGCGGACTGCGCGAGCCCGAAGTCATAGATCCACGCCGGCGGGCCGGCGACCGGCCTGATCTCGTAGGGACGCTCGTCGCCGACCCGCAGCCCGAGGTTCTGCAGGATCGGCAGCACGTCCGACAGCGAGGCGGCGGCCCCGGAGCGCAGCAGCTTGCAGCGCAGCTCGGTCGCCGGCGCCTCGATCGGGCGATACAGGCTGACCGCGAGGTTGCCGTGCTCGGGCAGCTCCTCGATGCGCTGGATGTCGGCCACCGCGGAGCGCGCCACCCAGTCGGCGCGGTAGGCGGTCGGGAAGGCCTGGCCGTAACGGTGGTTGAGCTCGTTGCCGCGCTCCTCACCGAACTCGCTGACCAGCGCGTCGTGCAGGTCGTCGACCCACGAGCGCGTGGCCTCGACGATGCGCGCCTCGATGTCGGCGACGTCGTAGTCGGGCAGCGCGCCGGGGCGCGTGCGGGCGATGAAGTGCAGCCGTACGAGCACCGACTCCGACAGCCGCAGCTCGAAGTCGACGCTCTCGGCGTTGAACGCGTCGCTCAGGATCTGCTGGGCGCGCAGCCGGTTGTCGGTGTTGAAGCGGTCGCGCGGCAGGAAGAGCAGGCACGACAGGTAGCGCTCGTACTCGTCGCGGCGCACGAACAGCCGCACGCGCTGGCGCTCGCCGAGGGACAGGATCCCCATGGCGATGGCGAACAGCTCGTCGGCCGAGATCTGGAAGAGCTCGTCGCGCGGGTAGGACTCGAGGATCTCCAGCAGCGCCTTCTCGTTGTGGCCGGCGGGCGGGAACGCCGCGCGCGCCATCACCGTCTCGACCTTGCGCCGCACCAGCGGGACGTCGCGCACGCTCGCCCGGTAGGCCTCGGTCGTGTAGAGCCCGAGGAAGCGGCGCTCGCCCACGACCTTGCCCGACTCGTCGAAGCGCTTGACGCCGACGTAGTCGAGATAGGACGGCCGGTGGACGGTCGCGCGTGAATTGGCTTTCGTCAGGTTGAGCAGCCGCGGCGAGCGGGCCAGCGCGAGGGCGCGGGGCGGCAGGCGGGCGAAGCCCGGCGAGGGCGCGCTGCCCGCGCCGCTTTGGCGCAGGATCCCCAGCCCGGTGCCCTCGACGGCGACCAGGCGGTCCTCGGCGACGAGCTCGTACTCGCGGTAGCCGAGGAACGTGAAGTGATGGTCGTCCAGCCACTCGAGCAGCGCCTTGGCCTCCTCGACCTCGACGGCCTCGACCGGCGGGGGCGACGCGTCGAGCTCGGCGACGAGCTCGTGGACGCGGGCGCGCATCGGCGGCCAGTCCTCGACGGTGGCCCGGACCTGGCCGAGCGTCCGCAGCAGGTCCTCGCGCAGCGCGTCGAGCTCGGCCGGCTCGGTCTCGCGGTCGATCTCGGCGTGCAGGACGGACTCGGCCACGCCTTCGCCCTCGGGCGCGCCGGGCGGCAGCACCTCGAGCATCCGTCCCTGCTCGTCGCGGCGAGCGCGCACGACGGGGTGCAGCAGCAGGTGGATGCCGTGCGAGCGGCGCGTCAGCGCCATCGTCACCGAGTCGACCAGGAAGGGCATGTCGTCGGTGGCCATCTCGACGACGGTGTGCGTCGACTGCCAGCCGTGCTGCTCGAAGCTCGGGTTGTAGACGCGGACCTTCGCCTCGCCGGGCGCGCGCTGCTCGAGGAACTTCCAGTGCGCGAGCGCGGCGCCGTAGAGGTCGAGGGCATCGCGACCGACGAGGTCCTCGGGAGGGACCCACCGGTAGTACTCGCGCACGAATTCCTCGAGCTGGGGCGCCTCGTCGGCGTCGCAGCGCTCTCGTATGCGCGAGCAGACCGTCTCGATCAGCGCCGCGTCGACCTGCTCGACCTTGACCGCCATCAGCCTCTCCCTCCTGTGCCCGTGACCCTACTCTCCCGAACGTGGCGACCGAGCTCGCTCCGGGGGTCTGGATGTGGCGCCGCGAGCACCCAGAGTGGGGCCCGGGCGCGGACTACGAGCCCGAGGTCTCCTGCTACGCGGTCGAGCTGCCCAGCGCGCGGCTGCTCATCGACCCGCTGTGGCCCGAGGAGGACGCCGACGTCGACTGGCTCGACGCCCTCGTGCGCCGGCGCCGCGTCATCGTCGCCGTCCTCAAGCCCGACCACCTGCGCGAGGGCGCCGAGCTCGCGCACGCCTACGGGGGGCGCGTGGTGACCAACGCCGCGGTCGCGTCGCTCCTGCATCCGACGGTGCCGTTCAGCGTGCTTGAGCCCGGCGAGCCTCTCGCCGACGGCGCGCGGCTGTTCGAGGACGGCCGCGGGCGCGGCGAGACGCCGCTGTGGCTGCCGACGCACGGCGCGATCGCCTTCGCCGACGCGGTGCGCGGCGACCCGGCGGGCGGCCTGCGCGTGTGGTCCTATCCCCCGGGGCGCGAGGAGGCGACGCGCGCCGCGCTCGAGGTGATCGCCGCGCTCGAGCCGGACCTGGTCCTCGTCGGGCACGGCGATCCCGTGGTGAGCGACGGGGCGGCCGCGCTGCGCGAGGCGCTGCGGCGGCCGCCCTGGGTCGAAGAAGAAGCGGATTAGCTCGCGATCGCGTACGTGACCGTGACCTGCTGCACGACCCGCGGCGGGACGATGCAGACGTGGCGGGTGCGCCGGCCGACCACGCGCCGCCGGCCGTTGGCGTCTCGCCGGACGATCGCCACCCGCCGGTCGCCGCAGTACTGATCGACCCCGAACGGGCCGAACTGGTAGCCGAACGGGCCGTAGGGGCTCGCCGGGGCGTTCGAGATGGTCAGCAGGTCGCCGAGCGTGACGCCGGCTGCGGTCGCGAGCTTCTCGGCGTACTCGCGGCCCTCGCGGATCGCGTCGGGCAGCGCCTGCGCCTGGGCGGCGTCGACGGCCGCCTTGATCGAGTCGTTGCGCTTGCGGTCCTGCGGGGTCACGTTCGCGCTGGCGACGCCCACGGCCACGATCGTGCGCTGCTGCCCGGGGGCGACGTCGGCCCGGGCGGGAGCGGCGAGCGGCCCGCAGAGCAGCGCCGCCGCGGCGAGCGCGAGCGCTCGCGGTGCAGTGAGGGAGATGGAGGTCATGACCACTTCTACATCGCTGAGCGTCTCAGCGGTCCCGGCCGAACCCGAAGAGGCTGCGGGCGATGGTGCGGATCTGGATCTCCTCCGAGCCCTCGGTGATCCGGTAGCGGCGGTGGTGGCGGTAGATGTGCTCGAACGGCTTGGCGCGGCTGTAGCCGATCCCGCCGTGGACCTGGATGGCGCGGTCCTGCAGCGGGACCAGCTCGCGCTCGATGAAGGCGTCGAGGTCGTCGAGCAGCCGGCGGAACGTCGTCGGGAACCTGCACCGGCTCAGCGCAGACCGCGCGCGGCGCTCTCGAGCGCCTCGCGCGCCTCGGCGGCCAGGCGGCGGACCAGGTCGCCGGCGGGGACCTCCTCCGCGAGGGGGTACGCCTGGCCGGCCCAGAGGTTGATCGCATCGGCGTCCCCGCGCTCGCGGGCCGCCGCGCGCACCGGCGCCGTCACGTGGTGCAGCTCGGGGTACGCGCTCGGCGCGCCGGTGTGCTCGCGCATGAAGCGGTTGGTGATGCCGCGGGCCAGGCGGCCGGTGAACGCGCGGGTGAGCGCGGTGGGCGCATCGCCGCCCAGCGCCGCGCGGTGCGGCGTCGACGTGCCCGCCTCGGGCGTGAGCATGAACGCGGTGCCCAGCGCGGCCGCCGCGGCGCCGGCGGCGAGCACGGCGGCCACCGCCCGCCCGGTCGCCAGCCCGCCCGCCGCCACCAGCGGCAGGTCGGTCGCCGTGCCGACGGTCTGCAGGAGCGCGAGCAGGCCGACCTCGCCGGGCGCGCCGTCGTCGAACGAGCCGCGGTGCCCGCCCGCCTCGACGCCCTGCACGACGAGCGCGTCGGCGCCCGCGCGCGCCGCGATCTGCGCCTCGCCCGGCGTCGTCACCGTCACCCACACCGCGACCTCCGCCTCGTGCAGCTCGTCGACGACCGCCGGCGGTGGGCAGCCGAAGGTGAACGAGACGACCGCCGGCCGCTCCTCGACCAGCAGCGCCACCTTGCCGGCGAAGGCGTCGTCGTCGTGGCGGGGCTCGCCGAGCGCCACGCCGTAGCGCTCGCTCTCGGCGCGCAGCGCGTCGGCGTAGCGCTCGACGAGCGCTCGATCGCCGGGCGGGCCGGGCGGCGCGAACACGTTGACGCCGAACGGCCGCGCGGTGCGCGCGCGCAGGTCGTCGAGGTCGGCGCGCAGCGCGTCGACGCTCTTGTAGCCGGCGGCGAGGAAGCCGAGGGCGCCCGCCTCGCCGACCGCCGCGGCGAGCGCGGGTGTCGACGGCCCGCCGGCCAGCGGCGCCTGGGCGATCGGAAGCTCGAGCTCGGTGAGGGAGAAGCGGGCCACCGCAGGGCACTATGCCGCGTGCTTCACTCGTACAGTGCTCACGACCTTCGCCGGGACGCATCTCGACCGCGCGGGCGAGCGCCGGCGCGACGACGCGTGGGTCGCCGAGCGCGCCGCTGACCCGGCGAGCCGCGCGGTCGCCGTCACCGCCGCCGGCGTCGCCCTCGCCGCCGGCGACGAGGCGCGGCTCGGGCGCTTCCCGCTCGCCGGCCTGGACGGCACGCGCGTGCTGCTCGGCCTCGAGGACGGGGTCGCGCTGTTCGCGGTCGAGGTCGACCGCCCGCCCGGCGGCCGGATCGCCGGGCTGCGCGAGGCGGCCGCGCTGCTCGAGCAGCGCGAGGCCGCGCTGGCGGCGTACGCGTCGGCGCTGCTCAACTGGCATCGCGCCCACCCGCACTGCGCGCGCTGCGGCGCCCCAACCGACCTCGCCTGGGCGGGCTTCGTCCGCATCTGCCCGCGCTGCGGCGCCCACCACCACCCGCGGACCGACCCCGTCGTGATCATGCTGGTCACCGCCGGCGACCGCGCCCTGCTCGGCCGCCAGCCGCAGTGGCCGCCCGGGCGCTACAGCGCGCTCGCCGGCTTCGTCGAACCGGGCGAGAGCCTCGAGGAGGCGGTCGCCCGCGAGGTCCGCGAGGAAGCGGGCGTCGAGGTCCGCGACCCGCGCTACGTGGCCTCGCAGCCGTGGCCGTTCCCGACGTCGCTGATGCTCGGCTTCTTCGCCGACCACGCCGGCGGCGAGCCCGCCGCGCGCGACGGCGAGCTCGACGACGCCCGCTGGTTCACCCGCGACGAGCTGGCCGCGGCCGCCGCCGGACAGGGCGCCGTCCACGTCCCGCCGCCGCTGGCCATCGCCCGCGTGCTCATCGATCGCTGGCTGGCCGGCGGAGGCGTATCGTCGCCACCATGAGTGCGACGACGATCGACACACGCCACGTCCTCGTCCGCGACGACGGAGCCGCGGCGACGATCACGCTCAACCGCCCCGAGAAGCGCAACGCGCTGAGCCTCGAGCTCATGGAGGAGCTGATCGGCGTGCTGCGCGCCGCCGGCGCCGATCCGCGCGTGCGCGCGATCGTCATCGACGGCGCGGGGCCGGCGTTCTCGGCGGGCCACGACCTCGCCGAGATGGTCGGGCGCGACGTGGGCTTCTACCAGCGGCTGTTCGACACCTGCAGCGAGCTCATGGAGGCCATCCACCGCGTGCCCCAGCCCGTGATCGCCAAGGTCCGCGGGATCGCCACCGCCGCCGGCTGCCAGCTCGTCGCCGCATGCGACCTGGCGATCGCCGCCGACGAGGCGCGCTTCGCCACGCCCGGCGTGAAGATTGGTCTGTTCTGCTCGACGCCGATGGTCCCGCTCTCGCGCGCGATCGGCCGCAAGCGCGCGCTGGAGATGCTGCTCACCGGGCAGTCGATCGACGCGCCGACCGCCGTCGACTGGGGGCTGGTCAACCGCGCGGTCCCGGCCGCGGAGCTCGATGCCGCGGTCGCGCAGCTCGTCGACGCCATCGCGCGCTCGAGCCCGCTCACCGTGGGGATCGGCAAGGAGGCCTACTACGCGCAGATCGAGCTCGACGAGCACCGCGCGTACGACCTCACGAAGACCGTGATGACGATGAACTCGCTCGCGGGCGACGCCCAGGAGGGCATCTGCGCATTCCTGGAGAAGCGCCCGCCGGAGTGGCGGGGGACCTAGGCCGGGGCGGCTGCCCCCAGGTGCGCCAGCGCCGCCTCGAGCAGCTGCGCCGGGCGCTCGAACCAGATCAGGTGACCGCACTCGGGCACCAGCTCGAGGCGGGCGTTCGGGATGAGCTCGGCGAGGCGCTCCCCGTACGCCGGCGGGATGAGGCGGTCGTCCTGTCCCCAGACGACCAGCGCCTCGGCGGTCACGCGCCCGAGCAGCCCCTCCAACCGCGGGTCGTGCAGGTACGGGTTCCATGCGACCCGCGCCGTCGCGGCCATCGCGCTGACGAACGCGGCCAGCGTCTCGTCGTCGATGCCCTCGAACGTCGGCACGACGAGGCGCGCCATCGGATGCGACGGGTCGTGGAAGAGCAGCGCGCGCGCCTGGTCCTCCTGGCCGAGCTGAAGGCGGAACATGTCCTGCATCGGGACGTCGGGCAGGCGGATGCCCGCGCTCGCCGCCAGCACCAGGCGCCCGACGCGCTCGGGGTAGCGGGCGGCGATCTCGAGCGCGATCCATCCGCCCAGCGAGCACCCCATGACGTCCACGCGCTCCCAGTCGCGCCCGTCCAGAAAGGCGAGGTAGTGGTAGACGAGGTCCTCGATGTCGTGGATGTCCTCGACGCCCTCCGACCCGAAGAAGCCGGGGTGCAGCGGCGCGTGGACCGCGTGATGGGCGGCCAGCCCGTTGAGCACGTCCAGCCAGACGTAGGACTCGCCGGCCGCGGAGTGCAGGTAGAGCAGCGGCGGGCCGTCGCCGCCGACGGCGACTTGGATGGTGTGGCCGCGGACCTCGGTGGGCTGCAGCTCCATCACGCCACCGCGAACTGCTCGTCGGGGAACGCGACCTGCTGCGGGACCGGCTCGGCCGCGTCCGGGAACGCCTCGGCGAGCCGGGGCATGACCTGCTCGGCGAAGCGCGTCATGTTCGCCCGCGCCTTGTCGGACGGCATGTTGCCCAGCTGCATGAGCGTGAGCAGGTTGCCCGCGCCGAGGTCGGTCAGGTGCCCGGCGAGCTTCTCGAAGACGGTCTCCGGCGAGCCGACCGTCGCGAACGACCCGGCCTCGACGTCGTCCCACGTCTTGACGCCGGAGATGAAGCTCGATTCGACGCCCTTGAAGATCCGCAGCGCCGACTGCACGCTCGTGTAGCCGGGCGGGGAGAGCAGGATGCCGGGGATCAGCTTGCGCTGGAAGTACCAGAAGTGCTCCTCGAACTCGCGGCGCGCCTCCTCGTCGGTCTCGCCCACGTAGATCGGCATCAGCAGCCCCATCTGCTCGGGGTGCGCCTGGTAGCCCTCCTTCTCGCACGCCCGCTTGAACAGCCTGTAGGTCTTCTTGAAGAAGTCGATGTGGAAGTACGGGATGCCCATGTACGCGTAGCGGTGGCGGGCGACGAACTCCATCGTCTCCAGCGAGCCGACCCCGGGGATCCAGATCGGCGGATGCGGCTTCTGCAGCGGGCGCGGCCACGTGTTGACGTAGCGCAGCTTGTAGTGCTCGCCGTAGAACTCGAACGGCCCCGGCTGCGTCCAGGCGCGCATGATGATCTCGTGCGCCTCGGCGAACCGCGTGCGTGCCTCGGCCGGGTTGATCGAGAACGAGTAGTACTCGGGGCCGCCGCCGATGACCTGGCCGGCGATGATCCGCCCGCCCGACATCAGGTCGAGCATCGCGATCTCCTCGGCGACCCGCGTCGGCGGGTCGTAGAGCGGCAGCGCGTTGCCGACGATGGCGATCCTCACACGGCTCGTGCGCTGCGTGAGCGCGGCCGCGATCAGGTTCGGGCTCGGCATGAGGCCGTAGGCGTTCTGGTGGTGCTCGTTGACGCAGACGCCGTCGAACCCGAGCTCCTCCGCGTAGGCCAGCTGATCGAGGTACTCGCGGTAGTAGCCCGCGCCCGTCTCCGGGTCGTAGAGCTCGTTGGGCACCCAGACCCAGGCCGAGTCATGGTGCTCCTCGAAGTCGTCGGGGAGGTCGCGGTACGGCATCAGGTGGAACATGAAGAACTTCATGCGGCTCCCCTCTCGGCCTGGGCGACGGTCGGGCCATTGTCACCCCCGGCGCCGAGGACGCGCAACTTCTGCTAGCTGCTAGCTATACTGACGGCTAGCGCTAGCCAGTAACGCGGCTAGCAGTACGCAGAACCCCAGCCCGATCAGGAGGCAGCCATGCCCACCCAGGCCAAGTCCACCAAGACGACCAGCAGCAAGAACGGCTCGACGCCCGGCGTGACCGCCGTCGTCGACGTCGCCCGCGACGCCGGCCGCCAGTACCTCGACACGGTCGAGAAGACCTGGGAGCGCGTCGCCGACTTCCAGGAGGAGCTCGGCAAGGCCAGCGGCACGGGCGTGCTCGTCAGCCTCGGCCGCACGCAGGCCAACGTGACCCGCGAGGTCACCGGCGCCTACCTGCGCGCCGCCCGCAAGATCGTCGGCTGACCGGCGACTCGCGAACGAAGTTCGCGCAAGGTCAACGCCGCCGAAGGCGGCCGTTACCCCCTCAGCCTTCCGTCCGCCGCCGGCCCCGGCGCTGCCTGGGCCCGGCGGCGACGAAGGCCTCGTAGACCTCGATCAGCGCCTGGCGCTGGCGCGCGGTGAGCCGCGCGTCGTCGCGGATCGCGCTGATCACCGCCGCCTCCTGGTCGCCGGTATCGTCGCCGGCGGCGCCCGCGCTCTCGTACAGGTCGTCGACCGGCAGCTTCAGCGAGCGCGCGATGCCCTCGAGCACGCTGTCGGACGGCTCGCGCAACCCGCGCTCGATCTGCGAGAGGTACGGGTTCGAGATCCCCACGATCCTCGCCAGTTGGCGCAGCGACAGCTCGTTGAGCTCGCGCTGGCGGCGTATGAGCTCACCCAGCGACGGCTGGTCGGACCGCGCCATGGGCGCAGCGTATCCCGCGGCCGGACGACCTCACGCGGTCAGGCGGTACCGGCACGTCCGGCAGGCGCGGGCGAGGATCGAGATGCTCGCGCCGCACTGCGGGCACTCGCGCTGCGGGTCGCGGACGAAGACGAGGGCGGCGATGCCGATCAGCACCGCGCTTCCGACGAGCAGGAGGTAGATGGCCAACCCGGTCATGACGCTCGGTGGTCATCGTGGCCTCGGGCGCGCCCGACCGCCACGGGGGACGACCCTGAACTCGAACCCTGAACTCGCCGTCCATGCGAGGCTTGCGGCGATGGCGACTGCGGCCCGACCGGCGCTCCTGGAGCGCGAGCGCGAGCTCGGCGAGCTGCTCGCCGCCGCGCGCGACGCCGAGCGCGGGCGCGGTCGCCTCGTCGTCATCGAGGGCCCCGCGGGCATCGGCAAGACGCGCCTGCTGCGCGAGGCGCGCGAGCGGGCGGCGCGGGCAGGCATGCGCGTCCTGGCCGCGCGGGCGTCCGAGCTCGAGCGCGACTTCCCGTTCGCCGTCGTGCGCCAGCTCCTCGAGCCGGCGCTGGC
>Ga0066710_100003466_pt1 | contig 13460 bp, 8 predicted proteins | sample GraSoiAngelo_159_FD_79666 | JGI IMG/M metagenome (GOLD analysis project Ga0066710, IMG submission 79666) | Grasslands soil microbial communities from the Angelo Coastal Reserve, California, USA - 14_1009_16_40cm | ecosystem: Environmental > Terrestrial > Soil > Grasslands | place: USA...
CGACGCGGCCGCCGCCGGCGCGCTGATCCGGTCTCCGCGCCACGCGGTGAGGCAGCGGCGGCCACGATCGCGCTGAACGTGTCCGGCGTCGCCAGGCCGGCGCGGAACAGATCCCAGAGCGCCGCCTCGACCTGCGGCGGCTCGAGGCCGGCGCCGCGGGCGAGATCGCGCGCGAACGAGGCACCGCGGAGCTGCAGGTGCAACAGGACGTTCTTGGTTTTCGGATCGAGCTCCGGCCGCTCGCCGGTCTCCCGCAGCCAGCCCACGTTGTCGCGCAGGGCGACGCCGACGCGCCCCGCGGCGGGCTCGAAGACCGTCCACACGATCTCGCCGGCCAGCCCGAGGCGATCGAGCCACTCGCGCTGGTAGTCCTCCACGCGGGCGGACAGCAGGTCCTGCTCCCAGACCTTGACGGGAAAGTCCTCGCCCTGCAGCAGCTCGAGGGCGGCCAGTACGCCGGGCGGGCCGACCAGGCGGTGCTCGGGGTGCAGGTGATGACGGCGCAGCAGGAAGGCCGCGAACTGCTCGGCCGTGGCGACCGGGCGGGGCACGCGTCGCGCGTGCACCTGGCGCCGCTGGATCTCGTCGAGCACTGCGATGTGGAGATACCTCTCCAGCTTGAGGGGGGCGCTGCCCCCCTCAAGCTCCTCCCGCATGAAGTCGCCACGGCGCACGACCCCCCGGGCGACCAGCCGCTCCAGCGCCGGCTGGATATCGTCCGGGGTGAGCCCGTAGCGTTCGGCGAGTGACTGAGCGGTGACGGGGCCGCGGGTGCGGAGCGCGCGCAGGGCGATGCGCTCGAGCCCGGCCTCCGTGGCCAGCCCCGCGTAGAGCGGCGCGTCGGTGGCGGGAATCCAGGCGTGCCGCGCGCCGAACTCGACGAGCGTGATCCGGCGCTCGGCGAGCAGCGCGGCGATCAGCGCGTCGGCGTCGCTCACCACGCGCTCGCCGATCTCGGCGCGGGTGAGGTCGCCCAGGTCGTCGAGAATCGCGGCCAGCTCGTTGGCGTCGCGCGCGCGGCGCTCGGGCGTCGTCCGTTGCAGCTCGGCCTCGACGGCGGCGATGATCTCCGGACGCAGCGGGCCGGGCGCCACGCTCCAGTTCTTGCGCATGGCCACCGTGTCGGAGCGGCGCTCCTCGGCGTGGCCGGTGTCGAGATACGCCCAGTCCCAGGCCAGCAGCAGCGGGTAGACGAACGGCGAGGGCACCGGCGTGTCCACGTGCCGCGTCCACATCTCGCCGTCGTGCAGCCGCTCCAGGACGCGCTTGAGCCGCGGGACGTCGTAGGCGTCGTTGAAGCACTCGCGCAGCGTCTCGGCGACCACGGGGAAATCGGGCTGGCCCTTGACGGCCTCCAGCAGCGCATCCGCCTTCAGCCGCTGCAGGTAGGCGGGCGTGCGTTGCCCGCGCGTCATGCGGGGGATGAAGAGCGCGCGCACGGCGGCGTGGCGGAAGCGCGTGCCGAACAGCGGCGAGCCGATCAGCGCCTCGCCGAGCAGATTGTCGAGCTCCTCGGGCGCCACCAGCGTCACCAGGCGCTCGGGCGCCGGCGGCACCTGGCCCGGCGCGAACGACAGGAGGATGCCGTCGTCCACGTGGCTAACTTCGGCCTGCAGGCCGAAGCGGCGGCGCACCTGCTCGCGCAGCGCCATGCCCCAGGCGCCGTTGATGCGCATGCCGAACACCGAGTGGATCATGGCGTGGCGGCCGCCCATCTCGTCGGAGAACGACTCGACGACGATGCCCTGGTCGTCCGCCACGCCCTGCAGCACCTCGCCGGCCTTCACGAGCCACGCGTGCATCGCGGCGGTGGCCCGCGCGTCCAGGCCGCACTCGCGGGCGGCCCAGGCGGCGAAGTCGGGGGCATCCAGGCGCTCGGCCGCGTCGCGGCGCAGCCGGCCGACGGCGACGCCGAGGTCCCACGAGCGCGAGGGGTGCTCGCCCTTCCAGAACGGGATGGTCGGCGACATGCCCTGGGCGTCCTCTACCAGCACGCGGTCGGCGCGGACCTTGGCGATCTTCCACGCGTGCGAGCCCAGCAGGAACACGTCGCCCGGCAGGCTCTCGGTGACGAACTCCTCGTCGAGCGTGCCCACCTTGAGGTCCGTCTCGGCCACGTAGACGTCGTAGAGGCCGGCGTCGGGGATGGTGCCGCCCGCCGTCAGCGCCAGGAACCGGCTGCCGCGCCGCGCGTGCAGGCGATCGTTCACGCGGTCCCACAGGATCCGCGGCGCCACGCCTTTCACCTCGGCCGGCAGCGGCTCCGCCTCCGAGCGCACGACCTCGCGGAAGGTCTCGCGCGCCAGCGTGCGGTAGGGGAACGCGCTCACGAACCGCTCGTAGAGCGCATCCACGCCGATCGACTCGGCGGCCACGGCCGCGACGACCTGCTGGGCCAGCACGTCCAGCGGCGCCTCCGGCATCGCGATGCGATCGAGGCGATGCTCGCGGATCGTGCGCACGACGGCCGCGGCCTCCAGCAGCTCCTCGCCTTTCGTGACGAGAATGCGCCCCTTCGAGGTGCGCGACAGCAGATGGCCGGCGCGCCCCACGCGCTGCAGCGCGGCCGCCACGTTGCGCGGCGACTGCACCTGGATCACGAGGTCGATCGCGCCCACGTCGATGCCGAGCTCGAGCGACGAGGTGGCGACGAGCGCCCGCAGCTCGCCCGCCTTGAGCCGGTTCTCGGCCTCCAACCGCGCGCGCCGCGAGAGTGACCCATGATGGGCCGCCACTTTGTTGCCGAAGGGGGCTACGCCCCCCTCGCTCTCCCCTTTGTTGGCGAAGGGGGCTACGCCCCCCTCGCTCTCCCCCGGTCCATCGGGGATCCGATCGTTGAGGTCCCGCGCCAGCCGCTCGGCCGCCCGCCGGCTCTGCGCGAACACCAGCGTCGTGCGGTGGGCCAGCACCAGCTCGGCGATCTGCTGGAGCGCCGCGTCCCACACGGTGTCGCTGGTCGCCGTGAGGAAGTCGTCCACCGGCGAGACGACCTGCACGTCGAGGTCGCGCGAGAAGCCGGCGTCCACAACCAACGGTTCGCGCCCGGTGGCGCCCGTCAGAAAGGCCAGCGCATCCTCGATGGGGCTCACCGTCGCCGAGCAGCCGATGCGCTGCGGGCGCGCGCCCGGCTCACGCTCGGCCACCAGCGCCTGCAGCCGCTCCAGCGAGAGCGCGAGGTGAGAGCCGCGCTTGCTGCCCATGAGCGCGTGGACCTCGTCCACGATGACGAAGCGGGCCTGGGCCAGCGCCGGCCGGAAGCCCGCGCTCGTGAGCAGGATGTAGAGCGACTCGGGCGTGGTGATCAGCACGTGAGGCGGCCGTCGGGTCATCGCCTGGCGCGCGGCCGCCAGCGTGTCGCCGGTGCGGACGGCCACGCGGACCTCGGGGACGTCGAGGCCGTCGGCCTCGGCCGCGGCGCGGATGCCGGCCAGTGGCTCGCGCAGGTTCTTCTCGATGTCGTTGTTCAGCGCGCGCAGCGGCGAGACGTAGACCACGTAGACGCGGTCCTCGAGACGTCCCTCGAGCCCCAGCCGGTGCAGGTGGTCCAGCGCCCACAGAAACGACGCCAGCGTCTTGCCGGACCCCGTCGGCGCCACGATGAGCGTGTCGCGGCCGGAGGCGATCGCGTCCCAGCCCTCACGCTGCGGGCGGGTGGCCTCGGTGAACGTCGCCTCGAACCAGCGACGGACGAAGGGGAGGAACTGCGGCATACCCGATCATTGTAACGACTATGGCGAGAGCCGTCAGGCTGGCCGCCTGTTACTCTCGGGCGGTGGAGCGGGACGCGGACGTCCTCGTGGTGGGCGGCGGGCCGGCCGGCGCGCTGGCGGCGCTCGCGCTCGCCCGGCGCGGCGTGGACGTGCTCGTCCTCGACAAGAAGCGCTTTCCGCGCGACAAGCCCTGCGGCGGCGGCATCCGCCACGGCGTCTACGCGCGCTTTCCCGACCTGGCGGCCACGCTGCGGAACAAGGTCGGCATCCACGAGATCCGTCGCGTGCTGATGGAGTCGCCCGGCGGGCACGCGGTTCTCGCCTCGCGGGACACGCCGCTCTACCTGACGATGCGCCGCACGGAGCTCGACGCCGCGCTCCTGGCCGAGGCGCGCGCGGCCGGCGCGCGGGTCGGCGAGAGCGCGCGAGTGACCGAGGTCGAGCGCGGGCACGAGGGCGTCGTCGTGCGCTGCGTGAACGGCGACGCGCTGACGGCGCGCCTGGTGATCGGCGCCGACGGCGTCAACAGCGTGGTCGCGCGCGCGGCCGGGCTCACCCGCGGCTTCACCGACGACGCGCTGGCGATCGACACGATGGAAGAGACGCCGCTCGCCGAGCTCTCGATGGCCGATCCCGAGACGATGTACGTCGCGTACGGCTACAAGGGCCGGCCCGGCTACGGCTACGTGTTCCCGAAGGCCGACTGCGTGGACTTCGGCGTGGGCTACATGCTGCCGTACTACAAGCGTGCGCTGGCGGGACCACCGTATCCGCACCACGCGCGCTTCCTCGAAGAGGTCGCCGCGCGCGGCATCGTGCGGGGGCGCTCGAATCCCGACAACTTCAAGGCCTACCGGCTGCCGCTCGGCGGCCCGCTGGCGCGCACGGTCGCCGACCGGGTGCTCGTGTGCGGCGACGCCGGCGGCTTCGTCAACGCGTACACGGGCGAAGGGATCTACTACGCCATGGTGACCGGTCGCCACGCCGGCGAGGTGGCGGCCGCGGCGATCGCGTCCGGCGACGCCTCGGCGTCGCGGCTAGGGGAGTACGAGCAGCGCTGGCGCGCCGAGATCGGCGACGAGCTGGCCGACTCGGTGCGAATCCAGCGGCGGCTCTTCGCCAGCCCCGCGCTGGCGGATGCCATCATCCGCGCGGCGGCCCTCGACGCGCGGCTCTGCCGGCTCTTCGCGCTGGTCGCGCTCGGCGAGGCGAGCTTGCGACGCCACCGCTTCGAGATGGCGTGGCGGTTCTTCGCCGCGCGAGTGAAGGGACGCTGGCGTTGGGCGCGCTCGCTGGGTCAGCGCGGCCAGCCGGACAGTCCGCGGCCGTAGCGGTCGGTGCCGGGCGCGCTGCGCCAGTCGCGCTGCGAATCGCGTGAGTCGTCGCGCCGCTGCTCCTGCCGCTTCGCCGTGGAGTCCTCCGTCCCGCCGTCGGTGCCCTTCGCGCGGTAGTCGGCATGATAGTCGGCCTGGTAGTTCGCCTGGCCCGACGACGAGCCGGACCCGCTGACCGGCCCAGGCATCGCGTACGGCGAGTCGGCGGTGCCACCCGCACGCCGATCGGCCGCCGCGGCCCGCTCGGTTGAAGCCAGGGCGCCGAGCGACGCAAGCCACAGTGCAGCCAAGGTCACCCGCACGAACCTTCTCTTCATGGGTCTCCTCCACGGCCACCGCGATTCCGGCGGCTTCCCGGCTCAGCCGCCTCTGGACATGCACGTTTCGCACCGGCGACGTCCGGTAGAATGAACGCGTGAAGATCGTCTCGGTCGGCGGCGGACCGGCGGGGTTGTACTTCGCGATCCTCATGAAGAAGGCCGACCCCGCGCACGAGATCACCGTGCTGGAGCGCAACCGGCCCGACGACACCTTCGGCTTCGGCGTGGTGTTCTCCGATGCCACGCTCGACAACTTCCGCGAGGCCGATCCCGAGACTCATGCGGCCATCACCCAGGCCTTCGCGCACTGGGACGACATCGACATCCATTACCAGGATCAGGTGCTGACCTCCACCGGCCACGGCTTTTCCGGCATGTCGCGCCAGGCCCTGCTCGACATCCTGCAGGCACGGGCGAAGGATCTCGGGGTCGTCCTGCAGTTCTCCAGCGAGGTGACCGACCCCGCGGCGTGGGCCGGCGCCGATCTCGTCCTGGCCGCCGACGGCGTGAACTCCGCGCTGCGCCTGCGCTACGCCGCGCACTTCCAGCCGGCCATCGACTGGCGGCGCAACCGCTTCGTGTGGCTCGGCACGACGTTTCCGTTTCCCGCCTTCACGTTCATGTTCAAGGAGAGCGAGCACGGGCTCTGGCGCGTGCACGCCTACCGCTACGACGCGCGCTCCTCGACCTTCATCCTGGAGGCGACGGAGGCCACGTGGCGCCGCGCGGGGCTCGACGAGGCCAGCGAGGACGAGACGGTCGCGTTCGTGGCGCGCCTGTTCGCGCGCGAGCTCGACGGCCATCCGGTGCTCAAGAACCGCTCGCTCTGGCGCAGCTTCCCGACCGTGCGCAACGGGCGATGGCATCACGACAACATCGTCCTCGTCGGCGACGCCGCCCACACCGCCCACTTCTCGATCGGCTCCGGCACCAAGCTCGCGATGGAAGACGCCATCGCGCTCTGCCGCGCGCTGGGCGAGCACCGCGACGTGACGCCGGCGCTGGCCGCCTACGAGGCGGAGCGGCGGCCCCAGGTGGAGACGCTCCAGCGGGCCGCGCAGACGAGCCTCGAATGGTTCGAGCACACCGAGCGCTATCACGGCCGGCTCGAGCCCGCACAGTTCGCCTTCAGCCTGCTCACGCGCAGCCTGCGCGTGACCCACGAGAACCTCAAGGCGCGCGACGCCAAGTTCGTGGCCACCGTCGATGGCTGGCTCGCGGACAAGGCCTCGCGGCAGAGCGGTGTGGCCGTGCCGGCGGCCCCGCCGCCTCCGCCGATGTTCACGCCGTTCCGCCTGCGCGAGCTCGTGCTGTCCAATCGCGTCGTCGTCTCGCCGATGTGCCAATATTCGGCCGAGGACGGCACGCCGGGCGACTGGCACCTCGTCCACCTCGGCAGCCGCGCCGTCGGTGGCGCCGGCCTGGTGATGACCGAGATGACCGACGTGAGCCGCGAGGGCCGCATCAGCCCCGGCTGCACGGGCATGTACAAGCCTGAGCACGTGACGGCGTGGAAGCGCATCGTCGATTTCGTCCACGCCACCAGCGCTGCGAAGATCGGGCTGCAGCTCGCGCACGCGGGCCGCAAGGGCTCGACGCGCCGGCTGTGGGAGGGCATCGACGAGCCGCTGCCGGAGGGGAACTGGCCGCTGATCTCGGCCTCGCCGCTGCCGTACTTTTCGCACAGCCAGACGCCGCGCGAGATGGACCGTCGCGACATGGACGGTGTGCGCGACGCGTTCGCGCGCGCCGCCGGGATGGCCGTGCGGGCAGGCTTCGATCTCATCGAGCTGCACTTCGCCCACGGCTACCTGCTGGCGTCTTTCATCTCGCCGCTGACCAACCAGCGCAAGGACGCCTACGGCGGCTCGCTGGCCAACCGCCTGCGCTTTCCGCTGGAAGTCTTCGACGCCGTGCGCGCGGTCTGGCCCGCGAGCAAGCCGATGTCCGTGCGCATCTCGGCCACGGACTGGAAAGAGAGCGGCCTCGAGCCGGCGGAGGCCGTGCAGCTCGCGCGCGAGCTGAAGGCCCACGGCTGCGACATCGTCGACGTGTCGGCGGGGAACACCGTGGCCGACCAGGAGCCCGCGCACGGCCGGCTCTTCCAGACGCCCTTCAGCGATCGCATCCGCCTCGAGGCCGACATCCCCACGATGACGGTCGGCGCCGTCGCCTCCTACGCCGACGTCAACTCCATCATCGCCGCGGGCCGCGCCGACCTCTGCGTCCTGGCCCGCGCGCATCTCTACGATCCGTACTGGACGCGCCACGCGGCGCAGGAGCAGGGGATCGAGCTGCCGTGGCCGCCTCAGTACGTGTCGGTCAAGACCTTCACGCCACGCGATCGCTGAATCACACGCCGTCCAAGCTGACCGGCACGGGCACAATCACGACGGATAATGCCCGGGCGCACCCTGTCGTCCGAGCACTGGCGGGATGTCGGCGACGGTTCCCACCCTGGGGAGCGCCGTCAAGGCGGCGGCCCGACCAACGGACCGCACGGTGTCGCTGCGTAAGGCGGGCGACATTCGGATCACCATCGAGGACGAGGGGCAGATCACCTACGACCCCGCCAGCGTCGCGCAGCACTGGAAGCCGAAGAAAGACTGAGCGCCGGCGATTATCGGCTTCGTTATTGCCCGACCCGCTAGCGACGCCCAGGCCAGGGGCTGGACCATTATCGATTCCGATACGCGCTGGACTCTGCGCCGGACGACCGCTGTAGCGGGTGATCCTCAGGCGGCTCGCGCGCGGTCGAGCAGCTCAGCGACCTGGCGGTCGCTCAGCGAAAAACGGATTACGTGCCTGGAGCCGCCGGCCGCGTAGCAGAGCGCCACTGCTGACCAAGCGCCGAAACCGAAGCGCGTGCCTACGGCGACCTGCGCCGCGGCCGCCGCCGCCCAGTCCAGCCCACTGTGCTCAACGAGCCAGCGGCGGGCGGCGAGCTCGGCGTCCTCAGCGGTCGGGGTATCCGTTGGCTCGCTCCGTCTTGGGATGAGGTTCGCGGCTTGGCTGGCGGCCCGGCTGCGCTGTCCCTCAATCCGGTCCCAGCACCACGAGTGATAGACCCTACCGTTCAGCCCGATCCGGTCCTCGTAGCTGCCCACCTGAAGCCTGCAGTGCTGGCAGATGATCTCCTGCATGGAGCAAGTAAGGGCACGGGGCTTCCCTCGGCGCTGTTCAAAACGAGACATGGTCAAAACGAGACACCTTGTGCACGCGGTTGCCGTCAGAATAGGAGGACAACCTTCGAATGAGGTGATGCGTATGCCATGGCAAGTTGTCGCGGAACGCGAATGGGGCAGGACCGCGAGCTGGATCAAGGGCAACGGTCAATTTGCGGTTCTGCACCCGTGCGGTGGGGAGTTGACGGTGACCCTTTGTGCGACGCCTATGGAAGCGAAGACGGCGAAGGGGTATCGCTGCGGTGGTCGCTGTAGTCGGTCTCAGCACACGGTCACTGATCTCGATAAGGCATTCCCAGGGACAGCGCACGTCGATTCGCACTGAGTCGTCGTAGGTCGTGCTTCCCGCTCCGTCTGTGAGTCAAGCGCCCGTGCCGTTCCCGACCGACGAGCGGGACGGCGCGTTTCGGCTGCGAGACGTCAGCGCGAAGGTGTCGGAGGCGGTGAGCTCGCCCCGCGGCCGGTGCGCAGCAGCCAGGCATGCAGGCGGGCGAGCAGGACGCTGGGCTTGAAGGGCTTCGTCAAGTAGTCGGTCACGCCGGCGTCGAAGCCGGCCGCCGTGTCGGTGGCGTCGCTGCGGCCGGTGATGAGGACCACGGGCACCTCGGCCAGGCGCGAATCGGGGTCGGCACGCAGCGCGCGGCAGACCTGCAGGCCGTCGAGGCCCGGCATCATCCAGTCCAGCACGATGACGTCGGGATGCTCGGTCCGGGCGATGGCCAGCGCCGCGTCGCCGTTGTTGGCCGAGAGTACCCGGAAGCCCTCCGGCTCGAGCGTGTCGAGCAGCACGGCCATCACGTCGGGATCGTCGTCGGCCACCAGGATCGTCGCCTCGGGGCTCGACGTCATCGGATCGTCCGCGGTGGGACGCCCACTGCCCGCGAGACTGGGCGTCTCGGCGCCCGGCCGGACCACGACGAGGTACTGGCCCTCGGCGGCGGCGAAGATCTCGGGCGGATCCGCCTGCGTCGCGGCGCGCTGGCGACAGCGCGTCAGCAGCGACTCGACGGCGCGGTCGGTACGGCTGGGATCGTGATGGTAGAGCGCCAGCCGCTTGGCCTTCGCCGCGACCGCGAAGTCGACGGCCCACTCCGCCGGGCAGTGGCCCCACGACAGGTGCTCGGGGTACTCCTCCAGCGTGTATTGCGCGTCGTGGATGACGAGGTCGGCGCCGGCCAGGAAGGCGATGTGGCGCTTGTCCTCGGCGTGCACCGGCGCGCCGTCGGCCGGGCGCTTCTCCGTGTGATGGCGCGAGTACGGCTCGTGATCGGTCGCGTACACGACCGACACGCCGCCCGCCTCGAGCCGGTAGCCGAGCACGGGCGCCGGGTGATTCAGGTAGCGCGTGGTCACCCGCACGTTGCCCAGCTCGAACTCGCCCTCCGTCAGCTCGTGATAGCGGATCGTGGCGGCCAGCTCGCCCAGCGGCACCGGGAAGTACGTGTAGTTCATCTGGCCGCCCAGGATCTCCTGCAGCGAGCGCCCACGCTGGCGGGGCGCGTACACGTCCCACTCGCTGCCCGCGCGGAAGAGCGGCGCGAAGAACGGAAAGCCCTGGATGTGGTCCCAGTGCGTGTGCGAGATCAGAAGGTGGCCGCGGACGGGCTCGGGGTTGGCGGCCACGATCTGCTGGCCGAGCTCGTGAGCGCCGGTGCCGCAGTCGAGCACGATGAGCGTGTCCTCCGCGCGCACCTCGACGCAGGAGGTGTTGCCGCCATAGCGCACCGTGCTCGGGCCGGGCTTGGCGATCGAGCCGCGCGTGCCCCAGAACCGGATCCGCATGTCGCCCCTCCCAAGGGCTGCCCGCCGTTGCGGTCCCTATGGTATGCCAGCCGCCCCGGGCCGTGCGCAGATTTGGGCCGCCGCCCGCTGGAGCCGGTGGCACATCGTCTGCACCCATCGCCCGAGGAGGCCTGCGCGATGGCAGAGACGGCGGCCGACATTCTCATCGAGACCCTGCAGGACTGGGGCGTCGAGGTCGTGTTCGGAATCCCGGGCGACGGCATCAACGCGATCATGGAGGCGCTGCGGCGGCGCCAGGACCGCATCCGGTTCGTCCAGGTCCGGCACGAGGAATCGGCGGCCTTCATGGCCTGCGGCTACGCGAAGTTCACCGGGCGCCTGGGCGTGTGCCTGGCCACCTCGGGACCGGGCGGCATCCACCTCCTGAACGGGCTCTACGACGCCAAGCTCGACGGCCAGCCGGTGCTGGCCATCACCGGCATGGCCTACCACGACCTCGTCGGCACCCACACGCAGCAAGACGTCGAGCTCGACCGCCTCTTCGTGGACGTCGCCAAGTACAACGCGCGCGTGATGGGGCCCACGCACGTCGAGAACGTCGTCGATCTCGCGTGTCGGACCGCGCTCGCCTATCGCGGCGTGGCCCACGTGACCATCCCGGTCGACGTCCAGGAGATGCCGGCCACGCGCCGGCAGCGCTCCAAGCGCAACATCCCCGGCCACACCTCCGACGTGATGGCCCGCAGCGCGCGGCTGCCGGCGGAGGACGACCTGCGCCGTGCCGCCGAGGTGCTCAACGCCGGGCGTCGCGTGGCGATCCTGGCCGGCGCCGGCGCGCTGGGCGCAGGCGAGGCGCTGGAGGCCGCCGCCGACGCTCTGGCGGCGCCCGTCGTGAAGGCGCTGCTGGGCAAGGCCGCGGTGCCCGACGACAGCCCGTACACGACGGGCGCCATCGGGCTGCTCGGCACGCGCCCCTCGCAGGAGGCCCTGGAGACGTGCGACACGCTCCTCATCGTCGGCACGTCGTTCCCGTACATCGAGTACTACCCCAAGCCGGGCCAGGCGCGCGGCGTGCAGATCGAGCTCGATCCCATGCGCATCGGATTGCGCTATCCGGTCGAGGTCGGCCTCGTCGGCGACAGCCGCCGCACGCTGGAGGCGCTGCTGCCCCGGCTCGAGCGTCGCAAGGACCGTGAGTTTCTCGAGGCTGCCCAGCGCGGGATGCGCGAGTGGGACGACCTCATGCGCGAGCGCGCAGAGCGGCGCGACACGCCGATGAGGCCGCAGGTGATCGCCCACGAGGTGGGCCGGCGGCTGGCCGACGACGCGATCGTGGCGTGCGACAGCGGCACGATCACCACCTGGTGGGCGCGTCACATTCCGGCCCGCCGCGGCCAGATGCACTCGGTGTCCGGCAACCTGGCCAGCATGGCGTGCGCCGTGCCGTACGCCATCGCCGCCCAGCTCGCCTATCCCGAGCGCCAGGTTGTGGCGTTCGTGGGCGACGGCGGCTTCGCGATGCTGATGGCCGAGCTGGCGACGTGCGTGAAGTACCGGCTGCCGGTCAAGATCTTCGTCGTCAAGAACAACACGCTCGGCCAGATCAAGTGGGAGCAGATGGTCTTCCTGGGCAACCCCGAGTACGGGTGCGAGCTGCAGCCGATCGACTTCGCGGCCGTCGCGCGCGCGTGCGGCGCGCAGGGCTTCACCGTGGAGGATCCCGCGCGCTGCGGCGCCGTCGTGGAGCAGGCGCTGGCGACGCCGGGGCCGGTGGTGGTGGAGGCGCTCGTGGATCCCTTCGAGCCGCCGCTGCCGGCCAAGATCACGCTGGACCAGGCCAGGAAATTCGCGACCTCGCTGGTGCGCGGCGAGCCCAATCGCGAGAAGATCGCGCTCACCGTCCTCGGTGACCGCGTCAGGGAGCTCGTGTGATGCGGTGGACGGGTGGACGTCGCAGCGACAACATCGAGGACCGGCGGGGGATGGGCGGCGGCACGCTGATCGCGGGTGGCGGCATCGGCAGCATCGTGCTGGTGCTGCTGGCACTCTTCTTCGGCTTCGACCCGGGCTCGATCTTGCAGACCGACCAGCCGAGCGTGCCGAGCGCGCAGGCGCCGGCCGGCTCGCCCGCACAGGACGACCTGCGCGAGTTCGTCTCCGTCGTGCTCGCCGACACGGAAGATACCTGGCGCGAGCTGTTCGAGCGAATGGGCCGGCAGTACCGCGAGCCGAAGCTCGTGCTCTTCACCAGCGCGGTGGAGTCGGCGTGCGGCATGGCGGGCGCCGCGGTGGGCCCCTTCTACTGCCCCTCCGACCAGAAGCTCTACCTCGACCTCAGCTTCTTCCGCGCGCTTCGCGATCGTTTCCGCGCGCCCGGTGACTTCGCGCAGGCCTACGTCATCGCCCACGAGGTCGGCCACCACGTGCAGACGCTGCTCGGCATCACCGAGAAGGTCGCGCCCTCGCGGCAGCGCGGCGGCGCGCAGGGCAACGCCGTGTCCGTCCGCGTCGAGCTGCAGGCCGACTGCCTGGCCGGCATCTGGGCGCACCACGCCAAGCAGGCGCGCGACATCCTCGAGGAGGGCGATCTGGAGGAGGCGCTCAACGCCGCCTCGGCGATCGGGGACGACCGGCTGCAGCGTCAGGCCCAGGGCCGCGTGGCGCCGGAGACCTTCACGCACGGCTCGTCCAGGCAGCGCGTGCACTGGTTCGGCCGGGGCTTCGAGACCGGCGAGCTGCGGCAGTGCGACACGTTCCGCGCGACCGAGCTCTGAGCGCCGAGGTCGCGCCGGCCTAGGCCGCTTCGGCCACCGCCCGCTGAAGCGTGCTGCAGACCTGGAAGATGTCGGTCGAGCCCAGCAGCCGCACGCGGCTCGCCCGCAGCCGGGCAGCCGCGCCCGCCGGGTCGTCGTGGCGAAACAGGAACGCCACCACCGGAATTTTCAATCGCTCGGCGCCCAGGGGCACCAGGTCGACCGCGTCGATCATCCCCACGTCGAGCAGCAGCACGTGCGGGTGCGGGTCGCGCTCCAGGCTGTGGAATGTCGCGGTCGCGGTGCTGGCCCGCTCCACGGACGCGCCGCACACGGTGACGATGGTGGTGAAGAGAGTCCCGACCTCGGCGTCGTCCGACGCCACCAGGACCCGCAAACCGGTGAGGCTCTCCCC
>Ga0066710_100003467_pt1 | contig 13459 bp, 11 predicted proteins | sample GraSoiAngelo_159_FD_79666 | JGI IMG/M metagenome (GOLD analysis project Ga0066710, IMG submission 79666) | Grasslands soil microbial communities from the Angelo Coastal Reserve, California, USA - 14_1009_16_40cm | ecosystem: Environmental > Terrestrial > Soil > Grasslands | place: USA...
CAGTGCCACCCCAGGCACACCGACTGGACGCTCATCAGATGTCCGCTCGGGACCCGCGGGTGCCGGAGCCCGGCCGGCGGCAACGCCCACTGGCGGAAGCCGGCGGCGAGCGAGCGCTGCGCATCATGGCTGAGCCAGCCGGCGATCTTCACGGCGCCCGGCAGAAGGGCTTCGCGGACAAGAGCCACGGCCGGGGAGGAGATTCCGAGGGCGAGCTGCCGCGGCGCGGACACTCGGGCCGGCGCGAGCGCGGTGGCGACGCCGCCCAGGCGGCTGCGGCCCATCCTGCCGCGCGACGATGGAGCGTTCGGTGTCATGCGTGGATAACGCAGACGGTACCCGAATTGTGAGGTCCCAGGTGCGCAGGCAACCTCCCTGGTGCTGGGCACCCGAGAAGATCAATCCAACCGGAGCGGGAATAGTTCCCCGCTCGTCGCGGCGATCGCGCCGGGGGCGGTGATCACTACCGAGGCGCTGGGCCGCGCGATGATCCGCGCCGCGCGGAAGGGTGCGCCCAGGCGGGTGCTGGAGATGCGCGACCTGCGGGCGCTCGGGGCACCATGATCTTTCGCGCCTCCCGGCGCGCACTCGACGGAGGGACGAATTCCCGGCGCTGTGGGAGCGAAGTTACGCGCTCGCTTTACTTCGCGGCAGTGATCGCCGCAGCGACTCGGGCGGGCACCGATCCGCTGCAGAGCGCCGTCAGCCGCTCGTGGAAGGCTTGCGCCTGTTGCTTGTTTCCGGCGCGCTCGGCCGCCCGCGCGGCGCCGTCGTAACTGTTGAGGCGTGCCGGCGCCGAACGGAGCGACGTCTCGTACTCGGCGAGTGCCGCGGCCGGCTGCCCCAGCTCGGCGAGCAGGTCGGCGAGCTGCTCGCGTGCCGGAAGGATCGAGCCGGGCGTGACCGGATGCTTGTCGGTCGAGTCCTCGAGGTCGGCGGCCGAGCGCATGAGCACCAGCGCTTCGGCGTCCTTCTTCTCGGCGCGCGCCAGCCAGCTCGCCGCTGCGCGCCGCTGGATTTCGACCTGGGTCGCCCAGTCGAATCCTTTCTGGCCCTTGAGCGAGGCCTGGATCTCGGCCAGCTTCGCGACCTCGTGGCGCGCCATTTCCAGGTCGCCCGTGCGCGCCCCGCCAACGGCGCGCGCGAAGTGAACGATCGCCTCGGCGTAGGGATACTTCGCCCAGGGGAACGTCGCCGGTTGCGGCGTCAGCGCCGCCGCCTCCTTCCAGGCGCGGCGCTCGAGCGCGTGACGGGCCGGGACGGCGGCCAGGGCGTAGCCAGCGGCGAATTGCGGGACGTCGAAGCTCGTCACCCTGGCGACGTTGTCGACCAGCTCTCGCGCCTTGGCATCCTGGCCGGTCTGCAGATACGCATACTCCAGGTAGTCCGTGGCGTGCAGGGCGTCGAAGGCCGTCGCTCCGGCGTGGGTCTTGGCGATCCACGCCTGCGCGGTCTGCGCCGAGGTGAGGTTCGACTCGATCGACTCCTTCCACATTCCCAAGCGGGTGAAGATGTGCGACGGCATGTGCTGCGCGTGCGGCGCCGAAGGCGCGATCCTGGCGTAGGCACGGGCCGCCGGCAGCGCCATCTCGGCGAGCTCGGGGTAGTCGAAGGAGTGGATCATGTAGTGGGCGATCCCCGGATGCTCCGGCTCGACAGTCAACAGGCGGTTGAGAATCTTTGCCGCCTCCTTCTGCCGCGCGTAGGTCTTGTCGGGCGGCGAGTTGTAGGCCACCCCGAGAATTGCCACGGCGTGGAAGATCGCCGCCTCGTGGTCGTCGGGGTTGCGCTGGTCCACGCCGGCCATCGCCTTTTCGTAGGCCACGACGCGCGCCGGATGGGCTACCCCATCGCCCTGGTAGTACGCACCGATCGAAGCGATGTAGTCGCGCTCACGGGCGCTCGGCGCGCCGAGCGCCGCCGCCTTCTGCGCCGCCGTTCGCCCGGCGGTGAATTCGTCCTCCGTGGGCGGCCCCCAGATGGTGTGGAAATACGTCATCGCGACCCCCCACTGCGCCAGGCCGCAACCTGGATCCTTGGCCGAAACCTCCTGGAAGACGGTCGCTGCCTTGACGTAGGCGAAGGAGTGCAACAACGCCAACCCGCGCTCGAACACCGGCTGAACCTGCGGGTTGCACGAGGTGGGAAAATGAACCTGGCCGAACTTCTCCGGCGCGACGTGCGCATGATCGTGCTCGTGCTGTGCGAGCGCCGGACCGGACGCGAGTGCAAGCGCGGCCACAAGAACGTGGCTGCCACGGAAGGACCGCATGGCTTCCCCCTTTGTTGCGGAGTCCCGCTTGTGTCACGAACGCGCCCAGTCGGCAAGCGCTCAGGAATGGGGTTCTGCGGGCTCGTGGATTCCCTTGACAGTCGCAGGGCTCGGTGCTCGCGTATCCGGCGAAGGGATTCACCATGCTGAAGGGGACAGCGGCATCCGCGGGCGTGGCGCAGGGCACGGCGTACGTGTTGACCTGTGGCTACCGCTCCGCCGTTCCACAGCGAAGCATCCGAGCGGCCGAAGTGGACGGGGAGCGCCGGCGCCTCGATTCCGCCGTCGCGAGGGCCGAGGCGGAGCTGCTCGTCCTGCAGGACGACGTGCGCGACAAGATCGGGGCGACCCAGGCGGACATCTTCGGCGCACAGAGGCTGATTCTCGACGATGCCTCCTTGCGCGATCGGGTGCTGCGCGCAGTGGAGGAGAAGCGCATCAACGTGGAAGCGGCGGTCTCCGACGTCTTCGAGGAGTACACGCGCAATCTGGAGTCCGTCGCCGACGGCTACCTGCGCGCGAGGGCCGCGGACATCCACGACGTGCGCAGGCGGGTGATCTCCGCCCTCGCGATGGGAGCAGGCAGCAGCGGACCGGAGATCCCGGACGGCGCGATCGTCGTCTCCGACGAGCTCTTGCCCTCCGTGACGGCCCGCCTCCAGCTCGAGAACGTGCGCGCGTTCGTGACCGCGCGAGGCAACAAGTTCTCCCACAGCTCGATCCTTGCGCGGTCGCTTGGGACGCCGGCGGTAGTTGGCGTGCCGTCTGCCCTGGCGCAGATCAAGACCGGCGATCGGCTCATCGTCGACGGTGTGGCCGGGGTGGTCTTCGTCAACCCGGAAGGCTCGATCGAGCGCGAGTACGACCGCCTCGCCGCCGATCTGCGGTCCTCGAAGGAGAAGCTGCGCCACCTCGTCGATCTCTCCTCCGTCACCCTCGACGGGACGACGCTCCCGCTGCTGGCGAACGTGAACAAGTTTTCCGACACCGAAGCCGCGCTGCTCTACAACGCCGACGGGATCGGCCTCTACCGGACGGAGTTCACCTTTTCCATCCGGAGCGCTTTTCCGACCGAGGACGAGCAATTCGAGTTCCTCGAGCGCGCGGCGGAGCGGATGCATCCGCGAAAGCTGGTCTTCCGGTTGGTCGATCTAGGCGGCGACAAGGTCCTCTCCTACTTTCCACTCCCGCCCTCGCGGAATCCGTCGCTCGCCGAACGCGGCATCCGGCTCCTGCTCCGGCACATCGACGTCTTGAAGACGCAGCTGCGCGCCTTCTTGCGAGTGAGCGCTCGACATCCCGTTTCCATCCTCCTTCCCGTGGTCGTCGGGATCGAGGACGTTCGACAGGCGCGCGAAGTGCTGCGGCAAGTGCAGTACGAGCTCTCCGCCGAGGGAAAGCGCTTCGATCCAGACATCCCGATGGGCGCGATGATCGAGGTGCCGTCGGCGGCCCTGATGACCCGGACCCTGGCGAAGGAGGTCGATTTCCTCAGCCTCGGAACCAACGACCTCGTCCAGTACGTGCTCGCGGCCGATCGCGAGGACGAGAGCACGGCCCACTACTACCAACCCTTGCATCCTGCCGTCCTCGGCCTCATCGAGTCAGTGGTCGAGGGCGCGCGGAGGGCCGGCCGGGAGCTCACGATCTGCGGTGAAATGGCGGGGGATCCACTGCACACCGCGCTGCTGCTCGGGCTGGGACTACGCGAGCTCAGCGTCGCACCGGGCCAGATGCTCGAGGTGAAGGACGCCATCCGGCGAACCCACCTCGAGGAGGCCCGGCGGCTCGCGAGCATCGCACTCGAGCTCGGATCGGCTGCCGAAGTCGAGGCGCTGTTGAACCAGCACCGGCGTTCGCCGTCCCTCGGCGGCGCGACCGACAGCGCGCCGGGCGTGACATGAGCTCAGTGGGACGAGCAACGGCGCTGGCCGTCATTGCGCTTGCGGCGACGAGAACGCAGCCGTGAACCATGCCGCGAGCGCGCAAGCTGCGGAAATGACGCCGGCGATTCCGAGCGCCCGCGCGACCGAGGTTCGCAGCAGCCACGCGCCCAGCGCTGCGCCGGCGAACATCGCCGCTACCGATCCTGTGCGTCTCCTCCATCCCGGGTTGGAACCGCCGGCAAGCGACGAGTCCGCGGCGAGGCCCGCGATGCCGAGAGTGAGGACGGTGGTCGTGAGGTCGGCCACCCCCAGCTTGCGGACGGCCGCGTTTCGGATGCCCATGGCCAGGCCGGTGAGGACGATGACGACGTAGAGGACCGTCCCGCGCTCGGTGAGATCGTTTCCCGAGGCGGCCGCGACCGCCGCCGATGCGAGCAGCAACCCCGCCTCGATGGCAAACGCCGCAGTCGCCCACGGACGTCGCGGACCGGTGCGCATCGCGGCCGTCATCCGCCCGGCGAGAAGGGCGCCGACCGCGAAGGCGGCGAGCGCCGTCCCGGATCGGGCGACCGACAATCCCGGCGCGCCCGCCGCCGCGAAGCCGAGAAACACGACGTTCCCCGTCATGTTCGCCGTGAAGATGTGTCCAAGTCCGAGAAAGCTCGCGGCGTCGACCACGCCGGTCACCACCGTGAGCGTGAGAAGGACAGCAGGCAGGGCGCGACCGGAAGGCGCGGTCACGACAGCAGCTCGAGGGGGTCCTCCAGCTGGCGCCAGACCGATGCCATGCCGTCCTCCGAGAGAGATCTCGTCCATCAGGGTGCGATCCGTCGGCCCATGCCGCAAGGCGCGTGCGCAGTCGCTCGTCCGGCTGGCCGCTCGGGCAATGGCGCGGGCGTGGACGTCGCCGCCGCTCGGGCTTGACCGCGTTGATGCAAATGTCGCAAGTGAGCAGGCCGGCGTAGCAATGGAACAGGGAGGCAACGATGATGTCGAACCATCGCGCGCTCGCAAGCCATTGTGCTGCCAGCGTCATCATCTCGGCAGTTGGCGGCTGCGCCTCGTCGGCACCGACCGCGAAGGGAAAGGCTTGGGAGACGATGGATCGCAGCGCACTCGACCGCGCGTATAACAATTCAGCCGCCGTACCGGAAAGCGGCGCGATGTTCAAAGCGTGGTTGGTCCGCAGCGAGGAATTGCGCACTCGCCACCCCGAGCATCTGAATCTCGTCTACGGATCGCGCCCCCGCAATCGGATCGATTATTTCTCGGCCGGACCAGGTACGCCGGTCCTGGTCTTCATCCACGGCGGCTTCTGGCAAATGCGTTCCAAAGACGACTTTGCTTTCCTGGCCGAGAGCTTTCTCGCCCGTGGCGTCAGCGTTGCAATGGTCGGCTACCCGCTCGGGCCAGAAGCGACGATGGACGAAATCGTGGCAGACGCACACGCGGCAATCCGATACCTGTCGACGGAGTTGCCCAAGCTCGGCGGCGACCCGGAACGAGTGATCGTGTCAGGGTGGTCGTCGGGTGGCCACCTTGCCACCATGGTTCTCGATGAACCGTTGCTGCGGGGCGGCGTGTCGATCAGCGGCATCTACGAACTGGAGCCGCTTTTGAAGTCCTACGTCAACGACAAGTTGCACATGGACCACGTCATGGCGCAGCGGAATTCGCCGATTCTCCAGCTGCCCAAGAGCTCCAAGCAGCTCGATCTATTCGCCGGCAGCGCCGAACTGCCGGAAATGCGGAGGCAGACGGCCGATTATGCGAGCGCGCGGCGCGCAGCCGGCCTGCCGATGGAGTACGCGGAGATTCCGGATGCGAATCACTACACCGTCCTGAACAGCATGATGAACAGCGACGGGACCGTCCATCGCGCGATCATGGCCATGCTCGGCAGACCTTAGCCGGCTGCCGTCGTCACAAAGACGTCACAGACGCGACGTACTGTCTGTGCTGATCCTTCGTCCCCGAGCTCCGCCCGATGGATCCCGCCCCCGCACTGAGCAGCAGGATCTCTCCGCCCGAGCCGGGCGTCACTGACCCGCGCCAGTTCATCAACCGCGAGCTCTCCACGCTCGCATTCCTGGAGCGCGTGCTCGAGGAGGCGCAAGATCCCCAGCTGCCCCTGCTGGAGCGTCTGCGCTTCCTCGCCATCTTGAGCGTCAGCCTCGACGAGTTCTTCATGATCCGCGTCGCAGGCCTCAAGCAGCAGCTCTCCGGCCATGTCGAGGAAACCGGTCCGGACGCAATGACGCCCGCCGATCAGCTGCGGGCCATCGCGCAGGGATGCCACGCCCTCATCACACGCCAGGACCAGGTCTTCATCGAGGAGGTGTTGCCCGGCCTCGAGCGTGCCGGAGTCCGGCTCTGGCGAGGAGGGCCTCTTCCGCCCGAATCCCAGGCGGCCGTCTCGGACTTCTTCCAGCGGCAAGTCCTGCCGGTGCTGACGCCCCTCGCCCTCGACCCCGTGCATCCCTTCCCGCATCTGCGCAACAAGTCGCTCAACCTGGCGATCCGTTTCGCAACCCGTCCCGAAGCGCGCCTGCGGTATGGAGTGGTGCCGGTCCCTTCGCTGCTGCCGCGCCTGGTGCCGGTGCCCGGTGGCGCGATGTTGCTCGAGGACGTGATCGCGCGAAACCTCGCACCGCTCTTCCCCGACATGCCCATCGACGGCTGCTGGCCCTTCCGCGTGACGCGGAACTGGGACCTGAGCATCGACGAGGAAGAGGCGGAGGACCTGCTCGTCACCATCGAGCGCGAGGTGCGCCGGCGCGACCGGGGCAGCGCGGTGAGACTGCAGATCAATGCGACGGCGGAAGCGCCTGTCTCGCGTTTTCTCGCCCGGGCGCTGAAGCTGGGCGAACCGGACGTCTACCATCAGAGTCGTCCGCTCGCGATCTCCGCGCTGCTCAACGCTCTGACGACCAGGCCGGAGCTCAAGCACCTGCAGGACGAGCCGTTCACACCGGCCGTGCCCGCGGCTCTGGGCGACGAAAGCACCGATCTGCTCGAAGCGATCCGCGGCGGCGACGTGCTCCTGCACCATCCCTACGAGTCGTTCGAGCCGGTGGTGGCGTTCATCGAGTCCGCCGCCGACGACCCGGACGTGCTCGCCATCAAGATGACGCTCTATCGAGCGGAGCAGGGCAGCCCCATCGTCCGGGCGCTGCAGCGGGCCGCCGAGAACGGCAAGCAAGTCACTGCACTCGTCGAGCTCAAGGCGCGGATGGACGAGGAGGCGAACATCCTCTCGGCCCGCGAGCTGGAGCAGGCCGGCGTGCACGTCGTCTACGGCCTGATCGGCTTCAAGACGCACTCCAAGCTCGCGCTGGTCGTACGGCGGGAGGGCGAATCGATCCGGCGATACGTGCACCTGGGGACCGGGAACTACAACAGCGCGACGGCGCGCAGCTACTCGGATCTGTCGCTCTTCACCGCGCGCGAAGAATTCACCGCCGACGCGACCGCGTTGTTCAACCTCCTCACGGGTTACTCGAAGCCGTCGCAGTGGCGGAAGTTCCTCGTGTCGCCGCTCGGCCTCAAGCAGGCCGTGCTGCTGCTCATCGACGACGAGACCCGGTCGGGAGGCGATGGACGCATCGTCGCCAAGATGAACGCGCTGGCTGACCCGGAGGTGATCAAGGCGCTGTACCGGGCGTCGCAGGCAGGGGTGCAGATCGATCTGCTGGTGCGAGGCGTTTGCGCCTTGCGGCCGGGCGTGCCGAAGCTGAGCGAGAGAATCCGCGTCAAGTCGGTGGTGGATCGTTTTCTCGAGCATGCGCGGATCTGGCATTTCCACGCACGCGGCGAGAAGAAGGTCTACCTGGCTTCGGGCGACTGGATGCCGCGCAACTTCATCCGCCGCGTCGACGTGGCTTTCCCGGTCGAGTCGGCGCTGCTGAAGGAGCGGATCCTTTCCGAAATCCTCGGCACCATGCTCGCGGACGACGTCAAGACCCGGGCGCTGCGCCCGGACGGGACATACGAGCGGGTACGCCCGAGAACACAAGGCAGCGGCGAGGGGCCGCTGCGCAGTCAGGAGCACTTCCTGGCGCTGGCGCGACGCGCGGCGTTCGCCGACGCGTCGCGCTCTCCAGCCGTGGCGCCGCTGCTTTCCGGGACGCCGCCCGAGCCACGCCGGGGGCCGCAGAAGTAGCTCAGTGCGCGAACCCGCGCACCGCCAGGCCGGCCGCTCCGGCTGCAAGGATCACCAGCGGTTCGGGAATCTTCCGCACCTTCGTCAGCACCACGAGCGTGGCGACGAAGATCGCGGCCGTCGCAACGTCCACCACCGCGCGGCGGCCGAGCACGTACGCCGCGCCGGCGATCGCGCCCGTCGCGGCGGCAGTCACCCCGTCGACGAACGACTTGATCTGCGGGATGCGCGCCCACCGCCGGTAGTATGGGGCCGGGATGATCACGAAGAGGTAGCAAGGCAGGAAGACGCCGAGCGCAGCGACCAGGGCGCCGGCGAGCCCGGCGACGAGATACCCGATGAACCCGACCGTGATCACGACGGGACCTGGCGTGATCATCGCGACCGCGACTGCGTCGAGGAACTGCCGCTCGTCCAGCCAATGGAAATCGTTCACCACGCCGCCGTGCAGGAAGGGAACGATGGCGAGGCCGCTGCCGAACACGACCGCTCCGGCTCCCGTGAAGAACCAGAGGATCTTCAAGAGGACCGGAATGGTCGCGGGTCCATCCAGCCCGGCAAGCAGCCAGTGCGCGGGAAAGATCGAGAGCGCCGATGTGCCTCGCCAGAAGGGAGTTCGCACCAGCATGGAGACGACTCCCGACAGCAGGAACACCCAGACGATCTCGCTCTCGGTCCAGGCGGTGACCAGCGCGCTGACGGCGAAGATTCCCCAGAGCAGCCAGTCGCGTGCCAGGGTCATCTTCACCAGCTTCACCGCGCTGCGGGCGATGATGGCGATGACCGCGGCCCCGATGCCGTAGAACAGTCCCTGCATCCAGGGGAGTCCGCCGTACGCGACATAGAGGGCGGAAACGGCGAGGACCATCAGCAGCGAGGGAGCGACGAAGGCGCAGGCGACGAGGGTCGCGCCAAGCACGCGCGCGCGGACCCACCCCAGATAGATGGCGAGCTGCGCCGCCAGAGGACCCGGAGCGAGCTGAGCCAGCGCGAGCCCTTCCAGGTAGTCCTGCTTGGAGATCCAACGCCTCCGTTCCACGAGGTCGCGCTGCATGTAACCGGCCAGCGCGATCGGTCCGCCGAAACCGAAGGTGCCGAGCGAGAGGAAGTAGAGCAGGAGCTGCCGCATGGTGCAGGGCTCGGTCTCCTGGGCAGGGGCTGCCGCGGGTACGCTCGACTCGGCCATGGCGGCGCATCCTACGAGCGGCCACCAGGCGCTTCAACTGCCACAGCTTGTCTTGACTACCGATACGGCTGCTCTATACAGGCCGCCCGTGCCCGCCGCAGGCAAGCCGAGCAAGGACGCCGGGTGGCTGCTCCTCATCCACCAGATTCCGCCCAAGCCGAACTACTTCCGGGTCAAGATCTGGCGGAGGCTCCAGCGCCTCGGCGCGGTCGGCATCAAGAACTCCGTCTACGCCCTCCCCGCGAACGAACAGGCGCACGAGGACCTGAACTGGGTCTTGCGAGACGTGGTTGAGGGTGGCGGCGACGCCTCGCTGGTCGAGGCGAGATTCGTGGAGGGACTCTCCGACGAGCAGGTCAGGGAGATGTTCCGCGCCGCTCGCGACGCGGACTACCTGGAGATCACCGGGGAGGCGCGCGAGCTCGCCCGCAAGCTGCCGCGCAAGAACGATCTCCCCGACGACCGCCGTGCCGAGCTGGAGGCCCAGCTGGCGCGGCTGCACAAGCGTGTGACCGAGGTCGCCAGCGTCGACTTCTTCCTCGCCCGCGCCCGCGAGCCTCTCGAAGGTTTGCTCGGCGAGCTGGCCGAGCGCCTCGCGCCCACCGAGACGAAGCTGGACCGCGCTCCGGCCGCCGAGGCGAAGCCGCGCGGGCGGACCTGGGTGACGCGAACCGGGATCCACGTCGATCGAATGGCGAGCGCATGGCTCATCCGCCGGTTCATCGATCCGGACGCGCGCTTCAAGTTCGTCGCCTCGCGTGAGTACCGGCACCGGCCGGGCGAGCTGCGCTTCGACATGTTCGACGGCGAGTACACCCACCGAGGAGAGCTGTGCACCTTCGAGGTGCTGCTCGCGCGGTTCGAGATCGCCGACGGAGCGCTGCGGCCGATCGCGGAGATGGTGCACGACATCGACCTCAAGGACGACAAGTACGGCCGTCCCGAGACCGCCGGCATCGAGCTGGTGGTGAACGGCATTGCCATGGCCCACCGGGAGGACGAGACGCGCCTCGCGCGCGCCACGGCCGTCCTCGACGACCTGTATGAGTATTTCAAGCGTAAGCGCACCGAGACCTAGCCCCTTCGCGAAACCAGGTCTGCCGAAGAACACGTCGTCTAGGGATGGAACTTCTTCTCCACTCCCTGCCAGTACTCGAGCCCGACGAGCTTCATGAACTCGTCCTTGCTCATCGCCTCTTTCATGTCCAGGCGGCGCCCTGCGCGAAGGTCGGCCACCGCCCGCTCCATCGCTCGTGCCGCGCGGAAGAGGATGCTGGTCGGATAGAGGATCATCGAGTAGCCCATCTCGGCGAACTCGCTCGGCGGGTGCCAGGGCGTCTTGCCTCCGCCTTCCATCATGGTGGTGGCGAGCGCGGCGCCCTTGAAGGTCTTGCCGATCTCCTCCAGCTCCTTGTCGTCTCGGGGTCCTTCGACGTAGAGCGCATCGGCTCCCGCCTCGAGATACTGTTCGCCGCGCTTGAGCGCCTTGCGCATGCCTTCCGCCTCGAGCGCATCGGTGCGCGCGATGATGAAGACCGCGCCGGGGCTCGAGCGCGCCGCGGTGGCAGCGCGGATCTTGGCGACCATCTGGTCGGTTGGAATGACTTCCTTGTCGTCGAGCTGGCCGCACTTCTTCGGCGCGCGCTGATCTTCGATGAAGACGGCGGAGACGCGCATCGCCTCCATGCAACGCACCGCGAAGGTGACGTTCTTCACGTCGCCGTAGCCGTCATCCAGATCGACCAGGACCGGAAGGCTGGAACCGGCCATGATGTCGCGCACCGCTGCGCGGCGTTCCCCGAGATGGATGAGGTCGATGTCCGGCTGACCGTACCGCGCGCCGACCAGCGCGAATCCACCGATCTGATACGCGGCGAACCCGGCCTCCTCGATGAGGCGTGCACTCAGGGCGTCGTGGGCGGCGGGAAGGACCAGGGGTTGGTGCCGCGGGAGAAGCGCGTTCCATGGCTCCGGGCCAGTCGTCTTTTGCATGTCTGAACAGTGCGGCCCGCTGCTTCCGGCAGCAACACGCCCGCGGAATGGTACTTGTAGTCGGCGGCCGCCCGCCCGGCGTCCACCGGTCGTGCGGCCGAGCGCAAGACGGCGCGTCAGGAGAACCGGATCAGGTGCGCCGTTTCTTCGTGGCGCGCCCGACCTTGCCGCGCCGTCCCGGCAGCTTCGCGGCCGCGCGGCGCGGCTTCTTCTTCAGTTCCTCGTCCCAGATCACCGCCTCGACGTTGTGCCCGTCGCGGTCCAGCACGAACGCGGCGTACCCGTACTCCGGGCGGGGGCCGGGCGCGCCATTGTCCTTCCCGCCCGCCGCGATCGCCGCGCGGTAGAACTCGTCGACGGCGGTCTGGTCATCCGCGTGGAAGGCGAGGTGATTGGGAGTGCCCACCTTGCCTTCGGTGACCCAGAAGTCGTGGCGTCCACCCTGGATGAACCCGAACGCGTCGCCGTATTCCTTGTCGACCTCGTACCCGAGGGGCGCCAGCGCCCGTTCGTAGAAATCGCGGCTCGCGCGGGCGTCGCTGCAGCGCAGGCTGATGTGCTCGATCATGGCGCCGGCTTACGCCGCGCCGGTCTCCCCTGCAACTGCGCACCGGCAACCACTACGGCGCGACCGCCGCCTGGCTGCTCGATTGCGCCCGCGCCCGGACCTTGTGTTGCTTCGCGTCGCGAAGTTGCGGCGACGGCGGCCCGGCCGAGCGCAGCGACGGGACCACCGTGGTCAGCTCCGCCAAGGTGAACGAAGTCGCGGCGATCCAGAGGCCGGCGATGATTGCGGGACGGGCCCAGAATTTGAGGTTGTCCACGGCAGCATCCCTTTCGGTTCGGACGCGACGAGCTGGCGAGTCCGGGGGAGGGATCGTTACGTCGCCTTCCGCGCCGGCAAGGCGAAGGAGGACGGATCGGCCGCTTGAGATCCGCTGAGGATCGGACGATCCTTCGCGGATCATGGCGGATTCGGAGCTCGGACGGCTCACTTCCATCGGACGGACGGCCAAGCTGATCGCCGCGCTTCTCTCCGGCCGCGATCTCACCCGCGCGGAGATCACGGCGCTCCTGGGAGTGCGCGTGGCGGCCGCCGATCGCCAGATCGCGGCGATCGGCAGGCACGTTCCGCTGATCCGGGAAAAACGGCGCGGACGCCTCCACGTCCGCATCGACCGGTCGAAGGTGGCCGGCGGCGCGGAGCGGACGCCCATCGCGACCATCATCGCCGCCTGCGTGGGCGCGAGCCTCTCCAAGCTGTTCGAGGGCACCAGCTACGAGAAAGGCATGCGCGACCTGGTGCACTACGTCAGCCGCGACGCCATCCATCCCGAGCGGTTCCAGGATTCCAGGCGGCAGTTCGTCTTCCTCGTTCGCGGCGGCGAGAAGGCCCTTCCGGAGAAGGAAGAGCTGCTCGAGGAAGTGGTGGATGCGGTCCAGCGCCGGCGCGGCCTGCAGATCCGCTACCGGGCCTTCGACGGCGCGCGCCAGTCGTTGCGCATCGAGCCCCTCTCGCTCGCCGTCTACGATCACCAGCTCTATCTCATCGGGCGCTCGCGCGGCCGGCCGGCCCACCCGTACCGCTTCTCCCGCCTCGAAGCGGCCGAGGCCGCCGGTGGGACCTTCCAGTACCCGGACAAGGACAGCTACGATCCCGAACGCGTCTTCGCCCAGAGCTTCGGCATCTTCGTGGACGAGAAATACCCGGTCGAGAGCATCGAGGTGAGCCTGGCGCCGCGCTGGGCGACGTTCGTGCGCAGCCACCGCTGGCACCGTTCGCAGGAGTCGTTCGTGCGCGCAGGCCGCGTCCACGTGCGGCTCAGGGTCCGCGTCTGCCCCGAGCTCGTCAGCTGGATCCTCGGCTTCGGCGCGGACGTCCGCGTCATCGAGCCGCAGTCGTTGAGGCTGCGCATCGCGCGCCTCTCGCGCGAGATGGAGAAGGCGCACCATGCGTAACG
>Ga0066710_100003468_pt1 | contig 13459 bp, 12 predicted proteins | sample GraSoiAngelo_159_FD_79666 | JGI IMG/M metagenome (GOLD analysis project Ga0066710, IMG submission 79666) | Grasslands soil microbial communities from the Angelo Coastal Reserve, California, USA - 14_1009_16_40cm | ecosystem: Environmental > Terrestrial > Soil > Grasslands | place: USA...
CGGCGGTCGCGACGCTCGAGCTCCTCGAGTCGAGCGGCGGTAGCGTCCGCGACTCGCTCTTCGGCGTGCTCGACGAGACCGTGACGCCGATGGGCGCGCGGCTCCTCCGCCAGTGGCTTCTGCGGCCGCTGCTCGACCCCGCCGCAATCGCGGCGCGGCAGGCGGCAATCGGCGCGTTGGTCGAAGCGCCCGCTGACCGGACGCGCCTGCGCACACTGCTTCGGCGCGTTGGCGACCTCGAGCGGCTGACCAGCCGCGCCACCCTCGGCGTCGCCCACGCGCGCGATCTCGTCGGTCTCCGCGCGTGTCTGGCGCCGCTCGGCGAGATCCGCCGCGCCGCCGAAGGGTTCCCCGCGGAGGCGATCGCGGAGGCGCGTACCGCGCTGGCGATGCTCGACGAGGTCCGCGACTTCCTGGTAGCGGCGCTCGAGGACGAGCCGCCGCTGACGCTCCACGACGGCGGCCTGATCCGCGGGAGCTGGCATGAAGGGCTCGCGGCGCTCGTGCGGGACGCCCGAGAGGCGCGGGCGTGGATCGCGGGGCTCGAGGAGCGCGAGCGCGCCCGGACGGGGCTCTCCAGCCTCCGGGTCCGCTTCAATCGCGTGTTCGGCTACGGCATCGAGGTGAGCCACGCGCAGGCCGCCCGCGCGCCCGCCGAGTACGTGCGGCGCCAGACGCTCACCGGCGCCGAACGCTACGTGACGCCGGAGCTGAAGGAGTACGAAGCGAAGGCGCTCGGGGCCGACGAGCGGCGCCGGCGGTTCGAGTACGAGCTGTTCGAGGACGTGCGGCGGCGGGTGGCGGCGCGCGCGGATGAGCTCCTGGCCACGGCCCGCGCGCTGGCCCGGCTCGACGTGTTCGCGTCGCTGGCCGAGGTGGCGCACGTGCGGCGGCACGTGCGGCCGCTCGTCGACCACGGCGATGCGCTCGCGATCGTCGAGGGCCGCCATCCCGTGCTCGAGGCGCGCGCGGGCCACCCGGTGACACCGAACGACCTGGCCCTCGACCGCGACGCGCGGATCGTCATCCTCACCGGCCCGAACATGTCGGGGAAGTCGGTCTACCTCCGCCAGACGGCCCACATCGTGATCATGGCGCAGATGGGCGCCTTCGTCCCCGCGCGCGAAGCCCGGATCGGCGTCCTCGACCGTGTGTTCACACGGGTCGGCGCCCAGGACAACCTCGCGCGCGGCCAGAGCACGTTTCTCGTCGAGATGGTGGAGACCGCGACGATCCTGAACAACGTCACACCGCGCAGCCTGGTGCTGCTCGACGAAGTGGGGCGGGGGACCTCGACCTTCGATGGCCTCGCGATCGCCTGGGCGGTGGTGGAGGCGCTGCACGACCGTGGGCACGGCGCCAGGGTCCTGTTCGCGACGCACTTCCACGAGCTGACGCGTCTCGCGGGCCGGCTGGGCGCCGTGCGGAACTTCCACGTGGCCGTTCGCGAGTGGAACGACGAGATCGTTTTCTTGCACAAGGTGCAGCCCGGAGGCACTGATCGGTCTTATGGCATCCAGGTCGCGCGCCTCGCGGGCCTGCCGGCGGCCGTGATCGAGCGGTCCAAGGCTCTCCTCGCCGAGCTCGAGGAGGCCGGACAGCTCCGGACGGACGCGAGCGATGCCGCGCAGCTCGGCCTCTTCGCTTCGGCGCCGCCGCCCGATCCGATGCTGACCGAGCTCGCGAGCCTCGACCTGACCCACCTCACACCAATCGAAGCCCTCAACCTCCTAGCCAAGTGGCAAGCCGAACGCAGGGGATCGGGACAGCACGATCGGCACCACCAAGCGAATTCTCAGGAGGAGCGGAGCCGGCAAGCACCTACGGCAGGCCACCCTCGGTCCGATCCGGCCTCGAGGCACCCGCTACAATGACCATCCGTAAGCTGCCCGACCACCTTGTGAACAAGATCGCGGCGGGTGAAGTCGTCGAGCGTCCGGCCTCCGCGGTGAAGGAGCTGGTCGAGAACGCGCTGGACGCGGGCGCGCGGACGGCGACCGTCGACCTGCGCGACGGAGGCGCGGCGCTCATCCGCGTGATCGACGACGGCATCGGGATGACCGCGGAGGAGCTGCCGCTGGCGCTCGAGCGGCATGCCACCTCGAAGCTCGCGTCCGACGAGGATCTCGACGCGATCGCGACGCTGGGATTCAGGGGAGAGGCGCTCGCGGCCATCTGCGCGGTCTCGCGCTTCACGCTCACGAGCCGGGCGCGTGGGGCGTCGGAGGGTCTGCGCCTGGGGGGCGAGGGCGGTACGGTTGTGCAGCGTCTCGCGGTGCCCGTCGACCCGGGCACGGGCGTCGAGGTGCGCGACCTGTTCTTCAACACGCCCGCGCGGCTCAAGTTCCTCAAGTCGCCCGCGACCGAGCTGGCCGCGAGTCTCCGCGTCGTCACCCAGCTGGCGCTGGCGCATCCCCACGTGCACCTCCGCGTGGCGAACAACGGACGCGCCGCGCTGACGGCGCCGGCCGCGGCCGACCTTCGCCAGCGCGTCAGCGCGGTGTGGAGCCATGACGTGGCCGAGCGCCTGCTGGCGGTCGATCGCACGGAGCACGGCGTCTGCGTGCGCGGGCTCGCCAGCCCGCCCGATCTCGTCCGCGGCAGCCGGGACGAGATCATCCTGATCGTGAACGGGCGCCCCGTGCGCGATCCCGCGCTGCTCCAGGCGACGCTCGACGCCTATCGGCCCCTCCTGGCGCGTGATCGCTTCCCGCTCGTCGTGCTCGGAATCACGCTGCCCGAGCCCGACGTGGACGTGAACGTCCACCCGACGAAGGCGTGGGTGCGGTTCCGCCACCCGCGGCTCATCTACGAGATGGTCGCGGCCGCCACCCAGGCGGCGCTCCGGCGCCCCGCCGTCATGCCCGGGGTCGAGGTGCGGGCCGAAGGCGACGATCGCCAGAGCGTGACGACGGTGAGCGGGGTCGCGGAGCAGGTCGCCCTCTTCGGGGACCCGAGCGCACCCGACCAGCCACGGGGCCTCTTCGGTCGAGTGCTCGGCCAGGTGCAGGACACGTTCGTCGTCTCGACCTCCGAGGAGGAGGTGTTCTTCCTCGACCAGCACGTCGCCCACGAGCGCGTGCTGTTCGAGCGCCTGCAGCACGAGCTCCGAGAAGGCGTGCCGGCGGCCCAGGCGCTGCTGTTCGCGGAGCCGCTCGAGTTGCCGCCCGCCGCGTCCACACTGCTCGAGCGCTGGCGCGAGCCCTTGGAGCGTCTGGGCTTCGCGTTCGAGGGATTCGGTGGCCCGGCGATCATCCTGCGGGCCGTGCCGGCGCTCCTCAAGGGCGACGAGCCCAAGCGGCTGATCGAAGCCGCCGTGGACGAGCTCGCGGGCTCGGGCGCCGGTGAGCCGGTGCTCGATCGCGCTCTCGCGTTCGTGGCGTGCCGGGCCGCGGTGAAGGCAAATACACCGCTCGCGCGCGAAGAGATGGAGCGACTCGTCGCCGAGCTCTCGGTGACCGAGACGCCGTATTTCTGTCCTCACGGCCGGCCGATCGTGAGCCGCGTCTCCCTCCACGACATCCGCCGGGAGCTCAAGCGCAATTGGTAGCGTTGACGTCCCGCCCGAAGGCCAGTGAATCACCTAGATAGAGTGGGTCAGGTGATTGACGGCTCGAGGCCTAGAGTGGTCGTGATCGCGGGGCCCACCGGGGTCGGCAAGACGGCGGTCGCGGTGGAGCTCGCCCGGCGCACGATGATCGAGGTGATCAGCGCGGATTCCCGGCAGGTCTACCGCGGCATGGATACCGCCACGGGTAAGCCGACATTCGAGCAGCGCCTCGCGGTGGCCCATCATCTGATCGACGTCGTCAACCCGGACGATCGATATCAGGCCGCTCGATTCCGCAACGACGCCGCGATCGCGATCGAGGCGATCCACAGTCGCGGCCGCCTGCCGGTTATCGTCGGTGGCACCGGGCTCTACATCCGCGCGCTGCTGCGCGGGCTCGACCCGGCGCCTCCGGCCGACCCGGCGTTCCGCCAGGAGCTCGCGTCCATCGCGGCGCGCGAGGGGCGCGCGGCGCTCCACGCGCGGCTCGCGGCTCAGGCGCCGGCCGTGGCCCAGCGGCTCCACCCCAACGACCACGTGCGCGTGGTGCGCGCCCTCGAGATGGCGCGCGCGGGCGGTGCCGTGCTGGAGCAGGAGCGCTGGCGGAGTCTCGTCGGCCCCTACGAGGTATCCTACTTCGGCCTCACGATGGACCGCCGGGCGCTGGCCCGCCGGCTCGAGGCGCGGGCCGCAGGGTTCGTGGCCGCGGGCCTTCTTCACGAGGTCGAGCGCCTCCTGGCCTGGGGCTACCATCCCGCGCTGCCGTCGCTCCAGTCCATCGGCTATCGTGAGTTCGTGCATGTGGCGCGCGGCACGATGGCGGCAGACGAGGCCCTGCGGCTCATGCAGCGGGACACCGCGCGCTACGCCAAGCGGCAATGGACCTGGTTCGCGCGCGAGCCGGCCATCGAGTGGATCGACGTCGAGGAAGCCGGCGGCGCCGACGGAGCGGCCGCTCGGATTGCGGCGTCGCTGGAACGGGAGGGTGTGACCGGGTGAGGCGTGCGCACAACGGAAATCGCAACGGCCAGGAGCGCGCCGTCATCGGCGCGCTGCGGCGCCCCGCGCAGCGTCGCTGGCAGATCGAGGAGTCGCTGGACGAGCTGACCGGGCTCGTGGCGGCGGCCGGTGGCACCGTCGTCGGACGCGTCACCCAGGACCGCGCCGCGCCGTCGCCCGCGCTCTACTTCGGGCGCGGCAAGATCGACGAGATCGGCGAGGCCGCCCGCGCCGCCGGCGCCGACCTGTTCATCTCCGACGACCCGCTGCGGCCGATCCAGGAGCGCAACATCTCGCAGGCCCTCGGGATCAAGGTCATCGACCGGACGGCGCTGATCCTCGATATCTTCGCCCAGCGGGCGCGGACGAGCGAGGGCAAGCTCCAGGTCGAGTTGGCGCAGCTGACCTACCTGATGCCGCGCCTCGTCGGGCAGTGGTCCCACCTCGAGCGCCTGGGCGGCGGCATCGGCACCAGGGGACCGGGCGAGACCCAGCTCGAATCCGACCGGCGGGTGATTCGCCGGCGGCTCATGGCGATCCGTCGGGAGCTCGAGGGCGTACAGGTCCATCGACGTTTGCAGCGCCGGGGCCGCCGCCGGACGGGCGTTCCGGTGGTCGCGCTCGTCGGCTACACCAACGCTGGAAAGACCACGCTGCTCAACCGCCTCGCCGGCTCGCGATTCACGGCCGCTGACCGGCTCTTCGTCACGCTCGATCCGGCGGCGCGGGTGGTTCAGCCGGACGGCGGGCCGCAGTTCATCCTGACCGACACCGTCGGTTTCATCCGCAAGCTCCCGCACGAGCTGGTGGCTGCCTTTCGGGCGACCCTCGAGGAGCTGGCCGACGCTGATCTGTTGGTGCACGTGGTCGACGCCAGCCATCCGGCGCTCGAGGAACACATGCGGGCGGTCGAGGAGCTCCTGCGCGAGCTTCACGTCGACGACCGCCCGACCGTGGTGGCCATGAACAAGATCGACCGCCTCGACGTCGACGCGGCGCTCGTGACGGCCCGCCGCGGCGGCGTGGGCATCTCGGCGGCGACCGGCGAGGGCATCGATGCGCTCCTCGTCGCCATCCAGCGAGCAGTGCCGCCCGGCGGCTGCGTCACGCTGCGAATCCCGCACGCCGACGGCGCCGCGCTGGGGCTCTGCTACGAGCGGGGCCGCGTGCTTGCGCGTCGTGACACCGCCGGGCACGTCGAGCTGGACGTGGAGCTCCCGCAGCGGCTGCTGGGCACGCTGACCCGCTACCGCGTCGCCGAGCCGACTTCGATGCTCGGAATGGTAGACTGAGCGCTCGTCAATGGGACTCGCCAACTGGCTGACGCTGATCCGAATCTTGTTGATCCCGGTATTCGTGTCGCTGCTCGTCTACCGGCGGCCGGGCCTCGCCTTCGTCGTCTTCGGCCTGGCCGCGCTGACCGACCTGCTCGACGGCTGGGTAGCGCGTCGCTGGAACGACCAGAGCACACTCGGCTCGTTCCTCGACCCGATGGCGGACAAGCTCCTGCTGACCGCTTCGTTCGTGACGCTGACGTACCTCAAGGCGTTGCCGTTCTGGATCGCCGCCGTCGTGATCAGCCGCGACGTCTTCCTGGTCGTGGGCGCGCTGCTCGTCTACATGCTGGGCGGTCGCATCCGTCCCCGCCCGACGTGGGCGGGGAAGGCGGCCACATTCTTCCAGGTGCTCACGGTCCTCACCGGCTTGCTGGCACGCTACTTCGACCTGCGACTGGCGCCGACGCCCGTGCTGTGGCTCGCCGCCGCGTTCACCGTGATCTCAGGGCTCCAGTACATCGTTCACGGCATGCGGTTCCTGAACGCGCCGCCGGACGAGAAGCGAGAGGAGTCTCGTGAAGGCGCCCTGTACTCCTAGCGCCGTGACGGTCGCCGCCGTGCGGGCACGGACGCCGGCGGCCGCGGCCGGTCTGGCGCCGGGCGACCGGATCCTGACCGTCAACGGCCACTCGCTCCGCGACGCCATCGACTTCCAGTTCCACGCCGGCGATGATCGTCTCGAGCTGGCGATCGAGCGCGCCGGCGTCAGCAGCGTGCGGCGTCTCGTGCGCCGCGGGGCCGATCTCGGGCTCGAGCTGACCGCGCCGCGTCCCGACGACATCGCCACGTGCGCGAACAAGTGCGTGTTCTGCTTCATCCACCAGCTGCCCAAGGGCATGCGTAAGAGCCTCTACGTGAAGGACGACGACTATCGGCTCTCGTTCCTGCACGGCAACTACATCACGCTCAGCGACCTCGACGAGCCGTCGTTCGAGCGTATCGTCGAGCAGCGTCTCTCGCCGCTCTACATCTCGGTGCACGCCACCGACTCCGAGCTGCGCTGGACGCTGCTGGGACGGCCGCGGCACTCGGCCGAGATCCTGCCGCGGATGGAGCGGCTCGCGAAGGCCGGGATCCGGATGCACGCCCAGATCGTGCTCTGCCCCGACCTCAACGACGGCGCCCATCTCGAGCGGACCGTCTTCGAGCTGGCGCCGCTCCACCCCCAGGTGGCGACAACCGCGATCGTGCCGGTCGGCCTCACCCGGCATCGCGAGCGCCTCCCGGCGCTTCGCAGCCTCACGCCGGCCGAGGCGCGCGTCCTCGTCGCGATCGCGGAGCGGTGGCAGCAGCGCTGGCTCGCCGACCTCGGCAGCCGCTTCGTGTTCCTCGCCGACGAGATCTATCTCCTGGCCGGCGTCCCGCTGCCGCCGGCCGCAGCGTACGAAGGCTTTTCCATCGCCGAGGACGGCATCGGTCTGGTCCGCCGGTTCGAGGATGGGTTCGCCCGGGCGACCCGCCGCCGGCGCTCGCCCGGGAGCTCCGGTTCCGTCACCGTCGTGAGCGGCGAGCTGTTCGCTCCGCGGCTGGCGTCGCTGCTCGCCGGCGCCGGGCTTGGTGGGGCGGTCGCGCGCGTCGCGGCTGTTCGCAACGACTTCTTCGGCCCCGCGATCGGCGTGGCTGGCCTCCTGACTGGTCGCGACATCCAGCGCGATCTCGCCGGGCGGCCGGAACTCGGCCGGGCGGTGCTGGTGCCAGCCGTCGCGCTCCGCGACGGCGACGGCGTCTTCCTCGACGACGTGACCCCCGCCGACCTGGCGCGCGACCTCGGCGTCTGCGTGAAGGTCGTGGACCCGACGCCGGGCGCTCTCCTGAAGGCGATCCGCGACGCCTGACGAGGCGGGCTCGTGACGCTGATCAGACCCATCATCGCCGTGGTGGGCCGGCCGAACGTCGGCAAGTCGACGCTCTTCAACCGCCTCGTCGGCCGGCGCCAGGCGATCGTGCGGGACACGCCCGGCGTGACCCGCGACCGGCTCTACGGCCGCGTCGTCTTCGAGCGCTGGCAGGCGACGGCCATCGACACCGGCGGCTTCGATCCGTCGTCGGAGGAGCCCCTGATCGAGGGCGTCCGCCGCCAGGTGCTGGCCGCGGTCGAGGAAGCCGATCTGGTCCTGTTCGTGATCGACGCCCGCGAGGGCGCCACGGCGCTCGACCTCGAGATCGCGGCGATCCTCCGACGGTCGGGCCGCCCGGTCGTGCTGGCCGCGAACAAGGTCGAGTCGGCGGCGCAACAGGACACGCTGGGCGACCTCTACCGGCTTGGCTTCGGCGACCCCGTACCGGTCTCGGCCGAGCACGGTCGCGGTGTCGCGGAGATGATCGAGCTGCTGCGCGAGCGCTGCCCCGCGCCCCCGACGCCGACGGAGCGGCCGGCCACCCCGGTCCACATCGCGGTGGTCGGGCGCCCGAACGTGGGTAAGTCTTCGCTGGTGAACGCGATGATCGGCGCCGAGCGCGTGCTCGTCCACGAGGCGCCCGGAACCACGCGCGACGCCGTCGACACGACGCTGGTCTACGAGGGACGTACGTACGTGCTCGTGGATACGGCGGGGATTCGGCGCAAGGGGCGCGTGCAGGAGCCCCTCGAGAAGCTCGCGGTCGTCATGGCGCTCAAGAGCCTCGAGCGGTGTCAGGTGGCGCTCGTGGTGGTCGATTGCTCCGAGGGCGTCGCGGCCCAGGACGCGCACATCGCCGGCTACGCCAACGACGCCGGCCGCGCGGCCGTGATCGTGGTCAACAAGTGGGACCTCGTGCCCCGCGGGCTCATCAGGAAGGCCGAGGTCGTCGATCAGATCCGGGAGCGGCTGCCGTTCCTCGACTACGCTCCGGTGTGCTTCACGTCCGCCACGCAGTCCCAGGGAATCCCGGAGCTCTTCGACACGATCGACCAGGTCGCGATGGAGGCGCGGCGGCGCATTCCCAGTCAGGCGGTGCTGGAAGCCATGCGCACGGCGATCGCCCGACGGCCCGTGTCCGTGCGCGGCGCCGCCCTGACGATCCAGGCCGCGTCGCAGGTGGCCGTGGGGCCGCCGACGTTTGCCCTGCACGTCAACCGGCCCGGCGACATCCACTTCTCGTACGAGCGCTACCTGGTGAAGTCGCTCCGGCACGCCTTCGGGCTTTCGGGCTCTCCGATCCGCCTGTCGCTGCGGAAGGCGACGACGCCGAGGTCGCGGGCGAGGGGCGTCCGCCGGTGAGGCTCGGCGAGCGAGGGCTGCGGCCGACGGCGAGCCTACTCGTCGTCGCCCTCGTGGCGCTGATCGCCGCCGTCCTGCTCGTGGCGAGCCCACGTCATCGCGCCTTCTTCTTCAACCGGCCGCCGGCGCCTCTGGACGAGCAAGCCGGAGCGGTCCTAGCGCCGCCGACCATCAAGGCCTCGGCGAGGAGCTCCGGCGCGGGGGCGCCGGCGTCGAAAGCCGCCGTGACGGCCGCCCGGCGTGTGCCGTTGCCGGACGCCGAGGGCCGCATCTGGCTGCCCGTGGTCGACCGCATTCCGTTCCGCCTCCCGGCCGAGGGCGTCCCGTTGGGGTGGACGTCGAAGGAGTTCGTCGGGCGGGCCTCGGTCGAGGTCGTTCGAGACGGCGCGCGTCTGGCGCTGAGGCTCCGTAGCGACCACTCGTCGTTCGCCCTCTACCGCGACATCGTCGTCGATCCCAACGAGTTCCCGTATCTCACGTGGTCCTGGAAGGCGGTGCGCCTGCCGCCGCGGGGCGACGTGCGCGAGCGCGCCGCCGACGACCAGGGCGCGCAGGTCTACGTGATCTTCCCGCGCTGGCCGGCCCCGCTGACCAACAGCGACGTCATCGGCTACGTGTGGGACAGCCGGGCGCCCGTCGGTACGCGGATCACCAGTACCAAGGCCCCGAACGTGAAGATCGTCGTGGTCGAGTCGGGCATGGGCGCGCGGGAGACCTGGCGCGTCCAGGAGCGCCACGTGGCCCAGGACTACCAGACGCTGTTCGGCCGCCCGGCGCCCCGGGTAGGTCAGGTGGCCCTCATGATCGACTCCGACGACACCCAAAGTGCGGCCGAGGCCCTCATCGGCGGCCTCGTCTTCTCCCGGCAGCGCGTCGAAAACGTTGAAATCCCAACGTCTATGCTAAGATGACGCCCGATGGCCGATTCTGACCGTCACGGCGACCTGGACGACGAGGACCGCTTCGAGGACGAAGGAAGGCGGTCGATCTTCTCCGCACTGTGGTTCCGCGCGATTCTCGTCGTCGTCGTGCTCGGAGTCGTCGCGGCTGTCGCCGTTCCGTACCTCCTCGAGTGGGCGAACCCGCAGCCCCCACAGCCGACGACCGCGGGAAGGCCGGGCGGTGCCCTGTCGCCGCCGGCGCCGCCAGCGCCTCTCGCCCCGCCGCCTTCCGCTCCGCCCGTCGCTGTTGCGCCACCGACTCCGCCGCCTGCAGCCGAGAAGCCCGAGCCCGCTTCACCGCCTTCTATCGTGCAGGAAAAGCCGCCGGCGCCGGTGAAGGAGAAGCCTGCGGCGCCCGCGAAGAAGCCCGAGGCCACCAGGAGCGCGGCGGCCAGGGAGCAGCCGGTGGCGTCACGGCCGGCGAAGGCGAGTCCAGGCGGCACCTATTTCGTGCAGGTCGGTGCGTTCAAGGATCCCGACGCGGCGCGGCGGCTTGCGACGCGTCTACGCGAGCTGAAGTTCGACGTCGACGAGTCGATGCTGCGCGGAGCGCCGGCCGCCAAGGCGCCCGCGGCACCGAGCGCCAGCGCTCCGACCACGGGAAGCGACAAGTACGACGTCTACGTGTCCGGCGGCGTGCCGGCCGAGATCAACGCGAAGCTCGCAGCCAAAGGGCTCTCCGCCGAGCAATCGAGCGCCGGCCTCGTGGTGAAGCCGAGCCTTCCATTGCGCGACGCGGTTGCGCTCTCGAAGGATCTCGCGGTCGACGGGCTCAAGGTGCAGGTGCGGCGGTCGGCCGGTGGGTCTCCGCCGGCGGCCGCGAGTGCGCCAGCGCCGAGCGCGCCGGCCCCGAGCGGCGACACGTTCTATCGAGTGCGCGTCGGCCCGTACGACGCGCGCGCCGACGCGGCGTCGGCGATGCACGACCTCGAGACGCGCGGCTACAAACCTTTCCTCGCGAGGGCCGGACAGTGACTGCCGAGCACGTGTACGTGCGTGACGCTGCGTCTGCCTGGGGAGGTGACGTCTCACCGTGACGAAGAACGATCTGGTCAACGCGGTCGCGAATCATGGCCTCTCCAAACGGCAGTCGGCGTCGGTCGTCGAATCGGTGTTCGATATCATCTTCCGGTGCTTCGAGAAGGGCGAGGACGTGAAGATCGTCGGCTTCGGCCACTTCCGGATCCGCCGCAAGGCGTCGCGGCGCGGCCGGAATCCGCAGACGGGCGAGTCTATCGAGATCACGGCGCGTAAGGTACTCACGTTCAAGCCGAGCAAAGGGCTGAAACAACGGATCAACGCTCCGGCGTGACGACGGAAGTCGCCGAAAAGCTCTACTACCGCATCGGGGAGGTCGAGTCGATCACGGCCATCCCCGCGTACGTGCTGCGCTACTGGGAGTCGGAGTTCAAGCTGCTCCGGCCGAAGAAGAACCCGGCCGGGCAGCGTCTGTACCGCCCGCGCGACCTCGAGCTGGTCCAGCGGATCAAGACCCTCCTCTACGAAGAGCGGTTGACCCTCGAGGGCGCCAAGAAGCGGCTCATCGCCGAGTCGCGCCGGTCGGAGCAGCTCGAGCTCGGCGTGAAAGAGGCCGCCTATGCGGAGGCGCTGCGGCGCATCCGCGACCGCCTCGGCGTGCTGCGCTCACGCCTGGGTTCTTGAAGGCCCCGCGGATATCTGCCACAATCCACGCTTGAAGGTCGGGGCGTGGCGCAGCCCGGTAGCGCACATGACTGGGGGTCATGGGGTCGCTGGTTCAAATCCAGTCGCCCCGACCATTTTTCTCCTCCTATAACGTCACGCCTCGGCCGGCGGGGCCCCAGCCCCGCGACGGCCTGCAGCGTGAACAACCACTATGTCCGTCGTACTGCTCACCAACGATGACGGCGTTCACGCAGAGGGCCTGGCGGCGCTCGGGAGGGCGTTGGCCGAGCTCGGTGACGTCTACATCGTGGCCCCCGAGCGGGAGCACAGCGCCTGCGGACACGCGCTGACGCTGCACCGGCCCATCCGGCCGGTGCAGCTCGGCGAGCGTCGCTTCGCAGTCAACGGCACCCCCTCCGATTGCGTGAACCTGGCGGTCCTCGGCTTCTTGCCGGCGCCGCCCGTTCTGGTCGTGTCCGGCGTCAACCACGGGACCAACCTCGGTGACGACGTCACCTACTCCGGGACCGTCTCGGCCGCGATGGAGGGCACCCTCCTCGGCGTCCCCTCGATCGCGGTCTCGCTCGTGGACGGCGGCGACTTCGACGCGGCCGCGCGCATCGCTCGCCTGCTGGCGCTGCGCGTGCTGGTCGTCGGGCTCCCGCGCAAGACGCTGCTCAACGTGAACGTGCCGGCGAGCGCCCCGCGCGGCATCCGGCTGACGCGGCTGGGCCACCGCGTGTACTCGGGCAAGATCATCGAGCAGGTCGATCCGCGCGGCCGGAGCCATTACTGGATCGGCGGCGGCGATCCCAAGTGGGAGGACCTCGAGGACACCGACATGGCCGCGGTGCACGAGGGCTACGTCTCGGTCACGCCGCTGCACCTCGACCTCACCAACCACCGCGCGCTGATGGAGCTCAACGACTGGCCCGCGGGCCTGTCCGCCCAGCTCCGCGGCGAGACGGGGCGCGCGCCCGGGCCGGCGCCGAAGGCCGCGGCGAGGCGCGGCTCTCAACAAAGGAAGCCGCGGAGCGGGTAGTGGAGCGCTCCCGCGACGCGTTCGAGGCGGCCCGCGCGCGCATGGTCGAGGAGCAGCTCGCGCGCCGCGGCGTCACCGACGAGCACGTCCTCACTGCGATGCGCCGGGTGCCGCGCCATCTCTTCGTCGAGGAGGCGTTGCAGAACCGTGCGCACGGCGACCACCCTCTTCCGATCGGCGAGGAGCAAACCATCTCCCAGCCCTACATCGTCGGGCTCATGACGCAGCTCCTCGAGCTGCACGGCCAGGAGAAGGTCCTCGAAGTCGGCACCGGCTCCGGCTACCAGACCGCGGTGCTCGCCGAGCTGGCGCGGCGCGTCTGCTCGATCGAGCGGCTGTCGCGCCTGGCCGAGCGGGCGCGCGCGCTGCTGGAGCGGCTCGGGTACGACAACGTGTGGGTGCGTGTCGGCAGCGGAACGCTCGGCTGGCCCGACGAGGCCCCGTTCGATAGGATCCTGGTGACCGCCGGCGGGCCGTCGGTGCCGCCGCCGCTGTTCCAGCAGCTCGGCGAGGGCGGACGCATGGTGGTGCCGGTCGGCGACGCGGTGAACCAGACGCTGACCGTCGTGGAGAAGATCGGCGGCGAAATGAAGACGCGGCTCTGTGGCGAGTGCAAGTTCGTGAAGCTCGTGGGAAAGTACGCCTGGGAGGCCTGACGATTCTGTACAATGGGCCCGTCGTGTCGGGGCGTAGCGCAGCCTGGTAGCGCGCACGGTTCGGGACCGTGAAGTCGGAGGTTCAAATCC
>Ga0066710_100003469_pt1 | contig 13457 bp, 6 predicted proteins | sample GraSoiAngelo_159_FD_79666 | JGI IMG/M metagenome (GOLD analysis project Ga0066710, IMG submission 79666) | Grasslands soil microbial communities from the Angelo Coastal Reserve, California, USA - 14_1009_16_40cm | ecosystem: Environmental > Terrestrial > Soil > Grasslands | place: USA...
ACCCATTGCGATCCGCATGCAGCATAAGCTTCCGATCCTGCCCCCGATATCGCGTATCGACCAGAACATTGGGCTCTGTGGCATCATAAGAGTGAGTATCGTGCGGAGTGAATTGGTAGTACCATTTCAACTTGCCGGTGTGGGGATTCATGGCTAGGATGCATTCAGTGAAGAGGTTATCCCCTAGCCGGTCTTGATCATCGTAATCCGGATAGGGTGTGGATGTTGGCCAGTACAGAGTGTCGGTCTCCGAATCATACGAGCCCGTCACCCACGTGCCGCCGCCTCCGAAGGTAGGTTCTTTGCCCTTCCATGTCTCGATACCCGGCTCTCCCTTCGCCGGAATTGTCCAGAACCGCCACACGCGCTCTCCGGTTGACGCTTTGTAGGCGGCAAGAAATCCGCGAATCCCCCAGTCGGCGCCCGCCACGCCGGCAACGACCATGTCTTTCACGATCAATGGCGCCGCCGTCGAGCCGTAGTGCTGCGGCTCATCCGGCATCACAACCTCCCACACCAATTTTCCCGTCGTCCGGTTTAACGCAATCAGATGGGCGTTGTCGGTTACCCTAAACACCTTGTCCCCTAGGATTGCCACGCCTCGATTCGTACCTAACGAAGCATCGCTGACTATTCCCGGAGTGCGCGGTCGAGAATATTCCCAGATCTCTCGACCGGTGAGTGCATCGAGCGCATAGACCGATTGCGGACCCGTCACGTACATGATGCCGTCGGCGACAAGCGGTGTTACTTCCAGCCCGAAATACTGCATATTGTCGTGGTAATACGCCGTATCGGGAAGGAACTGCTTCCATAAAGGAACCGTATAGATCCACCTCATAACCAGTTCGTGGACATTCGTGGTGTTGATTTGGGTCAGGTCGCTGTACCGGTTCGCGTTCAGCGTCCCGTTGTAGGTCAGCCAGTCGCCCGGCCTGGGATGTTCGATTCTCGCGAAATCCACTCCACCCCCGTTGCTAGTTGCCGTGATGGCGGTTGTGCCCGGTTTTACTCCGGTCAGTCGAGCGAGGTACGCAATCAAGTCCTGCAACGTGTCGGGGCTTGCTCTCACCGGCATCGCCGACTCTTTGTCCTCATGAATGGCTGAAATCTGGCCTTCGTGAAGCAGGTGGAATCTGCCATTCAGGTCTTGTAATTGAATGTCAAAATTGCTTCGGCCTCGGGAGAAACCGCGTACGGTTTCCCCATCTCGTAATCGGACGGTAACAAGCTCGTACCCGGGAGTAATGTGTGCGCTAGGCTGCAGCAACGCTTCTCGAATATCGTCCACTGTCATTTCGCGCTCTATACCCGTTAGATCGGGGCCGATAGGATTGCCTCGGCCGTAAACCATATGACAGGAGGCGCATTGCCCTTTTCCGAAGAAGAATTGCTCCCCAGCAACCGCGTCTCCCGGCACAGTGCGATCAGCCGCGGGCGCATTCAGCGAATGCACCAAGGCTGCCAAGGCATCAAGGTGATCGGCAGGCAGATCGAACGCTGGCATACCTAAGGCTGGCATTCCATGGTGGATCAGATCGCGCAACTGGGAGATAGATCGTTCGCGCGCCGTGGCGCTACCGGCGAGCGGAGGACCGTGGTCGGTGCCATGAGCGTCGGCTCCGTGGCAACCCGCGCAATGTTGCGCAAATAGTTTTGTGCCTTCCGCGAAAGGATGCGCCGCCGTGAGGTTTTGCGCCAACAGGAGGGTCAGAGCCAGGGCCAGCACCACACTCGCGCTTTCCGCGCTCCCCCCGACGAGTCGCGCGACGTACAAAAACGGCAGTTTCCGCATCCGCCGGCTTATCAGGTCTTTCACAGAACACCTCGTCAAGCATCGATCGACAAGAGTCGGGGCCGCCCTCAAGTCATTTCCCTACTCAGGCGCCAACACGTAGTGCCGGGTCATCGGCTGGGCAGTGGCGCGCTGTTGTTGGACGACCTCCTCCTCCAGCTTATCTAGCGCGTCCGCGGCTGCCTGCTCGTGCGCGAACTTATAATCCTGCAGGGCCACCTGGACGGAGCGCCAGCGCGCAAAGTGGATGTCATTGTGCTTCAGTGTCAGGTCGTGCACCTGGCCCGCCTGCTTGACCATCGGCGTGGGCAGCACGGCCAGGTTGATTCCCTTTTCCAATTCTTCCCTGGTGAAGTCGCCGGCCTTTTCGCCGTCGATGGTGAGTGTGTAACGCGAAGCCGCGAGGCCTGTCACTTTGAGGGGTTCCTGGTCCAACGCCTCGACAAAGTCCGAGCTGCGGACAGCCAGCGCGAATGCCTTATTGACGGAGTCCAAGGGCTGCGGCAGGGGAAACGGCAACGCCTCGTCGGTTTCGGTCCAGGAAAGGCCTTGCGCCGCGCGAAGCTCCGCCACCTTCGTGTTCTCAGCATGGACCACGCGTTTTGAGCCGGCATCGATCTCAACTGAGACCACTGTCCGGGGCGCGTTCCACGCCTTCAGCAGCGCTTCGGCCATGATCATGTGGCCGCCTTCCCCTGGATGGACGCGATCCTCAATGATTTTCTGAGCCAGTTCCGGGTCCGCCGTCTTGGCCTTCTCGAGCGTGGCGACCACGGGTGCATTGAGGTCAGCCACCACCAAGCCATTGCGCTCGCCGAGCTGCTTGACAAACTGGGCGTACCGGACGAGCACCGCGTTATAGCCGCCCTCAAAGGTCGGAGGGCGCGTCACGTCGTCGAAGGGCGAAGGCTGGATCACTGTGATGCGAAGGCCGGGCGCCGCCTTCTTCATGGAGCCGATGATCTGCTCGTAGCCCGTCGAGTACGTCTTGAAGATCGCGTCGTCCCATGCACGGTAGCTGCCGTCGTTCATGCCGAGCATGATGGTCATCACCGTAGGCTGGTAAGCCAGCACGTCGCGGCGCAGGCGGAGATCGATGGGGCCCGCCCATCCGCCCGTCACCCGGTCACCACCGACGCCAGAGTGCACGAAACGGATGCGGAAGTGTGGGAACCGCGTCAGCACGTAGCTCTCGGTAAAGGTGGTGTAGAGCCGCTGGTCAGTGATGCTGTCTCCATAGAAGACGACAGTGTCCCGGTCCCTCAAATGGAACTTTCCCTGCGCCAACGCCGTCGCGGCCAAGCCGATCGTGGCCACAAGAAGCAATAGGATGCGCCGCGAAAGTCTCATGGGTAATCCTTTGAAGATTTAGATATCGAAAAATCGCGTCAACTTTATCTAGTTGAGCGAGGGAAGGTCAACGGTTCTGCTTGATGAAAGCGTTCAGTGTGGTCGCTTTGAAGTGCGGACCACGGTCATGCGGAGGCGCCCGGAGTCTTTGCCGCGCTCTTCCACGGCGACGAGGACGGGTGCCGCCCGGCGGCCCTTGAGCTGACGGCTCCTGCGGAGCCACGGCTGGGGACCACCAATCCCGGTGTCGTCGATCTCAACCTCCCCGTGGAGCGCCAGGCTTGACGATTCCGGGAAAACTATACGCTAAGAGAGAACTTGGTGTTTTATCTCATTGATCCAGCGTGGCGTCCACGAGAACTGCTTTCTCCTGTCATTATCCGTGGTGCTGCCTACCAGGCTGAAAAAAGCGCTCATAAATGTCATGCTGTGAAGCCAGGCATCTCGCTCTGCCGGAATTCAACAACTTGGATTCTTCCGCACGCTCAAATTGAAAGGACTCGAGGCTCTTCATCAACCTTCTAGTCTAGGCCGTCGATGCAACTCCGTTTTCTGATAAGGCTGCTCGAGTCTTCTTTCTTCCGGCAATATTGGCCAGGTGAAGGGTTCGAACCGCCTGGTGTCCTAGCTCCACGGTGGCATTAGGCTGCTGCCGAGTCTTCACACAATCGAGAAAGTTCTGGATGTGCGGGACTGTCGAGGTCAAGCTGCCAGGCAGCTTTTCGATGGCAGGACGAGGAGCGTTCCAGCGCTCATACGTAGTCCCGCCACCCGTCCACGGTTCGTTATACACACGATAGCCTTGTTCCGTCAGTTCTAGTGTTCCCCTCTGACCTTGAAACACCAGCCCCCAGCCGCTCTGAAAGGAATTCGAGTAGCACAGTGTCCAGGTGCAGGTGAAGTGCGGATATTCAAAAACCGCGCAGAACGTGTCCGGAGTCTCGGAGGGGTGCAGCTTGTAGACCTCGCCATAACAGTAAGCCGCACGAGGTTGCGCGCAGCCGGTGAACCACTGCACCACGTCCATCAGGTGTGTGCCCTGGTCCGTCATGTTCCCGCCCGAAAAGTCCCAGAAGTAGCGCCAATGGCGATATCGGACGAGGTCAAACGGCTGCTTCGGGGCCGGTCCCACAAAGCGGTCCCAATCAAGCTTATGCGGCAGGACGGACTTCGTCCGCAGCTGCACGTTCCAGTTCCATTCGGCGCGCACCAGGTTTATTTCGCCCAGCCTTCCTTGATCCACCAGTTGCTTGCATTCTCGGATGGCCGGTGAGCTGCGCCGCTGCATACCGATCTGCACGATGCGGCCGGTTTTGCGCACCTGCGCCACCATGTCCGCACCCTCCTCGATGGAATGGGACATGGGCTTTTCGCAGTAAGCGTCTTTCCCCGCCTGCACTGCGTCGACCAGATGGTTGTGGTGCCAGTGTTCGGGCGTGGCGATCAGAACAGCGTCGATGTCCTTGCGGTCGAGCAGAGCGCGGTGATCACCATACGCCTTAGCCTGCGGCCCGGCAATCTCCAGCCCGGCCTCGAGGTTCACCTGGTAGACGTCGCAGACCGCGCCCCATTCGGCGCCTGCATTCTTGAAATTGTCCATGTGCCCGCGACCCATGCCGCCGGCGCCGATAATGCCCATCATCACGCGGTCATTCGCGCCAAAGACCCTGGAGCTGAACGATGGGTGGGCCAGCACGCCGAGTCCTATCGCCGCCGTGCTTCCCAGGAACTTTCGTCGCGTGGTTCCGTCACTGTTCATGGTGCGCCTCCAAGACAAACTATGCAGACGGCCGATTGGCATCCTTGGGCCCCTGAGACTCCAGCAGCATCATAACTGTGTGGATTTCTCGATGCTAAGACGATACTTCCCACCATCGTCCTTGACCAATACGAGCTGAAAGGTTACCGACCGGAGTGGCCCGCCTCCTGCCGCTAGTTTCGTTTGCAGGCTTCCGGCGGCTTGTTGATTCTGCACCGGCGACCATTTGGCCAGCCGATGGATGATCCCCATCACCTTTTCCGCACTTAGAGCCTCGTATTGGAAGGGCAGGTCAGCGGCCCACTCGATTTCCTTCGGGTCGCTAGCCAGCTTCTTGAGGTCCGGCGGCGGTTGACCGGCAACCACTTGAACCGGAATGGCAGACCTCTTCGCCAAAGTCGTCAACAGGCAATTGACGTAGCTGACCTCGCCGTCCGGCTCGGTGTACCGCCAGCCTGGTGACGCCTTGCTCTTGACAATCGGCAGGATCCTGCCGTTCTCGCGTTCGTATCCAAGAATTCTCGACTTAGCCGTGATAGCTCGCTGCGCCAGCTCCAACCAGTTGTTCTGCAGAAACGGCAGCATGCCCGAATCGATCAGGAGCATATCACTGTTTTGAAGGGCAGATTCGAAAGCGGATTTGTCACCTTCAAACACGATCACATTATGGCCGATGTAGGCCAGGGCCAGCAGGCGGCTCAGAAACGGTATGCACTTGGTCTTGTCCCGCATGAACGGTTCGAGCTCAGTAAAAGCGACGACCGTTACGTTGAGGGGTTGATTGGAGGGCACCAGACTTTTCGCTTGTGTGACATGTTCGGGGGCGACGCTCCCTGCTTTGGGCGCGGGGACAAAGGTAAGCATACGTCCCGGTGTGACCACCCCGATGCAGCGCTGGCCGGCGTCCAGGCCTTTCTCTGATCCGCCTTCGGCCACTTCGGCTCGAGCCTTCGCGAACAGCTGGACCATGTGTGGAAGCACGTCCACATGCGGCATGTGGGGCTCAAACGGATCCGCTGGCTCTCGCGAAGTAATAGAGGAGTTCACATCAGGCATTCCCTCAGGCCCTTCTTGCTGGATGGTCGGCCTTCCCGGGCAGGCACAAGTATACTCGCTGCTGCCGACTGCGTGGTATTTCTTCTAGTTGGCCTTTTGTATGGTCGGGCAACCTATGGAGGCTGGCGAGGGTAGAGGGTATGGAAGAGGAAGATTGGGTCTCGTTAACTTCGCAGTGGCTCAGCGACTCCGTGTGCTTGAGTTGCGCTGATGACCTCCCTCTGACCTGCCAGTCAATCGAACTCCCGCTTTGGCCGTGGTTGGTCCTCGCCGACGCGGCCTGCTGCTATATCTGCCACGTAATAGTTCTCACCCTTGATGGGCTCACCAGCCATGCGGCGCAACATGGCAAGTTGCCCGACATGCGTCAAAGCGTCAGCAATCGGGCCTTGAAAGAGCTTCTCGGCAGGGGCGTGCGATGGCTGGTCTGAGTTGAGGTACGCGTCGAACGCAGCAAGGGCGGCGAAGAATCGCGCCTTCTCCTGGTCCCAGGGCAAGGGCTTGGAAGCGTGCCATGCGGGCTCGCCCTTCGCATGTACAAGCGCCCAATCGAGCAAATCACCGATATGGGTAAGAAGCTCGAGGGGCGTACGCGTGCCTGGCCGCGCCGAGAATCCGGCAAACTCTGCGGGCGCCCCACGCAGGGCTTTCGACCCGCGATAGGCAAGCGTCGCGAGCGTATGTCGCAGCAACTGGACTTGTGCATCCATAGAGGTCGATTCTAGCCGAAAACGGCCGTGTGCTGATCGAAATCAAGCGGTGACGGCGGCCGATCGAGCGAGACTACTGCGCTCGTTCGAGGGGCGACGAGCATTCTCGAACAAAGATTTGGGGAATCGGCGGAATCACTCACCATGCGGAGGGATACCTCGGAGAATCAAATTTGCGGCAATGCCCCTAGGAAGAAGGTGTACGCCGACCTGATCACAGGCTGTCTGGTAAAGCCGCCGGAGTTGGTGGCTGCTGCGCCTGGGCGCGTTGGGCGGCCCGCAACTACGACCAAGCCAGGCTTACTGTCGAGCGGCGGAAACTCCCGGCTCTTTTCGGATCAGATAGGGATACAGGTGCACGATCTGAAAGGGCATTTTTTCCCTGGCAGCTACCAGGGCCACTGGCTTGCTCTTTATCAGGTCGGCCTGGCCGCTCCAAGCATCGACCTTGATCCGCGAACCCAGCGGCAGCGCAGCAATCTGGTCCAAGCGATGTGGCTGGAGTTGCGGCGCCACGTTCATCAGCTCGGCCATGCGCATCAAGTGCTTGCCGGGTACGAGCTTGTTGCCCAGTTGAGCGCCGAGCAGGCTCGGGGCGGTGGCAGCCTGGTCTGACAGCGCCTTCAAGAACAAGCCTGCAGCGCCCAGCTTATCCTTATAGGGAGAGTTCCGGAGAAGCTCGACGCCTTTCTTATCGGCAGCCTCCTCGTCCTTCTCATTCGACCGGAGTTTCATCGCGCTCATGAGGAGTTCGTCAGGCATGGAGAGGGTGTCGTTAAAGGCGTACTTGGTATTCATCTGTCCACCGGTAAGAATGTGTCCAATCTCATGGGCCAGGACCATCGCCAGACTTGGTTCGTCAGGCAGTACATCAATCAGGCCGCGGCTCAGAATGAGGGTGTGACCGACGGTAAAGGATTCCAGGGGAGAGGTCAACATGGCCCGGCAGCGCAGGTCGCCGACGGTATTCAGGTTGTTGGTGACCGCAAGATTGTTGGCCACGGTCGCGAGCACATTGTCGACAGGACCCACCGGAGCGACCAACCCGGCCTTCTCGAGCCTCTCGAGCACGTTGTCTTCAGCTTCCCTCTCCCATCGGCGTTGGCTCTCGACGGGCGAAAGGTCCTGGGAAGCGTCAGGATCATGAACCGGCTCGGGTGCATCCACAAGCACTTTGGTCAGCTCTTCCTGCCGCTGCGTGCTGCTGAGCTTGTATCCCCACAACCATGTCTGGGCCCTCAAGCGTAACGCCTTCCGGCCTATCTTCAGGTCTGACTCCTCGCTGTAGACGTAAACCGGCAGCCACAGCCCCGGCTGCAGATTCTGGCGCCAGCTGTCCTCATGGGCCTCAAAGTCCATGCGCGATGTAGGCATGTGAGTGCCGTTGAATCTGACGATGCTGTAGTCCTGGTCCTCCACCCAGATGCGGCCTTTGAACAAGCCGGTACGGCCACGGCGCCTGGGGCTGACGTCGAGCACGATGCACCGGACGTCGCCCAGGAACTCCCGGCGCACAAAAGCGAACACGTAGTGTTTACGATCGAAATTCTCGTCCATCAGGATTCCAGGGGTCGACAGCCTGAAGCGCACACCGTAAAGGGGAACAATCTGGTTGTGCAGATCGCTCAGGAAACGGCTGATGAATCCCGTTTCCGGATGGAACGTAGTCGATTCCGGTCTCTTACCGAACTTCATGCGGCCGATAAAATACTTATCATCGGAAACCACGGGGCCTAGTTCGCGGTCGATCCTGAATTCCTGCAAGTACGTCTCTGCGCGCGGGCTGTATTTCTGCAAGTCCTTCATCATTTGCTTTTCGCGCGCCACGATCCGGTCGGCTATCAACGCGATCACAGCCGCTTCCTGGCCTCGGCCTCCCAGCGGCTGCTCCTGAACCTGGGCCCTAAGCTGCACTGCACTCGGGACACCCACAGCGAGAGCAGTTAGAAGCAATACCTTCAAAGCGGTTCTGGCCCGTTTCATCGATTCCTCCAGCTACGGATCTAGCTCGCCCGGCGAAAGAGATGATATGGCGAGAACATCACGCGACTCCGTTGCACCTGCCCGGTCCTCGCTTCGCGACGAAGGTGCACAGGCGAGGATTATCTCCGGTATTGCTGCCGCTACCTGACCGTTCCGTCAGATGTCGAATACAGCCGGAATGGATGGCCAATCTTCGATTCCAAGCCACTTCCGAGAATCCCATGAAGCACATTCGTTCTGCCATCCGAGCATCAAGCAACCATGCCGCTCCCGAGTACAGCCCACTGCTGATCCCTACCGGCGCCAAGGCTCCGAGAATACATCTGAAGCTTCGTTTTCTCGCTGGAAGGCCTGATAGCGGGGGGGAGGATCGAACTCCCGGCCTAGGGATTATGAGACCCTCGCTCTACCACTGAGCTACCCCGCCACCTCCCGCGGCGGTTCTCCACAGAAAGAAATCACTGCACAGTGCCCAATCAAGGGTAGGGCAGCGGGTTTCAGAAGTCAAGAAAACGAGAATCTCGGAGTCTTACCGCGAGCGTCAGTTCGCAAATCGAGGCTTATGCCGATCCGGGTTTTTATCTCCCCTTTGCTGGATCAGGTCGCCGGGTCAGCGAAGCCGAGTGCCACTGCTCGGCACTGCAATTTCGACCACCGCGTTGTAGTCCGGGGCGCCGCTTGCGTCCAGACGGCCGGCCGGGACCAGCACATTCACCTCCGGCCAGTGGCCCTGCACGCAACCCGGCTTGATGCGATCAATCCTGGCGCGCCCGAGAAATTCGCCGACCTCGCTCCGCACAACGATAGCGTCGCCCGAGCGCAGGCCGAGTCGGGCGGCGTCTTCCGCTGAGATCAGGATATCGCGGCGTCCGGCGCCCGTGAGCGGGTCAGTGTCTGCGTTGATGATGCTGTTGAACTGCGAACCGCGCCGGGTGGTGAGCAGGAATCTGCCTTCAGGCACCGTCTCTTCAGGCAACTCGACCGCCGTGAAATGGCCTTTGCCGTCCGGCGTGAGAAAACGCTCTACCAGCAGGCGCGGTCCGCCGTACTGAACGTTGTCGCCCTTCTTCCGAAGGTTCGCAATGCCTTTGTACGTCGGGCAAACGCGGTCAATCTCCTCGCGAATGGCCTGCGTATTTTGCCAGGGAAAGGCAGTGGCGGCGCGTGTGGGATCGAGTCTTCGCGCCACGAGCACCGGGATTTCCCACTCATCGCGCGCCTCGCCAGGCCGCGGGCCGGGAATTTCGGGGCTGTAGATGATGCGGCGCTCGGTGCTGGTTTCGGTCCCGCCGCCGCGCTCTTCATAACGTGTGCGCGAGGGCAAGAGCACCGCTAAGTCAGCCGGTTCTACGAGCATGGAGGGATTCGGCACGATGTCCTGGATCACGCGCAGGCCGACGCGTGCGAGGCCATGGCGCACGCGATCCGGCTCCGGTAATGTGTCCATGAAGTTGCCGCCGCTTTGCCAGAGAACGTCAATCTCACCGCGTTCCGCCGCCAGAATCATCTGCGCCGCGCCCATACCCTTCCAGACCGGCGGCTCGAATCCCCACATGTCAGGTTGCCCGAAACGGCAGGCATTATTTGGGTCTGCGGCAAAACCCATCAGGTAAGCCCCGGGCATCGCTCCCATCTCCGCGCCGCCCTGCACGCCACTATGCCCGCGGATCGGCATCAACCCCGTGTGTTCGCGGCCCACATTGCCGCGCCCCAGTTGCAGGTTGACGATCGCCCGCACATTGTCGCTGCCGTAGCGGTGGTGGGTGATGCCCATGCTCCATACCACCACCGCGGAGCGAGCCTTTCCAAAGGCCTCGGCGAACCGAAACATCTCCGCACGTGTGAGTCCCGAGCTCCGCTCAAGCGTCCCCCAGCTGAGACTGCGCGTCCGGGACTCGACCGCTTCCCAGCCCGTCGTGCGCTGCGCGACGAACTCGCGGTCTATCCAGTTATTTTCTACCAGGTGCTTCAAGACGCCGTAGAAGAACGGGATATCGCCGCCGGGGAGGACCTGAAAAAAATCATCGGCGATTTTGGTGCCGAAGAGCGCACTCTCGGTGATGGAGGGCACCCAATAGCGCTCCATGCCTGGCTCGCGATAAGGATTCACAACGAACACTCTGGTGCCGGCGTTTTTAGCGTAATAAAGATACTTGGTGGCCACGGGCTGGTTATTGGCCACGTTGCTGCCGACAAACACCAGCAGCTCTGTGCCGATCCAGTCCGAATAGGAGCAGGTGGTGGCGGCGCAGCCCACGGTCGCGTTCAGGGCTGCGGTGCTGGGGGCGTGACAGATCCGCGCGCTGGTATCCACATGATTCGTGCCGATGAAGCGCGCCACCTTCTGGTGTGCGTAGTAGTCCTCATTGGTGAGCCCACGCGAAGTCAGGTACCAAGCCACTCGACGCGGGTCGGTTGCGCGCAGGCGGTCGGCAATGAGTCCAACAGCTTCGTCCCAAGCGATCCGTCGGAAGCCTTTCTCGCCCCGGCGTCGCATCATCGGCACCGACATGCGCCCGAGCTTGCGAAGCTGCCTTTCCCTAAGTCCGGCGAGACGTCCCGCGTCCTCAAGCACCCGCCAGTCCATGGCAGGCATGGTATTGAATCGCATCAGCTGCAGGCGTACGGCGCACAGGTGAATGCCCTGCATCGTCCAATCGCGCATGCCGGTGGTGCCCAGCGCACAGCCGTCACAGCAGCCATCACGCAGGATTCGCCAGGCGTACCCGAGGTTGTCTCGGTTCTCCCAGATAAAGTTCAGGATAGACTTGTAGTTGTTGGGATGTTGCTGGTTCAGTCCGTAGGGGACGAGGCTCACCCAATTGCGGCGGAGCCAGCCTCCAGCCTGATCCTCAACGTGTCCTGCCATTTCAAGACCTCTTTTGGGCGCGCACTCCGTTGTGGTACCGCTACCAATACCGGATACATAGTACAAGAGTGCAGCGGCTTCGGACAAATCTCCGGGAAAGTAGACTTGCCTCTCTTGCATCTCCCGCTCCGACTCGGGGGGATTACCTGCGCAAGAGTTGAACAACTCTTCCGAGCTGATCCATTACCCGTGGTGAGTCCCCACAAATTTGCTTGACCTGCGGAAAAAGAGCTACAATACGCCTGACTCATCGTGCGAGGGGCGTGAGTGGTAAGGCGAGGCAAACCGCCATCTACCTTCGGAGCTTTGTCCAGCCTGTTGTGGCAGGGCCAGCCTATCAGGGCAGGAATTAAGGGACCGCACAGACGATGGGCATTCCGGCAGGCCAGATTGTCGACTCGTGTCACCCGGTAACAAGCTAAACGGCCAGCCGACGCCCGTCGGAATTCACCCTCTCCCGAGCAGCTGCAGATTGGCCAACCCACATCTGAATAGCGGCCGGCGCGGAGTAATATTCGGACTCCGGCGCAGACGGTCAGGAGGACGCCATGGGGCGTGAGTTTACCATCGGCATTGGAGGCGCAGCCGGCGATGGTCTGGACAAGACAGGCGACACCCTGGCAAAAGGTGTGTCGCGCCTGGGCCTCCATGTTTTCGCCTACAACAGCTACCAGTCCATCATCCGCGGCGGACATATCTGGCTCCGCGTTCGCATCGGGGAAGAGAAGGTCTATTCCCACGGCGATCACCTGAATCTGCTGATCGCACTCAACCAGGATGCGGTGGAGCGCCACGCTCGCGAAGTGGGGCCCGGAGGAGCCGTCCTTTACAACTCCGACCGTTTCACCTGTGAGACTTCACTCATGCGCGACGGCGTGGTAGGCCTGCCCTTGCCAGTGAAGGAAATCACCAAAGACCTGGGACGCCTCGAACCCATCATGCAGAATACGGTCGCTCTGGGCGCCGTAGCGTTTCTCTCTCACTTCGACTTCGAGAGCACCGCCGGCGTCCTGGGCGACACGTTCAAGCACAAAGGCCAGGCGGTAGTGGACCAGAATGTGAAGATACTTCGGGCAGGCTACGACTACGCGCGGGAACACTTCGTTCCACTGCTTGCCGAGCCCTGGACCTTCAGCGGGGTTCGACGTCCTTTTGCGACGGGTAACGAGTTATTTGCGCTGGGGGCTGTGGCCGCGGGCTGCAAGTTCTATTCCGCCTATCCCATGACGCCTGCCTCTGCCATCCTGCACTGGATGGCCGCCCATGGCGAGAAGTGCGGCGTGGTCGTCAAGCAATGCGAGGACGAACTGGCGGTGGTCAACATGGCCATCGGAGCCGGCCACGCCGGCGTGCGCGCCATGTGTGGAACCTCGGGTGGCGGCTTCGCCCTCATGACGGAAGCGATCGGCATGGCGGGTATGATCGAAGCTCCCGTGGTGGTGGTTGAAGTCCAGCGGGGCGGCCCTTCCACCGGTATTCCCACCAAGACCGAACAAGGCGACCTGAACCAGGTTTTCGGCGCCTCCCAGGGAGAGTTCCCGCGGGCGATCATCGCCCCGACGGACACAGCCGATTGCTTCTGGACCAGCGTCGAAGCCTTCAACCTGGCCGAAAAATACCAGCTCCCCGTGCTTATCATCTCAGACCTGCTGCTTTCCGAACATCCCGAGACGATCGAGTCCGACGCGCTGCGCCACGATGTCCCTATCGAACGCGGCGAACTGGTAACTGAATGGCCCCGGAACAATGGTCCCTACAAGCGTTATGCGAACACGCCTTCCGGCATCTCGCCACGGGCCTTGCCGGGCACCGAGAACGCTGAGTACATCGCTGCCACCGACGAGCACGACGAGTATGGCATCCTGGTCAGCGACATGTTCACCTCGCCGCCCGTGCGGCGGAAGATCATGGAGAGGCGCATGAAAAAGGTGGATG
>Ga0066710_100003470_pt1 | contig 13455 bp, 13 predicted proteins | sample GraSoiAngelo_159_FD_79666 | JGI IMG/M metagenome (GOLD analysis project Ga0066710, IMG submission 79666) | Grasslands soil microbial communities from the Angelo Coastal Reserve, California, USA - 14_1009_16_40cm | ecosystem: Environmental > Terrestrial > Soil > Grasslands | place: USA...
AGGGCCACGTCGACATGGCTGGACGGCACGTGGTCGTCCCGGGCTCGGGCCAGGGCGCCGGCAGGCTTCTCGCCCGGCTCGGGCAGCGTGAACGAGATCGCCGTCGTGGTGCCGCCGACGGCGGCCGCGGCCGTCGAGGTGCCGACGTCCCCGAGGAGGTGGGTGTGAGGGTCGACGCCGCCCGGGAGGACGTAGCAGCCGCTCGCGTCGATCTTCCGGCGCGGCCGCGTCCCCGGGGTGGCGAGCTCACGGATCCGCTCGCCCTCGATCACCACGTCAAGTGCGCGGACGCCGTCGGGAGTCACGACGAGCCCACCTGTGACCTGGGCGACCACCGCCTACGTGTCGGGCGTCAACCCGCCCGCCGACGGGGGCTGGACGGCGTTCTGATGCAGGAAGTCGCGCAGCTCGTCCTCCTCGGCCGGGAGGGCGAGCCGCGGCAGCGGGCCGACGCCTAGACCGGAGAACGCGGCCCCGAGCCTGTCCGGGTCGAGCCCGTCGTCGAGGACGACGACCGCGTAGCCGTTGCGGCGGAACTCGGCCACGTCCTCGGCGACCTGCTCGAGCCAGGCCGACGTCGTTTCGGGGTCGAGCCCGGCCGGCGGCAGCTGGATCGCACCCCAGCCCTCCTCCTCGAGCAGCTCGAGCACGCCCGGAAGCTCGGGCTCGGCAATGACCGCGACGCGATCCGGCCGCCCACTCCTGCGCTCCGGCTCCGGCTCAGAGCTCAAGGAGGACCTTGCCGAACTTCCCCGGCGCGGCGAGGTAGTCGAACGCCTCCGCGGCCTCTTCGACCGGGAAGACACGGTCGATCACGGGCTTGACACACCCCTCCGCGAGGAGCGGCACGACCTCGCGGGCGAACGCCTGCACGGCCGCCGCCTTCTCCTCCAGCGGCCGCGCGCGGAGGACGGTGCCCATGAGCCGCGCGCGCTTGCCCATCAGCTTCCGGAGGGAGAGATCGGCGTCCGCTCCGGCTCCGGTGCCGACGACCACGATCCGGCCCTTCGTCGCCAGGGCGTCGAAGTCGCTCTCGAGGTTGGGTCCTCCGACGAGCTCGAGCACGACGTCGGCCCCGCCCTCCTCGGTCAGGAGGCCCGTCGCGCCACCGGGATCGAGCGCCTCGACCCCGAGCTCCTCCACGCGTCTCCGTGCCTCCACCGAGCGCGCCGTTGCGAAGACGCGTGCACCCCCGGCCCGGCCGAGTTGAACCGCGGCGGTGCCGACGCCCCCGTTCGCGCCGTTGACGAGCAGTTTCTCCCCCATCCTGAGCCCCGCCTGGGTGAAGACAGCGTCGTGCGCGGTCAGGAAGACCTCCGGGACGGCGGCGGCCCCGCGGTCGTCGAGCGCGTCCGGTACGCGTGTCACATGCCGTTCGTGAACCGCCACGCGGTCGGCCAGCCCTCCCCCGCCCACGATGCCGAAGACGCGATCGCCCTCCTTCCAGGCCTGTACGGCCTCGCCGCACGCGACGACCCGGCCGGCCACATCCAGGCCCGGGATATCCACCGGAGCACCGGGCGGCGGCGGGTAGTGCCCGCTTCGCTGCGCGAGATCGGCGGGGTTGATTCCGGCGAATCTCACCTCGACGAGAACCTCCTGGCTCCCCGGAACCGGATCGGGGCGCTCCTCGAGGCGCATGACCTCGGCACCTCCCGCTCCGGCGAAGACGACCGCGCGCACGGCGTGAATCTATCCTCTCCCCTCGTGCGACCCGGTCTGCTCGAGCGGCTTGCGGACGGCCCCGTGATCTGCGCCGAGGGCTACCTCTTCGAGCTGGAGCGGCGCGGCTACCTCCAGGCCGGCGCCTACGTGCCCGAGGTCGTGCTGGATCACCCGGAGCTCGTGACGGAGCTCCACCGCGAGTTCGTCCACGCGGGCTCCGACGTCGTTGAGGCCTTCACGTACTACGCCCACCGCGTCAAGCTCCGCCTGATCGGCAAGGAGGAGGTGCTCGCGCGGCTGAACCGCCAGGCGCTCGTGCTCGCCAAGGAGGTCGCCGAGGAGAGTGGCACGCTCTTTGCCGGCGACATCTGCAACACGAACGTCTATGCACCGGACGAGGAATCCCGCCGCCGGGTCCGCGCCATGTTCGAGGAGCAGGTCGGTTGGGCCACCGAGGCCGGCGTCGACTACGTGATCGGAGAGACCTTCTCGTACGGCGCGGAGGCGCTCCTGGCTCTCGAGGCGATCAAGGGCGCCGGGCTGCCGGCAGTCCTCACGCTGGCGATCCACCGCGAGCCCGAGACCCGGGACGGGTGGACGCCCGAGGAGGCCTGCAAGAGGCTCGCGGACGCCGGCGCAGACGTCGTCGGGCTCAATTGCATTCGTGGCCCGCGGACGATGCTGCCGCTCCTCCGCCGGATTCGCGCGGCGGTCGACGGCCACCTGGCTGCCCTGCCCGTTCCGTACCGGACGAATGAGGACGCGCCGAGCTTCCAGTCGCTCCGCGACCCGGAGACGGAGGCACTCGGCCTCGAGCGGCCGTTCCCGGTCGCGCTCGACCCCTTCTCCTGCACACGCTTCGAGCTGGCCGACTTCGCGCGCGCCGCCTCCGAGCTCGGGATCCGCTACCTCGGTGTCTGCTGCGGCGCCGGCCCGCATCACATCCGCGCGGTCGCGGAGGCGCTGGGCCGGACTCCTCCGGCGAGCCGCTACTCGGCCGACATGTCGAAGCACGCCTACTTCGGCACGGACGAGCAGCTCGACGATCACAACCGCGGGTACGCCGAGCAGCTTTAGGAACCGAGGGAAAGCCGGAAGAAGTTCCGGAGGATCCGCTCGCCGTCGGGATGCTCGTCGTCCCAGAGCTCCGGGTGGAACTGCGTGCCCCACCAGCGGCGCTCGGGAGCGGCGAACGCCTGGACGGGGCAGCCGTCCGTCCTCGCCAGGACGCGGAAGCCGGCCGGGACGACGACGACCTCCCACTCGTGGTCCTGGAAGACCGTCGTGCCCGCGTCGAGCCCGGCGAGGAGATCCGAGTCGTCGACGACCTCGAGCGGCAGATAGCCCCGCTCGGGCTCTCGTCCTGCACCCGCCATCGGTCCCACCTCGCCGCCGGCTGCAACGGCCAGCAGCTGCATGCCCGCGCAGATGCCCAGCACGGGCCGCTCCGAAGAGGCGATCGCGCCCTGAAATCGCTCCAGCTCCGCACGATCGTGCGTCTCCCAGGGCGAGGCCGAGCCCGAGAGGACGACCGCCTCTGCCACCTCGAGCCCTCCGGCGTCGAGGTAGTGGACGACCTCGACGGGCCGCCCGCCGACACGCTCGAGCGTCGCCCGCACCCCCTCGTAGCGCAACCGCCGTTTCTCGTTCAGAAACGAGCGGTGTTCCGTGACGACGAAGTGGATGCTCAGTCTGGGAGGGCGCTCGGGCGGTCGGCGAGCTGCGCGCCGCGAAGCTGGTCGGGCGGGATGTGGCAGCGGTACACGTGGCCGTCCCCGTCGCGCTGCCACGGCGGCTCCTGCTCCTTGCAGATGTCTCCAAGAAAGCGCGGGCAGCGGGTGTGGAAACGGCAGCCCGAGGGGGGATTGGCCGGGCTTGGAAGCGTCCCTTCGAGCTTGATCCGCGGACGGGGGGCGTCGAGGTCGAGCGTCGGGATCGCCGAGACGAGCGCCTCGGTGTACGGGTGGTGCGGTGGGTTGAACACCGCCTCCGCCGGCCCGACGTCGACCAGCCACCCGAGGTACATGACGCCGATCCGGTCGGCGAGATAGCGGACGACGGCGAGGTCGTGGGAGATGAAGACGTACGAGACCCGCTCCGACAGCTGGAGGTCGACGAGCAGGTTCAGGATCGCCGCCTGCACCGAGACGTCCAGGGCGGACACCGGCTCGTCGCAGAGGACGAGGCGCGGCGTCCCGGCGAATGCCCGCGCGATCGACACCCGCTGCTTCAGTCCGCCCGAGAGCGCGGCGGGCCTCACCTCGAGGTAGCGCGGCTCCAGCCGCACGGAGGCGGCGAGCTCGAGCATCCGCGCCTGCTGCTTCTCTCCCCCTCGAAGGCCGGCGAGCAGCTTGAGCGAGCGGCCGAGGATCCTCTGGATCGTGTGCCGCGGGTTCAGCGCCGTGTCCGGGTTCTGGAAGACCATCTGGACGTTGCGCCTGAGCTCCCGGTTTCGGCGCTGCTCCTTCGAGGAGACCTCGAGCCCGTCGAGCTGGATCTTCCCCTCCGTCGCATCGACGAGCCCGACGAGCGTCTTCGCAAGCGACGTCTTGCCCGAGCCGGATTCTCCGACGAGACCGAAGACCTCGCCGCGGTTCACCTCGAAGGAGACGCCCGCGACGGCAGTCACGTCGCCGCCGCCGGAGCGATAGGTCTTGACGAGGTCGTCGACGTGGAGGAGGACGCCGTCCCCGGTCCCGTTGCCGGCTACGACGACGGGCGCCGTCTCCGGGCTCGGCGAAATCGAGGGCACCTCCTCGTGGAAGTGGCACGCGGCGCGATGACGGTCGTTCACCGGAGAGAGCGGCGGCGCCTCGACCCTGCAGCGCTCACGCGCGATCGGGCAGCGGTCGGCGTAGATGCACCCCTCGACCTCCACGCCGAGCGGCGGCAGCGAGCCGGGGATCGGGTCGAGCCGGCGGACGTCCTTGCGCATCCCGAGACGCGGCACGCAGCGCAGCAGCGCGAGCGTGTACGGGTGGCGTGGATCCTGGAACAGCTCCCGGGCCGGGCCCTCCTCGATCAGCCGGCCGGCGTAGAGCACGCCCACCCGCTCGCACATGCGGGCGACGATGCCGAGGTTGTGGCTGATGAAGAGGATCGAGGCGTTGAACTCGTCGCGGAGCTGCTCGACGAGGTCGAGGACCTCGGCTTCCACCGTCGCGTCGAGCCCGGTGGTCGGCTCGTCGAGGACGAGCAGGTCCGGATCCGTCGCGAGCGCCATCGCGATCACGACGCGCTGCTGCTGGCCGCCGGACAGCTCGTGCGGATACCGGCGGAGCACGCGCTCCGGGTCGGTGATCCGCACCTTGTCCAGCATCGCCCGTGCGGCCTCGAGGCCGGCCCCCTTCGCCATCCCGCGGTGGTACCGGTACACCTCGGCAATCTGGTCGCCGACCCGGATCGACGGGTTGAGCGCGCTCCCCGGATCCTGGTAGACCATCGCCATCTTCTCGCCCCGCCAGCGGCGCAGCGTGTCCTGCGACAGCGTGAGCACGTCCTCGCCGCCGAACATGATCCGCCCGCCCTCGACGACCGCGTTCGGAGCGAGGTACCGCATCAACGCCATCGCGACCGTCGTCTTCCCGCATCCCGATTCGCCGACGAGCCCGTACGCCTCGCCGGGCCGGATGTGGAGCGAGACGTCGTTGATCACGCGGAGGGACTTGCCGCGTCGCCGGTAGCTGATCGTCAGATGCTCGATGTCGACCGGGCGTGCCTCCTGCTGGACGGGCGCGGTCGCCATTACTCCTCCACCACCTGCTTCAGTCCGTCGGCGACGAGATTCACCGCGACGACGAGCGTCGCAAGGGCGAGCGCCGGGAAGAGCACGATCCACGAGGCGATCTGCAGGTACGCGCGCCCATCGGCGACGGCCAGCCCCCAGTCGGGCGACGGCGGCCTCAGACCGAGGCCGAGAAACGAGAGCGTCGCGGACGTGAAGATCGCGTAGCCGAGCCGGACGGTTGCCTCCACGGCGATGGGGCCCGTGATGTTGGGCAGGATCTCGGCACCCATGATGTAGGGACCCGACTCGCCGCGGAGCTTCGCTGCGGCCACGTACTCCCGCTCCCGCTCGACGAGCACGGCCGAGCGCACGGTCCGGGCGACGAGCGGCGTGAAGACGATCGCGATCACGAAGACGACGTTCGCGGTCGAGCTTCCTGCGACGGCGAGCACGAGCACGGCGATGATGATGAGCGGGAATGCGAGCATCCCGTCGACGACGCGCATGATCACGTTGTCGACGATCCCGCGGTAGTAGCCGGTCACGAGGCCGACGATCACGCCGCCGGCGATTCCGAGCGCCGTGGCGAGCGGCGCGATGGTCAGGACCGACTGGGCGCCGGCGAGCACGCGCGAGAAGACGTCGCGCCCGAGCGCGTCCGTCCCGAACCAGTGCGCGGTCGAAGGGCCTTTGAGGGTCGCGATCACATCGGTCGCGTCCGGCTGGTGCGGGACGACCCAGCGCCAGACGATCGCATCGACGATCCAGAAGAGGAGAATCGCAGCGCCGACGACGAACGTCTTCGAGCGCATGAGCGCGCGCGCGAGCTCCTTGTACCGCTCCCGCCTCGAGAGCCGTGCCCCGGCAGCGGCGGTGGACTGCGGGACCACGCTCGGCTCTGGAAGGGTGAGCGCGGAAGCCGGGTCGGGTCGGTCGATCGCCATCGTGGCCTAGCTCGAGGCGAGCCTCACACGAGGATTGAGGATGCCGTAGAGCACGTCCGCGACCAGGTTCGTGACCATGTAGAGGACGGCGATCATCAGAACCGTCGACTCGAGCACCTGGAGGTCGTGCCCGATCGCCGAGTCGAGCGTCAGCTTGCCGATCCCGGGATAGTTGAAGAGCGTCTCGATCACGACGAGACCTCCGACGAGGTAGCCGACCTGGACGGAGACGACGCTGATCGTCGGCAGAAGCGCGTTCCGGAGCACGTGCCGCCAGATCACCGTTCTCCGCGGCAGCCCCTTGAGGACCGCCGTCCGGGTGTAGTTCGAGAGGAGCGCATCAACGGTGCCCGCCCGCGCCATCCGGGAGATGTAGCCGAAGAGGACGAGCATGAGCGGGATCGAGGGCAGGAGGAACTGGCGGAACCAGTCGACCGGGTTCGCCTTCGGCACCGAGGACGAGACCGGGAACCACTGCACCTTCACGGCGAACAGGACGAGCAGGATCACGCCCGCCACGAACTCGGGCAGCGCGATCAGCGAGAGGCCGGTGACCGAGATGAGGCGGTCGACCGTCTTCCCGTAGTGCAGTGCGGCGAGCACGCCCATCAGGATCGAGAACGGGACGATCAGGACGAGTGCGAACCCGCCGAGCATCAGCGAGTTCGCGAGCCGATGCAGCACCACGGGCCGCACGGGCTGGTTGAGAAGCGCCGACTGGCCCCAGTCGCCCTGGACGAAGCCGACGATCCAGTTCTTGTACCGGACGAGCAGCGGCTTGTCGACGCCGAGCTCGTGGTCGAGGGAGGCGACCTGCGCGTTCGTCGCGTAGGGGCCCAGGATCGTCCGGCCGACGTCGCCGGGCAGAAGCTGGGAGACGGCGAAGACCATGATCGAGACGAGGACCAGGGTGATGAGGGCGAGCCCGATTCGTGTCAGCAGGAACCTACGCATCGGCCTTCCGACGACCCTCCTTTCGCCGCTTGCCCTCTGCGGCAGGCGGCTCCCTGCGTCCGAGAGTAGGACGCTACCGAGTTGTCGGCCTCAGGAAAAGGGCTGACCGGTCTCGAAGACCACGAGCTGGCGCGCTGCCGTACCCGCGCGGAGGCGCTCAAAGGCCTGAGGAAGCTGCTCGAGCGGCAGTCGGTGGCTCACGAGCTCGTCGAGCCGCAGGTCGCCGCCGGCGTAGAGGTCGAGCAGGCGCGGGATGTCCACATCGATGCGCGGCGAGCCGAGGAAGCAGCCTTTCAGGGTCTTCTCGGAGATGAACTGCCACGGATCGATCTCGATGCGGCGGCCCTTCGGAACGAGTCCGACGACGACCGTCGTCCCGCCGGGCCTGGTGGCCGCCCATGCGGCCTGGATCGTCTCCTCTCGCCCGAGCGCCTCGAAGGCGTAGTCGACCCCGCCCCGTGTCAGGTCCTGCACTGCCGCGTGCGGGCTCGCGGCCGTCGCGTCGACGACGGCGGTCGCGCCGAGCCGCCGGGCGAGCTCCAGCTTCTCCGGCACGACGTCGACCGCGACGATGGGCTCGGCGCCGGCGATCCGCGCCGCCTGGACGACGTTCAGGCCGACGCCGCCGCAGCCCCACACCGCCACGCTCGCGCCACGCTCGACGCCGGCCGTGTTCCACACGGCGCCGGTGCCGGTGAGGACGGCGCAGCTGACGAGCGCGGCTGTCCGCAGATCGACGTCGTCCCGGACGCGGACGGCGCCGGCCGATGGGACGACGACATGGTCGGCGAAGCACGAGACCTGGTTGAAGTGGTGCAGCCTCGTTCCGTCGACGCTCAGGCGCGTCGTCCCGTCCGCGAGCGTCCCTGCGGCCGCGAGCTCTCCGGCCTGCTCGCAGAGGACGGGGCGGCCGTCGCGACAGTACGCGCACTCGCCGCACGGAGGGACGAGGGACAGGACGACGTGATCGCCCGGCTCGAGGGAGGTGACGCCGGGGCCGGCCTCCATGACCTCCCCCGCCCCCTCGTGCCCGAGCACGATCGGAAACGGCTCGGGCAGCTCGCCGTCGACCACGTGCAGGTCGGTCCCGCAGACACCGGCGGCGGCAACCTCGACGAGCACCTCGCCGGGGCCGGGCGGCGCGAGCTCGACGTCGACGATCTCGACCGGGCTCCCGGCCTCCCACAGCACGGCCGCGCGCGTCTTCACGGAGCTGAGCTTAGAACCCCTTTCATGATGGCGCCTCGTCGCCGGGGGGCGATGGGCTGTGCGAGACAAGGACGCAGGGAGCCCTCGTATTCGGTGAATACGGGGCGACCGAGACACCGCATCGCGGCGTTCAACGCCGTCCGGCGGCACAGCGCTTCATTGTGAAAGGGGTTCTTAGAGGCGGATAGGATCGCGCCGTGCGAGCGGCGGTGCTGTACGCCGAGCGGGAGCCGTTTCGGGTCGAGGAGGTCGAGCTGGCCCCGCCCCAGGCGGAGGAGGTGCTCGTTCGCCTGCACGCGAGCGGGGTGTGTCACAGCGACTGGAACACGGTCACCGGCGTCAGCCCGCACCCGCTGCCGGTCGTGCTCGGCCACGAGGGCGCCGGGGTCGTCGAGAGCGTCGGCGAAGGCGTCACGGCGGTCGCCGAGGGCGAGCACGTCGTCCTCTCCTGGCTCCCGGCGTGCGGCCGGTGCGCCTATTGCACCTCCGGGCGGCAGAACCTCTGCGCCGAGGCCGCTCCGGCGATGATGGCGGGGGCGCTCCCGGGTGGCGTGCGGCTCTCGTCGAACGGCCGGCGTGTCCACCACTACTCCTTCCTCTCGACGTTCGCGGAACGCGCCGTCGTTCCGGAGGCGAGCTGCATCCCGATCCGGAACGACGTTCCCTTCGAGGTCGCCGCCCTCGTCGGCTGCGCCGTCATGACGGGCGTCGGCGCCGTGGTGAACCGAGCCCGAATGCAGGCCGGCAGCTCGGCCGTCGTCATCGGGGCGGGCGGCGTCGGGCTCTCGGTCGTCCAGGGCTGCCGCCTTGCCGGTGCCGCGACGATCGCGGCCGTCGACCCGGTCGCCTCGAAGCGGGAGCTCGCGCTCGAGCTCGGCGCCACGGATGCGATCGATCCGACCGATGCCGACCCGGTCGAAGCGGTTCGCTCGCTGACCGGAGGCGGCGCCGACTACGCCTTCGAAGCGGTCGGCCTCCCTCAGCTCGCGCGGCAGGGCTTCGACGCCCTCAGGCCGGGCGGCACGCTCGTCTGCATCGGAATCCCCGCCGTGCACGCGGAGGTCTCCCTCCCTCAGATCGTGTTTCCGCGCGAGGAGAAGGTCGTGACCGGCAGCCTCTACGGCTCGTGCCGGCCGAGGACGGACATGCCGATGGTGCTCGATCTCTACAAGCAGGGACGGCTCGATCTCGACCGACTCGTGACGAAGACGTATCCACTCGAGCAGATCAACGAGGCGTTTGCGGACATGGAGGCGGGCAGGGTCGCCCGGGGCGTGCTCGTCCTGGCCGGCGCTGGCTAGCCGGTTCGCCGAGCCCAGCCTGATCGGCGAGTCCTTCGCCGGATCCGGCCCGAACGCAGCCCACCTGAACGTCGTCCTCGGGCGGAAGGGCGGCCCGGTCGAGGCGGCCTGGGCGACCGCGCTTGCGACGCCGCGCGCGGGCCACGTGCCCTTCGTCGTCGTCGTTCGGCCGAACGTCCCGGTGAAGCCGCTCACACTGTTCGTGAACAAGGCCGACCTGCGCGGCGAGCGGCACTCGACGCTGACCTGGGGCGCCGCTCAGGCGGGAGTCGCCCGCGGTGTGGCGACAGCGGTCGCGGACGGCCTGATCCCGACGAACGAGGTCGACGAGCTCGTGCTGATCGCGGCGGTGTGGGTCGATTGGGCCGCGAACGACGAGGAGACGGTGTACGAGAACAACTTCGTCGCGACGCGGGACGCCCTGCGCGCGGCGGCCGAGCGGGAGCCCGCGCTCGACGACGTCCTCGCGGCCGGGGACGACCCGGCCAACCCGTTCTTCCGCCGTTCGTGAGGATTACGGCCATCCGCCTCGAGCGGCTGGTGCTCCCGCTCGACCCTCCATTCTCTGCCGCCTGGGATCCCGAGCCCCGTCGCAGCTTCGAGGCGACGCTCGTCCGCGTGGAGACGGACGAGGGCCTCGTCGGAGTCGGCTCGGGCGACACCATGGACGGATTCCCGCGGTTCGAGCACCTGTTCGTCGGCCGCGACCCGCTCGACCTCGAACGCCACGTCCGCGCGCTCGAGACGATCACATTCCATGCGGGCCGCTACTGGCCGCTCGAGACGGCCCTCTGGGACCTGGCGGGTCAGGCGCAGGACCGGCCGGTCGCGGCGCTCCTCGGGGGTCGGGCCGAGCGCGTGCCGGCATACGCGTCGTGCGGCGTCCGCCGCGGACCCGCCGAGCAGGCCGAGGCGGCGCTGGCACGCCGCGAAGAAGGCTTCCGGGCCCTGAAGATCAGGATCCGCGCCGCGGCGCTCGACGACGGGCTCGCCGCCGTGACCGCGACCCGCGAGGCGGTCGGCGACACGATGGAGATCATCGTCGACCTGAACGAAGGGTGGCGCATGGCGGGCGACGTCTCGCCGCCGATCGAGGCCTCGGAAGCGCGCCGGGCCGCCGAGTGCCTGGCGGAGCTCGGCGTCCTCTGGCTCGAGGAGCCACTTCCCGCCGAGGACGTCGAGGGGCATGTCCACCTACGGTCGGTCATCCGCGTCGCCGGTGGCGAGATGGCCCGGACGACGGCCGAGCTGGAGGCGCTCCTCGCAGCGGACGCGCTGGACGTCTACCAGCCCGACGCCGTGCTCGCGGTCGGGATCCTCCGCGCGCGCGACCTCGCCGAGCGAGTGCTCGCCCGCGGGCGCTGGTTCGCGCCGCACACGTGGACGAACGGCATCGGCGTCCTGGCCAACCTGCACCTGACGGCCGCCGTCGGTGGGGGCCCGTTCCTGGAGTTTCCCTACGACCCGCCCGCGTGGTCTGTCGAGCGGCGCGACTTCATGCTCGCGGAGCCGCTTCGCGTCGATGCCGACGGCTTCGTCGAGGTTCCCGATCGCCCGGGGCTCGGCGTCGTCCTCGACGAGGACGCCGTCGCCCGCTACCGCGTCCCAGTTGGCTAACTGCCGGTTCCGAAGGAAATGAGCCGGCCCTCGTCCTCGCTGTCGAAGGCGGCGAGGGCCTCCTCGGCATCGGCCAAGCTCTCCGCGAGCGCGGCCTTCACCTCTTCCAGCGAGCGCGCGAAATCGGTCTTCTCCTCGGCGAACCGCTCGAGCTTCCGGGCCGCGACGAGCGCCTTGTAGCGGCTCCACTCGACCAGCGCGATGTCGCGCCCGTCCGCCATGATGAGGGTCGAGAGGTCGGTCGGGTCGGCGACCTCTGGATGGGGCGTGTAGTACGAGGCGACGAGCGTGACGCGCGGGTAGCGCTCCTCGAGCCGGGCCGCGCGATGGAGGACGCGGTGACCCTGCTGGAGGACGGCCCACCCGGGCCCCGGGAAGTCGGGGCTCACGACCCGGTCCGTGGGCAGCCCCTCGCTGGACTCGAGCAGCTCCTTGCCCTCCTCGACCGGGCCGACGAAGTACTCGAACCGGCCGCCCTTCATCGGCCGCGGGTCGCTGACCATGAGGACGTAGTCGAAGGAGACCGCGTCGCGGTGCCACTGGTCGACGTTCCGCTCGAGCTCGTCGGGCGCATAGTTGATGTGCACCGCGTGATGCGAGACGGGGTGCGGCTCGATCGCCGCCTGCGCCAGGCCGCGCAGGAACTCGAGCACCGCCGGGTCCTCGTACATGCCGCGGAGGAACTCCGAGCGATAGATCCCGCCGCGCGTCCGCTTGGCGATCCGCGCGTCGCCGATCGCGCTCTCGCCGAGCTCGGTGCAGATCTCCTGGAGGATCCCGACCGCCTCCTGGGTGAGAAACCGGAACGGCGTCGTGATCGCAACAGGCGAGACCGACGTCGGCCCGGCCGCTTCCTCGGCCCACTCTGACAACAGGTGGACGCGCTCGGGTGGGACGATCTCGACGTACGACGGGTCCCACGGACGGTCGGCCCGAACCGGCTCGTAGCCGGGTGGCGCGGCTGCGGTCGCCATCCCGCCTATCGTACTCAGCCGGCGTGGCGACGGTCGACGTCCACCAGCACCTTTGGCCGGAGCAGCTCCTGTCGGCCCTGTCCGGCCGGCGCGACCCCCCGCGCCTCCGGGGCCGGACGCTGGAGCTGGCGGCAGAGGGCGCGAGCGAGATCGACCCGGAGGCGCACGACCTGACGCGCCGGGTCGCGCTCCTCGACCGGGACGAGATCGACGTGGCCGTCGTGTCGCTCCAGCCGACGATCGAGATCGAGGGCCGGCCGGAGCTCATCGCCGCGTATCACGAGGGAATCGTGGAACTCGTCGCGGCCTCGGCGGGCCGCATCCGAGCGCTCTCGGCGGGCGAGGTGCAAGACGGGTTCGTGGGAGCCTCGGTCTCGGCGGCCGCCTTCGTGGCGGGCGTCGAGCCGTTGCTCACCGAGCTCGAGGAGGCCGGCAGGTTCCTCTTCGTCCATCCCGGACCACCCTCGGCCCTTCCCCCGGGTGCGCCGGCCTGGTGGCCGGGGGTCGTCGCCTACACGGCGCAGATGCAGGCGGCCTACGTCTGGTGGCTCTCGGTCGGCGCACCGCTGCATCCGCGGCTCCGGGTCGTCTTCGCCATCCTCGCGGGCGGCGGGCCGTTCCAGGCCGAGCGGCTCGCTTCGCGCGGCGAGCCCGCCTCGACCCCGCACGGGGTCTTCCTCGAGACAGCGTCGTACGGGCGGCGGGCCATCGAACTCTGCCTCGCCAACTGCGGACCGGGGCGGGTCGTCTATGGAAGCGACATGCCGGTGATCGACCCTCGCGCGACCCTGGAGGCGATCCGCGGCCTCGGCGACGCCGCGGCGGACGCGATCCTCGCCGAGAACCCCGCAAGGCTGCTGGAATGAGCCGGCTCGAGCCGGCGCCCGCCGGCCTCTCCGGCACCAGGCGTCTCTTCTTGATGCGCGAGGACGAGCACGCGCTCGGCTCCTTCAAGTGGCGAGGGGCGTTGACCGCGCTCGAGGTGTTTCGGCGGGAACGCGCGGAGGCGGTGGTCACCGCCTCGACCGGAAACCACGGGGCCGCGACCGCCTGGGCGGCCGATC
>Ga0066710_100003471_pt1 | contig 13450 bp, 11 predicted proteins | sample GraSoiAngelo_159_FD_79666 | JGI IMG/M metagenome (GOLD analysis project Ga0066710, IMG submission 79666) | Grasslands soil microbial communities from the Angelo Coastal Reserve, California, USA - 14_1009_16_40cm | ecosystem: Environmental > Terrestrial > Soil > Grasslands | place: USA...
GCCGTGCCGCACGCACGACGGTCGCGACGCCGCCGAACAGCCCGCCGCCGCCGACCGGAATCAGCACCAGGTCAAGGCCCGGCACGTCGTCGAGGATCTCGACGCCCACCGTCCCCTGGCCCGAGATGATCGCGTCGTCGTCGAACGCCGGAACGAGGACAGCGCCACTGGCCGCGGCCTCGGCCTGGGCGGCCGCGACGGCGTCCTCGAAGCTCCGTCCGCGGAGTATGACCTCGGCGCCGTAGCGGCGCGTGGCGTGGATCTTCGCGATGCTCGCCGACCTGGGCATGAAGATGGTCGCCCGAACGCGGTGCAGGCGCGCGGCGAGCGCAACGCCTTGGGCATGGTTGCCGGCCGACGCCGCGACCACGCCCCGGGCGCGCTCGGACGGAGCGAGCTCGACGAGGCGATGGTACGCGCCGCGGATCTTGAACGACCCGGTCCGCTGCAGCGTTTCCATCTTGAGGCCGAGCGCGTTCGCATGGAGCCCGCAGCGCTTGGCGATGCTCTCGCACCTCACGATGGGGGTGCGGTGAACGACCCCGCGGAGCCCGGCGTGGGCCCGGCTGACGTCGTCCGATGTGATGAGGTCTCGTGACGTGGCGCAGTCTCCGCTATCGAATCGCGGCGCTCCGGTTCACCATCACGCGCATCACCGACTTCGCGCTGCGCCCGGTCGGTGTCCGCCGGACGAAGGACTGGCGACGCTTTTGGGACCGTCTCACGGCGCTGGAGGGGCTCGAGCGCGGGCGGCTGGCACGGCTGGCAGGGACTCCCGTCACGCGACCGCCCCCGTGAACCCGTCGACCTCGACGCCGAACTCCGCGCCGGCGTCGAGCAGGGCGTCGAAGAGGTACTGGCCCACCGATCGCTCGCAGTGCAGCAGGTAGGACCGTTCGTGCGGGGGCTCGGCGCCGTTCCCGCGCGTCGGAAGGTCGTCGCGGACGACGTCGGTCACCACCTTCGCGACGGAGCTGCGGAATGCGGCGCCGTTGGGGGTGACACGCTCGTGGAAGTCGACGGCACACACCTTCGCCAGGAGATCGGCGCCCCGGGGCCCGGTCAGGCGCAGCAGCGTGCGCCCGTGCGTCACGTCGACGATCGCGCACGGCTCTCCGTCGGCCAACCGCTCGAGAGCGGTGACCACGGCCTCTGCCGCCCCGGGACGAGCGAAGAGCCACCATTCGCCCGGCGCCGCGGCGACGAGGAGCCGGGCCGCCGCGTCCCGCGCGGCTCGCCACGGCGCGACGCCGAGCGCGTGCGCGAGCGCGCCGACCGGGTCGGCCCGTAGGACGACTTTCGCGAGGGGGCTCGCGTCGGCGAGTCGCAGGGCGGCCTCGCTGCGACGGGCGGAGACCTCCCAGCCCTCGGCGATGTGCACGGGCGGCACCGCGGCGACCGCGCTCCGCGCAAGGGGTGCCGGGTCAGCCACGAAGGCGACTCCCTTCCGCGTCGAAATGGGCGAGCTGCGGCATCACCGTCGCCCTTATCCGGGAGCCGTCGGGCAACTTCACGGTCACCACCGTGCCGGGCGCGGCGAGATGAGCCGCCACGAAGCCGAGGCACAGCGCCCGGCCGAGCGTCGGCGACATGCGGCTCGAGGTGATGCGGCCGACGATCCGCTTCTCCCCCTCGACGATCAGGCTCGCCTCGGCCGGCACGATGGTGGCATCGAGAGGCTGCAGTCCGACCAGCAGCGGGTCCGGCACGTGCGCCGCCTTCCAGACAAGCTCGGGCTTGCCGGCGAAGTCCTCCTTGTCGAGCTTCACGAGCCCGCCGAGCGCCGCGCTCTGGGCCTGCGTCAGGCCGTCCGTGTCCTGACCGACGATCGCGTGCCCCTTCTCGAGGCGCATGATCCGTTGCGCCTCGACGCCGAAGGGCGCCGCGCCGAGATCCGCGCCGGCCGCGAGCAGCGTCTCCCACACGTGGAGCCCGTACGCCGCGGGGACGTGCAGCTCGTAGCTCAGTTCGCCGGTGAAGCCGATGCGCCACGTGACGCAGCCCGCGACGCCGGCCACCCGGGCCGTCCGCACCTGCATGTACGGGAACGCGGCCGGAGTCAGATCGACCTCCTCCGTCACGCGGGCGAGGAGGTCGCGCGAGCGCGGGCCGGCGACGTTCATGCTGGCGTAGTCGGTCGTGACCGGGGTCACGAACACTCGCCACTCGGGATGCTCGGTCTGGAGCCAGCTCTCGATCCACTCGTAGACCGCGTCGGCCCTCGACGAGGTGGTCGACATGAGCCAGCGGTCGGGTGCGAGACGGCCCGTGACGCCGTCGTCGAGCACGACGCCGTCCTCGCCGCACATGACGCCGTAGCGCACGGCGCCGACGTCGAGCTTGGACCACTTGTTGACGTAGACGAAGTTCAGGAGCCGCGGCACGTCCGGCCCCCGGAGGTCGAGCTTACCGAGCGGCGTCACGTCGATGAGGCCGACGTTGCGGCGGACGTTCCGCACCTCGGCCTCCGGATCGCCATAGTGGTCGGGACGGATCCACTGCCCGGCGACCAACGGCCTCGCACCGTGCGCCTCGTGCCAACCCTGGAGAGGCGAGCGCCGGATCGGCTCGAACATGCGCCCCGCAAGCGCGCCGAGGGTGATGGGTGCGAAGGGCGGCCGCCACACGGTGGTCCCGACCTCGCCGATCGTGTCGCCGCGCGCCGCGGCGAGGATCGCGACCGTGTTCATCGTCTCGAGCTTGCCTTGAGCCGCGCCCATGGTGACGGTGGTGTAGCGCTTGGCGAGCTCGACCGAGTCGTAGCCCTCGCGCGCCGCCGAGACGATGTCTTTCGAGGAGACGTCCTCCGAGCAGTCGACGAACCCATGCGTGCGGCCCTGGAAGAGCGCCGGATGGTCGTCCACGGGCAGCGCCGGCACCGTGACCGGTGCGCGACCGGCTCCGACGGCGGCAGCGGCCCGTCCGACGAGCGTGGCGTGCACGACGAGCTCGTGGAGCGCCCCGTCGCCGGCGAGGCCGCCCGCGACCAGCACCTCGCGCGGATGTTGTCCGCCCGGCCGGAAACGCGCCGCGCGCGGGTCGTAAACGGGACGGTCCCCCGCCATGTTGAGAAGCGATGTCGGCGCCGTCCAGCCGACCGCCGTCACGAGCAGGTCGCACGCGACCCGCGACCCGTCCGCGAGCTCGACGACGCGCACCCCGCGCCGGCCGCGGGCCCGATGGACGTCCTCGCCGCGGCGGGCATCGACGACACGCGCGACCTCGACGCCGACGCGCTCGAGGTCCGCGGCCGCGGCATCCCCCGCGGCGTTCGCGGTGAAGACGACGGCGCGCTCGCCGGGTTTCACCGCCCACAGATTGATCAGCCGCCGGACGCCGGTCGCCAGCATGACGCCGGGCAAATCGTTGCCGGCGAAGACGTAGGGTCGCTCGATCAGCCCGGGGCTCACGACGAGCGACCTTGCGCGCACCTTCCAGAGACGCTCGAAGACACCCGGCACCCCACGTTGCACGACCGCGATCCAGTTGTCGTCGTAGCGCCCGGTGACGACCGCGTCGACGACGACCTCGACGCCCGACGCCGACGCGATCGCGCGCCGCAGGTGGGCGAGCGCCGCGAGGTCGGCAGCGTCGCCCCAGCGCAGATGCCCGCCGAGCTCGGGCTCCTCCTCGACCAGCAGCACGCGAGCGCCCGCCTCGGCGGCCGCGAGCGCCGCTGCCATCCCCGCCGGCCCGCCGCCGGCTACTAGTACGTCGGCATGCGCGTATCGCTTGTCGTAGTAGGCGGGGGCGACGTCGGCCTTCAGGCGTCCGCCGGGCGCGAAGCCGCGCAGCACCCGCTGGTACGTCGGCCAGAGCCGCTGGGGCTTCATGAAGGTCTTGTAGTAGAACCCGGGCGGCAGGAAGCGGCTCATCCACTGATTCGCCGCCTTGACGTCGAAGCGCAGCGACGGCCAGGCGTTTTGCGCGACCACCGCCATGCCCGGCTCGACCCGCCGCTGCGCGCCGCGGACGTTCGGCTCGTCGTCCAGCTGGACGAGACAGCCGGGATCGAGCCCCGTGGCCGACAAGACGCCGCGCGGGCGATGGTACTTGAAGCTGCGCGAGAACACGCGGACACCCGCCGCGGCGAGCGCCGAGACGATCGTATCGCCGGGGTAAGCGGCGACCGGGTCGCCGTTCCAGGTGAAGGTGAAGCTCTGCGTGCGGTCGATGACCTCGCCCGCCTGACGGGGCAGGCGCAGGGCCTGCCGCGCGGCACGCGACGGCGCCTGGGCTGCCTCGGGGGTCATACGACCTCCTCGCGCCCGGCGGCCAGCGACTCGCCGGCGTTCTGCTCCCGTGGCCGGTCGGCTGCACCGGGAAGATAGGCGGCCCGGAACTCGTTCGTGACCGTGTGCCGCTCGGCACAGAAGAACCGGCGGCAGCCGGCGCGGTGGTACCAGCTCTCGACCGTCCACCCCGCGACGTTGCGGCGGAGGTAGAGGTAGGCACGCCACGCCTCGGGCGTGACGGTCCCGACCGGCGGCCGGGGCCGTGCTTCGCCGCCCCAGCGGAACTCGGACGCGTTGCGGGGGCCGCAATACGGACATGGAACCAGTATCACGTGGCGCGCGCCTCCATTTAGTGTCCCACCGCCGCGGCGCCCTTCTCGCCGACGAGTCGGCCATCGACGAACCGGGCCAGGTCGAACGCTCGGATGAGATCCGGCGTCCGCTGCGTGGCGACGAGCTCGGCAATCGACTCCCCCGATGCCGGACCGGCCTTGAAGCCGTACGTGCCCCACCCGACGTCCACGTAGAATCCTTCGACCGGGGTGACGCCCATGATGGGCGAGTAGTCCGGCGTCAAGTCGCAGAGTCCGGCCCATTGCCGCAGGAGCCGCAGCTTGCCGATCGACGGCATGAGCTGTAGGACGTGCCCGGCCAGCTCCTCCGTGAACTCGAGCGAGCCGCGCGTCGAGTACGAGGCGAAGGGGTCGACACTCGCCCCGAATACCAACTCGCCGCGGTCCGTCTGGCTCATGTAGACGTGCAGTGAGCCGGATACCACCACGGCGCCGAGGAAAGACTTCACCGGCTCCGTCACCGCCGCCTGGAGCGGGTGGGTGACGATGGGGAGTGCGACGCCGGCCATGTCGCACACGAGGGTCGCCCACCCGGCGGTGCAGTTGACGACCGCGCCTGTCGCGATCCGACCGCGCGAGGTGCGCACGCCGGTGACGCGGCCGCGTTCTACGTCGATGCCCGTCACCTCGGTGTTCTGATGGATGTGGACGCCGCGCGCATCGGCGCCGCGGGCGTAGCCCCAGTTGACGGCGTCGTGGCGGATGATGCCGCCCGGCGGATGGTACAGCGCCCCGAGGATCGGGTAGCGTGTGCGCGGCGAGACGTCGAGAAACGGCACGAGCCGCTTCACCTCCGACGGCCCGATCACTTCGGACTGTACCCCCTCGAGCTTGTTCACCTCGGCGCGCCAGCGCATGGTCCGCAGTGAGCCGTCGTTGTGAGCGAGTGTCAGGTGGCCGCGCTGCGCGAACATGACGTTGAAGTTGAGGTCTGCGGCGAGGCCCGCGTACAGGGCGAGCGAGCGGTCGTAGAAGCGGACGCCCTCCGGCGTGAGATAGTTGGAGCGCAGGATCGCCGTGTTGCGCCCCGAGGCCCCGCCGCCGACGTAGCCCTTGTCGAGAACGGCGACGTTGGTGATGCCCTGGTTCTTCGCCAGGTAGTAGGCAGTGGCGAGGCCGTGGACCCCGGCACCGATGACGACCACATCGTACGTCGATGCGACCTCGTGCGTGCGCCAGGCGCGCGGCCAGTCCTCGTGCGTCAGCCCGTGGCGCAGGAGGCTGACGGCGGAGTACCGCCCGTTGCGGTCAAATCCGTTCGCCGGGTTCATTCGCTCCGCCGCTCCGTATGGAAGATCCGCCGCCGCTCGGAGATCCGCTCGAAGCGCCGCAGCATAGCCTCCGTCCGGCGGCGCGCGCGGAGCCCGTACTCGACGAGCACCGCGGAGATGAGCGCCTGCGGCGCTCCGTGCGAGTCGACGAACGAGACGGGCGCCGCCGCGACGGCGAGGGTGAGATCGGCGCGCCTGGCGGCCGGCGACACCACGGAGTCGGTGATGGCGGCGATCGAGATGCCCTCCTCGCGGGCGAAGTCGAGCAGCTCGAGCGTTTCGCGCGGATAGCGCGGGTACGCGATCCCGACGAGCCACGTGCCGGGCGGCACGACGCGGAAGGCGTCGTAGGCGGCGCTCCCGTCGCCGAAGAGCGTGACGACGTCGGGATGAACCTTTGCGAGCTCGTAGCCTAAGAACTGTGCCAGCGCGGCCGATGCGCGGTGGCCCGCGACGTAGACCCGCTTCGCGCGGAGTAGCACGTCCACCAGCCGGCGGAACTCCTCGCGCGGCACGTTGGCCATCATGGCGCGGAGATGCTCGATCTCCGCGTGTGCGACTTCGGCGAGCGTGTCGTCGTTCGTGCCGCGGCTGGTCCGCTCGCGCTCCAGAAGGTCCAGCGAGGTGAAGTCCGCCCGGACCATCTCGTGCAGGTGGCGCCGCAGCCCCGGAAAGCCGTCATAGCCCAGCTCACGCGCCAGGCGGATGACGGTCGCCTCGCTGGTGCCCATCGTCGTGGCGAGCTCGGCCGCGGTCTGGGCGACGGCGGTGCGGTAGTTCGTCGCGAGATACTCCGCGATCCGCCGGCGTTTCGGCGAAAGCGAGGATGCCTGGACGCGACGGAGGAACTCGCGCCCGTTGCTCGTGCCGTCGGTAGTCGTGCTCGTCATCGCGTCACCACCAGATCATCGGGGTCGTGCCGAGGATCTCGTTCCGATCCTCATGCACTATGAAGTTCTGCTCGAATCCGGAGCTCCCGACCCCGGAGCGGGCGAGAAACGCCTCGACGCCGAGCACGCTGTCGGCCGTGAACCGATCCGACTCGCTGCACATCGTCTCGCCGATGTAGGGCGTCTCGATGAAGATGCCGATAGAGTGGCCGAAGTGCGGCCACTTCTCCGCCGCCTGGTCCTTCTCCGCGCCCGTCTCCTGCATCAGCCGCGCGCCGAGTTTCGCCACCTCCATCACGGACACTCCGGGTCGAATGGCTGCGATGATCGTGTCGATGACGCGCGCGTTCGTCTCGATGAGCTCGCGCTGCTCGCGCGTCGGCTTTCCCCCGCATACCGCGGTGCGCCCCGGGTCGAGCCAGTAGCCTTCGTGGATCGGACCGTACATCCAACCGCGCACGATCTCGCCCCGCTTCGGCGCGTCGTGGCTGTAGCCCATCAGCTGGTTCCGGACCCAGTACTGGATCATGTCGCCGTGGTTGCACGGGGCCATGTGGATGGCGCCGCCCGCCTCGACGATGCGGGAGACCGCCGCGGCCGCGGTCGTCGTCTCGCGCTCCCCGGAGACGAGCCCTTCGATCAGCCGCGTGAGAGCCCCGCTCATGATCTCGCCCGCCTCGCGCATGCATTGGAGCTCGCGCTTGCTCTTCCGGCGCCGCACGGCGAGGACGAGATCGTCGTCGAACGACCACTCGATGCCGGGTGTCGCCTCCCGGAGCTGGAGCCAGTACTTGAGCGGCAGGATTCCGGAGCCGACCAGCGTCACGCGGCGGACCTTCCGACGCCGGAGCGACTCCGCGACGCCGCGCACCGGGTCGTGGTGCCATTCGATGCGCTCGGTGGCGACGAGGTCCTTCCGCGGCCATGCCTCGTCAGCCTGCAGCTCGGGCGTCTGGCCCTCCTGCAGGATCACCGCGTTCAGGCCGCGCGCGTTGAAGACGGCGGTGTCGAGCCCCTGACCGGAGGCCTGTGAGTAGAAGTTCACGAGGTAAAGCACGTCGGCGCACCGGTCGTAGCTGCCGCCCGATCGGCTCCAGACCACCACCGTGTCGTGACCGCGCTGCCGCATCACCTCGTGCACGCGGCGCCAGCGCTCGTGGTACTCCTCGCGTGGGAAGTAGTTCGCCATCACGGATGCCCCCCCGGAATCCAGGTGGTGCCCGCGAGCGGCACCTTCGCCATCGCCGCCGCCTCGACCGTGAGCGCGACCAGGTCTTCGCGCTCGAGGTGGTGGACGTTCGACTTGCCGCAGGCGCGGGCCAGCGTCGTCAGCTCCATCGTCATCACGTTCAGATAGTTGCGGAGGCGCTGCGCGCCTTCCGCGGGATCGAGTCGGCGCTCGAGGTCGGGGTCTTGCGTCGTCACGCCGACGGGACACTGGCCGGTGTGGCAGTGGTGGCAGAAGCCCGGTGCGGTCCCGAGCCGCTCGTAGTCGGCGGTGACGTCCGCATGGGGGCCGCCGTCGGCCGGATGCGGGGCGTTGCAGCCGAGCGCCACGAGCGCGGCCTGGCCGATCGCGACGGCGTCGGCACCGAGCGCGAGTGCCTTGGCCACGTCGGCCCCCGTCCGGATGCCGCCGGAAACGATCAGCTGGACGGTCCCGCGCATCCGCATCTCGTCGAGCGCCTCGACGGCCTGGCGCAGGGCGGGGAGCGTCGGGATGCCGGTGTGCTCGATGAAGACCTGCGGGCTCGCTGCGGTGCCGCCCTGCATTCCGTCGAGCACCACGACGTCGGCGCCCGCCTTCACCGCCAGCTTGACGTCGTTGAAGACGCGGGAGGCGCCGAGCTTCACGTAGATCGGCACCTGCCAGTCGCTGATCTCGCGCAGCTCGGCGATCTTGATCGTCAGGTCGTCCGGGCCCGTCCAATCAGGATGGCGGCACGCCGACCGCTGATCGATGCCGGCGGGGAGCGTACGCATGGCGGCCACTCGCCGGCTGAGCTTCTGACCGAGCAGCATGCCACCCCCGCCCGGCTTCGCACCTTGCCCGACGACGACCTCGATCGCATCGGCGCGGCGGAGGTCGTCCGGGTCGAAGCCGTAGCGCGACGGCAGACACTGGTAGACGAGCGTCTTCGACGCGCGGCGCTCCTCGGGCGTCATGCCACCGTCGCCCGTCGTCGTGGAAGTCCCGACTGCCGTGGCCGCGCGGCCGATCGCCTCCTTCGCGCGCGCCGAGAGCGCTCCGAAGCTCATGCCGGCGATCGTGATCGGCGTCGCGAGGGTGATCGGCTTCTTCGCATGGCGCGTGCCGAGCACCGTCGTCGTCGTACAGCGCTCACGGTAGCCCTCGAGGGGATAGCGCGACAGCGACGCGGTCAGAAACACGAGGTCGTCGAAGGTCGGCAGCGCGCGCTTCGCGCCGAGTCCGCGGATCTCGTAGAGCCCGCCCGCCGCCGCCTGCTGGATGTAGGCGAGGACGTGGCGGTTGAACGAGAAGCTCTCCTCGCGCTCAGCCATCCTCAGTACGCTCCATGCCCGAGCTCGGAGTGCCAGTGGTAGAGCGTGCGGGCCGAGGCGATGCGCTTGAACTCGACGCCCGAGTGCGCGAAGCCCGCGCGGCGTAGCAGGCTCTCGACGCGCGCCACGTCGGCGGCGGTCAGCGGCTCCTCGCGGGCGTCGGCACCGAGCCCTTCGATCGGGCCCCGGACGTAGATCGTCGCTTCGTAGAGCGAGTCGCCGAGGCCGAGGCCGGCGCCGCCGCAGACGACCAGCATGCCGGCCTGCGCCATGAAGGCGCTCGCGTGCCCGACGTCGCCCCCGACGACGATGTCGCAGCCCTTCATCGAGATGCCGCAGCGGGCGGAGGCGTCGCCCTCGATGACGACGAGCCCGCCGCGCCCCGATGCCGCCGCGCACTGCGACGCGTTGCCGCGGACGCGGACGGTCCCCGACACGATGTTCTCCGCGACGCTCCAGCCGACGTTGCCGTGCACCGTGATGCGCGCCTGCTTGTTCATGCCGCCGACGAAGTAGCCGGCGTGCCCGCGGATCTCGAGGTCGATGTCGGCATCGAGGCCGACGGCGAGGTTGTGCAGGCCGTCGGGGTTCAGGAGCTCGACCCGGCGAACGCCATCGGACGGTGCCTCGTGGTGCAGCCATGCATTCACGTGCCGCACGCCGACGGCGCGCACGTCGAGCGAGGCTAGGCGTTCCGTTCGACGGTCCATGTGTACACTCGCTCCGGGCGGGGCTCGAAGATGTCGGCGCTCGCGATCCCCGGCAGGTGCGCGAGGGCGCGGAACTCGGACGCCACCGCGACGTAGTCCGCCGTCTCCGCGACCACGGCCGGCTTGCACGCGAAGGCGTCACGCACGAGGGTCAGCCCGTCCGATGTGCCGATCAGGAGCGTGTAGAAGCCGTCCAGCTCGCGCAGCGCAGCGGCGAGCGCGGTCTCGATGTCGTCGCCCTCGGCGAGCCGCCAGGCGATCCAGCGACAGGCGGCCTCGCTGTCGTTGTCGGTCTCGAAGCGGAGACCGCGCGCCTCCAGGCTGCGCCGCACCATGTAGGGATTGGAGAGCGACCCGTTGTGGACCAGGCAGAAGTCCTCGCCGGCGGAGAAGGGGTGAGCATGCATCTGGGAGACCTCGGACTCGGTCGCCATCCGCGTGTGGCCGACGCAGTGCGTACCGGCGACGCTGCCGAGCCGGAAGCGGCGGGCGACGTCGGATGCGCGGCCGACGTCCTTGTAGACGTCCATGGAGCGGCCAACCCCGAGCATGCGGACTTCCGGTGCGTGCGTGGCGAGCCAGGCTCGCAGCGCCTCGGGGTCGATGGCCGCGGTGACCACGGCGTGGTTCTGGTGGCACTCCATCGAGAGGCTGCCGATCTGACGATCGATCGTGGCTGCGAGCGCCCGCCATACGCATGCACGGTCGGGGGCCAGGAGGCTGATACGCCGCTCGCGGCGTGAGGCGCCGTCGTGGAAGACGGCGAGGCCGGCGGAGTCGGGGCCGCGCTCCTCCATGGCCGAGAGCATGGGAACGACGAGTGCCCCGAGCGCGGCGTGCTCGCTCTCGCCCTTGAGCAGCAGGCCGACGATGCCGCACATCAGAAGAACTCGAGGTACCGCTTCACTTCCCAGTCCGAGACGTGGCGGTGATAGTCCGTCCACTCCATGCGCTTGAGGTGCACGAACTCGTCGAGCAGCGGCGCGCCGAGCGTGTCGCGGAAGAGCTGGTCGGCCTCGAGCGCCTCGAGCGCCTGGACGAGGCTCTGGGGCAGGACCCGGATGCCCCGCTCCCGCAGCTCGCCCTCGCCGAGCGCGTAGAGGTTCACGTTGTGCGGTTCGCCCGGGTCGACTTGGCGGTCGACACCGTCGAGGCCGGCCGCGATCACGGCAGCCGTGGCGAGGTACGGATTGGCGGCCGAGTCGATGAGACGGAGCTCGAGCCGGCCGTAGGGGACGCGCACCATCGAGCTCCGGTTGTTGTCGCCATACGAGATGAAGGCGGGCGCCCACGTCGCGCCGGAGAACGTCTGCCCGACCACCAGGCGCTTGTACGAGTTGACGCACGGCGCGACGAGCGCCGTGAGCGCCGGCGCGTGTGCGAGCAGGCCCCCGAGGAAGTGGTAGGCGAGCGTCGACAGCCCGAGCTCCCTTCGATCGGTGCGATCGAGGAAGAGGTTGGGATTCCGCTCGTCGGCGATCGAGAGGTGCATGTGCATGCCGCTGCCAGTCCGATCGCTCATCGGTTTCGGCATGAACGAGCAGATGACGCCGCACTGACGCGCGACCTCGCTCGCCGCCATCCGGAAGAAGATCATCCGGTCGGCGGTGGTGAGCGCGTCTGCGTAGGTGAAGTTGATCTCGAACTGGCCGTTCGCGTCCTCGTGGTCGACCTGGTAGACGTCGAAGCCGGCGGCCTGGAGCGCGGCGACGAGCTTCTCGATGAATGCGCTCGACCGCGACAACCCCTTGTAGTCGTAGCAGGGCTTGTCGAGCGCATCGGTCACGTCCGCCGGCACGGGACGGCCCGCGGCGTCCCGCATGAGCAGCATGAATTCCGGTTCGAGGCCCGTGTTGAGCGTCCAGCGGCGCGCCGTGAGCCGCGCGATCTGTTGCTTCAGCACGTAGCGGGTATCGAACGGCCACGGGGCGTCCTTCACGCGGCCGTCGCACACGATGCGCGCGAAGCCGGGCTGCCAGGGCACCAGCGTGAGCGTCGCGAGGTCGCCGACCGCCATATAGTCGGGGCTGTGCGGCTCCTGTCCGAGGCCCCACACAGCGAAGCCTGCGAAGCCCGCCCCGTCCTGGAGCACCACGTCCTCGAAGTGCTCGACGGGGACCGCTTTCGTCTTCGCAACGCCGTGAAGGTCGACGAACTGGGCCAGGACGAAGCGGACGTCGTGCTTGTGGAGGAATTCCTTTGCCCCGGCGACGGTCATCGCCATCTCACGTCCGCCTGAGCTCCGGGATCGGCTCGCGATAGTAGGGCATTCGGTCGACGCGCGGCCGATGCGTCCCCGCGTCGATCGACTTCTGCACGTGGTGTGCGATCTCCTCGCTGGTGGCAAACCACACACCGCCCTTCTTCTGCATGTACTCGATCAGGTGCGCGACGTGCGTGCAGCGCGCGAGCCGTCCCGAGTTGAACGGGTGCCACACCGTCACCCAGAGACCGCGGTACTCCCACATGGCCTCGAACTCGGCCATCCAGACCTCCATGGCCTGGTTGGGTGCCTTGATCGGCATGAGGTAGTTGAGGTCGTCGTTCTGGATGTACTGGGGATAGTCGTCCATCGCCCAGTGGAAGGGCAGCTCGATGATCCGCCCCTTCGCCGACTCGAGGACGTACGGGACATCGTCGCCCATGAGGGTCGAGTCGTAGAGGAAGCCCTCTTGGGCGAGGAAGTCGGTCGTGTGCTCGGAATATTTGAACCATGGCGCACGGTAGCCGACCGGCTTGCGCCCGCTCGCCTTGCGGATTGCCTCGGAGGCGCGCTGGAGCCAGTAGAGCTCCTCCTCGGGCGGCCGCTCGTTCGGGTTCTCGTGCAGATAGCCGTGATGCGCGAGCTCGTGGCCGCCCTCGAGGATGTACTCGATGGCGCGCGGATAACGCTCGACGCTCCAGCCCGGCGTGTAGAACGTCATCTTGACGCCGTAGCGCTTCGCCATCTCGACGATACGCGGCACCGCGACCTCCGGCCCGTAGCGCATGAGCGACTGCGTCGCGACGCGGCGGTACGAGTCCGTCGGGTGCATGATGTGGAGGAGGCTGTCGGCGTCGAGGTCCCAGGTGAACGAGACAGCGACACGCGCCCCGTCCGGCCAGGCGACCGGATTCTTGATCATCGCTCGCTCCTCGCTTGGTGCAGGATGGTCGTCATTGGAGGCGTGCCTGGACGCAGTTGCGGAACCTCGACCGGCGGGCGGTACCCATCGAAGCCGGGGGCGCTCGTAGCGTCGCCCGGGCCGCCGCTCGCGACGACGTGTCGACGGTCCGCAATCAGCGCGCCTGAGGCGCGCTTCGCGGAGGACATGTTCTGGCTCGGGCAGCGGATCCGATCCTGCGGCAGCGAGATCGCCGCGTGGCGGCGCGCAAGCGCACCGCCAGCAGAGCGCGCCGTCGGGCGAGGAGGCTTCGGATGGAGGAAAACCTGCACATAGGTTACCAAGTGAAGGATTCCCTTCTCAC
>Ga0066710_100003472_pt1 | contig 13449 bp, 17 predicted proteins | sample GraSoiAngelo_159_FD_79666 | JGI IMG/M metagenome (GOLD analysis project Ga0066710, IMG submission 79666) | Grasslands soil microbial communities from the Angelo Coastal Reserve, California, USA - 14_1009_16_40cm | ecosystem: Environmental > Terrestrial > Soil > Grasslands | place: USA...
CGCGCAGGGCATCATACGGTTCGCCATGAAACTGACCCCTCGGCCATTCTTATTCTGTTTCAAAGGTGTGAGGAATTTTGCCCCGAAACGTCAGCGCCGATCCAGCCGCAAACCCGGACGCGAAAAATGTCGAAAAAACGACGCTCCGATGACCGGAACACCGCTTTTCGTCTTAATCTCAGCCCCGAGTTTCTGGTTTTTGAATGACATGGAACTGGGAGTCAGGGTAAGCAGCGCATGCACCTTAACGGTCTGGTTCGCTTTTTCATGGAAACATTTTCAGAGCGCCGGCGCTTTCGCTGTCTGCTCTGGCCGATTCGACTTTCACTGGTTCCGGTCTTTTCTTGTCGAGCGCAGGCTTGCCTAAGTTGAGGTTGACCGCCTGCTCCAGCTGGAGCAGAAGGGATCGCAGGGCTTGGTCGCCAGCGTCCAGGCTATTGCGTATCGCCGCACTGGCCGTCATAGCTTCCTGGTAAGCATCCCGAGCCTGGGTCAAATGATGCACGTGCTCCATGAAGGCTGTGGCCGACTTGGTGAACTTGTCCATCGCTTCGCTGTATGTCGCCATGGTTGGCGTCGGCTGCGTACCTACGTCGTTCTCCTTTTTCCACATTGCTTCTTTCCTTGTGTGTCGGGCGCGAAACATTATTAGCTCGCTGGCCAAGAATGGTCAAACACACTCATTCCCCCACTGCAGGTGGTCTTACAATAAGCCTTGTGCACGAGTCGCTGTGCTGCAAGAAAAGATTTTATGGTAGAGCGTCGACAAGAGCCGCGTACGCAGGTGAACCTTGCGGTGCGAATATTTGCGAATGACGTAAACGGGGGGACCCCTTTCACTCAAATCGTCAAGGCAACTGGTATTAGCGCTGGTGGCGCACTTGTGTCAAAACTATCGCGGGGAATGCGGCCCGGCGATTTGCTTTGGGTTGAATACCGGCACAAGAAAGCTCGCTTCAGGATCGTTTGGACCAGGGATTCTCAATCTGAGCAGAAGACTCAAGCCGGGCAGCGGGTATCATTCTCGATAAGATTCGCTCCAAAAATCAGCGGAACCGCATACGGTTCAATCAGGCAGAAACTTCGCCCGGCATCACTTACTTCAACTTCGTTTTTTCCTTTTGTCGGGCCAACAGGCGGCGGATAAATTTCGGCCCTTCCCTTCTATAGTCTTCGACTGCCCCTTTTAGAAACAGCTCGCATATTTGCGAAATACTCCTCTGTTCCTCATCCGCTATTTCTTCAAATTGCAGCTTCAATTCTGGATTGATTCGAAATGCCACGAAATCTTTCTTCGCCACCCAGCAAATATAGCCGCGCGTTTGAGGCAGAAACAATGAGAAAACAAAATTGATTCTTATGTTATCGTTTGTGATCATAAGGGCGGACTTGCAACGCGCTGCTCACGGCAGCTCGGGGCGAGGCAACAGAACTGGAATAAGATGCGGTAAGCCACGAAGGTCACCAACGAGCGAGGAGTTCAGGGGGCGGGGCGAACAGTTCACGAAATGAAACCGAATGCAAAACTGTGGCGGCCGGGATCCTGATCCTTATCCGAAATTCTATCTCTAATACACAGTGCAGTCGGTGGCAAAGTGCGGGCCAGATGCTTCCGATTCAGCCAGAACGGAAACTCGTACTCTATACCGAAGTATGACTCATCTATTTCGCTGAGCTACGACGCAATAGCCCATCGGTAAGTCCCGCGCAGTTGAGCGGGACAACCGTTTGATGATGCCCAATTTCTCTATTCCCTTGCAGAACCAGGCATACGGAATGAGCACAACATTCCCGGCGCGAGCACCGGCCAGCATCTTTCCAAAAATATCCATTAGCACTACTGGAGCGCCGCCATATGGCTCGAGGGAAATCCTACAACGCGGGCGCATACCTATAAGAAGTTCTGCGCACGCCCGAGCAGCAGATCGAATACCTCTGTAAGATGGAAATCGTGGCGCAGCAGATCACCGAACAAGCTTTTTACAAGCGAGTTGGATTCTGGTGCCGCCAATGCGAGTTCTTGCCGCTGTGTTTGGGGAATAAGAAGAAGGCAAAGGACACGCTGGTAAGAATTACTTAGTTCGTTTCATACGAGCCCACATACACTGCGGCCTCATTTTTAGCTCTGGCCCGAGAAATGGCTTCGCGCACATCCGCCCGAAAGGAACGGGTATATAATGCCGTCCCTCAGGGCGCTCCAAAGTGGAGATTCTTAGCTGAACAGGATGGGAGAACGGGGTATTATCTTCCGTGAAATTTAACGAATGCTCGTCTCTTGGTCTACCGATTGCACTCGTAGCTGTTTTGGCGCTGGCAGCGCTGTTACTCTTCCGTCAAATCACCGAACCTTTCATCGGAATCCATGATTACAACTCAGCCTATATGAGCTCCGCCGCTCGAAACCACCTCCGATACGGCTATGCAGGTACGCACCTTGCAATGACCGAGAACAATGACTTTGTTCCGGCCAAATGGTTCCACTATTACATGAATCATCCGCCGCTAGTCCCAATCTTCGTCTCGTTTTCGTTTAGACTTTTCGGCGAACACGAATGGGCGGCACGGCTTGTTCCAGTCACATTCTCCCTGGGAAGTATAGTGCTGATTTACCTTCTCGGCGTGGCACTCGGAGGACCTGTCCTCGGACTGCTCTCTGCCTTAATTTACGCCGTCCTGCCGATAAATGCGTATTTTGGCCGCATGGTGAACTTTGAGGCACCGACGAACTTCTTTGCGCTTGCGACGACACTCGTCTACCTAAGGTGGCACCGAGCCCCGCGAACGACGCCTCTAGTCGTTGCCCTTGCCCCTCTTGTAGTCGGGGCACTGTGTGGTTGGCCAGGATACTATCTCGGTGGCATCCTCCCATTGCATCACCTCATAACGTCGGCACGTGCTCGACGGAGCTGGCAAATACTGTTTTTCCCGCTGGCGGCCCTGGTCGTTTTCTGTTTCCATCTTGGACACATTTTCTGGCTCAAGGGTTCAGCGGGCCTGTCGTATCTCGCCTCTATGTTCCTCTACCGGACACACCTGTACCTCTCTCCGACTCTCGAGGTCTTAGGGGCTCCGCCCGAGAAGTTCACCTGGGTCGACTTTCTCGTCCGCGAAGCCCACGAAGCTAGCGCGCTGTTCACGCCCTTGGTGCTCATTCTCGCGGTGCTCGCGCTCTATGATATGGCTAGGCATCGTGGTGGTACGGTGTTATCGGATCCTATCCTTATCGTTGTGCTGCTCCTCTTTGGTGTCATCCATCTAGTGCTCTTTTCGGTCGCCTCTTGGCAACACAGCTATTCGTTATTCTACTGTTCCGCAGCACTCTCGATCCTCGCCGCAAACGGAGCGCTTTCGCTGGCGGGAGCCGCTCGCAATCATCGTGTGCTTGGGATTTTCGGCGTTTTGTTTCTATTGGCGGCATTGCCGACAATCCAGTTTCACTACAACTACCATGATGTTGACATACCCCCGCTTGGGCTCCTAATAAAAGAGCACACGCGGCCAGGCGAACAAGTCGTCACGAATGCTCCGGTCATCTACGAACTCGCACCGCAGGTGGGGTATTACGCCGGACGCGATGTGTCATACAACCCTGTTCGCCAGGCGCGCGAGTTCGAGAGCGCCCTCACTGTGAACAGAGGACGCCCTATCGCTCTCCTACTATTAGAAAAGGGGCAGGGTGTGGATGAACTGGTGCCGTGGCTCTCCTCACGTTATCCGAGCGAGAGAGCGGATTTCCTCGGCAAGCGGTATCTCGTTTTTCACCTTGATCAGGAGCACCCCCTCTCAATGGAATAGCGCAACTTGCAGCAGGTGCTGACAAGGCGCACCATGATTTCGCAGCAGGTGCACTCAGCAAACAGAGTTTGTTGATAATTGCGATTGCAGTTGGTGTGGTGAATGTGAGTTCTCCCAAACCCAGGAGAGGAGAACCGAAATAAAAGGCAAGCGACACAGCGAAGAGCAGATCATCGAAATCCTGAAGCAAGGCGAGGCAGGATTGACGACGGCGGAGTTATGCCGCCAGCAGGGGATCACGGAGCAGACCTACTACCGCTGGAAAGCAAAGTACGGCGGGATGGACAGTGGGGATGCGAAGAAACTGAAGCAACTGGAAGACGAGAACCGGAAGCTGAAGCATGTGGTGGCTGAGCTGACGCTGGATAACCGGGCGCTGAAAGACGTGCTGGCAAAAAACTTCTAGTGCCTGCGGGACTTCGGGCAGCCGTGAGCTATGTCGAGGTGGAGTACCGCATGAGCGAGCGGCACGCCTGCAGGCTGCAGGGATTGGCACGATCGATACACCGGTATCGGATGCAGAAACCGGAACGGGATGATGAACTGCGAACGCGACTGAAGGAACTGGCGGGAGGCGCATGCGCTTCGGCTATCGGCGTCTGACGGCGATGCTGCTGCGGGAAGGGCTGCTGGCAAACCACAAGTGGGTGTACCGGCTGTATCGCGAGGCAGGATTGGCCATGAGGATCCGGCAACGGCGGCGAATCCACTGGAGTGGCGCGGTGTGACCAGCCCAGTGGCGACCAGGCCGAATCAACGCTGGTCGATGGACTTCGTGAGTGATTGCGTGAGCACCGGGAAGGTGATTCGGATGTTGACCATCGTGGACGATTGCATCTTTGCGAGTTCGTCCTTTACAACTCTTCAGGCGGAGGTCAGGGGCATTGCGCTAACGAGCAAGAACTGCGAAGGCCGCTTGTATGGAGCAAGGTGTCGCGCTGCATGTTCCGGCAGTTCCGTGGTTGTGTGCGGAGAATCCGGCACCAGTTGAACAAAGGCAACAACCTCCTCATCACCCTCAACACCTGTAACTGATCGGCCGATCACAGCCGACCGCACGACTGCAGGATGAGTATTTATCACAGCCAAGGCGGTAACTGTGCACCGAACCAGTGGCCGGGTTATTACTAGCGTCGGGAACGAAATAAGTGGACGGATTTCGTTCGCCAACCTGGGTTCTGCCACACGCGCGAACGATGTCCCACTTTGTTGCGAGCGGGGCCGCGAACTGTCGAAGGCCGAAGCTTATGACTTGAACGGACGGAATTAGCGCCTTGCCAGGCTCCCCGCTCCGTCGTCCGTCTCGCATCGGCCGCTAGCGCTGCCGTTTAGAATGTAGGTGGCCTTCAACAGCGTGCCCGTGCTGTCAACGGTCCCCCGCACCGTAATGCTGTCCCCTTCTTCGTCGCTGCCGGCGAGCACTACCTTCGAGCCCGTGACTGTGACTTCAAGCTGCGCCCCCTTCAGACAGTCCGAGTTAAGGGTGGAGTTGCCGACGAGATGCCCGCGCGCATCTGGATTAATTACAACCGTCATCGTGAACGGCGCAACATTTGAATGCTTCGAAAAGAACGTGCCAGACCACGTTCCTCTAACGTCGGCTGCGGCTTGCTGCGTCGTTCCCGAAGCAGATGAGGTCCCGGCCAAGCTGGTGGCAAGAAGCGAGGGTACTCCCATCATTACCAATAACGAGAGAAGCAGAATGCGAAGCGAGATAGTTTTGCACGTCATCGTAAGCCTCCGTCGTCGCTGAAAACTCTTGGCATTATTGAATGCTCAGATTCACTGTCATGGAATGCTTCAGACCTCCGTTCCGGTTGCCTGACATTGGGAGCCTGATCAAGTCCCGAGCAGAACCAGATGCTATGATTAATCAGTAACGGCGCAAACACGCAGGCGCTCCGCTTTTGCAGGTTTCTAATGTCTAGTTCTGGTCAACTTCCCGGTATAGATGCCCAAACCGCCTACTACAATTCCAGGTGGAGTGGCTACGGATTTGGCAACGCCCTCGAATTGCAACGTTGTGCCGCTATCCTCGACCACCTAGTAGCGACCGGCTTTCTGCGCCCCCGGATCTGCGATTTAGGGTGTGGCTCCGGTTGGCTCGCTGGCATACTGGGTATCTTCGGCGAGACCACGGGTGTCGATCTGTCCGACGTCGCTGCGCGCGCTGCTTCCGAGCGCTTCCCTCACGTGCACTTCGAAGCGGCCAACATATTCGAATGGCGGCATCCCCTGGCCTATTTCGATGTGGTAGTCAGTCAGGAGGTCCTTGAACATGTGGAGGACCAGGCCCGTTACCTGCAAATCGCGAATGATCTATTGAAACCAGGCGGATATTTAATAATCACAACACCCAACGCGAAAGCCTTCCACGCAGCTCCTTTAGCGAAACAGAAGGCTTGGTCTAATCAACCGATTGAAAACTGGGTAGATGCTCGCCAACTCAGGTACCTGTTGTCTGTGTGTTTCCGCCATATCGAAATCACTAGCATTATTCCTAGCTTTGCCGACAGCGGCTTCCACCGCGTGGCAAATTCGTTCAAAGTCCAAAGATTTTTAGACGCGTTCGGACTGGGCAGGCCTTGGCGCACTTTGATGTATCGCTGTGGTTATGGCCTGCATCTGGTTGCGCTGGCGCGTAAACCCGCTGCGTAACATTAATCAGACAAAGATGCCTTGTCGTTCTGCTTTGTCCTCGGTTCGCGCTTGACCTGACTGTTCCCATGGATACCGGCTTGCAAGGTGATCGAGATTGACGAGGTCGTTTTCGCGAAACCGATTGCGCCCCCGTTTTAGGTACGGGCTCTGGCGACCTGCGATATCCGGCGGCTTGGAAAACCACGTTCACGGTGCATTTCAAAGGACGATAGAATTTCCTGCTAGTTCAAACCATCCCGCCCAGCAGTTCGCTAGAACGCCGCTTCCGCAACACTAGCGCGCACAATTCCGGAATGGCCGGTTAGGCGATCCAAGGCGCCGTCCGCCTGCGGAACCTCGCTGGTATGTTGCAGCTGTCCAGTGCGGGTTTGACGAAGTAGCGCTTCACAGCATCACAAATGCCCAGCGCCGCTGAAGCGAAGGCCTCTCCTGTAAAACAAGCGCGTCGAAAACGGCCTTCTTACGTGTCTGTCTGAATTTACTATTCGGGCTAGTGGTGCGCCGGATGCAGGGTTTCTACTTCGTGCATCAACGCTGTTAGGCCATTCACGGCAGACGTCTTCATTGCCTCCTCCGGGGTATTCAAAAGCAGGAAAAGCCCAAAAAGCGCCGATGGCCATAACTGCATGAGCACACGGTCAAGCGAAGTCCCGAGATGCCACGCAAGCTGGTGCGGACTTTCGATATAAACAAAGAAATAGCCTGTCATGGCGACGAGCACTGTCATCAGCGGCATTGACAGCCGAAGCCTGTCATCTCCGCCCCTTGAATTACCTCCGACTAGGAGCGCATAAAAGGCGAGCACGAGAAGGATCGGTACAAACCAATCGCCAAAGAAGCGTACCTGCGAGACAAAAGCTTTCCCGACCGTCACATAGCGCGACAGGGTCACGACTCTTACCGCAATTGCATGCAGCCCCTGTCCTGCGACCATGTCGTTGGGGGGCGCAAATCTCACCTTGAAATAGATAACAGTGACCAAAGGCGGTGCCATGCCCACAAAGAGCCCGGCATTGCGACGCAACATCGCTCGAAGAGCGAGCGGTCGCGGGTTTGCCACAAAGCGCACAAGCAAAACGACAACTAGGAGCATGAGCCCTTCGTTCTTGGTCCAGGCGCCGAGACCTGCGGTACTTCCGGCTAAAAGCAGGTAACCGTGTTCCTGCGAGCAGTCGTACAGATACAGCAGCGCAAGTGTTGCCAGAAAGAAGAAAGCCAGCGGTACATCAGCGTACTGCGAAGCTCCCTGCGCAACGAATGCCGGTGTGCCGAGCAATACCAAGCCTGCAAGCAATCCCTGCGTTGTACTGCGAGAGCGTACCAGAACAGAAGTCAGGAGTGCGGCTGTCGAGAACGTAAATACGCCAGCTATAAGTGCCGGTGCAAACAGCGTCTCGCCTCCGGCGTAGTTCCAGAGCCGAGCAATGGAAGCCGAAACAAGCAAGGGATAGTCAGGTTTGCTGACGGGCCCCGTAACCCTAATTGAGTGGTAGTTCGCCAGTAGCGGCGAGAACATATCGGTCCAAAGGTCTTGGCCGCGGAACAGGAATCGCGCGTGCAAGTTCCAGATGTACCAAGCGTCCGGGCCACCGTGCGGCCGTAGGGCGGATAACTCTCCAAAGCCAATCGTCGCAATAGCAAATGCGGCTGTGAACGCCAAACCCAGGAACAACTTAGTGGCAGAGATTGCAGACTGCGATGACGTAGTGGCTCTTATGTACTGCGAACGCCTAGATTCCAACCACCAGGCAAACAGTCCGATCAGGCAGATCACCACGTCAACAAAAATGGTGAGGCCCCCCGATTTGCCGAATACGGAGAGCGTGAGGAACAAACTGACAGATGACACGCCCAAACCAATACCGCTGGCAAGAGCCAGCCTAACTGCCACGTCCGACCACCGCTGCCGTTGGAGGGGCCAGAATGCCGCCACCAACGCGAAACCGATCACGAAAGCTACAGCGAGCCCACCTGCTGTCCTGAAAATCATTGGCTTGTGCCCCTGAACAACATGACGCCGTTTCCGTAGTTTTTCAGTAGGGTGAGCTTCAGTTGCGACATCCTGTTGGCCTGAGGCGGTTTATGAAAGTTGCCGATCACGAAAGGATATTCGGGGCTGTCGACCACGATCAGTGGAGCGAGTGCATACTGGATGTAGCAGAATTCCCAGAAACTCGGCCGATTGTCGCCCGTAGTCAGTTCATCGCTGACGTAACCAACTGTGCCGTGCGAAGGCAGGTCCCGCAGCACGGGTTTAAATTGTGAGTCAAAGGCGCTGACCTGGATCCCGTGGTCAGTGTTCGGGGATGGCAGTGATAGCCATTCGGGAAATCTGTGGGCGATCGAAAGAACAGCAAGCAGAGCGACGAGCAGTGCACCGGCTCGCACGCGCAATGTGAACCCAAGCGCCGCCACTTTTTCCAATCCTTCCTTTTATGCGGCTGCGCCGGCACGGTTGACATTTCTACGGCGCGCTTCTGCCTGTCTGCAAAAAAAACCGCAGGCGCAAGTCGATCTTGAAGATCGCTCCCTTCAGCATCTTCCCCGTTATTTGAGCCAAATGAGCCGGGCGCTGTGCCCGCCTTCTATGCTCGGCCCAGCTTATATGGACCCGGCCCGCGCTACAAGGACCGTTGGTGTGGTGGCTGAGGAAAGACTCCGTGCATATAGCCTGCCTCGAAGTTGAGGGTCAATCACCCCTCGGGCCCTGATGGAATCTGCGCTTGTCTGCCTTTTGCAGGTCAACGGCCTTCAAAGGCCCAGCCCCCGTTTCAGGTTTTAGACAAGTCGGTCTCGCCGTTGTGCCATCACTCTAATCGTCCTCGCAGTCCCGTATGAACTCTCTTCCTTTATGTAGCGCGGCGGTAAGGTTCGTCGCGTGACAGCAGTGCCCAGATCACACGCGCATTCTTGTTCGCCATGGCGACGCACGTCTTTGCCGTACCCAGCTTGCGCTGCTTCTCTGCGATCCACTGGCTGCGACTGTCCTCCTTGTGAGGTGCGCGGTAAACTACAGATCTTGCGCCATGAATCAAGAGCATGCGCAGGTAGGGATCGCCTCGGTTGGTGATCCCGAAATGGCGCTTCTACCAGGCCGATCCACGCGGCAAACTGCCTACCGTTGGGAAGGCTCGCCCATCGGCAATCGCTGCCACCACGGCAGTTGCGATCACCGGACCAACGCCTTCTACAGCAGCGATCTTCTGGCAGAGTGCGTTGCTGCGGTGGATCTGCTGAATCCGCTCTTCCATGGCCGCGATGCGTTGCTCCAATGCGCACAGTTCCTCGTAGAGAGCGCCCAGAAGCTGTCGGCCGAATCCACTCAACAGCGGGTTGTTTTCCTCGATCAACCCGGGGGAGTGATCTGCGCACCTGGCTGAGATGAAGAGGGAGGACAATGCCATACTCGGCGAGCAGGCCCCGAATCTGGTTTCCCAGTTGCGTGCGGGAGCCGATCATACGGCTTCGTATCCGGTGCAACGCTTGCAGGTCTTGCTGCTCGATGGATTTACTCGGCATGAAGCGCATGTTCGGACGGCTAACGGATTCGCAGATCGCCTCTGCGTCGTTCGCATCATTCTTCTGCGACTTCAGATACGGCTTGACGAACTGGGGAGCCATCAATCGCACGTCGTGCCCAAAGGCTCGCAGCACACGCCCCCAGTAATGCGCACCCCGCGTAGCTTCCATGCCGATCAAACAGGGCGTCAGCCGCTGGAAGAAGTCGGCTACTTGAGATCGTCTCAGCCGCCTACGAAGAACGGTCTCTCCCCAGCGATCCATTCTGTGCACTTGGAACACATTTTTCGCAGTATCGAATCCAACTACACTCACCGCGATAGCCATGGAACCCTCCTGCCTCGACGGTAGCAAAACTGCTACTCGCCGGGCCGGGTCCATACCATCACGTCAGATCCTCATCGTGGTGGATTGTAAGGAGAATCCACTCCACGCGATAACTTCACTTTCCTTTGCTATAGTAATCAAACCCGAGAGAGTTGGGGAGGTTTAGCAAGCAGCCGCTGGGGGGATGTATAGCCGCCTCCCCAACCTTCGCGTTTTGACGCGCCTACGCGATGTCAGTTCTGGTTAGCGATACGTCGTACACCACATGGCCATCAGGAAGTTCGTGACCATCGGGACGTTAAAAATTACCATATTTTGTGAGATTGAATCGAAGTCTTTTGTCACAGGCTTTTCCACAACTTTCGCACAGTGTCGCGATCTATAGCTAAAGCCGAGATCCGCAGTGAGTAAAGAGCGTTAAGTCGCGAGCTCCGAGAGATTGAGCTGCAGCTCACGTTTGCATTTGATGGCGATCGCAAATCCTGCACCGGGCCCGTGCGGCTCGACCCGTACTACCTCACCTTCGCCCATGACCTTAATGGGACGAGTCACAGGCCCTCCGTGTAGCGTCATAATGAAATCCACTGGGCAACGTTGCGGAATGGGCGAACGAGTCTCTAATAGCAAGCCACCGATACTTACATCCTTCGTAACTGCTTGAAGTTCAGAAACTGAGTCTTCGAGATGAAATTTCACGTGGACGGGGTAGCTCACCGAGAACCGCCTGTGCTTGCGCTGTTCTGGACTGTCGGGGGGCAAGGCAGGGTGGTTGATTTTGCCCATAACATTGTTCCATCTGCTGGGACCACTTAATGTTGACCTGATCGTGGTCCTCCCACCAGAGCACGAAGGGGCATTGTCCCGGAGCACAGTGGCCGAACCTGCAACTGGGGGGTGCTTACCCTAACCTGCGTTTCCAGCACAGAAGCATTGAGGTTTTGCGCCTCATCGATGACGAGGAGGAGCCGGTTTCCCGCTCGCGCTTCCTGTAGCAGATACGTATTAAACTCCTCCTAAATGCGCACGAAGTCCTGGTGGTCTCTTTCACACCCCAGCTCGGCAATCAGGAAGCGCATGAACTGCCGGGAGGTGCACTGCGTCTGACACAGGACCGCGGTGCCAACTTTGGAACTTCTCTAATAAGTGGAACTTAAGCGTGGTCTCGCCCATCCCTGGCTTAGCAATCAAGGCCAGGAATCCGAGTTCCGCTTCAATGCCGTAGACCAGAGACGCCAGTGCTTCGCGATGCACCGCACTGAGATACAGGAAGCGCGGATCGCGCATAACCCGAATGGCTGTTCCCGAAAGCCAAAGAATTTCAAAAACATAAGTAGCTCGCCTGTTCGATTCCTGCTCGAACCAGTGGTTTTTCGCGCAATTGACGTGAGGTTTGCTCGCGCGGGAGTTGACCTCACGACGAGGGACGCCCTATTCGCTAGCTACACACGTACCAGAGCTCGATGAGGTTCGGGTGCAAGTCAGCAGCTTCGAGTAGAGGACGGGCCGAAGCAATCTACGAAAGTCTGGCTTCTTTCAGGCCACTCCTTTCGGAATGTGTGTCGTAGCAGACGTAACAGGTCTCGTGAAACACGGTCGGTGGCATGCCGGGCAACGCCGTCAACCTCCTCAAGGTAGTCACCGAGGATTACGTTCACACCGAGGGCTTCAATCCCGTCGACATCGGCAACGATCTGGCTAGCGTGCTCCTCGGCATACTTGATTTTGAGCTCGGCGGAAGCGGGGGTCGCGTTGACCAGGGCGTAATCGAGGATGCGAGTGCGGGCGTGATTAGTCAGGACCTGAATGTGATCGGCAGCGCTGAGACCGAGGCTTTCGTTGGCCTCGGTCATTAGGTTGCAGACAAGAACCTTCACGGCTGGAGAGGCGGCAACGGCTTCCGGAATACCGTGCACCAGCAGATTCGGGACGAGACTGGTGAACAGGGAGCCGGGCCCGATGGTAATCAAGTCAGCCGAGGCAATGGCTGCGAGCGTCTGCGGCAGTGGCTGCACGTCTGGCGGTACGAGGTGCAGATCCTTAATGCGCCCGGTGCTGGCCGTGATGTTGGTTTCGCCGCCGACGCGAGTTCCATCTGCCATCACGGCTTCGAGTTGAACATCCGATGCGGTCGATGGATAGATGTGGCCGCGCGTGGCGAGAATCTCAGAAGACTGTTTTACCGCTTCGGCGAAGTCGCCGGTGATGGCAGTCAGGGCGGCGAGGAACAGGTTCCCGAAGCTGTGTCCGTTCAGATTGGACACGGCTTGGAAACGGTGCTGGAAAAGTCGCGAGAGCAGGGCTTCGTCCTCCGATAGCGCGGCGATGCAGTTGCGAATGTCGCCGGGCGGGAGCATGTTGCACTCCTTGCGCAGGCGTCCGCTGGAGCCGCCATCGTCGGTCACCGTGACCACGGCCGAGAGTTCGGTGATACGTGGCTCTAACGCGGAGATGCTGTCGTCCATAGTGCGCACGTACTGTTTCAGTCCTTTCAGCAGATTCGCTAAGCCAGTTCCGCCACCTATGGCAAGCACCCGGAAGCCACCGTATCGCGGGTAAGCTGGGATGTTGACGGTCTCTTGGCCTGCACTACGCGCTTGTTTGTGCATGGGGATTAAACCATCCAGGGTTACATTGTTTGCGCAACCAGGCGTGGGCTCAACCCCAAGGCTTGATTCTGACGTCGCCCGGCTGGTCGACCACAACGGTCTGCTTCGGCTGCCCACTTCCGAAAGAGCGATAAGTGACAGTTTTTTCTGGTTACAAAGACGTTGGTTAGCCAATTCGCATCATCCCGACGAGGGTTGTCAGCGCGGAAATGGCTATCACGGCTTGCGGTGCGCATCGAAGCCGCTTCTGTGATGCTCAGCGATAAAAACATCGCGGGCCACGCGTTCAGGTTCCTCCGCAATTGAAGTTTCTTGCGCGAGATAGTGATTCGGCGTCCTTTCTCGACGAGTAGCGTTTTCCACATCGTTTGTTGGAGGATAGGCCTCAAATTCGCGCAGTGGTGTAACGCGCGAGATGCTTTCGCAGCCCGAGTCCGCATCTAAAAAGTGCGTCTTTCGAAACGAGTCATGATTCTCGTGCTCCCTAAACTGCCTGCGTCTAGGTATTCAATCCAGCTACAGCTTCAGCGATTCGTTCACC
>Ga0066710_100003473_pt1 | contig 13449 bp, 10 predicted proteins | sample GraSoiAngelo_159_FD_79666 | JGI IMG/M metagenome (GOLD analysis project Ga0066710, IMG submission 79666) | Grasslands soil microbial communities from the Angelo Coastal Reserve, California, USA - 14_1009_16_40cm | ecosystem: Environmental > Terrestrial > Soil > Grasslands | place: USA...
GAGGCGACACGGGCGACGCGGTGCACGTCGATTCCTGTGTAGCCGTCCTCGGTGACGAGCGGATCGCCCGTGTGCACGCCGATGCGAACGCGTACGGCGTGACCGCCGGGCCAGTCGTGCGCGACGAGCTCCCGTTGCGCCGCCAGGGCCGCCTCCGTGCCCGACTCGGCATCGCCGAAGACCGAGAGCAGCTCGTCGCCGTGCGCGTCCACCTCGATGCCTCCGTGGTCGGCGATCGTCGTGCGGAGGATCCGGCGTGTGTCAGCCAGCAGCTCTGCGTAGACGGGACCGGCCTGCTGGACGAGGCGCGTCGACGCCTCCACGTCAGCGAGGAGGAACGTCACCGTGCCGGTCGGAAGGCTCGTCACGAGAGGGAGTCTACGAGGTCGTTCGCGGCACCCGGAGGGGCCTGCACGGAGCCGGGGGAAGCCGGTCGCAGCGACGGCAAGAACGGTGCGAGGAACCGGCGCCTGTCAGCTGGTCTGCGATCGTCGTCCCCGGCTCACGCTGGAGGGCTGGTGACGTGCAGGTAATTCGGTGGTGACGGCACCATCGCAGTGGAGGGCCGTCGTCGCAGTCCGGCGCGCTGGTGTCTCGAGGTGCGGTCAGCCGTACAACGAACGAGCCGGGGTCAGGTCTAAGACCTGACCCCGGGGGGCTCGTTCTGGTGGGAGGGGAGGGAGGAGGGGGTGGGCAGAGGTGAAGCGGTTTCAGGCTGCGTACGCGAAGGGGTGGTAGAAGGCATCCAGCGCCTTGGCGCGCTCGACGGGGAAGGCAACCGTGCGGCCGGTGCGCTCGTTCATGACACTGACGTGGACGCTGTCGTCTGCAGGGGCCCAGAGGAGGGTGATCTCGAGCCCGTCGTTTCGCCGCTGTGCCAGTTCGGTGTGGTTCGTCTGGGTCATCGTCGTCTCCTCTGTGGTGCCTTTCGAGTAGTCCTCGTAATAGGCGAAACGTGACAGGCGGCCGTGCTATTCGCCCTGGTGCTGGCACGTGTTTCGAGGTGTGGCCAGCCGTACCCGTGCGACTCGGATGTCGCCCGTCTCAGACGGCCCGAGTGGGTGCGCCGTGCTCGCCGACCGGCGCCTGGGCCGACGGCAGGGGAAGCGGCAAGTCGACCCGGACCCGGGTGCCGCCTCCCGCCGGGCTCTCGACCTCGAGGCGGCCGTCGAGCGCCTCGACGCGGTCGGCGAGACCGCGGAGGCCGCTGCCGCGCGCCGGATCCGCGCCGCCGACCCCGTCGTCGCTCACTTCGGCCACCACCGTTTCGCCACCGTCGACCGCGATGCTCACTCGAATCGACGTCGCACCCGCGTACTTGACGACGTTCGCCAGAGACTCCGACACGACGTAGTAGAGCGCTGCTTCGACGGCGGCGGGGAGGCGTTCCTCGGGGAGCTCGGCCTCGACGGGCAACGGCGTCCGTGCGACGAGGGCCTCCACGGCGGCCGCCAGCCCGCGGTCCGTGAGTACCGCCGGGTGAATGCCGCGCGCCAGCTCTCTGAGCTCTTCGAGCGCGTGGGCGAGCTCCTCGCGTGCAGCCGTGATGATCGCAGCAGCCGAGTCCGGGTCGGAGCCAAGCTTCGCCTCTGCCAGCCTGAGCGAGACCGAGAGGGCTACGAGCCGCTGCTGTGCGCCGTCGTGGAGGTTTCGCTCGAGCTTTCGGCGCGCGTCGTCGGCGGCCTGGACGATGCGCGTGCGGGATGCCCGAATCTCGTCCTCGTGCTGCGCGCGCTCGGTGACGTCGGTTGCGGAGATGAGCACGAGCCGGCGCGCCTCTGTCGAGGGATCCGGCATCGGCGTCGCCGTCCACTCGACAACGACCGATTCACCGTTTGCCCGGCGCCAGCGTGACATACGCTCGACGGCCGGAACACCGTTCAGCGCCGAGCCGATCCCCATCACGGCTGCATAGGCGTCGTCGGGGTGAATGAACTCGAGCAGGCTCTTGCCGCCGACCTCGTCGTCCGACCAGCCGAGCCGGTCCTCGAACGCGCGGTTGATTCCTGCCCTGCCCTCGTTGACGAGGATGTGGGCGTTCTCGTCGACGACGACGACGAGGGTGGGGATCGTCTGGACGAGCGTGTCGGTGGCGTCCCGCTCACGCTGCAGCTCGAGAGTGCGTTGCTTGCGCTCGGTGACGTCCATGTACAGCGCGATGAAGCCGACCACGTTCCCGTCGCTGCCGCGGACGGGCGCCGCCGCCACCTCGACGTCGACGTTGGTGCCGTCCTTACGTCGGCGATTGGTCTCGAGACCCGCGACGACGGCTCCGGCGCGAATCCTCGCGTCGAGCTCGCCCGACTCCGTCTCGTGCTCGGGCCCGATCACCGGCACCGGGCGGCCGACGACCTCCTCCGCCGTCCAGCCGAACGTCCGCTCCGCGCCCGGGTTCCAGGTCAGGACGCGGTTCTCCAGGTCGACCTCGACTATCGCGACCGGCGACGACTCGATCACGGCGCGGAGGCGCTCCTCGTTGCCACGCAGCTCGACCTCCTGATGCTTCCGCTCGGTGATGTCGATGCCTCCGGCGACGATGCTGAGGATCTCGCCGGACTCGTCCCGCACGGGCGCGGTCCTCCAGGTGATCACGCGCGGCTCGCCGCGAATGTTCGTGAAGGCGTTCTCGTATTCGGAGGGGGCGAACTCCGGGGCGGCAGCTTCGAAGGCGCGGCGCATCTCGTCGCGATTCTCGGGATCGCCGAAGACGTCCCAGAAGAAGCGTCCGCGCACCAGCTCTTCGTCCTCGTAGCCGCTCGCCTCGAGCACGGCGACGTTCTGGTTCAGGATCCGGCCCTGGAGATCGAGGGTGGTGAACAGGCTCGGCGCCGTGTCGACGAGCGTGATCAGGAACGCGTACTGGTTTCGCAGCTCCGCCTGCAGCCGCTCGGCCTGGAGCGCGAGTGCCGCGGCCGCCGCGACGCCCTGGACGAGATCGGTCTCGTCGTCGAGCGATCCGTCGTGGGTCAACGCCGCGATCTGCTCACCGCGGCGCTCGACCATGGTCACCGAACGTCCCCGGATGCGTGTCGGCTCGGTGACCCCGTGTCCGTCGGCGTCCACCCAGTGGCGACGGCTCTCGAGCCAGTACGCGATCTCGAGCGACGGGTCGCCAAGCGCCGTCGCGAGCGCGTCCTGCAGCGGCGCCCCTTCGTCGAGCTCCATCAGGAGCCGCACTACGGAGCCGCGGGCAAGCCGGCTGCGGAGCAGCCCGACGAGGAACGCGACCGGCACGAAGGTGATGCAGCCGATGGCGATCGCACCCAGCGCGGTGGATGCGGGATCCGAGACGGCGCCCACGACGTTGGCGCCGATGATGAAGACGAGCGCCACGCAGAACATCCCGTAGACCGGCCCGAGCGTCCGGCGAAGAGGCGGGCCGGCGGCACGGTAACGGCGCGCGAGCTCGACCAGCGCGAACAGCGCCAGGACGACGGCGACCACGGTGAGCGCGACCTCGGCTGCGACCCAGAGCTGATGGCTGCTGCGAACGAGGATCGCGCTGTCGGGGCACTTCGAGCACTTCGTCGGATGTCGCTGGAACAGGCCGACGACGATCGGGCCGACGATGACCGCGCCCCACACCGCTCCCACGAGGCGGCGGTGGCGTCTGCTCTCGAGACGTCCCGTGGGGTAGGACAGGAGCAGCTGCGCGAGCGGCGCGAACGCGAGCTGCTCGAAGACAGAGCCGATTGTGAAGAGCACGGTCGACTGCGTCAGCTGCAGCGCTCCGAGCGCCCAGAAATAGCCGACGGCCAGCATGAGCAGGCCCGTGCGGTTGTGCGGGCGCCGCAGCGTGGCGACGATCCCGGTGGCGGTGAACGAGATGCCGGCCACGATCGCGAGCACGACCACGCCCGTGCCCGCGTGGTTGCTCGTCGCGGCCAACGCGATCGCTCCGCCGTAAAGCAGAATGCCGGCCGCGGCGAGAAGCGCGACGTGGCGGGTGGTCACTCGAGAAGACTCGACAGCGCTTCGCCTGAGAGCTCGGCCTTGGGCACGAAACCTCGGGCGCCGGATGCTGCGATGAGCTCGCCGTAGTCGCAGCCGTCCCTGCTCGAGACGAGCACGACCTGCGGCGCCGCGCCGTTGAGGCTCATGAGCCAGGCACATACCTCGAGCCCGGACTCGTCCGGGAGCTGGATGTCGAGGAGCACGACGTCCGGATGGAGCGAGCGCGTCGCCTCGATCGCAGAGCCTCCACTGTCCGTCTCGCCGACGACGTCGAATCCCTCCGCCTCGAGCACCGCGCGAGCCGAGCCGCGGAAGCTGGGGTGGTCGTCGACGATGAGGACGGTCTTCCGCATGCTGCAAATCGTGGCAGATGCGGCTTGCGGCCGCGGTACGGCTGCCCGCACTCCTGCGTACGGCCTGGCGTTTGACCTCTCGGCCAGAAGAGCGGAAGATCCCAGAGTGTCTCTGACCGAACAGAGTGCCTCGGCACGCGTCAGCGCCGAGCGGAGCAGGTACGTCGCGCGTGGGGTCTCGACGCCGAAGCTCGTGGTCGAGAGCGCCGGCGGCGCGCGCGTCACGGACGTGGATGGCAATACGTTCCTCGATTTCGCCGGTGGAATCGCGTGCCAGAACACGGGGCACGGGTTCGGTCCGGTCGTCGCGGCGGTCCACGAGCAGGCCGACCGGTACCTGCACCAGTGCTTCATGGTCGGGACGTACGAGCCCTACGTCGAGGTGTGCCGCCGGCTCGCCGAGCTGTCGCCGTGCGGTACGGGCGAGCAGCGGTCGATCCTCGTCAACTCGGGTGCCGAGGCGATCGAGAACGCGGTGAAGATCGCGCGCGTCGCCACCGGCAGGCCGGCGGTCATCGTCTTCGACAACGCCTTCCACGGCCGGACGCTGCTGACGATGACGATGACGAGCAAGGTGAAGCCGTACAAGGCGGGCTTCGGGCCATTCGCGCCCGAGGTCTACCGGACCCCGGCCCCGTATCCGTATCGCGGGATCACGTCGGACGACGCGATCGCAGCGCTCGAGCATCTCTTCAAGGGGGACGTCGACCCCGAGACGGTGGCGTGCGTCGTGCTCGAACCGGTGCAGGGGGAAGGCGGGTTCATCCCCATGCCGCCGGACTTTCCGGCGCGGCTGCACGAGATCTGTCGCACGCACGGGATCCTCTACGTCGACGACGAGGTCCAGTCCGGCGTCGGCCGCACTGGGACGATGTGGGCGATCGAGCACTACGCGGGCGTCGAGCCCGATCTGCTCGTCTCGGGCAAGTCGCTCGGCGGCGGTCTCCCGCTCGCGGGCGTGACGGGACGCCAGGAGATCGTGGACGCGGTGCCGCCGGGCGGCCTGGGCGGGACGTTCGGGGGCAACCCACTCTCGTGCGCCGCCGCCGTGGCCGTTCTCGACGCCGTCTCGCAACCCGCGTTCCTGGCGGCCGCGACACGGCTGGGTGCCACCATGCGGGAGCGTCTCGACGGCCTCGCGTCGCGCCACGCCGCGATCGGGGAGGTGCGCGGTCTCGGCTCGATGCTCGCCTTCGAGTTAGCCGAGCAGACTCCGGATCGCGCGCAGGCCGTCGTCGCCGCGGCGTTCGACCGCTCTCTCCTCCTGCTCGCGTGCGGCCTCTACGGAAACGTGATCCGCTTGCTGCCGCCGCTCACGATTGCGGACGACGAGCTCGACGAGGGGATGACGATCCTGGAGGAGGCACTCACCGAGGGTGAGTAGCGGAGGCACGCCCGACGTCAGCGTCTCGGCGCTGCGCAAGCACTACGGCGATGTGAAGGCGGTCGACGGCGTCGACCTCGACATCGCGAGTGGCGAGTTCTTCACGATGCTCGGGCCCTCGGGCTCCGGGAAGACGACCACGCTCCGCCTGATCGCAGGCTTCGAGCGTCCTGACGGCGGTGTGGTGCAGCTGCAGGGAAGAGACGTCTCCGACCTGCCGCCATACGAGCGCGATGTGAACACCGTCTTCCAGGACTACGCGCTCTTCCCCCACATGACCGTGCAGGAGAACGTGGAGTACGGGTTACGGGTCAAGAAGACGCCGAAGGCGGAGCGGCGCCAGCGCGCGCAGGAGGCGCTGCGGATGGTCCGTCTCGCCGGCTACGGCGACCGCAAGCCCGGTCAGCTCTCCGGCGGCCAGCGGCAGCGCGTCGCGCTCGCCCGGGCGATCGTCAACCGCCCGCAGGCGCTTCTCCTGGACGAGCCGCTCGGCGCGCTCGACCTGAAGCTCCGGCAGGAGCTCCAGATCGAGCTGAAGCAGATCCAGCAGGAGCTCGGTCTGACGTTCGTCTACGTCACGCACGACCAGGAAGAGGCGTTGACGATGTCCGACCGGATCGCCGTCTTCAACGAGGGCAAGATCGAGCAGATCGGGACGCCCGCGGAGATGTACGAGCATCCGCAGACAGAGTTCGTCGCGGGCTTCATCGGCACCTCGAACGTGCTCGAGCGGGACGGTCGGCGGTTCACGGTACGCCCGGAGAAGATTCGCGTGCTTCTGGGCCAGGATGGGGAGGGCGAGCCGGGGGTCGTTCGGGCCGCGGTCTACCTGGGAGCCGTGACGCGGTTCGTCGTCGCGCTCGATCGTGGTGGCGAGCTGGTCGCGCTGCAACAGAATCTCGAAGTCTCGTCGTTCGACGTACGTGCGATGGAGGGAAAGCACGTCCGGCTCGCGTGGAGCCCGGACGTGGAGTTCGTGATCAAGGAGGGAAGGTGAGAACACGCATTCGTGGCTGGCACGTCGCGCTCGCAGCGGCGGTCGCGGTCCTCGCGGTGCCGGCGCTCGGTGTGTCGAAGACGGCCGGCGGGATGCCGACGTCGATCGGCAAGGGCGAGGGCAAGCTGACGCTCGTAGCCTGGGAGGGCTACACGGACAAGTCGTGGGTGAAGCCGTTCGAGCAGCAGACAGGCTGCAAGGTCACCGCCAAGTACGCGGGCAGCTCGGACGAGATGGTCAACCTGATGCGTTCCGGCGGCGGCAGCCAGTACGACATGGTCTCGGCCTCGGGTGACGCGAGCCTGCGTCTCATCTACGGCGGCGACATCGCGGAGACGAACGTCAAGCTCGTGCCCGCCTGGAAAAACTTCCAGACGGCGTTCAAGTCCCCGCCCAACAACACCGTCAAGGGCAAGCACTACGGGATCTCGCTCCAGTTCGGACCGAACCTGCTCCTCTACAACACGAAGAAGGAGAAGAAGCCGACGTCCTGGAGCGCGATCTACGACCCGAAGAACAAGGGCAAGATCACGATCCCCGACAACCCGATCCAGATCGCGGACGCCGCGCTGTACCTCTCCAAGACTCAGCCCGCGCTCGGCATCAAGGATCCGTACGAGCTCGATCAGAAGCAGTTCGACGCGGCGATCGCGCTGCTCAAGAAGCAGAAGCCGCTGCTCAAGAAGTACTGGGTGCTCGCGTCGGACCAGATCGACCTCTTCAAGAACGGCGGCTCCACGCTCGGGGCGTCCTGGCCGTATCAGCTCTCGACGCTGAAGGCCGCGAAGGTGCCGGTGGCGGCCGTCGACCCGAAGGAGGGGGTCACGGGCTGGTTGGACACCTGGATGATGTCCGCGAAGGCGAAGCACCCGAACTGTGCCTACAAGTGGTGGAACTACATCTCGTCGCCCAAGGTGCAGGCGGAGCAGGCGACCTTCTACGGGGAGACACCGGTCAACAAGAAGGCGTGCCCGTTCATGAACAAGATCACCCCGGGCTCGTGCGCGGTCTACAAGGCGAACGCTCCGGGCGCCTACTACCGGTCGATCAAGTTCTGGAAGACACCGCTCGCCGACTGCGGGGACAGCCGCGGCAAGGTCTGCATGCCCTACACAAAATGGGTGCAGGGCTGGACGCAGGTGAAGGGGTAGAGCGCTAAGCCAACGGTCTAACGGTGGCAAGCGGAACGGCAACGACGGCGGAGAGCCCCCCGAGACGGGGGGCTCTCCGCGCCTTGTCGACGATTGCCTGGCGCAACCCGTGGTTGAAGGCACTCGGCCAGCTCGGGCCGCCGGTGGCTGCGTTCCTGCTCGTCTACGTCGCCGCCCTCGTGGTCCTACTCGTCTCGAGCTTCTGGCGGGTGGACGACTTCACGAGCGAGGTCGTCCGGCAGTGGGGCTTCGGCAACTTCTCGACGCTCGTCCACGATTCGGCCTACCGCACGATCGCGCTGCGTACACTGGGCATCGCCTCGGCGGTCACGGTCACGTGCATCGTGCTCGCGTTCCCGTATGCGCTCTTCCTCGTGCGGGTCGCGAGCTCGCGAGTACGTGTGATCCTGCTCGTCGCGACCGTCCTGCCGCTGTGGGTGAGCTACCTCGTGCGCGTCTACTCGTGGCGCCTCATCCTCAACCCGGACGGCGCGCTCAACTGGGCATTCGACAAGGTCGGGCTTCCCGGCCAGAACATCCTCTACACGAACTGGGCGATGTGGGTCGTCTACTCCTACATCTGGTTCCCGTTCATGATCTTCCCGGTCTACGCGGCTCTGGAGAAGGTTCCAGGCTCCTACCTCGAAGCGTCGGCCGATCTCGGCGCGAAGAGCCTGACGACCCTGCGGCGTGTCGTGCTGCCGCTCGCGGTGCCAGGCATTGCGGCCGGCTCGATCTTCACGTTCTCGCTCACGCTCGGTGACTACATCGCGCCCGGCCTCGTCGGCGGGCCCAACTCGCAGTTGATCGGGAACGTCGTCTTCGCCAACGTCGGCGTCGCCAACAATGTCCCTTTCGCGGCGGCGTTCGCGACGGTTCCACTCGCGATCATGGCCGTCTACCTCACGATCATGCGCCGGCTGGGGGCGTCCGAGAACCTGTGAGCGGCGAGGCTCTCCGGTGCTGACGCGGCGGACCCGGATCGGGCTCGGAGTCTGGGCCGGCCTGGTGGTCGCCTTCCTCTTGATCCCGCTCGTGATCATGGTCGTCTACGCGTTCAACTCCTCGAACGTCCAGAGCTGGCCGATCCCGGGCTTCACCACCCACTGGTTCTCCGTCGCCTGGCACGACACCGAGGTGCGGGATGCGCTCTGGCTCTCGGTCCAGGCCGGCCTTTATGCCACGGGGATAGCGCTGGTCCTCGGCACGATGGCCGCGTTCGCGCTCGCCCGCTTCACGTTCTTCGGACAAAGCGCGGTCTCGTTCCTGCTCGTGCTGCCGATCGCGTTGCCCGGGATCGTCACGGCGATGGCCCTGAACTCGTTCCTCAACTTCTGGCACGCGACGTTCAGTCTGCGGACGATCGTCGTCGGCCACGCGACGTTCTGCGTGGTGATCGTCTTCAACAACGTGCTCGCCCGGTTGCGGCGCACGTCGGGCTCGTACTTCGAGGCGTCTGCGGATCTCGGCGCCGACGGCTGGCAGACGTTCCGCTACATCACGTTCCCGGCCGTGAGGACCGCACTCGTCGCCGGGGCGCTACTGGCGTTCGCGCTTTCCTGGGACGAGATCGTGGTCACATTCTTCACCGCCGGCTCGCAGAACACGCTGCCGCTTCTCATCTACGGGAAGATCCGCGAGGGACAACAGCTCCCGGAGGTCAACGCCATCGCGCTGTTCGTGATCGTGGTGACGATCGTGCCCTTGTTCCTCGCGCAGCGGCTCACATCCGGCCACGACGTCGAGCGCACGTCGGCGCTGGGCCCGGTCGCCACCACGGTCGACACCGAGCCCGCGGCCTGATCGCTCAGCTCGCGGTGGAGATGCCCGTTCCGAACCGGGCAGGCCACGCCCGTCCCGCCGAGTCCGCAGTAGCCGAACGGGTTCCGCGCCAGGTACTGCTGGTGGTAGTCCTCGGCGTAGTAGAACGGGCCGGCCTCGGCGATCTCGGTGGTGATCTGCCCGTGACCCGCGCGCGAGAGCGCCTCCTGGAAGCGGTCGCGCGAAGCGAGCGCGGCATAGCGCTGCGTCTCAGTCGCCCAGTACACGGCCGAGCGGTACTGGGTGCCGACGTCGTTTCCCTGGCGCATGCCCTGGGTCGGGTCGTGGCCCTCCCAGAAGATGCGGAGCAGCTCGTCGTAGCTCGTCTGTGCGGGGTGGAAGACCGCGAGGACGACCTCGGCGTGACCGGTGCGGCCGCCGCAAGTCTCCTCGTAGGTCGGGTTCGGGGTGTGACCGCCCGCATAGCCGACCGCGGTCGTGTAGATCCCGGGCGCCTGCCAGAAGAGCCGCTCCGGAGTTCGCTGCAAGTCAGCTGTGTGGTCGCGGTCGCGATGACAGCCTGAGCAGACAACAGCAGATGCCGCTTTGCAGGCACTTCGAAAGACGGGAGCGACGGGGTCGATCCCGGGCTTTCCACCTCAAGGCATCGAGGTTCGCGAGTAGCCCGACCCGACCTGCCGAGCATTCGCCCGGTGGGTGGTTGAAACCGAGCTTCAGGTGCAGTGACTAGGACCGCATCGGTCTAGCCTTTGAAACGTGCCGATCTGTGCGACATGTGGACGCGAGAGCGAGGGTCAGTTCACCTTCTGCCCGCACTGCGGTTCCGAGTTGACCGCCAGGCCGGTGCCCCGCGAGCAGCGCAAGACCGTCACCGTTCTCTTCTGCGACGTGACCGGCTCGACGGCTCTCGGCGAGTCGACCGACCCGGAGGCCTTGCGCGCCTTGCTCGCCCGTTACTTCGAGCGCATGAAGGGAATCGTCGAGTCGCACGGCGGGACGGTAGAGAAGTTCATCGGCGACGCCGTCATGGCCGTGTTCGGCGTCCCTCGGGTACACGAGGACGACGCCCTACGCGCGGTGCGCGCGGCCGTGGAGATGCGCAACTCCCTGCCTGAGCTCGGAGTCGAGGCCCGCATTGGCCTCAACACCGGCGAGGTCGTCACCGGCACCGAGGAGCGCCTTGCTACCGGGGATGCCATCAACGTCGCTGCCCGCCTGGAGCAGGCCGCCCAGCCGGGCGCAATCCTCATTGGCGAGCCGACCCTCCAGCTCGTCCGCGAAGCGGTCGAGGCAGAGCCGGTCGAACCGCTCGACCTGAAGGGAAAGACTGAGCCTGTGCCGGCCTACCGCCTCATCGATGTCCACGAGGCGCCGGAGCGTCCTCACGAGAACTTGTTCGTCGGGCGAGAGCGCGAGCTGGAGACCCTACAGGAGGCGTGGCAAAGTGCCGTCGACGAGGGCCGCTGCCAGCTTGTCACGCTGATCGGCGACCCCGGAGTAGGCAAGTCGCGCCTCGCGGCCGAGCTCCTCTCCCGGATCGATGCCAAGGTCGTGCAGGGACGCTGCCTCTCCTACGGGGAGGGGATCACCTATTGGCCGGTGGTCGAGGCGCTGAAGCAGCTCGACGCGCTTCCGTCCGATCCCGCCGCAGCAGCCTCCCTCCGCTCCCTGCTCGGCCAGACGGATGAGGGGACCTCGGCCGAGGAGATCGCCTGGGCCTTCCGCAAGCTGCTCGAGGAGGAGGCACCGCTTGTCTGCGTCTTCGACGACCTCCACTGGGCGGAGGAGACCTTCCTCGACCTGGTCGAGCACGTCGCGTTGCTCTCGGCCGGCGCGGCCATCTTGCTCCTCTGTATGGCCCGCGCCAACCTCATCGGGCGCCGCCCGGAATGGCCGGTCGCGCTTCGCCTCGAGCCGCTCGCCGAGCAACATGTAGACGAGCTGATCCCGGAGGTGATCTCGGCGGACCTGCGCGAGAACATCATCCACGCCTCGGGCGGCAATCCCCTCTTCATCACCGAGATGGTGGCGATGGCCCGCGAGACAGGCGGCGACGTGGTCGTGCCACCGACCTTGCAGGCCCTGCTCGCCGCTCGCCTCGACCAGCTGGAGCTCGCGGAGCGATCGGTACTCGAATGTGGAGCGATCGAGGGCGAGATCTTCCACCGCGGAGCGGTGCAGGCCCTCTCGGGCCAGGCCCAGGTGACTCCTCGCCTCGCGTCGCTCGTCCGCAAGGAGCTGATTCGCCCAGAGAAGCCGCGACTTCCGGCTGAGGACGCCTTTCGCTTCCGGCACATCCTGATTCGGGATGCTGCCTACGACGCGTTGCCGAAAGCGGCCCGGGCCGAGCTGCACCACCGATTCGCCGGCTGGCTGGAGACGCACGGCGCTGGCCTGGTCGAGCTGGATGAGGTTCTCGGCTACCACCTCGAGCAGGCCGTCCGCTACAAGGCAGAGCTCGGTCAGCCCGATGACGCGCAATCTGAGCGCGCGGGCGAGAGACTTGCCGCCGCCGGCAGGCGCGCGCTCTGGCGGGGCGACGACCGTGCCGCCGCCCGGCTGCTCGAGCGAGCGCTCGACCTGACGCGGTCGCTGCGGCTGGATGTCGCGCTCGAACTCGACCTCGCCGAGGCTTTCAAGCTGGACCGAAAAGCCGTCGATATCGCCGACGCCGCTGCGGAGCGAGCCCGCGCCGCCGGGGATGAGGCCGGTCAGGCCCTTGCCTGTGCCGTGGCCGCCTTCCACCGCTCGTGGTTGGCGCCCGATCCGGACATCGACGAGCTGGAGAGGCTTGCGACTGAGGCGCTGCCGTTGCTTGAGCAGGCCGGAGACCACGCCGGTCTCGTGCACGCCTGGCGTGCGCTTGGCTACGGGGTGGCCAACTTCCGCGGCCGCTGGGACGACTGGGCGGAGGCAGCCGAGCAGGCGCTCCGGCACGCGCGGCTCGGCGGACAGCTTTCCGCGCGTGTGGGCCACGAGCTGGCACTCGCGTCCGGTTCGCGGCCGGCGGACGAGGCGCTGCAGAAGCTCGACGCGCTTCTCCCGAAGAACCCGGGCCCGTTTGCGTTGCTCGCGCGCGCCCGGTTGCTCGCGATGCTGGGCCGCTTCGCGGAGGCATCGCCGATCGTCGAGGAAGCGCGCGATCGCGAACGCGAGCTGGCCGGCGACAACTGGATGGACTGGGTGCCGGCGGAGATCGCCGCGCTCGAGGGCGACCACGACACCGCCGTCGACTACCTCCTTCCATTTTGCGACTTTCTCGAGAAACGCGACCAGCGCTTCTACTTGTCGACCGTCGCGCCGATGCTAGGCCGCGAGTTATGCGCGCTCGGACGCCACGACGAAGCCGAGCGATATGCGCGGCTCGGGCGAGAGCTCGATGTTCCACAGAACGTGTTGGGGCAGGCGACCACGCGGCAAGTGCAGGCGCTCGTTCACGCAAGCCGCGACGCCCTCGCGGAGGCGGAGGTGCTCGCGCACGAAGCTGTGCGGTTGATCGACTCGACGGACGGGCTCAACTACCAGGCGGATGCCCGCTGCGACCTGGCCGAGGTGCTCAGCGCCGCGGGCCGTACCGATGAGGCGGCCGAGGCGCTCGAACAGGCGCTCGAGCGCTACGAGCGCAAGATGAACCTGGCGATGGTCGCGCAGGTGCGACCGAAGCTGAAGGCGCTGCGCGAAGAGGCACCAGCGTGATCGGCTAATAGCCAGACGCGCGGAAGAGTCCCTGGTTGTCCAGCCTCTCGGCGAGATGAGCTGACCCCGGACGGGCGCCGCGAGAGCGGGGGGATAAAGAGCGGGAGCGACGGGACTCGAACCCTCGCTTTA
>Ga0066710_100003474_pt1 | contig 13449 bp, 9 predicted proteins | sample GraSoiAngelo_159_FD_79666 | JGI IMG/M metagenome (GOLD analysis project Ga0066710, IMG submission 79666) | Grasslands soil microbial communities from the Angelo Coastal Reserve, California, USA - 14_1009_16_40cm | ecosystem: Environmental > Terrestrial > Soil > Grasslands | place: USA...
CACCTTTAGCACCATTAGCACCCTTAGCACCTCTAGCACTACTTAATCCACCGCAATATCCCGATGTCTGACTCGAAGTTGTACCCCCGGAATACCCGTGAGCCCCTTTTTGAGCGCTTCCGCGATCGCGACCGAACGGTGACGGCCGCCGGTGCACCCGATCCCTATCGTGAGATACGTCTTTCCTTCCGCCGCGTACTGCGGCACCAGGAACCGCAACAGGTTCAGCGTCCGATCCAGGAACTCCCGCGTCGCCTCGGACTTGTCGAGAAACTGCCGGACCTCGCGGTCGCGCCCGGTATGCGGCCGCAGGTTGGGGACGAAGTGCGGGTTGGGCAGGAACCGGACATCGAACAGCAGGTCCGAATCGACGGGAATGCCGTGCTTGAACCCGAAGCTCAGGATCGTGACGACCAGCTGCGCGCCCGGCGCGCGTCCCGTCTGGACGTCCCGGAACGCGTGCCGCAGCTCGTGCACCGTCATCGCCGACGTGTCGACGACGTGATCCGCCAGCCGCCGGATGGGCTTCATCCGCTCGCGTTCCTCGCGTATCCCTTCGATCGCCGACCGGTTCGGCGCCAGCGGATGCGGACGCCTCGTCTCGCTGAACCGCCGGACCAGCACGTCGTCGGACGCATCGAGAAAGATGAGCACGGGATTCAGGTTGCCGATGCTCTTCAGGCTCCGGTACGTGCCCGGCAGTTCGTCCAGCATCTTGCCCTCGCGCACGTCAACGACGACCGCCGCGCGCGCCATCTCGCTGCCGGCCCGCAGCGTCAGCTCCGCGAACATCGGGAGCAGCGCCACCGGCAGATTGTCCACGCAGAAGTACCCGAGGTCCTCGAGCGCGCGGATCGCCTGGGATTTGCCCGACCCCGAGAGCCCCGTGAGGACGACGAAGCGCGCGGCGACGGCGGTGCGCGCGGCACGCCGTGCCGCGTGGCGCTTCTCGCGCATCAAAAGTCTTCTCCGTGATCGATCTCCCCTTCCCCGGCGCCGGCCCCCTGATCGAGCTGTTCCTCGAGCCGCTGCACGAGACGCCGCGCCGCATGGTGGCCTCGCGAGCGGAGCAACTGATTGCGCGCCGCGACCTCGACAAGGATTGCGAGGTTGCGGCCGGGCGCCACGGGCATGCGGATCATCGGCACCTGCACGCCGAGGGTGTGGTAGCGCGCTTCGTCGAGACCCAGCCGATCGTAGTCGCGTCCAGGCTCCCACCGCTCGAGCTGCACGACGAGCTCCACGCGCTTCGACGTGCGGGTCGACGCGACGCCGAACAGGTCCTGCACGTTGATGAGCCCGAGGCCGCGGATTTCCATGTGATGCCGCGTCAGCTCCGGGCACGTCCCGATCAGGAACGACTCGGCGCGGCACCGCAGCTCCACCGCGTCGTCGGCCACCAGCCGATGGCCGCGGACGACGAGGTCGAGCGCGCATTCGCTCTTCCCGATCCCGCTTTCACCGATGATGAGGACGCCGAGGCCGAGGATGTCCATCAGGACGCCGTGAACCGTGCCGCGCGCCGCGAGATACGTGTCGAGGACCGCCGAGAGCCGCGCCATCGCTTCGGGTGTGGCGGCACGGGTGCGGAGGAGGGGCACGCTCGCGCGGTCCGCCTCGATGGTGGCCTGCGGCGGCGGGTTGAAATTGTCCGTCACCACGAGGCACGGCAACTGATGCTCGAACACGCGGCGCAGCACGGCGGCGCGCTCGTCCGGGCCGAGCGATTCGAGGTAGCGCACTTCGCTTTCGCCGAAGACGAGCACGCGTCCGTCGCGCAGGTAGGCGTCGAACCCCGATAACGCGAGGCCGGTTTTCTGCGGGTGAGGGTTGGTGATGTGCCGGCCGACGCCGCCGGCGCCGGCCAGGAGCTCGAGATCCAGCGCGCGGGACTCGGCGAGGTCGCGCAGCACGGTCGCGACCGTCACGCCTGCCGCATGGCTGTCGCCCATCTCGGCTAGTCCGGCTCGATGAGCCCCAGGTTGCCGTCCTTCCGCCGATACAGGATGCTGACGGCGTCGGTGTCCGCGTTGCGAAACACGACGAAGATGTCCGTCCCGCCGTCTACACGCAGCGCGGCGTCCTCGACCGACATCGGCTTGACGGCGTAGCGCCGCTCGTGAACGACGCGCGCGCCCTGGGGCGGCTCCGGGGGAGGCGCGACGGCGGCCCTGGCGGGCGAGGCGCGGCGCTTCCGCTCCGCCCACTTGCCTTTCAGCTTCTGCGCCTGCTGCTCGATCTTCTGCGCCGCCTGGCGCATCGAGAGCGGCCAGTTGTTCCCTTCACCCGTGCCGCGCAGGATGTGATCGCCGCGCGCGTGGATGACGACTTCGCTCAGGTGACGGTACTTCTCTCGCGTGAGGATCACCTGCGCGGAGACGACGCTGTCGTTCAGCAGCCGCTCGAGCTTCGCCAGCCGGCGATCGATGAGCTGCCGGAGCGGAGCGGTGATCTCCACGTGGCGTCCGGTAAGTTCGACTCGCATGGCTCAGTACAAAACCTTGCGCTGGTTCGATGTGGGGATTTTGAGCTCCTCGCGGTATTTCGCGATCGTGCGGCGCGCCAGCATCAGGCCTTCCTTCTGCAGGATGCTGACGATCTTCGAGTCGCTCAGGGGCTTGCGGGGGTCCTCGTTCTCGATAATCTTCCGGATCCGCTGCTTGATCGTGACCGACGACACGCTGTCGCCGTACGAGCTGCTGATCCCGCTGTGGAAGAAAAACTTCATCTCGAACACGCCTTGCGGCGTGTGCATGTATTTGTTGTTGACGACGCGACTCACGGTCGATTCGTGCATGCCGATATCGTTCGCGACGTCGCGCAGCACCAGCGGCCGGAGGTACTCGATCCCGTGGTCGAGGAAGTCGCGCTGAAAGTTGAGGATGCTCGTCGCGACCTTGTGGATCGTCTTCTGCCGCTGGTCGACCGACTTGATCAGCCATAGCGCCGAACGGAACTTGTCCTTCACGTAGGCGCGCGTCTCGTCGTTCGCTTCGCCGCCGCTCTTGTCGAGCAGACGCCTGTAGGTCGGGCTGATGCGGAGCTGCGGCAGCCCCTCTTCGTTGAGCATCGCGACGTACTGGTCCTCGACCTTCATCACGTAGACGTCGGGGATCACGTACTGAGACTGGGTCGGGTTGTAGCGGCTGCCGGGCTTGGGATCGAGGTTGCGGATGATTTCGATGTGTTCCTTGAGATCGTCGATCGACATCCCAAGCCGGCGCGCGATTTCCGGGACCTGATGATTCTGCAGCAGCCGCAGGTGCTCGGTGACGACCTTTTCGGTCGGCGTGCCCTCGAGGCCCAGGTGTTTGATCTGCAGCCAGAGGCATTCCTGGAGATCGCGCGCGGCGACGCCGATCGGATCGAACGTCTGCACGTGTTGGAGCGCGCGCTCGACTTCCGCGACGGGCCAATCCCCCATCGCGGCGATCTCCTCGACCGACGCGACGAGGTAGCCGTCGTCGTCGAGATTGCCGACGATGGCGCTGCCGATCTCGCGCAGCTTCTCCTCGCTCGTCTGCAGCGAGAGCTGCCAGAGGAGATGATCGGACAACGACGCGGCCGTCGAGAGCGTGTTCTCGATCGGCGGCAGTTCCTTGACCTCCTGCGGCGTGCGCGGACGATACCCGTCGTCCAGGTAATCGCCGAAGAAGTATTCGTAGTCGGCGTCGTCCCACGTGTCGGTTTTCTCCGCGGTGGGTTTTTCCGCGTCCGCTTTTTCCACCTGCGTCTGTTCCGCGGGCTGCAGTTCCTCGGTCGGCACTTCCTCGAGCAGCGGGTTCTCCACCATCTCCTGATTCAGAAGATCCGCGAGTTCGAGCGTCGACATCGGCAGCAGCTTGATCGCCTGCTGCAGCGACGGCGTCAGGATGAGCTTCTGAACGAGTTTGGTGTGCAGCTTTTGCTGGATTGCCATGGGTCGTGTCGCGCCCTCCGGACCATCCTCCGAGGCCTCCGAGGCCCGGAAAACGCACCTTCAATCTTAGTCCAATCGGAAGTCAGCGCCGAGGTAAATCCGTTTCACGTCCTCGTCTGCGGCCAGGCTGTCGGGCGTGCCGCTCTTGAAAATGACGCCGTCGTGGACGATGTACGCGTGGTCGGTGATGCGCAGCGTTTCGCGCACGTTGTGATCCGTGATGATGACGCCGATTCCGCGCACCTTCAGGTGGTGGATGATTTTCTGGATGTCGGTGACGGCGATCGGGTCGATGCCCGCGAACGGCTCGTCCAGCAGGATGAACTTCGGCGACATGACGAGGGCGCGCGTGATTTCGACGCGCCGCCGCTCGCCGCCGGAGAGCGTGTACGCCGGGGCCTTGGCGAGCGGCGTCAGCCCGAGTTCCGCGAGCAGCTCGCGCAGCCGCGTGCGCCGGCCCGCGCCGTCGAGATCCAGCGTCTCGAGGATCGCGAGGATGTTCTGCTCGACGGTGAGTCCGCGGAAGATCGACGGCTCCTGCGGCAGGTAGCCGATGCCTTTACGCGCGCGCACGTACATCGCGTCGTCGGTGACGTCGAGGCCGTCGAGCAGGACGCGGCCCGAGTCCGGCGCGGTGAGCCCGACGATCATCGAGAACGTCGTCGTCTTGCCCGCGCCGTTCGGTCCGAGCAGGCCGATGACTTCGCCCGACGCGATCTCGAGCGTGACGCCCCGCACGACGGTGCGGCCGCTGTACGATTTGGTCAGGTCACGCGTCCGCAGCGTGGCCATCAGGGGCGCGGCTCCGAGCCGCCGCACGGGATGGTCTGCGACTGCAGCGGATAGATGCCGTTTCCGCTGCCGCTGATCGCGTCGGTCGTGCGGTAGAACGTGAGCGTCGCCTCGACGGTCTTCTTGCAGTTCGGCGGAGTGTTGTCGATCACGACGACCGGGGTGCCGACCATCGTGTACTGTTCTTTTGCCGCGATGTAGGTCAGGTGCTTGCCGGTCGAGGTCCGCGTGCCTTCGACGACGGTGACCTCGCCGTCCGCTTCGAGGCGCTCCAGTTCACCGCCTTGCTCGGCGAGATACACGTCGATCTTCCTGCCCGTGACGTCCCCCTGCGGTCCCGTCAGCTGCGCCTTCTGGGCCGGCGTGCCGGTATACGTGGCGCGGTGTTTCGCGTCTTCGTACAACAGGTTGTCCGCCTTGCCGATCGACAGTGTCTTCTGCTCTTTCCTGGTCTGCTCGTCGGTCTCGGTCAGATACATCTGCGAGCGCGCCTTGCCTTTCGCGTGCAGATTGCCGGTCTTGTTGTCGATCTCTATCGTGTCGGCCTGAATCACCGTGTCGTCCTGCCACAGCCGCGCGTCGCCGTCGTAGACGCCGCGCTCGGCGCCGCTGTCGTAGGCGAGCGTTTTCGAAGTGACGTTCACCGGCTCGTCCTGCTTGAGCATCGCCGGGACCTTCACGTCCCCCTTCGCCGCGCCCGGCTTCTGAGGACGAATCTCACTCCGGACGCCGGTGTCGGCGGTCAGCTTCTGCGCGGAGAGCTGCATGTTGATGGTCCGCGCGTCGACCGTGAACTGCGCGTCGACGGCGTGCGGTCCGGGCCCATGATGACCGCTGCCCGGCGACAGATCGAGCCGATCCGCCGTCACGTCGTAGATGGCGAACGGCGCGTCGGCCGTCGTGTCGGTGCCGTCCGTGAAGTGAACGTTGTCGTGAAACTCGGCGCGCTCCAGGTTGCCGAAGCCGGGTTTCGTCCGGACGACGAGCTGCTCGGCGCGCGGGGTGCGATTAATCGCCGCGACCTCGCCCGCCGCGGCGCGTGATTCACGGAAGTCGATGTGGCCGGTGAACGTCGCGTCCTGCAGGCCGGCGTTCGGGGCTCCCGTCGCGTTGAGCGCGGTCGCGCGGATCCGTCGCGCGGGAACGTCGCCTTCGGCGGGCAGGTCGACCTGCACCGGCTCGGTCGCCGTGAGCCTGGTGACGGTGGCGCCGTCGGGCGCCATCGCGATGTCGATCGTTCTCCCGGCCACGCGGCGTCCTGGCTTCCCCGCTTCGCCGGGCAGCTGGACGACGCTGCGCTCGCGCAGGTTGGCGGTCTGGAGCGCGCGTCCGTCGGGCCCGTACACGAGGTCGATGTCCTGCGCCTCCATCGATTGCGGCGCGCTGCCGCTGCCGGTCATCTTCGAGTTGCCGCGCAGCTCCATGCGCTGAACGAGCTTGTCGTCGGGGGAAAGGAACATCGTCGCGTTGTCCGCGTCGGTGGTCCGATCCTCCCCCTGCATGTGCGCGGCGCCCATGAACTTCAGCACGTGGTCGTTTCGCGCCATCGTCGCCGCGGCTGACGTCACGTGCATGGAACCCGCGCCGGCCTCGTCCGGGGCGACGTCGACTTTCACCTGCGCGAGGATCTCGAGGACGTTGTGCGTGCGGTCGTACGAGGCGCCGACCCCTTCCCCCGTCATGCGGCCATGGCTGAACGTGAGCGGCCCCGGGACGTGCGCGACGCCGTCCGCCTCGTTGTAGGTCGCCGTCGCCGACTTGACGGTGATCGCGTCGCTCGTGGTCAACGTGACGTTGCCCGCGAACGCGGCCTCCGACAGGTCTTTTCCCGGCGGCGTGGCGACCGTCGCTTCGCTCGCGGCGATTTCGATCGTCCGGCCGTCCCTGTCGGGCAGCGTCAGCTTCACCCCGTCGAGGAATTTCGACCGGCCGTCGTCGTACGTGATCTGTTTGCCGAACGTGAACGACAGCTTCGTCCGGCCTTGTTGAAACCGCTTCGCGACTCCGCCGCCGTGCGTTTCGCTGACGCTCTTGCCGTCGCTCTGCGGGACGGCGGGAGGCGCGTTGCGCTGCGGGTTCGGGCGCCGCAGGGACATCGCGACACCGGCGGCGAACACCACCACGAACACGGCGATCGCGAGACGGAGACGTTTGCGCCACATAGAAATAGACGAAAAGCAGAAAGAGGAAAGCGCTTTTCGCGCGATTCTCCTTCTATTCTACGTCGCTCAGGCTTTTGACATCGGCGACGCTGAGCTCCAGAAACGTCTCCCCCTGGTATTGGTTCTGCTCGAGCGAAAAGGCGAGGTTGACGCCGGCGCGGTGCTCGGTGAGGAAGGCGGCGCGCTCGGCGGCGCGCCAGGCGATTGCGCGGAAGCTCCGGCCGTCCTGCCGGAACGTCATTTTCAGGTGCCGATCCTTCAGCGGACGCGGCCCGTCCACGATCTCGACCGGCATGGCGTGGAAGACGGGGCGCGGGTTGCCGAGGCCGAACGGACCCATCGCGTCGATGCCCTGCACGAGATCGTGGGTAATCTGCTTGAGGCTGAGCGGCGCGTCGATGCGCAGCCGCGGACGCAGTTGATCCGGTTCGAGCACTTCGTCGGCGTATTGATTGATCCGCGCGCGGAATTCCGGCACGCGTTCCGCCTCCATCGTCAATCCCGCCGCCTGCCGATGGCCGCCGAACCTGAGGAACACGTCGGCGCAGCGCTCCAGGGCTCCGAGCATGTCGAACTCCGGAATGCTGCGGCAGGACCCGTGCGCGAGCTCTCCCTCCACCGACAACACGATCGCCGGTTTGTTGAAGGTCTCCACGAGCTTCGAGGCGACGATGCCGATGACGCCGCGATGCCAGCCGTCGCCTCCCACGACGAGGACGTTGTGGGCGCCGATCGCGGGGTCGCTCTCGATGGCCTTCCGCGCCTGGGCGACGAGGTCCGCCTCTTCCTGCTGGCGGCGCAGGTTCTCGTCGTTGAGTTGTTGCGCGAGCGCGCGCGCCTCCTCTCCGGTCGCTTCATCCGTCGCGAGGAGCAGGCGCGTCGCGATGTCGGGAGTGCTCATCCGCCCGGCGGCGTTGACGCGCGGCGCGAGCATGAACGACACGTGGTAGCTGTCGATCATCTTTCCCGAGAGGCCGGCCGCGTCCAGCAGCGATCGGAGGCCGACCGTGTGGCGGCCGCCGCTGAGCGACGCCAATCCAAGCTTCGCGATGACGCGGTTCTCTCCGACGAGGGGGACGACGTCGGCCAGGGTGCCGATCGCGGCGACCTTGACGAAGGCCGGCAGCCATTTGGTGCGATCGGCGCGCTGGCACAGGGCCTGGACCAGCTTCAGTGCGACGCCGACGCCGGCGAGGTTCTTGTCGGGATACGTGCAGTCGCGCCGCTTCGGGTTGATCACCGCGAGAGCGGGGGGCAGCTCCGCTTCCGGCTCGTGGTGATCGGTGATGATGAGATCCACGCCCAGCTCGCGCGCGCGCCGCGCAGCATCCGTGCTACGGATCCCGCAGTCCACCGACACGATGAGGCGCACCCCTTCGGCGTGAAGCCGCTCGATCGCGGCCGGCTGAAGCCCGTAGCCGTCGCGGAGGCGCTCGGGGATGAAGTGGACGACTTCCGCGCCGAGCATCTCGAGGGCGCGGCGGAGGATCACCGTCGACGTGATGCCGTCCACGTCGTAGTCGCCGTGGATGGCGATCCGCTCGCGCCGCGCGATCGCCGACTCGAGGCGCTCGACGGCGCGCGTCATGTCTGCGAGCGCGAAGGGATCGTGGAGCTGGTCGAGCGATGGCGCGAGGAATCGCCGTGCCGCGTCCGCATCGCGCAGGCCACGGAGGCAGAGCAACCGCGCGATCGTCGGATGGACGCCGAGCAGCAGCGACAACGCGCCCGCTTCCTCGTCGTCGCACGGGAGGTGTTGCCAGAGCAGCGGCTTCATGACGAGGCGGTGTCGGACTGTACGTCCACGAACGCCTGCCCTTCGGTGCCCATCCGGCGGAACTTGTCGTATCGAAGGTTGAGGCGCGTCTCGATGCTCATCTCCGAGACCTCGTCGAGCGCCTGCGTCAACGCCTGGTCGACGAGCGCGGTCGCGGCGTCGTAGTCGTTGTGGGCGCCGCCGCGCGGCTCCGGCACGATGGCGTCGATCAACCCGAGCGCCAGCATGTCGGGCGCCGTGATCTTCAGCGCTTCGGCGGCTTCGACCTTCCGGTTCGCGTCGCGCCACAGGATCGCGGCGCAGCCCTCCGGCGGAATCACGCTGTAGACCGCGAACTCCTGCATGAGGACGCGATCCCCGATCGCGATCCCGAGCGCGCCGCCGCTTCCCCCTTCGCCGCAGACGACGACGATGATGGGGACCTCGAGCATGCTCATCTCGCGCAGGTTGAAGGCGATCGCTTCCGCGACGCCGCGTTCCTCGGATTCCATGCCCGGATACGCCGCCGGCGTGTCGATGAACACGACGATCGGTCGCGAGAACTTGTTGGCGAACAGCATCACGCGCAGCGCCTTCCGGTAGCCTTCAGGCCGCGCGTAGCCGAAGTTCCGGAAGATCTTCTGCTTGGTGTCGCGTCCTTTCTGATGTCCGATGACGACGACGGGCTCCCCCTTGTAGTCGGCGGCGCCGGCGACGATGGCGTGATCGTCCGCGAAGCGACGATCGCCGTGAAGCTCGTCGAAGTTGGTGAAGAGGCGCTCGACGTAGTCGAGGGTGTTCGGCCGGCTGGGATGCCGCGCGACGAGGACCCGCTGCCACGGCGTCAGGTTGGCGTAGATCTCGCCGCGAATGTCGTCGGCGCGCCGCCGCAGCGAGTCGATGGACCGCTCGCGCTCCGCCGTCCGCGGCAGCATGCTCAGCGCCTCGATCTCCTTCAGCAGGACGCCAATGGGCTCTTCGAATTCCAGCAGCTCAGTGGGCATGTCGTGAACGAACAGTCACTGTCAAGTGTCAAAACGCGAAATGCCACAAGCGAGCACCGCCCGCCATTCGGATCGCTGTTGGCATTTGGCATGTAGCATTGACGTCATCGTAATTCCACCGTCCCCGCTCCGCAGATCTGCTCCAGCTCCTGCTTGAGCTTCTCGGACGGCTTGACGCGCTGCGCGACGTCGGCGCGGACGCGAAACGGCTTCTGCTGCCCTTTCACGTCCAGCTCCAGCACGACCTTGCGGTCGCCGCGGTGCCGCGCGAGCAGCTCCGCCACCGTCTCGAAGGTCGGCCGTCCGTGCGGCGGCATCGACAAGTGGATCGCCACCTCGCGCGTCGTACGCTCCTTCAGCGCGCCGATCGTCATCAGCTCCGTGGCGACGATGCGCGCCGACTCGTCGTCTTTCTCGAACTTGCCACGGACGAGCAGCATCGCGTCGGCGTCGATCAGCGAGGAGTGCTTCGCAAACGCCTCCGGGAAGACGACGACCTCGACGCTGCCGCCGATGTCGTCGAGCATGAACACGGCCATGCGGTCTCCCTTCTTCGTCTTCAGGGGACGCAGGCCGCTCACGATGCCGCCGACCCAGACGTCGGCTTCCGATGCGGCGAGTTCCGCGACGCGCCGTGCGCCGAACGTCCTGAGCTCGTCGCTGAAGCGCTCGAGCGGATGGCCGCTCATGTACAGGCCGAGCGCTTCCTTCTCGAACGCGAGCTGCTGCGCTTCGGGCCATGGCGGCGCGTCGGGCAGCGGAATCACCCCGGCGCCTGCGTCGTCGTCTCCGCCGCCGAACAATGAGACTTTGCCCTCTTCGCGGTTTCGCTGGTGACGCCCCCCGTGCTCGACGGCCTTGTCGATCGCCGCGAACAAGCGCGCGCGGCGAGCGGGAACCGGGCCGTCTGCGAGCGAATCGAACGCACCGGCCTTCACGAGGCTTTCGAGCGGCCGCTTGTTCACGAGCCTCTGGTCGACTTCCTCGCACAGCGTGAACAGCGAGTCGATCCGTCCCCGCTCGTTGCGCACCCCGAGCATCGACAGGATGGCGCTCTCGCCGACGTTCTTCACGGCGCACAGGCCGAACCGCACGCCACCCTTCTCCACGGTGAAGGCGAGCTGGCTGGTGTTGATGTCGGGCGGCAGGACCGGGATGCCCAGCTCGCGGCATTCCCCGAGGTACACCGCGAGCTTGTCGGTGTTGGCGGCCTCGATCGTCAGGAGCGCCGCCATGAAATGCCACGGGTAGTTGGCTTTCAGGTACCCGGTCTGATACGCGACCCACGCATACGTCGTCGAGTGCGATTTGTTGAAGCCGTACCCGGCGAAGAACTCCATCAGATCGAAGATCTTCTTCGCCTTCTTCTCGCTGACGCCGTTCTTCAGCGCGCCGTCCATGAACGCTTCGCGCTGCTTGGCCATGACCCTGGGATCCTTCTTGCCCATGGCCTTGCGGAGCACGTCGGACTGCCCCATCGTGAAGCGCGCCAGGACCGCGGCGATGCGCATCACCTGTTCCTGATACGCGATGACGCCGTACGTGTCGGACAGGATCGGCGCGAGCTGTGGCAGTTCGTACTTGACCTCGGTCTTGCCCTGCTTGCGCGCGATGAAATCGTCCACCATCCCGCTCTTCAGCGGGCCTGGGCGGTACAGCGCGTTCAGCGCGATCAGGTCGTCGAGCCGCGCCGGCTTCGCCTTCCGCAGGAGTTCGCGCATGCCCGAGCTTTCGAACTGGAAGACGCCGTACGTCTGGCCGTCCGAGAACAGCTTGTAGGTCTTCTCGTCATCGAGCGGAATGGCGTCGATGTCGAGGTCGATGTTCTCCGTGCGCTTGATTTCGTCCAGGCAGTCGCGGATCAGCGTCAGCGTGCTGAGCCCGAGGAAATCCATCTTCAACAGCCCGACCCGTTCGACCTCTTTCATCGCCCACTGCGTGACGATTTCGTCCTTCTGCGACTTGTAGAGCGGCACGAACTCGGTCAGCGGCTTCGGCGCGATCACGACGCCCGCGGCGTGCACGGAGGCGTGGCGCGTCATCCCCTCGAGCCGGCGCGCCACCGCGATCAGCTCCTTGACGCGCTCGTCCTTCTGCTCCATCTCCTTGAGCGTGGGACTTTCGGCGAGCGCCTTCTCGAGCGTCATGTCGAGCGCGGGAGGGATGGCCTTCGCGACGCGGTCGGCGTCGGCGTACGGAATGTCCATCACGCGCGCGACGTCGCGCACGACCGCCCGCGCTTTCATCGTCCCGAAGGTGATGATCTGCGCGACGTTCTCGCGGCCGTACTTGCGCGTCACGTACTCGATGACCTCGCCGCGCCGCCGTTCGCAGAAATCGATGTCGATATCGGGCAGCGACACGCGCTCGGGGTTGAGGAAGCGCTCGAAGATGAGGTCGTACGCCATCGGATCGACGTCGGTAATCCGCAGGCAATAGGCGACGAAGCTGCCGGCGGCGGATCCGCGCCCCGGCCCGACGGGGATCCCCTGCTCGCGCGCGTAGCGGATGAAATCCCACACGATTAGGAAGTACCCGGGGTACTTCATCGTCTTGATCATGTCGATCTCGTACGACAGCCGCTGCGCGTACTCGTCGATCGGGTGCTTCAGGAGACCGCGGCCGGCGAGTTCCTTGAGCCGAGGCAGCCGCAGCTCGAATCCCTGGCGGACGATGTGCTCGAAATACTCGTCGAGCCCGAAGCCGGCGGGCACCTCGAAATTCGGGAGGTGGTTGATCGTGTCCGAGAGATCGACCTGGCAGCGCTCCGCAATCTTCCGGGTGTTGGCGAGCGCGTCCGGAAAGTCGGCGAAGATCGCCGCCATTTCCTCCGCCGTCTTCAAATAGAACTGATCGCCGTGGTAACGGAGGCGGTCGGCGTCGTTCACGAGCTTGCCGGTGCCGATGCAGAGCAGGATGTCGTGCGGCTTGAAGTCGGTCTGCTGCAGGTAGTGCACGTCGTTGGTGGCGACGAGGTTCAGCCCGAGATCCTTCGCGATCGGCTGCAGCCCGACGTTGACGATCTTCTGCTCCTCGATGCCCTGGAACTGCATCTCCAGGAAAAAATGGTTCGCGCCAAGGATGTCGCGATACGCGGCGGCGGCGTGAACGGCCCTGTGCTGCTGCTCCGTCCGGATGCCGGTGGCGACCTCGCCCTTCAGACAACTGCTGAGGCCGATGAGTCCTTTGGCGTGCTGCGCGAGCAGGTCCTTGTCGATGCGCGGCTTGTAGTAGAAGCCTTCCGTGTAGCCGGCCGACACCAGCTTGATCAGGTTGTGATAGCCCTCTTTGGTTTCGGCCAGCAGGACGAGATGGTTCGCCGTCTCCCCCGGCGTCCCGCTCTTGATGCGGCGATCGCCCGGCGCGACGTACACCTCGCACCCGAGAATCGGGTTGATCCCGCGCTTCCGCGCCTGATCGTGGAACACGATCGACGAGAACATGTTGCCGTGTTCCGTGATCGCCATCGCCGGCATCCGGAGCTGCACGGCTTTGTCGAGCAGTTCCTCGATGCGGCATGCGCCATCGAGCAGCGAGAACTCGGAGTGCAGGTGGAGGTGAACGAACTCTGTCATTGCCGACCGCTGACTGGCGATTGCCGATTCAACGAATTGTCGATTGGTGCATTGCCGATTGATGCATTGACGATTGGTGTCTTGCCGATTGACGGATTGGCGATTGGTGTATTGGCGATTGGCGTCGGCAATTCCTGAATCGGCAATTCCTGAATCGGCAATCCGTCAATCGTCAATCTGCCAATCGTCAATCTGCCAATCGTCAATCTGCCGTCGACAATCGCCAATGTCGTCATTCCCA
>Ga0066710_100003477_pt1 | contig 13447 bp, 12 predicted proteins | sample GraSoiAngelo_159_FD_79666 | JGI IMG/M metagenome (GOLD analysis project Ga0066710, IMG submission 79666) | Grasslands soil microbial communities from the Angelo Coastal Reserve, California, USA - 14_1009_16_40cm | ecosystem: Environmental > Terrestrial > Soil > Grasslands | place: USA...
CGTTTCGCCTTCGATGAGTTCGCTCGCGATGTAATGAATTGAGTGATCCTCACCGATCTCGTACACGGTTAGGATATTCGGGTGATTGAGTCCAACTACAGTGTGGGCTTCTTGTTGAAACCGCTTCAGACGCTCCGCGTCGCCGGTGAACCAAAATGCCAGGAGTTTCAGCGCCGCCTTGCGGCCAGCGATAACGTCTGTGGCGAGATATACCTCGCCCATGCCCCCAGTGCCTATCGATTCAGAAATTTTGTAATGACCGATCGTCTGACCGAGGAGCGAATGAGCTTGCTGGTTTTGAATCACCTTGGTGGCGAGACCAACAGTTGACTTTTCTATAAACCGGCCTGCTCGTTGATCTGAAGCTAGAAGCACTTCAACTTCGTGCCGCAAAACCGCGTCACCTTCGCAAGCCTTATCCAGGAATGCGCTGACTTGGTCCGGCTCTTGTTCCACCGCGGCAAGAAAGATTTGCTCAATCGTTTGGAACCGCGCCGGGGTCATAGACACGAATTGCGCCAAGGAAAAAGCGAGACACGAATTACACGAATTCTCACGAATTTCGCAGGCCAGGAGAATCTTGAAATCAACTTTGGTGTAAATTCGTGGAATTGGTGTCTCATAGGACGACCCTTTTCCACTCCAGCGAGTCGCCGCCGAAATTGACCAACAGACCGAGGCGAAGTTTCGAAGCGGCGAGGTAATTTAGCACTTGTTTGATGTGAGAATCGGCTAGCGCTTCGACAGCTTTGGCCTCGACGAGAATCTTATCCCAGACCACAAAGTCCGCGTAATAATAGTGAGGCAGGATCACTCTCTTGTAGGTGATTTCGTAATTCTTCTCGCGCAAGAACGGAATTCCAGCGCGACTCAGTTCAATGACCAAAGCATCCTTGTAGATAATTTCGTCGTGGCCCTTTCCCAACTCGCGATGAATCTCCATGCAAAGGCCCACGACTCGGAAAACCTCCTCCTTGTAAAGTAGCTCATCCATTCGTGTGAATTAGTGAAATTCGTGTCAAGCCGTGTCGTGCAATTCCGTGTACAGCCATGCCTTGGCAAATCTCCAGTCGCGCCTCACTGTCACAGGCGAAATCTTGAGCACCTCTGCCATCTCGTCGTAGTTGAGCCCGCCAAAATATTTCAGCTCGACTACTTGAGCTTTTCTGGAGTCGAGTGTGGCCAATCTTTCCAGTGCCTCGTGCAGCTCAACGATTTCCCTCGATTGCTCCGGTGAAACAATCGCTGCTTCGTCTAGTTCCACCTTGAGCGCACCGCCGCCGCGTTTTTGGGATCGCCGACTCCTTGCGTAGCTAACCAAGATTCGGCGCATGGCCCGGGCGGCCACGGCGAAGAAGTGCGCGCGGTTTTGCCAGCGTGGATTGGTTTGGTCGGCCAGACGTAGATAAGCCTCGTTCACCAGCGCGGTTGTTTGCAGTGTGTGGTCGGGCCGCTCTGCGCTCATCTGACGATGAGCGAGGCGTCGTAGTTCCTCATAGACGAGCGGCGTTAATTCCGCGAGGGCAGCATCGTCCCCGTCGCTCCAACGCGTGAGAAGCTCGGTCACTCTCTGCTGAGAGACCGAAGGCGTATCCATAACCTGCTCTTCATACGCTACCAAGCCCAAACCGTTCCTGCACGCCGAAAGCGTCTCCAAGAAAAAATCCCAATTCAGATGATCACTTTGATCGCTCTTTCGCGCCTTATCACAATGAAAGCCAACTACGAAACCCAAGAAAGGAACAACAATCCTATGAAAACCAAAATTCTTCGAAACCTATTCCTAAGCCTGAGCGCGATCTTCGCGTTAGCAACAACCGCTCACGCACAGAACCTCTACGTTTCAGCTCATACCCCCGGGACGGGGCCATACCACCACTCAATCTTGGAGTTCACGCCATCTGGCGTGCAGAGCACCTACGCTTCAAGGTTGTCGTTCCCCCGAGGGTTGGCCTTTGACAGTCTCGGCAATCTTTTCGCCGCGGAAACGCTCGCTCCTGCCGGCGACGTTGAGGTTGGGAAAGTGCTAAAATTCAACCTCAATAACAAGGCCACCACCCTCGGCAGCGCCGCTCAGTTTTTCTTTGAAGGCCTCGCCATAGACATCGCGGGCAATGTCTATGTCATGGGGACAGATACGAGTCCCACAGCAGCCGGCACTATCTTTAAGTTTACACCGAGCGGAGAGCGGATCGTCTTCGGCTCCGTTCCCGGCGATCCGGACAATCCGGTATCAAACTTCGGCCTGGCTTTCGACAGCACGGGCAATCTTTATGCAACCGCCAGTGGCGCCCAAACGATCTATAAATTCGCTCCGGACGGGACACCCACCGTTTTCGTGGGGCCAGACGCGTTCGCGACCGGCGAGTATCCCGCTGGGCTTGCTTTTGACAGCAGCGGCAATCTGTTCATTTCCATCGAAACATTTACCGATCCGGGAGCCGACTCGATTGTCTATTTCAGCCCAACCGGCGTAAAGAGCCCGTTCGCTACCGGCCTAACTACACCTCGGGGTCTAGCCTTTGACAGTTCGGGCAATCTCTTTGTAGCCGAGGCCGGTGTACCCGAAATTCCGGGCGGCGATATCTTGACGTTCCCTCCTGGCGGAGGCTCGCCGACCGTTTTTGCCTCCGGCTCCTTCCGCCCAGAATTTCTCACCTTCGGGCCCCCGCGATAACTCACCTAATTGCGCCGCGCTGCAATCTTTTTTGCAACGCGGCGCAAAATTTTTTGGGGGTTCTGCACGCGCAAGCGTCTCCGAAAAAAATCTCAATTCACCTGATCACTTTGCTCGCTGTTTCGCGCCTTATCCCAATGAAAGCCAACTACGAAACCCAAAAAAAGAAAGGAACAACAATGAAGCCACTAACTCAATTCAAAAAAATATTAACACTTCTCATCGCACCGGCGCTTGTTGCGATCGTGTTGCCTACGGTCTCGCGCGCGGACGCCGTCACTGACTGGAACCTGATCGCGTCAAACGCGATCGTCGTGACCGCGTTGCAGCCGCCGCCAGTGTCGGCGCTAAGCTTCGCGATGGTGCAAGGCGCGGTCTATGACGCAGTCAACGCGATCGACCGTGGCCACCAGCCGTACCTCGCCCAGCCTCCTTCAAATCCGACGGACTCAAAGGAGGCCGCCACAGCGGCTGCGGCTTACCGAGTGCTCGTGGGCTTTGATGATCTCCTTGGTCTTTTTCCTTCACAGCAACCGACGCTGCAGCCGCAATACGATGCCTACATAGCGGGCCTGCCCGACAATCCTCCGGGATCGAGGAATGCGGGAGTCGCTATCGGCGAAGCGACAGCCAGGGCAATGCTCACCAATCGGCAAAACGACGGGCGCTTCGGCCGGTCGCCGACGCCGTACCCAGTAGCGCCGGGCATCTGGCGACCGACGCCGCCGAATTACGCGAGCGACCCCGCGCCGTGGGTCGGGAACGTGCGGCCATTCCTCGTCCCGAGTGCAGAGATGCTCCGCACGGACGGGCCCAACGCACTCACCAGCGCCGCTTATGCGGAGGACTTCAACGAGGTCAAGGAGCTCGGCTCGCTCTACAGTACGACCCGAACGGCGGACCAAACCGATGCCGCGATCTTTTGGCAGGGCCATGCCCACGCGCTTTTTAACGGGATCTTTCGCACGCTCGCAGCCAGCCAGGGACTCGACATCGTTGACAGCGCTCGCTTGTTCGCGATGGAGAACCTAGCCGCGGCTGATGCCGCGATCGGCTGCTGGAATGACAAGTACTACTGGCAGTTCTGGCGTCCGATTACTGCGATCCGCGAGGCCGACACCGACGGCAATCCCGCGACCGAGCCTGATCCGACGTGGCTGCCGCTGTTCGACCCATCCACACCAGTATGCGCCCTGCCGTCGCTCGTCACGCCGCCTTTCCCTGACCACCCCTCGGGCCACGCGTGCGCAACGGGTGCGTTTGTGCATACGCTCCAGAACTTCTTCGGCACCGACAAGATCGCCGTCAGCGTCTTCAGCGGCAAATCCTGTACGACGCGGAGCTTCGAGCGGTTCTCGGATATGCTCAGCGAAGTTATCGACGCCCGAGTGTGGGCCGGCATCCACTTCCGCACCGCCGACGTTCAAGGATCGGTGCTCGGTAAGAAGGTCGCCCAGTACCTCAAGAAGCATTATTTCCAGCCGGTCCACTGATTGTGAGCGATGCGGGGCCGCATGTGGGCGGCTCCGCATCGACGTTAAATCTCATCGCGTAGTACCGCGCTGCGGCTCGCGTGGGATGCCTTGGCGAAGGCGGACGTCGCCGCCAGGAAACCGATTACCCACGGAGGGAAGAATAGAATTTGGACACGTTCACACCACCCAATGGAGGTTCGCCCTACAACATTTCGCGCTTTTGAACGGTAATCGGTGAGCCGTCGGCAATGAACGCAGAGCGCGGTCGCTGATTTAACGCTTCGGCGAACTGTTTGCCGTCAAGCGCTGCTGTGTCCGCGTTGAATTCGAAGCTCTTCGCGTTCCAAATCTTCCAGCGCGGATGTTCCACGCGGTATTCACTGCAGCCGCTGCGAAGAGAAGTATAACCCCAGTAATGTTCGGTGATAAATTCGGCGTGCGATCCTGCTGGAATAGGTTGGGCCTCGCCAGTCGCCGTCATTTTGAGTGATTCCCATTTGCTGCCGCGTCGCCATGAGTATTCCACTTTCAAATTCGAGTCCACATGTTCGATGTCGTGCTTCATCGGCACGGCGAAATAATTTTCTCCGTAAAATGCGCGCGCCACGAGAGCGATTGCGCGACGCGGCACAAGTTCCCGGATAAAAACCACGCCACGTCGCCATGTGTCCGCCGATTTTCTCCGGACGTAGAAACGCAAATTCACTTCTTCGAAATCGCGGTGAAGCGGAATTGGGAGACCCAGGAGCCGCGTGTCGAGAAATAGAAACCCAACGACACTGAGGAAAGTCTCACCGTTTTCGAAATCGATTTGGGTTTCGGCCGGAACCAAAGGCGCGATCAGGCGAGGATCGACGACATAATTCACCATCGCGAGATAACGCCAGTTAGCCGTGAGGAATGGTTGCACGCGACGAACGTTAACGCTCAATCGGGTGCACGCGATAGCGCATCGCGAAGCGTTCCGAATCGGGAATCGCTGTCAGGTCGGCACGTTCGGTGGCAAAGATCCAGTCGGACCACGCCTCATCCTCTTTGCGAGGCGCAGGCGGCAGATTTTTCAACTCAAGAAATTGCGACGCGATCGGCTCGTTGCCGATCGAGGCGAGCAGCGACCGACTCTTGCTGTGCGTGAGGAGATGGACTTTACCGGGAATCGTGACATGCTCGGCGTCCTTCGTGATTGCGTTCCAATCGATGAATGCAAAACGGCTTTGCCGATTGTCCGTGTAAAGGCTGACGCGGATGCTGTAGCCATCAGGCTGCTCCGGAATTTTAAATGCGGCTGGGGCGCGAAGCTCGAATTGCAATTCGAGGCGTTTGCCATCGAGTTTTGGAGGTTTATCCGACAGCAGATACGGCACGCCGCCTAACAAGCCCGCAATGCCACAAAGGACCAGGAGCGCCCAACCTTGCGCAACCAGGAATCCGACAGGTCCGCGCCGCTGAACGACGACCGCCGAAATAATTCCGACGACTAGCCCCGCGATAATCCCGAGAGGTACGCACAGAAAAAAGACGGTCATTCCGCGCTGGCCCTCCATTTCCGGCACATGCGCCAGCCTCGTTAAATAGTCGCCGACAAAAAACGCCAGAATGCATCCGGCGAAAGCTGTGAGAAGCGCTATAAGCAAACCACGAAGAATGCGCATAATCTGAGACTACTCCGTCGCAAGCTTTTCAGAAGCTGGGGTTTTCAATCTAACACAAGCCGTCGCGCAATTGTCATTCTGAGCGAAGCGAAGAATCTCTGGCCATTCATCCGCCTACGTCCGCAGCAATTAGTCAGAGATGTTTCACTTCGCTCAACATGACACTGCCGCGAGATGAGTTCGCGGTCACTGCAACAGTCTTTCGAGCGACGGACTTGGTTGCGTGCCGAGGGTTGTCGCGCGCGCGTAATGTTCTCTGGCAAGTTCCCTCGATGAAGGTTGCGTTGTGATGAGAATGACTGCGAGATTAAAATGCGCGTCGGCGTAGTTGGGATCTTTCGCTATGGCTTGAAGCATTTCCTTTTCTGCCTCCTGCTGTCGGCCTTTTTGGCTGGCCGTAATACCAAGGTAATTGTGCGCGGTGGCACTGTTTGGATTAATCTCGATTGCTTTTCTTAATTCCTTCAGCGCATCGTCGAACCTCGACTGGCGATAATGAACGATGCCGAGCGTGGTGAGCACAAAATCGTCATTCGGCGCAATGGCCAGGGCTTTTTTCAGCGTTGATTCCGCAGATCGGATCTTGCCGGTGCGAAAGTAAACCACGCCAAGATTGGATAACGCGTCGAGGTTCTTCGGATCTTTCGCCAGGACTGTCTGATACTGCTTTTCCGCTGTTCGATATTTGCCCTGCTCAATGTTCTTCCGGGCCGCGCGCGCAACATCCTGAAGTTCGTTAGGCAAAGCCTTGGGGGCAGCTGTCGCCGTCGCATTCGATTTGCCCGGGGCTGCCGTCGATTTCTTTTCAAAAACAAAACTCGCTTTGAACACACCGGGCTTCTCGTTCGAAATTGAGACCACGGGTTGCCGGAACAGAGCGAGCTCTTCGGTGGTTAACTTCGTTACAGGCTGCGCGAGAAATTCGATCTGTTTGTTCAACAGATCCGATCGCACTTTCAGTCTCTCCAGCTCAGCCACCACCAGTTTTCTCGCCTCATCGCGCCGCGCTTCTTCCTGGCGTTCACGAACAACGATGTTGCGCAGCAGTTCGTTTTCTCGCGCGAGCTGAGATAACTCCTCGTTGTTCGCCCCGGCCAGCTTTGCGGCTTGAAGTTCCGTGCCTGCGTGTTCCAGCTCAACATCCAGCTCGGCGGCTCGCGCCGCCAGATAATAATTTCTGTTCTGCGTCTCGGTCAGCTGTTGTTGAAGCTGGGCCATTTGGCGCTCCATCTCAGCCAGGTTTTCGCTGGTTTTCGGATCGCCCGCGCTCAGTTTCTTAACCTTGTCCTCCGCAGCCGCGAGTTTCTGTTGCAGATCATTTTTCTCGGCGAGGAGCGCCTGAAAACGCGGTTCTGATTCGTTCGGAGATTTCAATTGAGAGAGCGCGTCATCACGTTCACGCTCAAGCGCAACGATGTGACTACTTTCCTCAGCAAATTTTGCCTGAGTATCGTCCCTTTGCTTTTCCGCAGTTATGCGCGCTTGATCGGCTGCGGTGACGGCTCCTTTTAATTGTGCAACCTCGGCACGCAACTGCTGCTGTTCCTTGTCACGATTAGCCTCAGAGGCCTTGAACGCCTTCACTGATTCCTGCATCTCCGTCAGCTGGTCACGCGTCTGACGTTCTGATTTCTTTGCGTCATCGAGATCGTTCTGGGCTCGCTCCAGCTTTGAATTGGTCTCCTTCAGACGGCTGTCGACCAGATCCTTTTCTTTTCGTGCGGTCTCCAGATCACCGCGCCCCTTGTCCAGTGCCGCTTGGAGTTGATTAATTTTGTCGCGCAATTTTTTTATCGCGTCTTTGTTCGCGATGTCGCGCGACGTGTCTTTGACGGTCTCGTTAGGTTGGGGCACCACGACTTCGGGACCCGGCTCGGACCACGCGTCACTCTCAGGCGCAGCGGGCGCAATTTCGGGCAACGGACTGGCGCTAGCGTTAAGTTGGGTTTGCCTAGTGATTCGCTCCTGAAGTCGCAGGATGGCTTCGCTGATTTTGCGCCCGCGATATTCCACAACCGCCGGCTGCCAGTCAGCGTGCGACTTGCGCAGCTCCTCGATCAGGCTGCCGGCGAAGCGATACTTGGCCAAAGCGGTCTTGAATTGGTCTTGGCGCTCGAGTTTTTCGCCCTGTTGCGCGGAGAGATACGCCTTAAGAAAAATTTCGCTTGGATCATCCTGTTGCGCCAGGGCGAGCGTGGTGGCGGCGAAGAAAGAGACGGCGAGCCAAGCCGCCACGCGTCGCACAATGCGACGCTGCAGCGCCGTCCCAAACCGGTTGGGGAGAGGTTTCCGGTCCACCGCCGCTGACAATTAGTGGAGCGGACGGGAAAAGTCGAGCCCTTTGTTTGCAAAGAAGGATGGGAATCTTAGACTCAGTTTCGCTTAAGTTGTGGTGGTCGTAGCTCAATGGTAGAGCCCCAGATTGTGGTTCTGGTTGTTGCGGGTTCGAGTCCCGTCGGCCACCCCAAATTGATTTAAGATTTGCGATTGCCGATTGCCGATTCCATTCTGCAAATCGGAAATCTGAAATTGAAAATCGCAAATTTAACAGTGCCTGTAGCTCAACCGGATAGAGCTTCTGACTTCGGATCAGAAGGTTGGGGGTTCGAATCCCTCCAGGCACGTGTTGTTTGATTCGCCTAAACCAATGATGACGGACCGAGACGAAGACTTCATGCGCGCTGCCTTGGTCGAAGCAAAAAAGGCGCTCGGCCGAACAAGCCCTAATCCCGCTGTGGGAGCGGTCCTGGTAATTGATAATTGCATAGTGGCAAGAGGACATCATCGGGAAGCAGGCGGCGCTCATGCTGAGATTGACTGTTTGCGCGATTTCGGCGCGCCAATTCCTGCGGATGCTACGCTTTACGTGACTCTGGAGCCGTGTTCGACAGCCGGGCGAACTGCGCCATGCACAGAGGCGATAATCAGGGCTGGACTTAAAAACGTGGTCATAGGCGCGACAGATCTGAATCCGCGGCATTCGGGCAAAGGCATTGGCCACTTGCGAAACGCAGGCGTTGTAGTGCGCGCAGGGATCCTTGCGGACGAGTGCAACCGGCTCAACGAGGCATTCAACAAATGGATTGTGACCGGGCGCCCTTTCGTGATCGCAAAATGCGGCATGTCTCTCGACGGTCGATTGACGCGTCCCACCGGCGAGCCTCGATGGATCACCGGGCGGGATGCTCGGCGCGACGCACATCGGCTGCGCGCACGCGTGGACGCTGTGCTCGTTGGGGCTGAAACGGTGCGAGCCGACAATCCGCGCTTGACTGTAAGAGGCGTCCGCGCAGCGCGACAACCATGGCGCGTCGTGCTGACCCGCTCATGCCGTTTGCCGCGGCGGGCTCATCTGTTCTCCGACAAATTTGCGGCGCGCACATTGGTTTATAGACGAAGACGCCTCAGTTCGGTGCTTAGGGATCTCGGGAAACGCGGCATCACCGGCGTATTGATCGAGGGTGGCGGCGAAGTTCTTGGTGAGGCGCTCGCCAAGCGGCTAATCGATAAAGTGCAGATTTATTTCGGGCCAATTTTAACTGGAGGACCAATGGTCGCATTCCCGGGAGCAGGAGCGGGAAAAACTGCGGAAGCACTGCGGCTACGCGACGTTCGTTATCGACGAATCGGCGAAAGCATTCGTATTACGGCATACCCAGAGGTGCAGCCGCACGAATAACGGAGGAAACCTTTGCCCATTTTGCCTGTTTAATGACTGGGAGGTGAGATAATGAACAAGCTTCTGTTAATTGCACTCGTGGCGGGGGGTTTGATGCTCGTGGGAACGCCGCGTTCTGATGCTGGCGTATCGGTCGGAATTGGATTCGGGTTCCCTGTGGCATATCCATATCCATACGCATATCCTTATCCTTACGGATTCTATGGACCGTCCTTCTACGCGGGGCCGTCATTTTTCTGGCACAACGGGCATCGCGTTTTCGTCACGCGACATTCCCGTGTTCACCGTGTTCACCACGTTCATCGTCGGTAACCAATTCGCGTAGGTATCTAGAAAATCCGTTGAGCTGGCTTGACATCTATGTCGAGCCAGCTTGACCACGGAACTCGTCGCAAGAACGCAGGGATAGCGAGACTGCGATCTATTTTCCTGACTTTGGCGAAGCCGCCGGTTTCGTGACAGGACTTTTGCCCGGCTGATCGATTTGGAACTCTTTTTTCAACTGCTGAATGAGTGCCGGTAGTTCCTTTTGCCTCTCGGTTTCGATATGCTGCCGGAGGGATTGTTCGACTTTTCGGCGTTCCTGAATGTACCGAGATTCAAACCGGGCGCGATCCTGCGGATTGAGCTGAAGACCCGAGTCGCGAACTGCCGCGTCGGCTTCGCGCGTGATCATCTGCCGGCGCACATTTTCCCGCTGACGCATGAGATTGCGCTGCTCCGGGGTCATCCGCATCCAAAGCTCAGCGTTGCGCTGGAAATTTTGCCGGGCATCTGGCGGCATGGCCAGCCAGCGTTCCCTTACGCTCTGTCGTGAAGGTGGTCCGTGAGGCTGACCTGACGGCGGCCCATGAGGTTGGCTCGGCGGTGGCCCGTGAGGCGCCGCCATTGGCGGCGGCCGGCCAACCGAGCCGCGACGTTGTTGTGGCTGTGCTTGCGCGGCAGCGCAATACAGAGTGAAAGCCGCCAAGCCGACGAATAATTTACAAGCTTGGCCTATCTTCCCACACGTTATTTTCATCCCAGGCGATCAATTCATCCAGATCAGCCACGACGTCATAATCCTGTGGATCGATTTTAGCCACTACATCTGAGTCGCTCGAAGAAGTTGTCCGCGGACCCGGATAATGCGTGACAAGAGCAACGGCGACAACGACCGCTGCCACGGCCGACGCTCCAACAACCTTTCGCACGCTGAACCAGTTCCAGACCCGCTCGAAATGCGTCGGTTCCTGCCGAATTTTTCTTAGGACATTCCGAGCAAAAAATGGCGAAAGGGTGGGCTCAGGAAGCCGGCCGAGAACGTCCCATAGCTCTTTGTCATCTTGAGGTTCCATGTTGTCCATCCGATTCAACACTTTGCATATCTCGAAGTTGCGCTAGAACGCAGTTGAAAATTACCTTCAAATTCCCGGCGCCTCAAGAAAACCTTCCAGCTGCCGAATCCGGGTTGGATGCCGCATTTTGCGCAAGGCTTTTGCTTCGATCTGACGGATGCGCTCGCGAGTAACCTGGAACTGCCGACCTACTTCTTCCAAAGTTCGGCTGTAGCCGTCGACGAGGCCGAATCGTTGCTCGAGGACTTGCCGTTCTCGGTCGGTGAGCGTTTCCAGCACATCCTTGATCTTTTCCTTCAACAAAACGATGGCAGTCATATCGCTGGGGTTTTCGGCGCCCCTGTCCTCGATGAAATCGCCGAAGTTGGTCTCTTCGCTCTCGCCCACGGGCGACTGAAGCGAGATTGGCTGCTGCGCCATTTTTAAGACTGCCCGAACACGGTCCACTGGCAGGAGGACTTCTTCTGCTACTTCCTCAGGCGTGGGCTCCCGTCCATATTCCTGCACTAATTGTTTCTGCACTCGCAAGAGCTTGTTGATCGTCTCGATCATATGCACGGGAATCCGGATCGTGCGCGCCTGGTCGGCAATGGAGCGGGTAATCGCCTGGCGAATCCACCACGTCGCATACGTCGAAAACTTGTATCCGCGCCGATACTCGAATTTCTCGACCGCCTTCATCAGTCCCATGTTTCCTTCCTGGATGAGGTCTAGAAACGACAAACCGCGATTGGTGTACTTCTTCGCGATGGAAATAACGAGACGAAGATTGGCCTCGACCATTTCGGTTTTGGCCTTGAATGCCTGACGCAACCAGGTTTTCAGCGTCCGATATTCGTCGGAATAATCGGAAAGCGAAAACCACAGGCTTATTTCCAAATCGCGGACCTTGTTCTGAAGCTGTAACCGCCGTTTTTTGCCGCGAGGATTTTTGGCGAGTTCGGTGTGGAGATACAGCGACGTGTGGTGCGCCTCGTCGGCGAGATGCACGAATTCTTCGGTGACCCGCTGCTTCAGGTAAAAACGAGGGTAAATCCTTTGCAGGGTCGCCATCGTTCTTTGCAGTGCCCGGCGCTTTTGCGACGCTCTCTTTGAAAGGTCGCGCGCGAGTTCGGAAAAGTGCCGGCTGATGGATGCGCTCAATTGCTCCACCTGCCTACACAAGCGTGGCAGGTTCTTCATGTATCTCTCGCGGCTCTCGATTTTTTTATCGAGGATCACGCGATCGAACCGTTCCCGGCCCTCGATCAGCTTCCGCGCGAGATCCAGATGGCCGCGGGCAACAAAGCCGAAGCGACTGAGATGTTTTTGCACCATCGCTTCAGCCTCCTCAATTCGCTTCGAGATCTGGACTTCCTGGTCTCGGGTCAGCAACGGAACCTGCCCCATCTGCTTCAGATACATGCGCACCGGGTCGTCCAGAATATCAACCTTGGTTGCCGCTCTGCCGTCTTCTTCCTCTTCCTCCTCGTCGATGTCTTTTTTGCCGTCCCTGTAACGGTCAACCTCGGAGGCCTCAATGATGTCAATCTCTAAGCGGCGCAGACGTGTGAGAATCAGATCGAGTTCATCGGCGTCCGTGATTCCTTCCGGCAATGCCTCGTTCAGATCTTCGAACGTGAGATAACCTTGTTCTTTTGCCAGTTTGATCAGATCCCGAATGCGCGCTTGAACTTCAACTGACGAATACAGACCCGTTACTCCGAGCACCGGCACAGATAGCGATCCGTTGTTGTTAGGCCGCAGTGATGAAGACCTGACACGCTTGGCCTTAAGCGCATTGAGTCGCGGCGGTTTGCTGTGATTCCCCTGCGCATTCAAACGCCTTTTCGGTGCGCTGCGGCGCCGGCTGCTTTTAAGCCGCCGCGCCGACGACTGTCGGCTGCCCCCCCTTCGTTTCGAATGCCTGGCCAAGTTTGTTCGGTTAAGGATTTGGTCTAAGACTTTCGGCCTGCCACGCGGCGGTTGAACACACCTATGCATCCCCTCCGCCGACGGGCCGGGAAAATTCGTGGAGCTGTTCCTGCAGGTCAAGAATTTGTTTTTGCAAATTTAGGACCTCACCAGGGCTCAACCCGGAAACTTTGATCTGGTTTTTTGCCGTATCCAAACGACGACGCACAACACTCTGGCAGGTTCCCTGCCACCATCTTTCGACCACTGTTTCTGTGGCGGCGGGCATCTTTTGCATCAGCCATGAGGAAATGAGCCGTTCCTCCTCTGGCGAAAGCGTAGCCATGAATGCGTTGAGCGACGCGGTGTCATCCGGTTTGAGTTCGCTTTCGAGAATCCGGATCAGAATGTCCGTGTCCGGTACTTGCTCGAGAATCTCGCGCCACCTTTGCGCGTGAAGGAAATTGCGGGCGTCTACATCGCGCAGCGCCAGCAGGCAAAGCATCGCAATATCATGCGGCGGACTCGCCGCACCACGAATTTCAGTTGTGATCGAGTCCAAGGAACCACCTGCTGCGCGAGCGTGTTTTGCCAGAAGCGATTCGAAATCCGCCGGCCCAACACCGAGGCGCGCCGATGCTTTGTTGATCACTTCTCCCCGCAGGACAGGATCGCGCAGTCGCGACACCGTCGCTGCCAAATTGCGGGCTGCTTGAATCTTTGCGCCCCTGGAA
>Ga0066710_100003478_pt1 | contig 13445 bp, 14 predicted proteins | sample GraSoiAngelo_159_FD_79666 | JGI IMG/M metagenome (GOLD analysis project Ga0066710, IMG submission 79666) | Grasslands soil microbial communities from the Angelo Coastal Reserve, California, USA - 14_1009_16_40cm | ecosystem: Environmental > Terrestrial > Soil > Grasslands | place: USA...
CCAGAAAAAGCACGACACCCCCTGCACTCTCATCCTTCACCGAGTTGACCACTTCCGCCGGGTCTATTCTGCGTTGGGTCAAGTGAACCGCAGTGGCTGCGCGCCTTCTCATCGCTTCCCGCCTGCCACAGGAGGGAGAAGGGCCACCTCGTCTCCGTCGTGGAGCACGGTTCTTGGCTCCGCGAGTTGGGAGTTTACGGCGACCTTGATCGAGCGCTTCATCGCGGCGAGCTTCGGATGGTTCTTCGAGACGGTTGATAGCAGCGCTTCAATCGTTGAATGGTCAGACAGGGTCATCGCCTCCTCGCCAGTCCCAGCGGCCTCTCGGGCCTGTGCGAAGTAGAGAACGCTCACTCTTGGCGTCGCAGACTACCCCCCTATAGCGTTCATGTTTCGCGGTTTGGCCCACGCCTGCTTCACCCAGGGCATGTACCCGACGCCATCGGGTTTCTTCCAGACGGACTGGAGGATGTAATCGGAGAGTTCGTCGTCGCTCCCTCCATTACGGATTATCGGCTTCAGGTCGTGGTACTCGGTGTCGAAGAGGCAGGATAGCAGCTTTCCGTCTGAGGTGAGCCTAACCCTGTCGCAGGCGTCACAGAACGGGTCGGTCATGGGGGTGATGACCCCGAGCTCGCCTATTCCGTCGGGGAACTTCCACAGCGTTGCGGTGTCTCCGGATTCCCGCCCGTTCGGCACCATCTCGTATCGGCTCCTGGCCTTTGCTAGAATCTCAGCTCCGCTGACCATGCTATCTGGGTTCCAAATCCCGAGCCCGTCGAGTGGCATGAATTCGATAAACCGGATGGAGAGTTCCTTCTGCCGCGCGAATTCGATGAGGTCTAGGATCTCGTCATCGTTGTAGCCCCGAATCGCCACGCTGTTGACCTTGACGGGATCCAACCCGACCCGGATCGCTTCATCGATACCGTGTAGGACGCGCTCAAGAGCGTCAATCCCGGAAATCTTGGAGAACCTCTCCCGTCGGAGGCTGTGGAGGCTGACGGTGACGCCCCGCAGCCCCGCACTCCTCAACGAGTCGGCTTTTTCTGACAGGAACCATCCGTTGGTCGTCATGTCGATTGTTCGGATGCCGTGGAGCCGCCTCAGTGATTGTATCAGTCGTTCGAGGTTTCGTCTCAGGAGCGGCTCGCCACCCGTGATTCTTATCTTCTCTATGCCCAGCGATGCCAGTACGCGGGTGACACGCTCTATCTCGTCAAAGCTCAGTATGTCCTCTTGCGGAAGCCACCTAATCTTCTCCCGGTCCGGCATGCAGAACAGGCACGCAAAGTTGCACCTGTCGGTGACAGAAATCCTGAGTTTCTTCGCAATCCTCCCTTTCCTGTCTGCGAGGCTGTGAGGGGCATCGGAGGGGATCTCGACCGGCATTGTCAACGTTTCTCGCAGAAGGGGCGTAAAAAGGTTCTCAATCGAGATGGGTATAGCCTATATCCTTCCAACTCACGGATGCCCCGAATGACATTCAAGCAGGTCGATATCTCGAGTAAACCAGTCGTCTACAGGGAGGCGACCGCGACCGGGAGAATCAGGCTGAAATCCAGTACCCTCAGACTGATCAGGGGCGGTAAGCTGGAGAAGGGGGATCCCCTCTCCCTCGCGAACTTAACGGGGATTCTCGCTGCAAAGCAGACGCCCAGCCTTCTCCCTCTCTGTCATCCGTTGAGGATCGAGAAGACGGAGGTCAGGACGAAGGTCGGTGATGACTCGGTGGAGGTCTCAGTCACCGTCTCCGCGCGTGAAAAGACAGGAGTCGAGATGGAAGCGCTCACAGCAGTCGCGGTGGCCCTCCTGAATATATGGGACGTCGCTAAATCTTATGAGAAGGACGAGAGGGGGCAGTACCCCGCGACCGCGATTGAATCAATCCGTGTGGTCAGGAAGGTGAAGGGCCCAATCGAAGCCTCCTGAGCTTCACCGTCAGCAAGCGAAGAAGAGGCTTCGGTTCCACCTCCTGACGGTCAGCAGCGGTAGGTATCAGAGAAGGGCTGAGCATCCTACCGACGAGTCGGGGGACGTCGCGGAGAAGATCATACGGGCAGGCGGACACACCATCCAGACTCGGAGACTCATATCAGATGATGCGAGGATGCTCAAGAAGGCTCTGCAAGAGTTCATGAAAAGCAACTCCGACGTCTTGGTGTACGTCGGAGGGACAGGTCTCTCCAACAGGGACATAACAATCGAGACAGTTAGACCTTACTTCGAGAAGGAGATCAGCGGGTTCGGAGAGCTGCTACGCAGCCAGAGTTTCGAGAAGGTTGGGGCGGCCGCGATGCTCTCGAGGGCGACTGCAGGGGTAGCGAAGGGGAGGCTGCTGGTCTGCCTCCCCGGTTCCCCCGATGCCGTCGAGACGGCTCTGAGCGTGTTCATATCTGAGTTCCCTCACGCGGTTCATATCGCGAAGAACTGATTGCAAGTCATCATCCAGGCTTGGAGAAAGGGTCGGAGAGGGTCGGTGCGCTGGGCTTCCGGAGCCCTCGTCTGCCTGCTCATAATTGAAGCGGCGGCCGCACAATCAACTGGATATCAGGACATTCCGATCGGCCACTCGTGGCCTCGCTCGATCGGTATCAACCCGACTACGAATCAGGTCTATCTCACTACGACTTCGGGCCTCTATCCTCCAACAGGCTTCACTCTGACGGTGGTGAATGCCTCGAGCAGAACAATCTCGCGCGTGATTCCGTTCCAAGGTATACCCGGTGAACTCGCGGTGGACCCCAACACCAACCGGGTATACGTCATCAACGGCAGTTCGGTCGTCATCTTCGATGGCGCATCGGGGGATGGGAAGGGGATTATCCGATTTGAGGAGCCGCTCTACGCGGTGGCAGTTGACCCTGGGAGGAGTCGGCTGTACGCGACGAGCGCGGATACCCTCTTAGAGATTAGTCTGAATCCCCAGGTGACCGAGAAGAAGAGTTTCCAGGTGGGAAGCTACGCTCTGGGCCTGGCCGTCAACCCCACGACCAACATGGTGTATGTGGCGAACTACCTCTCCAACACAGTCTCCGTACTCGATGCGACGAAGGAGAGCATTGTAGGGACGATCGACCTCGGAGCACAGAGCACCAACCCATCAGAGTTGGCTGTCAATCCTACCACGAACAAGGTCTACGTAACGACAGGAAGGAACTCCGTCGTAGTTATCGATGGCTTGACCGACCGCGTGACGACAACCCTGCAGGTGGGAACCTCGCCGGGGACGAACTCAACTTACGCACTTGCGGTCGACCCGACGAAGGACCGGGTTTACGTCGCTACGACGCCGAGCCCACTAGTCACGATTATCGATGGCAGGACCGACACAATCGCGAGTACACTGAGAATCAACTATTCGCCTTACGATTTGGCTGTTGACCCTGCGAATTCTAGACTCTATGTAACCGACTACCATCTCTTGACTGTCGTCGAGGTCGGAGAACTCTCGAGCTCTCAACCGATTACGGCGCTGGAGCTCATCGGTGCAATTACCCTCGCAATTCTTTTGGCTTCCGTTCTGCTGTGGCGGCGCCCGCGGAGGGGACTTGTCCGGGGAAAGTCCAAGAGAGATGTTATTCCCAGCGGTGAAAGGCTGGATGTCCTTCCTTCACGGCTACGAAGATTCCCTTCATTCTGGCCGTCGTCTTGCCATCAACCTCGATGAACCCCTCGATGGTCACTCGGTCACTCTCGGTGGAGAGCGCCCGTGCCCGAATCCGCATGGTCTTCAAGATGGGGGTAGGGCGAAGAAACTGGACTTAGTACGACGAGGTTACGGTTCCGGGTGGAGAATTTATCCCACCCTTCCTCATCAGAGCAAAGGCCGCGGTCCAGTTCCCATTGCCGTCGAGGAGGGTCGAGAGTACTCCGCCGTTCACTAATCCTGCGAAGGCAACATGCTGAGGCTCTGACTTCCAATCCGCGACGACTTCGTCACCCACGTCGAAGCTCCTTATTCTCAGGCCCTTTGGGTTCTTGGGCCCGCAGCCGAAGCAGAAGCTGTTGACTGTTTACCTCTCCTGTAGACTCTTCATAATTCTCCGACGCGTTCGAATTGACGACTTGTATTAGCTTACACCTAAATGAAGCGCCGGGGGTAGGATTCGAACCCACGAGACCCCGAAGGGTCACGGGCTTTCGTTCGGGAACTCAAGGCCCGCGCATTAACCACTCTGCCTTCGGGCACTAAGTGAACCCCGGCTCTCCCCGGCACCATCGCACTAGCTGCTCGGCTTCATAAGGACTAAAGATGCGAACCCGAGGGATACCAATCAATCTTTTGGCCATTGTCATGAGAAAAGACGTCACTATCGCCACATGGACCTCGGGGTATTGTTTAACGATTAAATCCACCTTACGAGCGGTTCCGTCCCAGTACCGATCCCCAATATAACCTACCGCCTCGATGATTCTTTGAGTGCCGGCCAAGAGGAAATCTGGATAGAAAGCATGGTCTGCTACAACAAAGCGGGGCTCTATAGAGTACCGCATGCCATTGTCCTCCAAAATGTGTGCGACCCTTAATTCAAGGGTGCTGCGTAATAGGTTCCCTTCAGAGTCACGATACTTGGGTCTTAGCCGACCGGGAGCCTCTGTCGCTAGTCTCCTTTTGAAACCCTGTTCACCTAGATTACGAAGAGCAATGGACCCTCCCCTAGATCTAGAAGCGCTCAATTTCCGATCTACTAATTCCTTGAATGAAGGGTCAGAATGGTATTTCTTCCAAAGCTTTTCCGCGCCTTTCCTAGCTGCTTTTCGCTTCTTTTCGCGATCAATCAGCTGCGTCTTCCACGCCTGGATCATCTCCTCACGGAAAATCGGGTCTGAATTGTATCTCATCCAGAATACGTGCGCGCCGAGCCTTCCTATTCGAGAGAAGAAACTGGCGTCCACAGGTGATTACTTCAACTGGCGATTTAAGCCGCCACCCCGGCGTGCGCGTGAGCTATCCGACTACTTTTAACCGTTGGCGAGCGAGACCGCCTACTGTCCTCGCAGATGACTGTAATCGTCAGAGAGGCGAAGCCATCGGACAAGAAACCACTGATGGATTTCGTCACAAAGACGTGGGGCGGCCACGACTACATCCCGAGCGTCTGGGACGAGTGGTTACGCGACAAGGACGGAAAGATTTTCGTCGTTGAAGTCGACGGGAAGCAGGTCGGAATGAATCGGGTGCGACTTCTCAGGGACGGCACCGGGTGGCTCGAGGGAGTGAGGATCCACCCCGCCTTCAGGGGGAAGGGGCTGGCGTCACTCCTCGGTAAGAAATCGATGAAGTACGCCTCCAGGTTCGGGGTCTCCGCTTTCAGGCTGGCGAGCAGCTCTAGAAACAAGGCGGCGCACAGGCAAGTCGCGAAGATGGGATTCTCAGAAGTCGCCAGGTTCGACGTCTTTAGGGCGCGGACCAAGTCGAGACTACTTCGCGGGGGACGTGTGGACAAACTCTCTCCGGAAGACCTCGGCAAAGCGCTGAGGGTGATCCGCGACTCAGAAGAGTACCGGGCCGGCATGGGCGTCTACTGGGATGCATTCGTGGCTCGAGCGCTCAACAGGGAGTCGCTTTCGGAGCTTATCGCGAAGGGATACGTCTATTCGGCAAGGGATGAAAAGGGAAACTACGCACTCGCGGTCTGTGGTCCGGCGAGGGAGGGAGAGGAGGTATGGCTACAGATGTCCTTCCTCTGTGGAGAACCAGCGCTCTGTAAGAAGATCGTTTCTCGCCTCTTCCGAGGTTCTAGGCCCAAGAGGGATGAAAACTTCGTCTTCCTGCCAAAGGGGTCGAGATTGTCGAAGAGCTTGAAGGTGATCGGTCTCAAGAAGTACTTCCAGATGGTCGTCTTCGAGGGGCGTCTCGACTAAGAGTTAATACACGTTGGCTGCGAGCTCGAATCCATGAACTCGAAGGTCACGGTTTTGGGAGCCGGGCTGATGGGGCACGGCATAGCCCAGGTTGCAGCGCAGGTCGGAGGCTACGAGGTCTCGTTGCTTGATGTGAAGCAAGAGTTCCTCGACAGAGGCCTGACCATGATCAAGGGTAGCCTCGCGAAGTTCGTCGCGAAGGGGACGCTGACCCAGAGTGAGGCGTATGCTGCCCTCGCGAGGATACATCCCACGTTGAACCTGAAGGAGGCCGTGAGGGGGAGTGACCTAGTCATCGAGGCCGCGTCCGAGGACCCGAAGCTGAAGCTCGACCTCTTCAAGAACGTCTCGGACCTCGTCGAAGGAGACGTCGTCCTTGCCTCGAACACCTCATCAATCAGCATCACCCTTCTTGGGGGCGCGACCGAACACCCTGAGAGTGTCTGTGGGATGCACTTCTTCAACCCCCCGCAGTTGATGCCGCTAGTTGAAATCGTCAAGGGGAGGAAGACTTCGGAGAAGACCGTCCAGTTCGTGAAAGAGACGTCAAAGAAGATGGGGAAGGAGACGGTGCTCTGCAAGAAAGACTCGCCCGGCTTCATCGTGAACAGGATACTCGTCCCAGCCCTCAACGAAGCAATCTTCCTTGTTCAGGAGGAGGTTGCGGACCCCGAAGACATCGACAAGGCTCTGAAGCTCGGGTTGAACTGGCCCATGGGTCCGCTAAGGCTACTCGACTACGTGGGTCTCGACACGACTCTGAACATCACACAGGTATTCATCAACGAATTTCAGGATAGCAAGTATCGCCCTCCGCCCCTCTTGAGAGAGATGGTCCGGGCTGGGTTGCTCGGCAGAAAGTCCGGAAAGGGCTTCTACGACTGGAGTGGAGAGGGCCCTAGGAAAGGCTGAGCTTTTTTGCGATCGCCCTTGGAAACTGGACAGGCTTACCGCGACTGTTGACCAGGACATGAACAGTGTAACCGTCGCAGAGCAGTGTCATCTTCGGTAGTCTGTAGACCTCGTTTTCAAACCGAAGACTCGTGTTTCCAACCTTGGCGATGCGCGTCCTCACGAGAATCTCGTCGTCGAATTTCGCGGAAGCGTGGTAGGTCGCTTTTGCCTCCACGACGGGGATTCTTAGGCCCCTCTCTTCCCATCGTCTGTACTCCAACCCCAGGTGACGAAACAGCTCTATTCTTCCCACCTCAAACCAGACGAAGTATTTTGCGTAGTAGACGACCTGCATAGTGTCGGTCTCTTCGTACCGAACCCTGAGCTTGATTTCGTGTTCCGGCCGCAATTTTTCGTCGGGCCTCGAATCGTTCGACCTTTTAACCTCGCGGTTGCGAGAGTAGGTTTTTACGTCCAGCCGCGAGGCCAGGGTTGTGAACTACGTCACAATCATCGTGTCGAAGGAGGAGGCGATCGGGGTCATCACGCTGAACAGGCCGGAGGCGCTCAACGCGATGAACACGAAGATGGTCAACGAACTGACCGATGCCCTCAGCACCTTCGAGAAGGATGACCTCGTCAGATGCGTCGTCATTGCAGGCAACGAAAGTGCATTCTCGGCGGGGGCGGACATCAAGGAGATGGCTGAAATGTCGGCCGTTGATATGGCGAAGACGGGCCACTTCTTTCCCCTCTGGGACGCGGTGGGGAGGTATCCGAAACCGGTTGTCGGTGCGCTCAGTGGTTTCGTCTTAGGCGGTGGACTGGAGCTGGCCATGAGCTGTGACGTCCTCGTTGCGTCGGAGACGACGAGGTTGGGACAGCCTGAGATAAACATCGGAGTGATTCCTGGCGGGGGAGGGACGCAACGACTCACCCGTGCCGTGGGGAAATACAAGGCGATGGAGATGATACTAATCGGAAGAATGATAGGGGCGGATGAGGCCAAGACCCTCGGTCTCGTGAGCAGGGTCGTTCCGAAGGAGGCGTTCCTCTCCGAAGCGAAGAAGGTAGCGACGGAAATCGCATCGAAATCACCGCTCGCGATAAAGTTTGCCAAACAGGCGATTAACAAGGCGTTTCAGGTTGGTCTCGCGGACGGGCTCGACTTCGAGAGGGAGCTCTTTTACCTCCTCTTCGCCTCGCAAGACAAGGACGAGGGGATGAGGGCATTCCAAGAGAAGAGGAAACCCGAGTTCAAGGGCAGATGAGAGATGGACCAGAAGTCTGTCAGGACAGAGGTCAAGAACTCAGTCCTCTGGATCAGGCTGAACCGTCCCGACGTGCTCAACGCATTCAATGAACAGATGGGCACAGACCTCCACGAAGCTCTCAAAGACGGGGAGAAGAATCCGAAGGCGAGGGCGATTGTCCTCACGGGAGAAGGGAGAGCCTTCTCCGTGGGGGAAGACCTAAACACAAGCAGGGGGATGTACGAGAGTGGAAAGCCGATCCTGCTTGGGGAGGTTCTCCGAAGCAAGTACAACCCCATCGTTGCTCGTATAAGACGCATGGACAAACCCGTCCTCGCCGCGATCAACGGGGTGACGGCCGGGGCGGGGCTAGGGCTCGCGCTCGCCTGCGACCTAAGGGCGGCCTCGGAGAAGGCGACCTTTCACGAGGCCTTCATCAAGGTCGGACTGGCACCCGACTCGGGGACCAGCTTCTGGCTCACGAGAATTCTTGGTCTGGCCAAGGCGATGGAAGTCGTGATGCTCGGCGAGCCAATCGATGCGACTGTGGCTCTGCATCTCGGGCTCGTCAACTGGGTCTTCCCTGAGGGGAAGTTTGAAGGAGAGGTGGAGAAGATCGCGGAAAGGCTCGCATCGGGCCCGACGAAAGCAATCGCGCTCTCGAAGAGGGCACTGAACAGGGCGATAGTCGTGGACCTCGATTCGGCGCTGGAGTACGAGACGTATCTTCAGGAGATTGCGGGGAAGAGCAAGGACCACGTGGAGGGGTTGAAGGCGTTCTTCGAGAAGAGGCAGCCAAAGTTCACGGGAGAATGACACGCCCCACGCGGCGGACCCGGTTGCCGAAGAAGCGCTACCTCGTCCTCTGCTCGCGGCCGGGTATTTCCCTGATTTTCCTCACGGGTGAAAAGATGACCCACAGGAAGGCAAGAGTTGAACCTATCGAGGCGACCCCGATCGCGGGTCTGACTCCGAGCCACTGACCGAGCACGCCTCCCAAGATCGCTCCGATAGGGATCGTGCCCCACACGATGAAACGCATAGAGGCGTTCATCCGACCCTGAAGTTCAGGAGGGACCAGGGCCTGCCGATAGCTAACCTGATTGACGTTGTAGAGGACGGTCGTCAGACCGATGACGAACTGAGCAATCGCCATGAGGGGAATTGCGAAGGGCTGCGCGGCAAAGTAGAAGGCAAGCGAAGCCACCCCGAAAATTAGAGCCCCCGAGACGATCGCCCATCCGACGCCGAGGACTCGGGAGATCCGTGAAGAGGTCAATGCTCCAACAACCGAGCCGATTCCGCCGAGCGTGAAGACTATCCCACTCTCCAAGGCGGTCATGTGTAGTTCATTGTAGAAGAAGAGCAAGAGAAGGACGCCGTACGCGTTCGAGAATAAGTTTGAAGTTGCCGTGCAACCGGCAATTGACGAGAGACTCCTGTTCCGTAACACGACCGCAAGTCCCTCCTTGATGTCCTCGAGAACGGTCTTGCCCGTTGCCTCCGGGGTCGCTTCCTTCTTCCTTATCGCGCTCAGGAAAGTTGCTGACCCGGAGTATCCCAGGACATCGCCCAAGATCACGTACGGGGCTGAGAAAATCTGGACCAGCACCCCGGCTATGCTCGGCCCGGCCACCTGCGCCGTAGACCTGCTCGTCTCCAGCTTGCTGTTGGCTTCCACCAGCTGCGTCCTCTCGACAAGGGAAGGAACGTATGCCTGGTAGCCGATGTCGAAGAATGTCTGCAGTGTCCCCACGAGAAAACTTACGATGTACAGGAGGTTCATGCTAAGACCCCCCAGGATCGTGGCAGCGGGAATCGTCCCGAGCAGCAGCGCTCTACCCAGGTTGCTTACAATCATGGTCCTCTTTCTGAGGTTCCTATCGACCCATACCCCCACGAAAAGCCCGAAGAGGGGAAATGCGAGAAGGGAGAGGGCGCCGAGAACTCCCATCTGTGAGGCGTCCGCTCCGAGCGTGGTCACGGCGACCCAGGGAATCGCGAGCGTTGAGAACTGGCTGCCGAAGAACGAGATCGAGTCGGCCGACCAGAACTTGAGAAAGTCGGAGTGCTTGAAGAGTGACCTCTCTACCGGGCCGGTGCTGGCACCTCCTGATACGTCTGGATTCGCGTGGCGCAGCTTGATTTCGCTATCTCTTACTTCACGACGTCCCAAATGTACTTCCCATCGTGAACGAGCCTTGCGACCCTCCCGCCCTTCTCCAGCCTGTCAAGCGCGAGTTTTATGCTCAGTGGCCTCGCCTCTGGCAGACTCTTCAGCAGTTCGCTGAAGGTCAATCCCTTCGCCTCGAGAATCCCGAATATCCTCTCATCGAGCTCGCGGTCGGCCAAACTTTTTTCCTTTCAACGAAGAAGATAAGAGTCTTCGCTCTTCGCGGGTCGAGTGGATTGGAGGGCCGACCCGAGGCAGTTGTGCTGGAAGCAGTGAGGACGCCGATTGGAAAGTACGCCGGCATCCTGAAGGGAGCACGCCCAGACGACCTCGCCGCCCTCATCTTCAGAGAGCTGCTAAAGAGAAGCAGGGTCGACCCCGCGAAGATAGATGACATCTATCTGGGCGCCTCGAATCAGGCGGGAGAAGACAACAGAAACGTCTCAAGGATGGCCGCGCTCCTGAGCGGTCTCCCCTACACCGTTCCCGGGGCAACCGTGAACAGGCTGTGTGGCTCCGGGCTTGAAGCCGTTAACGACGCGGCGCGAGTGATCTGGGCGGGAGAAGGGGACATACTCCTCGCTGGCGGCGTCGAGAGCATGACGCGGGCGCCGCTGGTCACGCTAAAGCCAGAAGTGGGTTTCAAGCGAGGGGGGCTCAGCCTCGCCGACACGACCATCGGCTGGCGATTCGTCAACCCCGCCTGGTCCTCCGAGTACCCGCCGCTCTCGATGGGGGAGACGGCGGAGAATCTCGCCGAGAAGTACAGAATTTCGAGGGAGAGGCAGGATGAGTTCGCGTACAACAGTCACACGAAGGCTGTAAGGGCTATCGATGATGGCAAGTTCGAGGGCGAGGTGGTGCCCACGCCAACCCCAGACCGTGCAGACGGCGTGAAGGTGGACGAGGGCCCCAGAAGGGAAACGACCATCGAGAAACTCGCGACACTGAAGCCTGTCTTCAGGAAGAACGGGACGGTTACTGCGGGGAACTCCTCAGGAATCAACGACGGTGCCGCGGGGCTTCTGATAACGTCGCGTGACGCGGCCGACTCTCTTTCCGCGAAACCAATCGCGAGAATTCTCGGCACCGCCACCGCGGGCGTCCATCCAAGCTTCATGGGTTTGGGCCCGGTCCCTGCCACGAGAAAGCTCCTCTCAAGGCTCCGCATGGGGATGGATGAATTCGGGATAGTCGAGTTGAACGAGGCCTTCGCGGCGCAGGTCTTGGCCTGTACGGAGGAGATGCCCGAGTTCAACCCTGCCCGCGTGAACCCCAACGGGGGAGCGGTCGCGTTGGGACATCCCATAGGTTGCAGCGGGGCGAGAATCGCGGTGACCCTTCTGCACGAGATGAAGCGGACTAAGACGCGGTTCGGGTTGGCCACGATGTGCATCGGGGTCGGGCAGGGGATAGCCACCGCCTTCGAGCTGACATAGTGTGAGGGGGTAAAATCTTATCTCCGCTCCTCGACACAGTCGTTTCGCGATGGAAGCGAAGACGGTTCAGGCTTACCAGATGTTTGTGGGTGGGAAGTGGATTCCTTCTCGCTCTGGGAGGGTTTACCCGGTCTACAACCCCGCCCAAGGGTCGGCGATGGCCGAAGTCCCTCGCGGAGACGCCAGCGACGTTGCGTTCGCAATAGAGACTGCGAAAGCCGCTTTCGCAGAACCCTCATGGCGCGGAATGGACCCGAGCAAGAGGGGGAGAATTCTGTACAAGATCGGACTGACTATACGGGAGAATATCGAGGAGCTCGCACGGGTCGAGACGATGAACAACGGAAAGCCGATCGGGCAGTCCAAGGGAGACGTCGCCTATGCGGCGAGGCTCTTCGAGTACTACGCCGGGCTTGCCGACAAGTTCCAGGGAGAGACGATACCCCTCCCGGGGAGCAGGCTCGACTATACCCTGAAGGAGCCGATCGGCGTCACCGCCCACATCATCCCCTGGAACTATCCAATCGCTCTCGCCGCTAGGAGCATCGCTCCCGCCCTTGCGGTCGGCGACACAATCGTCGCGAAGCCTGCTTCGTTCACGCCCCTCACGCTCCTCAAGTTGGCGGAGATAGCGAAGGCCTCCGGACTACCAGACGGGGTTTTCAACGTAGTGACCGGTGCGGGTGAGGAGGTCGGAGAAGAGATCGCAAGAAGCCCCGACATCAAGCTGATCGCTCTCACAGGCTCGACGGCGACGGGAGGGCGGGTGCTAGAACTCGCGGCGAAGAATCTTACGAGGGTCGTCCTCGAGCTCGGCGGGAAGAATCCGAACATCGTCTTCGCCGACGCAGACCTCACCAGAGCCGCCCGTGGTGTCATCGACGGCATCTTCACAAACGCGGGGCAGATGTGCTGGGCGGGTTCGAGGTTGCTGGTCGAGGAGGGTGTGCAAGAGAAGCTCCTCGGGAAGGTTCTAGAGGGAATCAAGCAGTTGAAGCTCGGCGATGGTCTGGACCAGTCGACCGGGATGGGGCCTCTCATCTCGGAGTCTCAGAGGAAGAGGGTAATGGGATACGTGGAGGCGGGCCTGAAGGAGGGAGCCAAGCTGCTTGTCGGAGGGAAGCCGCCGAAGGACGAAAGGCTCAAGGATGGATATTTCTTCGAGCCTACGGTTTTCACGAGTGCGAGCTCCGACATTAAGATTGTACGCGAAGAGATCTTCGGACCCGTCTTGAGCGTGATGACCTTCGAGGCTCTCGAGGAGGCCGTGGAGATTGCGAACGACAGCGAGTATGGACTCTACGCCGGGGTCTGGACGACAAGCCTCAGGACAGCTCACAGGGTTGCCAAGGAGGTAGAGAGCGGGATGGTTTCTATCAACGAATACCCCGTGACTTACCCCCAGTCGCCGTTCGGTGGCTTCAAGAAGAGTGGGCTGGGTTTCGAGCAGGGCGTAGACGCGATAGAGAGTTATCTGAGGGTGAAGAATGTGGAGATCAACCTGGACTGACGATGGTCAGTCCTTCTTCCAAGCTTCTTCCTGCCTCCCTTCGATGAAGTTAGAGTATCTCGCGAGGTTGAACAGATAGGTGGAAAGCCTGTTGATGAACGGGATGAGTTCGGGATTGATAGCCTCCACCCTACCAACGGCTACGATTCTCCTCTCAGCTCTTCTGCAGACTGACCGCGCGAGCTGAAGGTTCGCGGCGGACTGGCCTCCACCCGGGAGGATGAAGTTCTTCAGGGGAGGGAGCTTCGTCAAGAGCTCGTCGCTTTCTTTTTCAAGCCATCTTGTGTCTTCCTTCCTTATTCTAGGGA
>Ga0066710_100003479_pt1 | contig 13445 bp, 7 predicted proteins | sample GraSoiAngelo_159_FD_79666 | JGI IMG/M metagenome (GOLD analysis project Ga0066710, IMG submission 79666) | Grasslands soil microbial communities from the Angelo Coastal Reserve, California, USA - 14_1009_16_40cm | ecosystem: Environmental > Terrestrial > Soil > Grasslands | place: USA...
ATCCAACGCTTCCCCGAGACCAGCGCGATCGGGTACTGGGTGCAGGACCACTACTGCCCGGCCGGCGCCGACGGGGCGCAGTGCAACTACTCGCCGAGCGCGCCGGGCCCGCTGGACATCCAGTTCCGGAGCAGCGCCGCGCTGCAACTGAACCACATCTGGCTGCAGAACTACATCACGGACACGAGCGCGGGAAACGTCTGGTTCGACGATGTGGTCGTGGCCAAGACGAGGATCGGCTGTCTGCGGTAGCCAGTAGGGAGCATCTACCTCAGCCTCTTCACCAGCCAGTCGGCCAACTCGCCCATCACCTCCGGCCCGATTCTACCGGTGGGTGCGCGTGCGTACCCGGACGGATTGCCGGTCGAATCAGGGAGGAAGAGGTGATTGCGCTGCGGGAAGATTCGCACCGTGACGTCGCGATTCCCGGCTTCGCGTAGGGCGGCGCCCAGCATCTCGGCCTGATCGGCGGTGACCTGCTGGTCGGTCGCGCCCTGCAGAATCAGCACCGGCGCCCGGACCTTCCGGATCGTCGGGAGCGGGTCGTAGTCCAGGAAGAACTTCATCCACGGGGGCGGCGCGGCAGTCGTGTCCGCCCCTCTCCGCAGCGTTGCGAACGCCGAATCGCGTCGTGACGGAGGAATGGTCGAATCGTGCTCGACCGCATAGCGGATCTGGTAGTCGAGGACCTCGCGGCCACGCTTCGCGGGACCCGCCATCAGCACGACGCCAGCGATCCGGGGATCGGACGCCGCGACCATCGGAACGATCATCCCGCCCTCGCTGTGCCCGAGCACGGCGATCCGCTCGGGGTTCACGTCGGGCCGGGCGCGCAGCCATGCCACGGCGGCCCGCACGTCGTCGGCGAAGTCGGCGGAGGTCGCGGTCGCGAAGTTGCCTGTCGACTCGCCGGTGCCGCGATCGTCCAGCCGGAGCACGATGATCCCGCGCCTGCCCAGCGTGTCCGCCACCTGGCGGAAGGGGCGATACCCGGCGACGAACGGGAGGTACTCGTCGCGGTCCTCGGGGCCGCTGCCGGTGATCGTGACCACGGCGGGAAGACGGCCCTTCGCTCCCTGGGGAATGGTGAGCGTCCCGGCGAGCACGTGACCGGCCGGCGTCGGGACCGTGACGGGCTCCGCTCGGTACGGCGCGCCGGGTGGCGCCGAATAGTTCGGCTTGCCGAGCGCGAGCTTCGCGGCCGCCTCGCCCTCGACGCGCTCGGCGACGAGTCGCTGCGCCGGCGTGCGCAGTCGTACGATCTGAGTCCCGTGCACCACGAGGTGCGACTCCTGCGGCCCGAGCAGGAGCACGACCGAGTCCGACGATACTCGTCGTAGCGTGGCGGTGACCGTCTGCCCACCAGACGCGAGGAACACAGGAAACGTCACGCTGTCGCCGCCGCTCGCGCTCAGGCGCTCGACGGCGGGCTCGAGCATAGCTACGGAGGCGCTAAGGAGCAGGAGCGCGTCGCGCTGGGTGGCGAAGCGCTCTGTCCGGGTCGCCCCCATAGAGGTGATCTCGGCGACGGCGGTGTCGTTCACCAGGCGCAGGCCCACGCTCTGCAGCGCCGCTGCATCAGGACCGCTCCCCGGGGGATACACGATCACGCGGACTGCGTCGAAGCCCTTCCCGCCCCGGCTCGCGAGATAGCCGATCCGCGGCTGCCCCTGGAGCAGCACGTCGCCGGTCAGCACCTGCGTTGAGCTCGTGAAGCGCTCGATGCCGAAGGTGTCCGCGCCGACGAGGAACACGAATGCGGCCGTGCCACTGCTTTGGCCGGCAGCGGCGGGCGCGCCGCCCAGCATCGCGAGCATGACCAAGCCGGCGCTGGCGGCGCGGATCGCGGCAATCATGGAGGGCTGAGTGGCGCCCTTGCGCGCCACCGCCCCAGGGGTAGTATGGCTGTATAGCATGCTGTATACAGTATTGCGCACTATCGATGCCGGCAAGACTCACCCGTTTCGGAGCATGCCTATGTCACGAGTGATCGCGTCGATTGGGCTCGTTGTATTCGCGGTCGTCGTCCCCCGCGCCGCGGCAGTCGCGCAGACCGGTACGGTGAACGGCGTCGTCAGCGACTCACTGAGTGGCCAGCCCCTCAGCGACGCCCTGGTGCGAGCGGAGGGAACGTCTGTGTCGTCCAGGAGCGGACTACGTGGGCGGTTCACATTGGCCGGGCTCAGCGAAACGACCGTGAACCTGGTTGTTACGCGCATCGGCTACCGCCGCGCCACTCGATCAGTGACGGTGGGCGACACGAACGTGGCGATTCAGCTCAGCAGGACCGCGCTCCGGCTCGATGAGCTGGTCGTGACCGGCCAGGCCGGCAACACCGAAATGCGGGCGCTCGGTAACGACGTGGGCATCCTCGACATGACGGCGGCACAGGAGGCGACCCCCAGCAACACCGTCCTCGAAGCGCTCTCCGCCGCGGTTCCCGGCCTGCAGATCCAGCGCGCCAGCGGCCAGCTCGGGACGGGCGGGGTCACACGGATTCGCGGCGTCAGTTCCCTCAGTCTGAGCTCGGAGCCGATCATCTTCATCGATGGTGTCCGAGCCGACAATGCCGCGGGTTCGAACGCCATCGGCTTCCAGGGCGGTGGGGACACCCCGTCCCGAATCAACGACATCGACCCCGACGACATCGCGTCGATCCAGGTGCTGAAGGGTCCCTCGGCGGCGACGCTGTACGGGACCGAAGCGTCGAATGGCGTGATCCAGATCCTCACCAGGCGAGGGGCGTCCGGTCCGCCGGTTTGGTCCGCCGAGCTGCGCGCCGGCGCCAACTGGTTGCCGAGTCCCGAGAAGCTCTACGAGGGCATCTGGTATCGGGATACCTTCGGCCAGGTACAACATCTGAACCTCATCGAAAACGACATTCGTCGCGGGTTCGGGTCGCCGTTTTCTACCGGGAAGCCATATGGCGGCACGATGTCGGTGCAGGGTGGCACCGATGCTGTCCGCTACTTCTTCAGCGGCAGCTACGACCGCGACCAAGGGATCGTGACCTACAACTGGCTCAACAAGCTGAACGGCACCGCCAATCTCAGCTATTTGTCCGGCGACAAATTCAGAGTGGACCTGAATCTGGGTTACACGAGGTCGAAGGTCCGATCTGGATCGGCGACCCAGCCGATGACCACGTACCTGATCTGGGCATGCCCGAACAACTCCTGCATCTTCCCCGGACTCGGGCCGGATGACGCTGGACGCGGCTACCTGGCCGGCGTGACGCCCGAAGACTTCAACGAGATCGAAGGTCTGGACAATATCGACCGGACACGGCTCGGGTTTACTTTCACTCATCGGCCGACCAGGTGGCTCAACCACCGCCTCACCTTGGGCGGCGATTTCACGAACGATGCGTCGTCACTCTACTACCCGCGCGGCAGCAATGCCGCGTTCGGGTTCCCCAACGGCGAAAAGCTCGTCTCCAATGATCAATCGTCGTTCATCACGGCCGATTACTCGGCGACCGTCACGGCGAGCGTCGGCGCGAGCCTGAAATCACAGAGCTCGGCCGGTGTACAGTATTATGAAAAGAAGTTATCGCAGATCTCCGGCGCGGGCATAAACTTTCCCATCCGCGGCGTCAACAGCGTGAGTGGTGGCGGTGTCCGGCAAGGATTTGAGAGCCCGGATTTCAACCTCGAAAACAAGACGCTCGGTGTCTATGTGCAGGAGCAGGTCGGGTTGCGGGACCGACTGTTCCTGACGGGCGCGCTGCGGGGAGATGACAACAGCGCGTTCGGCGCCAACTACGACTTTGTGGTCTACCCCAAACTCAGCGCCTCGTGGGTGATTTCCGACGAACCGTTCTTCCCCCGCGGCGTTGTGTCGGCGCTCAAGCTGCGCGGTGCGTGGGGCAAGGCGGGCGAGCAGCCCAACGCGTTCGCCGCCGTGCAGACGTACGGACCATCGGTGGGATCAGGCGGGACACCGACCGTCACGCCGCTCAACGTCGGCAACCCCAATCTCAAGCCGGAAGTGACGCGCGAGATCGAAGCCGGTTTCGATGCGAGTCTGTTGAGGGACCGTCTCTCGGTGGAGCTGACCTATTACAACAAAGTCACCCGCGACGGGATCTTGGCGACGCCGTACTCGCCATCGAGCGGCTTTCCGGGCAAGCAGTTCATCAACATCGGCCAGTTCAGCAATCGTGGGATCGAGTTGGCGCTGCAAGGCTCGCCCATCTCCCGCGGCGAGTGGCGCGTCACCCTGCGCGGGACGCTGGCGACCAACCGGAACCGGATCGACGTGCTCGGCCAGGCGACACCACTTCCCAACACCGACGTCGGGCAATTGGTGGGTGCCTACAACGTCGAAGGCTTCCCCGTGGGCTCGTTCTTCTTCAAGCGGGTCGTCAGCGCGACGCTCGTGTCACCGGGACAAGTCACCAACGTCATGTGCGAAGGCGGCGCCAACTTCACGAGAGGTGACGGCAGCGTCGTTCCCTGCAGCTCGGCGCCCCTGCTGTATTTCGGCAGCCCGGTCCCGACCTGGCTCAGCGCGTTCAGCGCGGACATCTCGTGGAAACGTTGGAGACTGGCGGGCGTCGCGGAGTTTCAGGGTGGCCACGTCGTCGACGACGGCAACGTGGGAGGCCAGCTCGTGTTCTTCAACGATGCCCAAGCGGCGGTGGAAGGAACAGACCCAATTGCCGTTGCCCACATCGTGAACGGCTACTTCGGCGCGGCCGGCCTGATGAAGGCCGGGTTCGGCAAGATCCGGAATGTCTCCCTGACGTACGACCTTCCCGACCGGTGGGCCCGCGGGCTGGGCGCCGGGCGCGGGTCGGTGACGTTGACGGTCGCCAACCTGGCCACCATCTGGCGAGAGCAGGACCGCAAGTTTGGAGTGCTCGGACAAGACCCCGAAGTTCGCATCAACCAGACGAGCTTCTTCAACGATCCCAACCTGACCAACGGATACATGCAGGAGTCCTGGCCGCAGTTCCGCCGGTTTCTTGCCACCGTCCGGCTCTCCTACTAACCCACGGACTCGGGGTCGACTATGCGAAACCAATCACATCGATCGATGGCGGGAGTGCACTGGACCGTGCTCGTATCCGCGAGCCTCGTGCTGACGTGGAGTTGCCGTGACGCACTTCAGGTAGAGCTGCCGGGCCGGATTCCGACCGTGCTGCTCAACGATCCGACAACGGCCCCGACGCTGGCGGCCAGTGTCGTCGCGGACTTTGAGTGCGCGTTCAGCAACTACGTGAACTCCACCGTCACCCTCTCGGATGAGTTCCTGGGCGCCTCCGGGAATCTCAATGCCAAGAACTGGGGCACGAAGAAGATCTACGAAGACGACACCGGGAACGAGCGGACGGGGGTGCGGCGGCTTTTATGGCGCGTACACGCCGCTGCAAACTGCCCGGTTCCAGGCCAATGACATCGGGGCACGCCTCGCGGGCTGGACCGATGCCCAGGCGAAAATTCCGCTGGCGCCGCTCAGGGCGCGTGTCGCGGCCTTGGGCGCGTACGCCTACACCCTGCTGGGGGAGGGATTCTGTGCGATGCGGTTCGACCTGGAGCACCAGATTCGTACGCCCCAGGAAGTGCTCGCGATCGCCGAGGCCAAGTTCGACACCGCGCTCACGCTGGTGAACGCCCTGACGGCCAGCGTCACGCGTGACTCGCTCCTCAATCTGGTCTACGTGGGGCGGGCGCGGGTGCGGCTCGATCGTGGCGACCGTGCCGGTGCGGCGGCCGACGCGGCGCTCGTCACTGCTGGCTTCGAGTTCTTCGTCACGCGCAGCGTGGATGACAGCACGCGCTGGAACGACGCGTGGACCGCGATCTCGGAGTTTGGTAACTCGTCGGTCGATCCGCAGTACCGGAATTTGACGGTGGGCGGGACGCCCGATCCGCGCGTTGTGGTCGTAGCCGGGCCTGCGGTCGGCCTGCCACAGAAGTCCTTTGACGGCGTGACCGATCTGTACGTCGTCACGAACAAGAACTTCTCGCGCGCCGATCCGATGCGCCTCGCGAGCTCCATCGAGTCCGAGTTGATTCGTGCCGAGGCAGCTCTGGGAACGACGGCGGTCGGGGTCATCAATGCACGGAGGACGCAGCTGGGGCTGCCGAACTACGCGGGCCCAACCGACAGCGCATCCGTTACCGCCCTCATCCTGGACGAGCGGAACCGGGAGTTCTTCATGGAGGGCGGACAGCGCTACGACGACCTGCTCCGCTACAACATTCCGTGGAAGGTCGGCAACGATCAGAACGGCAACCCGTACGGCACGACGACCTGTATGCCGCTTCCCTTGAACGAGCGACTTGCGGCCGGTGGCTGATCGCGGTCAGGGGTTCTTGAGCCGCGTGAACTCGATGTCCTTCACGCTCGGCTCGAACGGGACCGCCACCCGGTCGATGTCACCCTTCTCATCCATCCGGAATGTCAGTATGCCGCTCAGCGGCACGATCTCGCTCGGGTCGTCGACCTCGAACATGTCGTAGTGGTAATGCTTGAGGCGGGCCGTGTAGTCGGCGTACGACACCTCGAGTGTGTTGCCGGCCGTCCGAACCGTGAGACGGCCATACGCGGGATGCTCGTAGGTCCCTGCATATGCCGCCAGCTCGTGGCTCGGCGTGGTGTTCGGCTTACGCTCCGCGGCGCGCTTGTCCCGCTCCTTTTTTTGCGCGGAATCGGCTTCCTGTTGCTGCTTGCGCGCACGCGCCGCCCAATCGATGGGCGCTAGGCCGAGGAGCCGATCGAACACGTTCTCCGTCACGATATTCGGTACCGGATTGTTGCCCGACATGTTCGTCAGGACGACGACGCCGATGCGCTCCGTCGGCATCCAGGACATCTGCGAAATGAATCCGTCGATGCCGCCGCCGTGCTGCACGAGCTTGTGCCCGCGGTACGGCATCACGGCGAGGCCGAGCCCGTAGGTCGCGAGGCCGAAGTCGTCGGGCCAGATGGGCTGGGGACCGACCAGCATTTGGGGGGTCTGCATCTGCACGTCGTTCTGTTTCGAGAGGATGGCCCGTCCGTCGTACCGGCCCGAGTCGATGTGAAACTGCACGTAGTGCAGCATCTCATCCACGCTGGAGTTGATGGCGCCGGCTGGAGCGATGGCGTCGAGGTTTCGGTACGGCACCTTTACGAGTCCACACGCGGCCGCGCTCGACCCCCCCGCCCCACCGGGAGACGGCGCGGTGCCGTTCGCCGCGGCATGTTCGGCGGGACAGGGACGCCACACGTAGGCCAGGGCCGCGTCGTCCGACGCCGGCAGGTCGCGCACGGACGTACTCGACCGCGTCATCCCCAAGGGTGCAAAAATGCGCTGGCGAATCAGGTCGTCCCACGACCGGCCGGTGCGCTTTTCGACCAAGTAACCGGCGGTCATGAACATCAGGTTCTGGTACTGCCAGCGGCTGCGGAATGAAGCGTTGGGCTCGAGGTATTTGAGCCGCCGGGACATCTCCTCGCGGCTCAAGCTGCCCCCGTACCAGAACAGGTCGTGCCGCGGCAACCCCGAGCGGTGCGTGATCAGGTCGCGCGGGGTCATCTCCCGGCTCGCGAATTCATCGTACAGCTGGAAATCCGGGAGGTAGTCGCGCACCGGCTTGTCCCAATCGAGCTTGCTCGAATCCACCAGCATGCCCATCAGCACCACCGTGAACGACTTGCTGTTGGACCCGATCGCCATCAAGGTGCGCGGGGTGACGGGCAGCTGGTGCTCCACATCGCGGAAGCCGTACCCCTTGAGGAGCACGGGGCGCCCATCCTGAATGACGCCGATGGCGAGTCCCGGGACGTGCCACTCTTTCATCATGGCCGTCACGAACTGGTCGAGTCCTCCGAGCGCGCGCGCCGTGGCGCGAGGTGGAGGGGGAGGGGGAACCGCTTGAGCGGCGAGCGGGCGCGCCACCAGCGGCGCGACCAGCAGGCTGGTGAGGAGACGGAGTTGCATCAGTTACCTACTTTCGCGCGAACGTGTACCTGCCTGACGGAGTGATCTGCGTCATCGCCTTCACTTTGCCGCCGTCGAGCACGCACTCGACCGTGATGTCCGAGAATTCCTTGAGCTTGAACCGGTGCTGTCGCCACGGCACCAGGGCCTGGAACGGCTGGCCTGGAAACTTCACGCCCAGCGTGCCGTCCTCCTTCAGCGCTACGTCGAAGCTCGCGCCGGAGGGCGTTAAGTACGTGCCGACGTACTGTCGCAGCGTCGCCGGAGCCGACAGCTCTGCCGGTACGCGCCGGACGAAGGTCACTTCTGCTTGATCGAGCGACATCACCGCCTTATCGACCTCGCCTTGCGGGTTTGTCGTGAAGTTGACCGACCACTTGCCGTCCTGTTCGTCGTCGGGAGTGTCGAAGCGGTCATAGTGAAAGTGGCTCAACGGCAAGTCGATCTGATGGAAGCCGAAACGGAGCCCGGCCCCCTGCTTCGAAATCGTAACGACGCCATAGGCCTGGTTCTCGAACTCGCCGACGAAGTCATCCAGGGGATGGGACGGATGGGTGCCCTTCACCTGGCCGCCACCCGCCTGGGCGCGCGCCGCCGTGTTCGCCTGCTTCGCCTTCTTGCGCGCGTCGTTGAGCCGCTGGCTCCAGGGCGTCTCGCTGAGACCGAGCAGCCGCTCGTACACGTTGTACGACACCACGTTGTACAGCGGCGCGGCATGGTCGCCGATCACGAGCACGATCACGCCCACGCTGTCAGACGGCATGTAGGAGACCTGCGAATGGAAGCCGTTGATGTCACCACCGTGGTAGGCGAGCAGATGGCCGCCGTAGGACGCGGTCCAGCGACCCATGCCGTAGGCGGCATTAAGCAACTCGCTCCAGCCAAATGCCTCCAGGGTTGTGTTCGGCATCGCGATGGATGGCTCGAGGGTGGCTTTCACCGCGTCCGCCGGGATGACCTGCCGGCCCTCAAAGCGGCCGCCGTTCATGAGGGCGATCAGCCAGTGCGACAGGTCCTGAATGTTCGAGTTGATCGCGCCCGCCGGCCCGATGGCCACCTGCTCGCGATAGTATGGGATGGCGTAGAGCGAGTCCGAATCGCGTCGCTCCGTGAACGGCACGCCGTGGTCGGGCTGCTTGATCACGTCATCGATCGAGAACACCGTGCTGGTCATGCCGAGCGGCTGGAAGATGCGCGCCTGCACGAACTGCTCCCACGTCTTCCCCGACAGCAGCTCGATGATGTATCCCGACGCAGCGTACATCAGGTTGTTGTACAGAAACGTCGTGCGCAGCGGCTGCGATGGCTCGAGATATTTCAGCCGTTGGAACAGTTCCTGCCTCGTGAACGGGGACTTGTACCAGATCAGGTCGTGCCGCGTGACGCCGGTGCGGTGCGCCAGCATGTCCCGCACGCTGACCGTGGCGTTGAGCGCGTCGTTGTAGAATTGGATGCTCGGCACGTACTGCCGGACCGGTTTGTCCCAGTCGATCTTCCCCTCGTCCACGAGCAAGCCCATCGCGATCGCGGTGAAGAGCTTGGTGTTGGAGGCGATCGGCATGACGGTCGTGGGCGTGAACGGCAGTTTCTTTCCGTAGTCGCGATAGCCGTAGCCCCGGGCGAATACGAGCTTGTCCTTCGCCACGACTCCGACACCGATGCCCGGGACGTTCCAGTCGCGCATCACTTGATTCATGTAGGCGTCGAAGCCCGCGAGTTTGGCGGTGACGCTGGAGTCCTGAGCCTGCGCCCGCGCACAGATGACTACGCACAGCAGCAGCCCCGCCGCGGGTTTCCGTATCGGGTTCGTGACCAGGCGCATAGGCAGCCTCATCGAAGGGAGTCTACGGGCGTCGCACACGCACCGGCGGCGCCGGTTCCGCAAGCAGCGTCACCGGATTGGCCTCGAGCAACCGCAACGCCTCCTGCACGGCCCGTTCGAGCTGCGGATCGTGTCCCTGGGCGACGAGCGCGGGCGTCTGTAGGACGACGATGTCGGGGGTGATACCGACATTCTCGACGTCCCAATGGCCCTGGAGATCGAAGAATCCGCCACGCGGCGCGGTGATGTACCCGCCGTCGATCAGACCCGGCACGTCCCAGATGCCCACGAGGCCGCCCCAGGTGCGGGTGCCGATCAGCGGGCCGAGCCGCATCTGGTGAAACAGGTACGGCAGCATGTCGCCGCCTGAGCCGGCATACTCGTTGATGAGCATCACCTTGGGGCCGAAGATTCCGGTGAGCGGCTCGGTCCACGGCCGGCGCTCGCCGACGGGATTGTTGAAGTAGCCGCGCAGATGGCGCGCGAGAATGTCCACGAAATAGTCGGCAATGTAGCCGCCCTGATTGAACCGCTCATCCAGAATCACGCCCTGCCGGTCCTGCTGCGCGAAGTAGTAGCGGTTGAAATACTCGTAACCCTGATCGGCGGTGTTGGGCAGCCACACGTACGCGAGCCTGCCACGCGACAAGGAATCGACGAGCCGGCGATTGTCCTCGACCCACGCGCGTGTCCGCAGGTCGTCCTCATCCTTCACCGGCACGACCGTGACGGTCCAGGAGCCATCGAGCGTGGGCTTATCGTTGAGCCGCAGGACCGTCTGGCGATTCGCCGTTCCCTCGAGCACTTCGTAGGGACTCATCGGCGGCTTGAGATCCGTGCCATTGACCGCGAGGAGATAGTCGCCGGTGCGTGCCTTGACCCCCGGCGCCGAGAGCGGCGCGCGCAGATTCGGATTCCAGTTCTCTCCTGAAAAGATGCGCTTGAAGCGATAGCGCCCATTCTCGACCGCGAAGTCGACCCCGAGCATGCCGATCTTCACCGTGTCGATCGCGGGCGTATCGCCGCCAAATACGAAGGTGTGACCGAGCGACAGCTCGCCGCCCAGGAGGTCGAGCAGATAGGTGAGATCGGAGCGGTGGCCGAGGCTCGCGAGCCACGGCTCGTACATCGTCCAGACCTTGTCCCAGTCGGCGCCGTTGTGATTGGGGACGTACAAGTAGTCCCGCTCGAACCGCCACGCCTCCCTGAAGATCTGCCGCCACTCGGCCCGCGGATCGAGCCGCATTTGCAGGTCGACCGTGATCTTCCCATCCCCCGGCTTGGGTGCCGCGTCGGTGCCGACGATCATCCACGACTCGCCGGACTGGTAGAGCAGCTTCTTGCCGTCGCGCGACAGGCTGAACCGCGTCACCGGCGACACGAAACTCTCCGACTTGCGCTTCTTGAGATCGTAGCGATGCAACGTAAGGCCCGGCTGGTTCTCAATCGCCTCGCTCACGAACACGACGCCTTCGTTGGCCGCGGCGAGCGACGTATACGCGCGCACCGGCATGCCGAGCGCCAGAATGCGCTGGCTGAGCCCCATGCGATCGATGCGCACGCGCACGGTCTGCTTCCCAGTGTCGGCGCCGGACTTCGCCTTGGTCGCCTCCGGGCCTGCGGTCGTATCGCGCGCCTCCTCGTCGCTCTCCGGCAAGAGCGGCGACGGCGTGTCGGCCGCGAGCACCATCAGATAGGCTCCGCGGCGCAGGTGACGGTCGTAGGAGCTGAGATCGAGCCAGCCGCTCGACAAACCGAAGTCGGTGCTCGCCAGGAAGTAGAGATACTTCCCACCGGCATCCCAGGACGGACTTACGGCGTCCGACAGGCCATCAGTGAGCTGATAGCTCTTGCGGTCCGTCATCGAGTACGCCATCAACACGTGGAACTGGCTGGGGAGCCGCTTGGCGTAAGCGAGCCATTTCGAGTCGGGCGACCACGCCGGCTCGAAGGTGCGCGCGGGGTGTGCGTAGGTGTCGGTATCGATCCGCATCACTTTCCCCGTCGCGACCTCGACCAGGAGCATGTTCAGGCCTTCGTCCGTCACGGCGATGTACTTCCCGTCGGGCGACCAGTCCGCGGTATGGAAGAACGTCGGCCGCTCGAACCGGATTTCGCGCGGCGCGCCGAGGCCCTCCTGCGTGCCGATCATCAGCCGATACTCGCCGCTCGCGTCCGAGAACCAGGCGACCTGCTTTCCATCGGGCGACCAGAGGGGGGTGCGCTCCGCGGTCCCGGGGCTGCGGGTGAGATTGCGCGCATCGCCCTTCTCGGCGGGCACCGAGAATACTTCGCCCCGGGCCGAGAAGAGTGCGCGTTTGCCGCTCGGCGAGAGCGACGCCGACTCGATCCACTTCGATGCGTCCACCCAGCGCGGCTCGGCCCAGGGCAGATCGCCGCGGCACGTGATGACCAGCTGTGTGTCCTTGCCCGTCGCGGGGTCGAGCAAGTGGAGATAGCCGGCTTCTTCGTAGACGACGACGCCGGCGCCCGCGTCGAGTGTCTTGACGTCATAGTCCTTGTAGTGGGTGAGCTGCGTGAGCTGCTTCGACGCCACGTCGTACTTCCAGATATTCGCGGCCCAGTCGCGATCGGAGATGAAGTAGATCGCGTCGCCCATCCACACGGGCCAGGTGTCGAGCGTCCCTTGCCAGGGAAGCGTGTCCACCGCGTGTGAGGCGATGGTGTAGAGCGTGATGGGATGCGTCTGCCCACCGCGGTAGTTGCGCCACTCGACATCCCAGCGTGAGACCTTCTCGTAGGCCACGCGCTGACCGTCGGGCGAGAACGAACCGCGCAGCCCGTCGGGTATTGGCAGGCGCTCGGGCACCCCACCCGCCGCGGCGACCGTCCAGAGTTGTTGGACCCCCACGGACGGCGCGCCGACACGGGCTGAGCTGAACAAGACCCGCCTCGCGTCGGGCGCCCAACCTCGCGCGATGTCCGGCGCCGGATGCCGCGTCAGACGCCGCGCCTCGCCACCGGCGGCATCGATGACGTAGACGTCGGTGTTCCCACCGTATTGCATGCTGAACGCGATCTGCTTCCCGTCGGGCGAGAAATGCGGATCCGATTCCGTTCCGGGAAAGCTCGTAAGTCGCTTCGCGTCGCCACCGTCGCGACTCACGACCCAGATATCGCCCGCGTAGGCGAAGGCAATCTGCGTACTGCTCACCGTCGGCTGGCGCAGCAGCCGCGTGCCTTGAGCCGGCATCAGGACGGGGACGAGCACCAATCCGAGGAGGACGGATGTGGGCCGCATGACGCGGATCGTGGCTGCGCGCACGCGGGGGTCGTCGGTATCCAAGTTTGTACACATAATGGGGAGGTGTTAGTATACCCCTGCCGATGCCGTCCGCAAGAACCCTTCGGTCGAGGTCACCATGCGTGCCCGGTTGCTCACCATCGTCCTCTTCCTCTTCCCCCTGTCGCTCTCGGCGCAGGAACCGGATTCCGCCCCGGGCTTCGACCTCACCGAGGTGATGATCCCGGCACGCGACGGCGTGAAGCTGCACACCACGATCTTCGTGCCGAGAGGAGCCCCCGGCCCGCTGCCGATCATCTTCACGCGCACCCCGTACGGCATCGCCCACGCCGGCAACACGCTCCACGGCTATTACCGGGCGTTCGCGCGCGACGGCTACATCTTCGCGTTCCAGGACATCCGCGGGCGCTACACGTCCGAGGGCC
>Ga0066710_100003480_pt1 | contig 13444 bp, 10 predicted proteins | sample GraSoiAngelo_159_FD_79666 | JGI IMG/M metagenome (GOLD analysis project Ga0066710, IMG submission 79666) | Grasslands soil microbial communities from the Angelo Coastal Reserve, California, USA - 14_1009_16_40cm | ecosystem: Environmental > Terrestrial > Soil > Grasslands | place: USA...
AGGAAGCCGCGCTGTAGCCGGGCGTCGACACCGGCGGCGCGCAGGAGCGAAGGCACCGCGAGGAACCCGGTCGCGAACGCGATCGCCTGGGCGAGGAACAGCCACAGCGGTGTTGCCGCCAGCCGGTAGAGGGGAGCGAACAGCAGCAGCACCGGCGAGAGGTGGTCGGCGAAGACGTTCCAACCGATGACGGTGATCTCGGGCGCGTGGCCGTGTGCGAGCTTCCAGACCGCCTGGTCGAACACCGCGAGGTCCATCGTGAGCGACCGGTAGCTGGAGAAGCGGTACCACTCGAGCGCGAGGGCGAGCAGGCCGAGCAGGGCTGCCACGGCGAGCACGCAGGGCCGAAGGTCGAGGTAGGGAGAGCGCCGGTCGAGGGAGGGCGCGGTGGGCGGGGCCACCGACGGAGCCATCGAACCAGTATCGACGATGGGTGCGGCACGATTGAGGTGTGCTCCAGCGGCCGCCTGCCGGCACCATCCCCGACGCACCCGGGTCCTACCAGTTCAAGGACCGTGACGGTCGCGTCATCTACGTCGGCAAGGCGAAGTCGCTCCGGTCGCGGCTGAGCAACTACTTCGGCAACCCGGCGCTGCTCCCACCGCGCACCGCGCAGATGGTGCAGGCGGCTGAGAGCGTCGAATGGATCCAGGTGCGCAACGACGTCGAGGCGCTCATGCTCGAGTACAGCCTCATCAAGCAGCACCGGCCTCGGTTCAACATCCGGCTGCGCGACGACAAGAGCTACCCGTTCCTCGCCATCACCCTCAGCGACGAGTGGCCGCGGGCGATGGTGATGCGGGGCCAGAAGCGCAAGGGCACGCGCTACTTCGGGCCCTACGGCCACGCGTACGCGATCCGCGAGACCCTCGACCTTCTTCTCCGCACCTTCCCCGTGCGCACGTGCTCCGACAACAAGTTCGAACGGCACCATCGCCAAGGCCGGCCGTGTCTGCTCTTCCACATCGAGAAGTGCGCGGGCCCGTGCGTCGGCAACATCGAGAGGGAGCCGTACGACGCGCTCGTCGCAGAGCTCATCGACTTCCTCGACGGCGACACCCAACCCGTGCTCCGCCGGCTCGACGCGCACATGCGAGAGGCGGCCGACCAGCTCGAGTTCGAGCGCGCCGCGCGCCTCCGCGACCGCCTGGCCAGCGTGCAGAAGGCGATCGAGAAGCAGGCGGTCGTCACCGACCGACCCGAGGATCTCGACGTGATCGGGATCGCGGACGACGAGCTCGAGGCCTCGGTGCAGGTCTTCTACGTGCGCCGCGGCCGAGTGGTGGGCCGCAAGGGGTTCGTCGTCGACAAGGTCGAGGACGTCACCCCGGCCGGTCTGGTGAGCCACGTGTTGGAGGGGCTGTACCACGAGGCCGCCCTGGGCGTCCCCAAGGAGGTGTTGGTCCCGGTCGAGCCGGACGACCAGGCGCTGTACGAGACGTGGCTCACCGGCCAGCGCGGCTCGCGGGTCACGGTGCGCGTGCCGCAGCGGGGCGACAAGCGGTCGTTGCAGGCGACCGTCACGCAGAACGCCAAGGAGGAGTTCGTCCGCCACCGGCTCAAGCGGTCCGCCGACCACAACGCCCGGGCGCGCGCGATCAACGCCCTGCAGGAGGCGCTCGACCTGCCCGACGCCCCGTTGCGGATCGAGTGCTACGACATGAGCCACATCCAGGGCACCGACTACGTGGGCTCGATGGTCGTGATGGAGGACGCGCTGCCCAAGAAGAGCGAGTACCGCCGCTTCAAGGTGCGCTCGGTGTCGGGCAACGACGACTTCGCGGCGATGGAGGAGGTGCTGACCCGGAGGCTCGCCGCGCTCCAGGCCGAGCGCGACCGTCCCCCGGGCGAGGCGCGACGCCGCAGGTTCTCGTATCCGCCCAACCTGCTCCTCGTCGACGGCGGCAAGGGTCAGCTCAGCGTGGCCATGAAGGTGGTGGAGGACTTCGGGCTCGACGACGAGATCTCGGTCGCGGCGCTGGCCAAGCGCTTCGAGGAGGTGTTCGTGCCCGGCCAGGCCGATCCGATCCGGATTGCCAGGCAGTCGGAGGCCCTCTACCTCCTGCAGCGCATCCGCGACGAGGCCCACCGCTTCGCCATCACCTATCACCGCACGTTGCGCGACCGGCGCATGACGAAGAGCGTGCTCGACGACATCACTGGTCTGGGGCCGGCGCGGAAGAAGCGCCTGGTCAAGGAGCTCGGCGGCGTGGCGGGAGTGAGAAGGGCGTCGCTCGAGGAGTTGGAGGCGCTGGCCTGGCTTCCCGACGCGGTGGCGCGCGCGGTACATGCCAAGGTGCACCTGCCCTGAGCCGGTGCCGCACGAGGTGGTGGCACCCCCCGCGCGACACCGGTCAACGTCCTGGTCCGGCCTGATCGTCGTCGGTACGGTTGCGACATGGGGGTGGCGGTCGCGCTGGCGCGCGAGGGATTCCGTCGGCGCCGGGCCGCGCTCGCCGTCATCGCACTCGTGCTCGCGGGCGGTGTGGGCGCGGCGCTGACGAGCCTCGAGGTGGCCGAGCGCACGCGGCACGCCTACCCCGACTATCTCCACCGCGCCGCGGTCGGCGAGCTCGTCGTGAACCCGAGCCTGGTGACCGAGAAGACCGAGGCGCTCATCCGGTCTGTGCCGGGAGTGGTCCGGGTGAGGAGCGACTCCCTTCTCAACGCGTCGGCGGGCAAGGGCACCTCCGACTTCGGGCAAGTGCGCGCGTCCCACGACGGTCGCTACGTCGACCAGGACCGTCCCGCCGTCGACTCGGGACGGATGATCAAGTCGGGACAGGAGGCGTTCGTCAGTCGCGGAGCCGCCGCGGCCCTCGGTGTGACCGTGGGCGACACCTTGCCGGTGTCGTTCTACGAGGAGAGCTTCGCGGGACCCGACGCCCCGACGGCCCCGCGGCCGATCGGCGCGGTCCGGGTCCGCGTCGTCGGCATCGGGGTGTTCCAAGACGAGGTCCTGCCCGACGAGCTCTTCCCGCGCGAGAAGATCCTCGTGACCTCGGAGGTCGCGCGCCCCTTCGATTGCACGCGTCACCAGCCCGACTCCGGCGACCTCCGCTCCCTCGAGGAGCTGGCGCCCACGCTCGTGCCTCCCGGATGCGCGCTGTCGTACCGCTACTTCTCCCTGCGCGTACGCGGCGGGGACGCCGGCGCGGTTCGTTTCGCCGACGCGCTGGCGGCCCGCTTCCGCCAGGAGAACCTGCGGCTTCCCCGTGCCATGCACGACAACCACATCGGCTACGAGGTCATCCCGTCGTTTCGATCAGACGACTCGGCACGGGTGCAGAAGTCGTTGTCACCGGTCGTCACCGCCCTCCGAGCGTTCGGAGCCGTCGCCGGGATGGCCACGATCGCCGTCGCCCTCCTCCTCATCGGCCGGCTCCTCCGCCTGCGTGGGGACGACGTGCGCGTCTGGCGCGGGCTCGGGATCTCGCCTACCCGCCGCACGCTCGGGCTCGCGCTGCCACCCACGGGTGCTGTCGTCGCCGGCCTCTTCGGGTCGGTCGCCGTCGCATGGCTCGCGTCACCGCTGGGTCCGGTCGCCAGCGCGCGGGCCGTCGTACCCGCCGGCACGCGCCACCTCTCGATCGCGACGGTGCTCACGGTCGCGGCGGCAACCGTTCTGCTGGGAATCGGCGTGACCGTCGCCGCCCATCGCGTCGTCAGGTCATCGGCAGCCACCGCCGGGCGGACGCCGGCGCCCCGCCGCTCCTTCCCTGGCGCAGGGCGATCGCCGGGTCTCGCGCTGGGCATTCGGGCCGCGACCGTGGGGGGCGGTGCCAACGCGTTGCTCGCGGGCGTCGGCATCGCCGTGGCCGCGGCGACCGCCACGCTGGTCTTCAGCGCCAGCTTGGTTCGCTTTCTCGACACCCCTGCGCGCTTCGGATGGCCGTTCGACATCGGTGCGCTCGTGAACGCGGGCTACGGCCAAACGAACCTCGCCGCGGTCGCCAAGACCCTCGACCGCCCGGACGTCGAGCGGTGGGGCCTTGCCGCGATGTCGGGAGGCCTCGCGATCAACGGCGAGACGGTTCCCTTCGTCGCCGGGCGTCGGGGCTTCGACGCGTTCACCCGCGCGCTCATCATCTCGGGCCGCGCCCCGCGCCGCGACCACGAGATCGCCCTGGGGTCGATCACCGCCCGGCACCTCCACCTTCACGTGGGGGACGAGGCAACCGTCGCGACGTCCCGGGGCAAGCGCAAGGCCCGCGTCACCGGTCTCGTGGTGCTCCCGAGCATCGGACCGTTCGAGTCGGACCGGGCGTCGCTCGGCACCGGCGCCTTGATCTCGTCCCCGCTCTTCGCGGCCGTCGTCGGAGGTGTTGACGTTGCCGACAACCTCGCCGGGTTCGTCGCCGTCGACCTGGCCGCGGGCGCCGACCCTGCGTCCTTCCTCGCCAAGGTTCGCCACGACCTCCCCGGGTGGGACCCGTTCCACGTCCCGCCCCCCAGCTATGCCGAGCCGGTCCGCCCGGCCACGGTCGTCGACGTCGCCGCCAGCCGGCGGGTGCCGGCGCTTCTCGCCGGTCTCCTCGGCCTGACGATGGCCGTCAGCGTCGTCACGGGCATCGCGTCGGGCACCCGGGCCCGCCGACGTGAGCTGGCCGTGCTGCGCGCGGTGGGAGCCGTGCCTCGGCAGCTGCGAGCATCGGTGCGCTGGCACGCGCTCGTCGTCGTCCTGATCGGTCTCGTGGTCGGCCTCCCCATCGGCATCGCGGCCGGGCGCGCCGGCTTCACCGTCTTCGCCCGTGACATCGGTGCGGCGACCCGCCCGGCAGTCCCGCCTGCGCTGCTGTCACTCATCGTGTTGGGCGCCGTCGTGCTCGCGTTGGTGGCGGCCGCCGTCCCCGCCCGTCGGTCGAGTCGATGGGCGGTGGCCGGCATGCTGTCGTGGGACGAAAGGGCTCACGCGTCGATGCGGGGCGCGGGCTCCGGCCCCGCCTGACGTACAGCTCGACGGAGCATCTCGCTTCTTGGTGCGCTCAACCACGTGAGGGTGGTTTAGCGCTACAAGAAGCGGGGTCAGCGAGCAGGCGCGGGCGTCTGGTGGCCGCATCGGCCCCCCATTTCGGGGACACTGACGATCCATGGCCCGGAAGCCACGGCAGGGCGGCGACCCCTGGGAGTTGAACGCCGGCTGGTGGCAGGACGCGTTCACCGAGGGCGCCGACCCCGAATATGCCGAACAGATCCTGCCGCTCGCGGCGGACCATCTCGCGGGAGCACAGGAGGTGCTCGACGTCGGCACCGGCGAGGGACAGGTTGCTCGCCTCGCTTGCGTGTCGGCTCCACACACGCGCGTCGTCGGCGTCGAGCCTGCGTGGGCGCAGTTGAAGGTCGCGGTCGCTCGCGCCGGCGGGCCCGTCTACGTGCGCGGGGGCGCGGCGGCGCTGCCGTTCGGCGACGGGCGATTCGACGCCGTCGTCGCCTGCCTGGTCTTCGAGCACATCGAGCCGCTCGACGCCGCGATCGCAGAGGTGGGGCGGGTGCTGCGGCCGGGAGGCCGTTTCCTGTTCTTCATGAACCACCCGTTGCTCCAGGTGCCCGGCTCGGGCTGGATCGACGACCAGGTGCTCGACCCGCCCGAGCAGTACTGGCGCATCGGTCCCTACCTCGTGGAGGACACGTCCCTCGAGGAGGTCGACAAGGGCGTCTTCATCCCGTTCGTCCACCGACCGCTGTCGCGCTACGTCAACGCGATGATCGCGGCCGGCCTGCTGGTCACGCGCATGGAGGAGCCGGCGCCACCGCCGGGGTTCCTTGCCCGAGCGGCGGAATACCGCGAGGCGGCGACGATTCCCCGCCTGCTGTTCCTCCGTGCCGAGAAGGTGGGGGGCGTCGGTATCCTGAGACGGACGTGAGCGAGTTCGTCATCATCACCGGTCTCTCGGGTGCAGGACGATCGCAGGCGTCCGACACGTTCGAGGACCTGGGCTGCTTCGTCATCGACAACCTTCCCCCGACCCTCATCGCCAAGGTGGCCGAGCTCGTGCAGGCGCCGGGCTCCACGACCGAGCGGGTCGCGCTGGCGGTTGGCACCGGCGCCTACCTCGAGGAGCTCGCACCCGCGCTCGACCAGCTCCGCAAGACCGGCGCCCACGTTCGCGTCCTGTTCCTCGAGGCGTCGAACGAGGTGCTCATCCGCCGTTACGAGAACACCCGCCGGCGTCACCCCCTCGCCGAGGGCGAGCGGGTATGGGAGGGCATCGAGCGCGAGCGGCAGCTCCTCGAGCCGGTCAAGGCCCAGGCCGACGTGGTCGTCGACACCACCGAGCTCAACGTCCACCAGCTGCGCGACCGGCTGCTCGACCTGTTCGGGCGCGAGACTCGGGCCAGCTTGCAGACGTCGGTCGTCTCGTTCGGCTACAAGCACGGCCTCCCGCTCGACGTCGACCTCGTGTTCGACACGCGCTTCCTGCCGAACCCGCACTGGGTCGACGCGCTGCGACCGCAGACCGGGCTCGACGACGACGTGCGCGCCTATGTCCTCGGGCAGCCCGAGAGCGACGCGTTCCTCGCCCAGCTCGACGAGCTCCTCGGGCTCCTGTTGCCGGCATTCGTGAAGGAGGGCAAGTCGTACCTCTCGATCGCGGTCGGGTGCACGGGTGGACGTCACCGCTCGGTGGTCATCGCCGAGGAGCTGGCCAAGCGGATGGCGGCGCGCGGCTTCGCTCCGAGCGTGCTGCACCGAGACATCGGGCGTTGAGGGGGTCGCGGGTCCCGTCATGAGACCGGCCACGGGTCCTGTCATTCAGGGTCCCTCCCCACGTCCTCGCTGCGCTGCGACGTGGGGCCCCTCCCTACGCGCCACCCGTGGCCTCGCTGCCACCCGCTCGCGCGCGTTGCTGGGTGCTGACGTGACCGGCCACGGGTCCTGTCGCTCAGGGTCCCTCCCCACGCCCTCGCTTCGCTGCGGCGTGGGGCCCCTCCCTACGCGCCACCCGTGGCCTCCCCGCCACCCGCTCGCGCGCGTTGCGGGGGTGGTGATGTGAACGTCGTTGCGCTCGGTGGGGGGCATGGGTTGGCGTCGACCCTGCAGGCCGTTCGGCGCTATGCGGATGACGTGTGCGCGATCGTCTCCGTCGCGGACGACGGCGGGTCGAGCGGGCGCCTGCGCCACGACCTCGGCATGCCCGCGCCGGGCGACCTCCGCCGCTGTCTCGTGGCGCTGGCCGACCCCGACTCGCTGTGGACCCGCGCCTTCGAGCACCGCTTCGAGGCGGGCGAGCTCGAGGGTCATGCGTTCGGCAACCTGGTGATCGCCGGTCTCACCGACGCGACCGGCGACTTCAGCGTCGCCCTCGAGGCCGCCGGACACCTGCTCGGCGTGGCGGGCCGGGTGCACCCGGCCACCCGCGAGCCGGTGGTGCTCAAGGCCGTGGCCGAGGGGGTGTCGGTCGAGGGTCAGACCGCGGTGCAGCAGGCGGGGCGCATCTCGGGCGTGTCGCTCGTACCCGCCGACCCGGCGCCTCCGGCCGCGGCGCTCGAGGCCCTCGCCGCCGCCGATCAGGTGGTGATCGGGCCGGGCTCGCTCTTCACCAGCGTCCTCGCCGTCGTCGCCGTGCCCGCGCTCCGCCGGGCCCTCGACACGACGCCGGGGCGCAAGGTCTACGTCGCCAACCTCCGCGAGCAGGTCCCCGAGACGGCCGGCTTCGACGTCGCCGCACACGTCGAGGCCCTCCGGTCGCACGGGCTCGAGGTCGACGTGGTGCTCTGTGACCCCCACGGTCTGCCGAGGGGCGAGATCCAGATCGAGTGGATCGAGGCGCCCGTGGCACGGCCCGACGGTTTGGCCCACGAGCCCGCACAATTGGCCCGCGCCCTCGCCGGTCTGGTCGGATAGGCGAGGTCGACACCGCAGTACGACAGGAGGACCAACAAAATGGCAACACGCGTCGGCATCAACGGCTTCGGTCGCATCGGCCGCAACTTCTACCGGGCGACGAAGAAGTCGGGCGCCGATGTCGCCGTCGTCGCGGTGAACGACCTCACGTCGCCTGAGGTCAACGCCCACCTGCTGAAGTACGACTCCACCTTCGGTCGCCTCGACGACGAGGTGAAGGTCACCGGCGACGGGATCCGCGTCGGTGCTGACTCGTTCAAGGTGCTCTCCGAACGCGACCCCAAGGCGCTTCCCTGGGCCGACCTCGGTGTCGACGTCGTCATCGAGTCCACGGGCATCTTCACCGACCGCGACAAGGCCGCCGCCCACATCGACGCCGGCGCACCGCGCGTGATCATCTCGGCGCCTGCCTCGGGTGCCGACGCAACGTTCGTCATCGGCGTCAACGACGACACGTTCGATCCGGCCAAGCACACCGTCGTCTCCAACGCCTCGTGCACGACCAACTGCTTCGTGCCGATGATCAAGGTGCTCGACGACGCCTTCGGTGTGGAGCGGGGGCTCATGACGACGGTGCACGCGTACACCAACGACCAGAACCTGCTCGACCTCGTGCACAAGGACCTGCGCCGGGCCCGTGCAGCTGCGGTCAACATCATTCCCGCCTCCACGGGAGCGGCTCGGGCCACCAGCCTCGTGATGGAGAGCATGAAGGGCCGCCTCGATGGCACCGCCCTCCGGGTTCCCGTGCAGGACGGCTCCGTCACTGACTTCACCGGCCTGCTCGGCAGGGACGTCACCGTCGACGAGATCAACGCGGCATTCCGCAAGGCGGCTACGTCCGGACCCCTGGCCAAGGTGCTCGTCTACTCCGAGGACCCCATCGTGTCGTCCGACGTCGTCGGTTCGCCCGCGTCGTGCACGTTCGACGCGCCGCTCACGATGGTGTTGGGCAACATGGTCAAGGTGCTGGGCTGGTACGACAACGAGTGGGGCTACTCGAACCGCCTGGTCGACCTGGCCGCGATCGTCGGCTCCGCCAACAAGTGACCCGCACCGGTTGAGCGTCCCCCAACTCGAGGACCTTCCCGACCCACGCGGCAAGCGCGTTCTTCTACGCGCCGACTTCAACGTGCCGATCACCGCCGGCCGCATCGACGACGATCTGCGCATCCGCGCCGCGCTGCCCACCATCGAGTGGTTGCGGAAGCACGACGTCGCCTCGGTCACCGCGTGCAGTCACCTGGGCCGGCCCAAGGGCAAGCCCGACCCGCGGTATTCGATGGAGCCGGTGCGGGCGCGGCTGGCCGAGCTGGCGCCCGAGGTCGAGCTGCTCGAGAACCTGCGCTTCGACCCGGGCGAGGAGGGCAACGACCCCGCGTTCGTCGAGCGCCTGGTCGCGGGCCGCGACCTCTACGTCAACGACGCCTTCGGTTCGTCCCACCGGGCCCATGCGTCGATCGTCGGCCCCCCCGCCCGGCTTCCGAGCGCGGCGGGGCGGCTGCTCGCACGCGAGGTCGAGGTGTTGGGCACCCTGCTTCACGCGCCCCGCCGCCCCTTCGTCGCGGTGTTGGGCGGAGCCAAGGTGCACGACAAGCTCGGCGTGATCCGCGCCCTGCTCGCGCGGGTCGACACGCTTCTCGTCGGCGGGGGCATGTGCTTCACGTTCCTCGCCGCCCAGGGTCACGAGGTGGGCGACTCGCTGCTCGAGGTCGACCAGCTCGACGCCTGCCGGGAGCTCCTCGCCGGTCCCACGCCCGTCCTCGTGCCGTCCGACATCGTGGCTGCCGACCCCGACGGCGACGAGGTCCGCACCGTGAGCCGCGACGTTCCCCGACGTTGGAGGGGCTTCGACATCGGACCCGGGACGGCTGCGGAGTTCGCCGACGCCATCGTCGAGGCGGGCACCGTCTTCTGGAACGGGCCGATGGGCGTCTTCGAGGACGAGCGCTTCGCGGCGGGCACGCGCGCGGTGGCGGAAGCGGTGGCGGCGTGCCCCGGCTTCACCGTGGTCGGCGGCGGCGACAGCGCGGCTGCCCTGGCCAAGTTCGGGCTCGACGGCCAGGTCGACCACGTGTCCACCGGCGGTGGCGCTTCGCTGGAGTACCTCGAGCAGGGTGACCTGCCCGGGCTCGCGGCACTGAGAGGAGCGTCCAATGCCCGCTGAGCCGACGCGGAAGCCGCTCATGAGCGGCAACTGGAAGATGCACCACAACCACCTGGAGGCGATCCAGTTCGTGCAGAAGCTGAGCTACGCGCTCAACGCCGCGGACTATGACGCAGTCGACGTCTCGTTGCACCCACCGTTCACCGACCTCCGGTCGATCCAGACGGTGCTCGACGCGGACCGCATCCCGATCCTGCTCGGCGCGCAGAACTGCCATTGGGACGACAAGGGTGCGTTCACCGGCGAGGTGTCGCCGCCGATGCTGGCCAAGCTGGCTGTGGACCTCGTGATCGTCGGCCACTCGGAGCGACGCGAGATCTTCCACGAGAGCGACGAGTGGGTGAACCGGAAGGTGAAGGCCGTGCTCGCCGCACAGATGACGCCGATCATGTGCGTCGGGGAGACGCTCGCCGAGCGCGAGGCGGGTGACGCCGAGGCCAAGGTCGACCGGCAGGTGCGCGCCGGCCTCACGGGCGTCGCGGCCCATCAGGCGGCGGGCATGGTCATCGCCTACGAGCCGATCTGGGCCATCGGCACGGGCCAGACCGCAACTCCCGACGACGCGCAAGCGATGTGCGCCGCGGTGCGGGGTGTCGTCGCCGACCTCTACGACGCGGGCACCGCGGCCGCGACTCGCATCCAGTACGGCGGGTCGGTGAAGCCGGGGAACACCGCCGAGCTCATGAGCCGACCCGATGTCGACGGCGCCCTTGTCGGCGGCGCGAGCCTCGACCCCGACTCGTTCGCTCAAATCGTGCGGTTCCGGCTGGTTGCATAGCGCTTGACGGTGAACCGTCGAAGGCCTCTGGTAACCTTCGTTCCGGTGGTCCGCCCCCACGAGAGTTCACCACTGTGCTGACTGCGATCATCGTCGTCATCCACATCATCGTCTCGCTCATGCTCGTGCTGCTCGTGCTGCTCCACAGCGGCCGGGGTGGCGGCTTGTCCGACATGTTCGGTGGCGGCATGGGCAGCGCGGCGGCCGGGTCCACCGTGGTCGAGCGCAACCTCGATCGCATCACCGTCGCCACGGCGATCATCTTCGCCTTCACGACGCTCATCCTGGCCTTACGGCTGCAATAGAGAGTCCCCCCCAAGAGCCCCCCGGCTCGGGACAAGGAGGTTCCGAACCAGTGCAACGCATGCGAGGCGGCAAGCTGCTGCTCGTACCCCTGCTCGCGGCCTTGATCGTGGCCGCCGGCTGCGGCAGCGACAAGAAGAAGACGACGGCCAGCCCGACGACAGAACAGGGAACAGTGGCCAAGGGTGGCACCCTCGTGCTCGGTGCCGAGCAGAATGGCGACTGCGCCGACTGGCTGGGGGCGTGCGCCGGCGCTTCGTGGAACATCTACATGATCCAGCAGCACACGGTGCCGCGGGCCTTCAACGTGAAGCCCGACGGCGAGTACGAGCCAAGTGTTCTGCTCGACGGTGAACCCACGTTCGAGAGCACCCCGAAGCAGAAGGTCACGTACAAGATCCGTGCCGACGCGGTTTGGTCCGACGGACAGCCCATCACGTCCTCGGACTTCAAGTACGTCTGGGATCAGGCCAAGAACGGCACCGACATCTACGACAAGACCGGCTACAAGGACATCGAGAGTGTCGACGACTCCAATCCCAAGGTCGCGGTCGTGACCTACAGCACCCCGTACGCCGACTGGAAGGACCTGTTCGGCGGCAACTACGGCGTGTGGCCCAGTCACCTTCTCCTCGGCAAGGATCGCGACGCGGAGACGAAGGACGGATACACCTGGTCCGGTGGCCCGTGGAAGCTCGATCACTGGACGAAGGACGTCGAGGTGAAGCTGGTCCGCAACGACAAGTACTGGGGCAAGAAGCCGAACCTCGACGCCGTCGTGTTCAAGGTCATTTCCGACACGGCCGCGGAGATTCAGGCCTACAAGACCGGCCAGGTCGATGGCATCTACCCGCAGGTGCAGCTCGAGCTCGCGACACTCAAGAACCAACCCAACACGTCGTTCAGCACCACACCGGGATTCTCCTACGAGGCGATCTGGTTCAACACCTCCAAGCCGCCCCTCAACAGCCAAGCGGTCCGTCAGGCGCTTGCGTACGCGACCGACCGGAAGGCGATCGTCGACCGGCTCTTCGGCCCGATCTCCAAGGACATCCAGCCGCTCCAGTCCTTTACGACGCCGCGCAACAAGACCTACTACACCAAGTCGTTCTCCCAATACGTCAAGGATCTGTCCAAGGTCAACAGCCTGATGACCGGCGACGGCTGGGCGAAGGGCAGCGACGGCATCTGGGCCAAGGGCGGTCAGAAGGCGTCGTTGACGGTCAGGGTCACCGCCGGCAACAAGCGGCGGGAGCTCACCGAGCAGATCCTGCAGAGTCAGTGGAAGGACGCCGGCTTCGAGCTCACGACCGACAACCAGAGCTCGAGCATCCTCTTCGGCCAGTCGCTGCCGAACGGCGACTTCCAGGTCGCACTCTTCGCGCAGGTCCCGACGAGCAAGAGCCCGGCTCAGTGCGTCAACTTCTGCACCGAGAGCATCCCGACGGATGCCAACAAGTCGGGCACCAACTACTACCGGATCAGTGACCCGGAGCTCGACAGGATCTGGAAGCAGGTCGACCAGGTCTCCGCCGAGAGCCAGCGCGCCGGCCTGGTGAAGCAGGGCGCCGACCGCCTGGGGGAGCTGGTCCCCGCCATCCCGCTCGACCCGTTCCCGAACACCGTGGTGTACAACACGGCAAAGCTGGGCGGCAACATCATCGACAACCCGAGCGTGCTCGGCATGTTCTGGAACTTGAACGAGTGGTACTGCAAGGGCGGGAAGTGCTAGCTGCTCGCTGAGGACGTGACCACGGGTCCCGGGTCCGTGCCGGGGCCCGTGGCGTCGAATTCAACTGTGTACAATTCGCAGAGATGGTGACGTTCGTAGTACGGCGTGTCGCCTATTCGATTCCCGTGCTGCTGATCGCGTCGGTTCTCGTCTTCGGCTTCGTCCGCGCCACGACCGACCCCCTCGCTCGACTGCGCCAAGGCAGTCGCGATCCGCAGGCCGTTCCGCGGGAGCGGGCGCGTCTGGGCCTCGACAAGCCTTTGCCCACCCAGTACTGGAAGTGGCTGAGCGGGTTCGTGCGGGGAAGCTGGGGCGACAGTTTCATCACCCGACGCAGCGCGGCCCAAGAGATCCGCGCCAAGTTGTGGAACACGCTCCAGCTCATCATCTGGGGCATTCTGTTGTCCGCCCTGGTGGCCATCGCCGTCGGCGTCTACTCGGCCTCGCGGCAGTACTCCGTGCTCGACTACACCTTCACGGGGTTGTCGTTTCTGGGTTTGTCGATGCCGGTCTTCTGGTTCGCGCTCATGGCGATCCAGTTCCTGGTGTACGAGCCGCGCCAGATTTTTCATCTCGATCAACCGATCCTCTACTCGGTTGGTCTTCAACGCGCCACAC
>Ga0066710_100003484_pt1 | contig 13442 bp, 10 predicted proteins | sample GraSoiAngelo_159_FD_79666 | JGI IMG/M metagenome (GOLD analysis project Ga0066710, IMG submission 79666) | Grasslands soil microbial communities from the Angelo Coastal Reserve, California, USA - 14_1009_16_40cm | ecosystem: Environmental > Terrestrial > Soil > Grasslands | place: USA...
AACGGGCACGACGATAGTCGCTGGAAAAGTTGGGCTAGCGAGACACTTCAACGCGGGGGATCGGATAACGGCCCCCGGGATTCAAGTCCCGGCCGTGGACTTCACGGTCGCCGGATGGTTCCGCTGGACGACGAATCCGTCGCCGTATTACAGTGGAATCCACGGAGGCAGCGGTTCGTGGGAGCTCCGCGTGATGGCGGACGGACGATTCGGTGCGACTTTCTATCAATCCACGACCGTGTGGACCGAAATCGTGAGCCCGCTCACTTACAACGACGGGGACTGGCATCACGCGGCCGCTGTCCTTCGGTCCGGCTTGGTGAAACTCTACGTGGACGGGGTGCTCGTAGCGTCTGACGCGACGAATCCCATCTCCTCGGTACAACCGTCGACGGGAGTCCAGATTGGTCGAGTCGCATCGGACCTCGCCGGGGACATCGACGAGGTCCTCGTCTATGGTCGTGCGCTGAGCGACGCCGAAATGGCCGCGCTCGCGCCGCCGCTGCCGGCCGACGGTCCCTCGCTGCGCTATGACATGGAGTCGGTCCTCCCAGACGGACGCATGAAAGATCTCTCGGGGCATGTGAACCATGGGATGCTCTCGGGCACGACGGAGGTCGCCGGGAAAGTCGGCCGAGCGAGGCACTTCGACGGAACCGGAGATAGCATCACGGCTCCCGCGATTTCCGTACCCGCCACGGACTTCACGGTCGCCGGCTGGTTCCGGTGGACGACGAATCCATCGCCATACTACAGCGGGATCCATGGCGGCGGTGGTTCGTGGGAGCTCCGCGTGATGGCCAACGGAGGATTCGGCGCCACGTTCTACCAATCTGGTACGATCTGGACCGAGATTGGAACGCCTCTCGCCTACAACGACGGAGATTGGCATCATGCATCCGCGGTGCTCCGGTCCGGTTTGGTCAGAATCTACGTGGATGGTATGCTCGTCGCGCAGGACACGACGAATCCCATCACCTCAGTCCGGGCATCGAAACAAACCATCGTTGGGTCGGTTGCGAGTGATTTCGTGGGTGACATCGATGAGGTCCTCGTCTTCCCTCGCGCCCTCTCCGATGCGGAAATTGCCACTCTCGCTCCGCCACAGCCGGCCGACGGTCCGGTCCTAAGCTACGATATGGAGACGGTGCTTTCCGACGGGCGGATGAGGGATCTCTCGGCACACGTGAATCACGGGGCGATTTTCGGCACGACGGACATCGCCGGCCATGTCGGTCGAGCCAGACACTTCAACGCGGGGGATCGAATTACATCGCCCGCGATCCAAGTCCTGGCCACGGATTTCGCGGTCGCCGGATGGTTCCGGTGGACGACGAATCCGTCGCCATATTACGCTGGAATCCAAGGAGGCGGCGATTCGTGGGAGCTGCGCGTGATGGCGGACGGACGATTCGGCGCGACCTTCTACCAATCCACGACGGTGTGGACAGAGATTGTGAGCCCCCTTGCATACAACGACGGGGCATGGCACCACGCGGCCGCGATCCTTCGGTCGGGCTTAGTTGAACTCTACGTCGATGGAGTGCTCGTCGCCGAAGATACGACAAGTCCTATTACTTCGGTCCGCACGTCCACGGAGACCATCATTGGGCAGGTTGCATCCGATTTCGTCGGAGACATAGATGAGGTCCGCATCTTCGACCGCGCCCTGTCAGCCGGCGAGGTGGCTGCCATGGCAGCCACCTGATCCGCCCTAGCTATGAGTTCGTATGCGGCCTTCCTTTGGATGCCGCCAAGGGTCCTGCAGTTAAGGCGACCGGCGCAGACGTCCTGTTGGGGCCCTTACCCGATTATGGAACCGCTTCCCTGTTGCTAATTGCTAACCCTTGCGGCGTACCAGGGACTCTGGTAGTGGCTAGGCCACGCGTATGAAAATGTGGAGCTCCCTGTAAGGTGACGAGAGTTCTACTCCTCTCAGTAGGATGAACTGTACTTTCCAAACCCCGGTCGCGTTGATTCGGAACGAATACGGTTTAGTCCAGTTCTGTCCGTCAGCAAGGGTAACATTGAACCAGTCCCTCGTGGTCCGGTTGACTTCCACGGTCCTGTTGACCCCGGCGGTCGCGTTGTACAAGACCCGTATCTCAACGAAATCTATGCGGACGGTGTAATTCACTTTGGCGTGCTCGTGATTTCCGATGCCCAGGGTAACGGCACCTAACTGCGAGACGTTGAGAGAAGTCGGATATCCAGAGGCGTTCCCGCCTGGTCCGAGCAGATAGAACTCGGTGAAGGTTTCCGCCGAGCGGGTAGTCGCAAAGGCATAGCACACTAGGCCTGCAGCCGCAACCGTGGCGGCCGACAGCGCTACGGTTAGTGCTTTGTCCGCCCTCCCATGTTCCCTCCATTCTGGAATGGAGAGATTGACCGCACCAGATAGCCTGCGCTCGACGGGAATTCTCGTCCGACGAAGGCATGCAACGATTGCTGTCAGAACGGTGAAGAGAGCGGTTACCAACGTGATGGAAGCAAAACGAATCCCGTACAGGGTAAAATTGAGTCCCAAGCCAAGAAGCGGGACGAGCACGACACTGAGGCCAAAGCTGAGCGTCACTCTCTCAATCCAATCAATCTCGTCCCTGCTAGGAAAGAGTGCAGCGACAAGAACGTATCCTGGAAAGAAGAGAACCATCACGATAGCGAGCACGTTGCCCACCCCAAGGACAAGCAGGACACCGGTCAGGACCAGGGTGTAGCCTATGACAACATACAAGTCCCAAGCTGTCTTCTGAAACTGAATACGCACGGTTCGGCTCCTCAAAGGGGGGGCGGAAGGCGCACTTATTCACTTCCTCGCTAAGTATTCTCTGGCGTGCTCCTCGCTGCCAGACTCTCGTTCTCTCAACGTGCTTAATCGCGGTTGCGCCGTTGGTTTCTTCAGAACGAAGAAAACGTTAGAAGGCTGGAGCCATCCCAAGACCGAGATTGGATGATACTCCGTGTTCCAACAAAATAGCCGGCAGAGTACATCGTCCAGCGGCAAGTAGGCGGGAAGGCTGTGAAGGTGCACTCCGAGGCCGGATGATAGCCTCGTCGCGGGAGCAAAATAGACCCGGCGTTCCCTCACAATCTCGAAACCCATTGATAAGATGATGCCACGCATGAGGTGATAAGGAATTCCGCGTTCCCTTTTGGTCGCGCCTACTCTCGGTTCCCACCAGTTGCCCATCGAGACGGTTGGTTCATCCAAGAGCATGTATCCTCCCGGAGCTAGACACCGGTGGAGCTCCTTCACTACGAAGCTGACGTTGGCCACGTGGTGAAGAGCTCCGAGACTTGTCACCATGTCGAATGAGTCCGAGGGCAAATCCAACCGTCCATCAGGATGCGATCGCACGTAGTCGACGGGTACGGTGCCTAGAATGGATTTATCGAAATCCCCGGTAGGCTCGACCACGGTGATTCTCTTCAGCTTGTGCAGGATTGGTCCAAATTCCCGAGCATCGGCAGCGCCGAAACCTAGAGCGTGATCGAAATTGACATCAGGCAGATGCTTGAACCCGTATCGGAGGTTCTTCGCGTGGGAGAGGAATTCGGTGCCATGTCCTTCGCCTCTTGCCTCTACCTCCGGATAAGCTCCCGCTTCATCCTCGAACCATTCCTTAAGCCGGTTTATGTCGAAATCGTCCCCGAATAGTCTTCTCCCTGCAACGAACTCCTGTAGATCAGCCGGCACGAGCATCTTAGATAATTTTCGATGTCTCAACATATTCAGGCTAGTTCACCTTTCTCTGCGCGTCGTCTTGCGGCTCTGCGTTTGCTCCCTCGCCCACTCCGCATGTAGCGTAACTCGGCTAATGAAAGCCTGCCCCGCAGCGATTGCGCTCGCTATCTCGTCCTATGGAGGTGCCGGGCGGCTTGAACGGCGTCAACTGAATCAAGAGGAGAGGCGTCACACAGCCCAGTCCTCCCGTGCGTACGCAGGGTGTTGTCTCTAGCCCACATCAAACTCTTGGAATGGCCATCAAAGACTCGGACTCGAACCATGTATTTTCCGCTCTTCCTTTGGGGTCGCGCACTCGTGAGATTGTTCAGTTCCAAACTGAGTTCTTGGGCACACTGCTTTATAATGCCCCGCAATTTCACCGGCGCTAGTGAGCCGCGTACTAGTGACGGGTGCGGCGGGATTTATCGGTTCGCATGTCGCCGCGTACCTCGAGGACCAGGGTCATGAAGTCATTCGGAGTGACATTTCTATTCCGAGTTCGTCAACTTCCGTTTGGAAGCGCGCCGATCTAACTTCGCTCAACGACACGGAACGAGCCGTTGAAGGGGTAGATTCGGTGTGCCACATCGGAGGAATTGGAGATGTTTATCTGGCGGCCGACTCCCCGCAACTGGCCATTCACGTCAACGGATGTGGGACTAGCAATATCCTGTCGGCGAGCAGCAGAAATCGTGTGCGACGTTTCGTCTATGCTTCGAGTTGGGAGGTTTATGGAGACCCAATTTATCAACCAGCCGACGAGCAGCACCCTTGTCGTCCTCACCATCCGTACGCAATAAGCAAACTGGTAGGCGACCTGCTAACGCAGGGGCGCGTTAACGGCGCGAATCTTCAGACTACGGCCCTGCGGCTAGGGACTGCATACGGCAGCCGAATGCGGAAGAACGCCGTTATTTCATCATTCGTTCGACTGGCCATTAGGGGGGAGCCCTTAGTGATCAGGGGGAGCGGTGAGCAGTTCCGCCAATTCACTCATGTTTCAGATATCGCCAAGGCATTTGGCCTGGCGCTAGGCGCGGATACTCTACGACCCGTCTACAACATCGCGTCCTCAGAGCGGATTACTATACGAGACCTAGCAAAGCAAGTCGCGAGTCGTATCGCTTCCACCGTCATGTCCACCGCCTCTCGGCCCGGTGACGCTCCCTCGTTGTATGTTGACTCCCGACTCGCAGAACGAGAACTTCGATGGAGGACGGACGTACCATTCATCAATGGCCTGAACGCGTATATCGACAATGTTCAGGATGAATATCCCGAAGCGGCGTCGCCAGAGGCGTCACGATGAACGAATGCCGCGTGTCGCTCGGTTGACTGCTGCGGGCGCTGCAAGGTCTAGCCATCTATCTCGTAGACCTGAACCTCTCCACTGTCGTAGATCCGAAACACGCTATCCACGCTGTTCAGCATTTCGACATCGCGCGTCGATGGTGCACTCCAGGCCCTCAAGTCCATACTCGCAACCATGATTGTCTCCTTGTCCAGGACCAGGTAGCTTGTATTGGTGGATGATTCCAACAAATGTGTTAGATTCAAAGGAATGGTGTTTTGGAAGTTGTAGAGTTTGGAAAAGTTAGCTTGCCCAGTGTGGAGTGGAAAGTATGCATATCTCCCGAAGTGAGAATTCGAGTACACTGTCTGACGGTCTGGAATGTGATCCGCGGCCCAGCCCGCGGAAGTGTACAGCTGTTGCGTGTTCTGATAATTGAAAAGGGCGACGTACGGCGATGGGAGCATGGAAGGAAGGGCCAAAAGAAACGGAACTGAGATGGCCATGATCACGAGGGCTCTTCTGCGGTTCTCAGTCTTGGCGGTTGTGCGATGATCCGCGATGAAAACAGCCGCTACTGGGGGGAGCAGCAAAGCGATTATGTTTAGGGGTCTGTCGACGAAGTTACCGAGGAACAAACCTGCGGCAATGCCTTCGAAGAAGATCGCAAGAATTGCACCCGAGATGGTCATGGATACAATCAGGTTTACAGCAGGGCGAATCAAGTCAGTCTTGCGCGTCCTTCGAAGAATCACCAACCCTCCAAGCCAATAGCCGGCAACAATCAAGGTCGCTCCAAATATCTTGGCGAGCAAGGGAATCGTGAAGAATTTTCCATAGCTAATCGGTTTCACAACGCCTTCTGCTGAAATTGCATCAAGTAACTGGCTGATGGAAAGTCTCAAGACCAAGGTAAGCAGGGAAATCCACGAGATGTAGATGATTAAGACGTAAGCAAAAAGGTCTCTCCAAAGGAGACTCGCTAGGTTCGCACCATGGTCTCTGGTTTCCGGTTTCAGGGTCGGGACGAGCTTGGCCGAGAAACTCGAGAGAAGGATTGCAAGGAGCAGAAAAACCGGGGCGATCGGGTGTGAAATGACCAGTGCTGTCACGGTGACGATTCCACATACAGTCCTGGGGACCGTCGGCCTTTCTGCTTGCAGAGTTGCAACGAGGAGGACCGCCAACAGTGTTGTTAACGAATAGAACCACGGGCTGGGGAAAGTTCCGACCACAGACAGCGGGATAGCGGCAAGAGAGGCTGAAATCGAACCAATCATGGGACTTCGGAATAGCCGAGACGCTACGACGTAGGTCAACGGGACACTTAGAGCGGCGAGTACTGATCCCAAGTAGATACCGGTACCATAAACCGAATACCCGCCGACCTCTGAAAGAAACGACCATAGCAGGTGAATTGGCGGATAGAAGTTCGTCGCTAAGTCGATGTGGCCAGTCGAAACTATATTCGAGGCGTTGCTCAGGTGGAACCAGACGTCCCACTGCGTGTAGTAGGTCTTGTATCGGAGCGCCGGAAGCGCTGTCAGGAGGCCGTTTACGAGCGTTATGCCGAACAAATTCGCGCCAATGAGTGGACGTGATCCTCCGTTCGCGGCCTCAATAATCCCAAAAGTGAAGAGAGCAAACGCCGCGGCAATCAAAATCCAAAACAGAGGAGTGACCGAGGAATAAATCGATACTTCGTAGCCTGAGGCAGAGCCGTAGACCGCAGACGCCCAGGAAACGAGAGCGCAAACCACTCCCGCTAAGAAGGTCTGAAGGATTCGCCTTTTCTGAACCATTTAGATGCCTGTCTCATCGTTTGTTGCGCTTCGAATGTTAGGTTCTTCAAATCCAGAAACGCGCAGTGGTCGACGCAATCGTTTGTTCTCAGAACCAATACAGCAACTCCGATAAGACACTATCCTTGACCTCGGCTGACTGTTAGGGCATCAACGGAATCTTCAAGAGGGCCCGATGAAACCGGATCAACTCATTCGCGACCCATGAACGATTGGGCGATATCGTTCGACAGCGGCGCTGAAAGTGTACCATTCCAAGACGGTCTGCCTTGCATTGAGTGCTATTTGCTCCAAACTGGCAACGTCGGTCTCGAGAATGAAGCGTATCGCTTCTTCAAGCGACTTAGGTGAATTTCCATCAACCAAGAATCCATTGACATGTGGGCGAATTACATCTGGAATGGCACCAACCCGTGTCGCGAGTACGATGGTTCCGCTGGCCATTGCTTCGAGCATCGCATTCGGCAGACCTTCAGTTGACGACGGTATCACCAAGAGACGTAGTCTTCCATAGAACTCGGCGAGCCTGGGGCGCTCTATCCAACCGAGGAACTTCACTTCGCGCTTCACTCCACACTCTGAGGTGAGTTCAACTAATCTCTCCTTCTCAGGGCCGACTCCCGCGACGAGCAAGTGCAACTCAGGATGGTCTTCATGCAGGGTTCCAAGCGCCTCAATTAGGTTAGCCAATCCCTTCTCTGGGCTTAGGCGGCCGACGAAGCCGATATCCATGCCCCGGTTCGTGATTGGACCTTGGTATGGGAACTCACTAGTGTCGACGAACTCCGCACCACTTGTGAAGAAATCCCCGCGCCAACCGTCGAGCCCCATGTCGGCAATAGCTGATTTGCCATAGGCGACTACTCGTGACGCAAATGCGGTCGTGATCCTTTCGCTGAAAGTCAGTAGAACATACGAGAAAGGGTTGGCTCCCTCTCTCGCTTTCACGGTTTTCGACGCGGAACCGGTCAATACCAGAAAGACCACCTTTCCCATAACCCTTGCAGCGGAGAGAGGAATTGGCATCGCAGTTCCACCCGTTAGTAGCCACACCTCGTGATACGCACTCCGATTCCGGACGAGCAATAGAGCGAGGCTGATTTGAAAGATGACGTGACGAAACAATCCCGGTCGCGTGGGGAAGGGGCATTCCCATTGCTGTCTGCCCTGCGACGTATTTCGGTCCGCCACGACCGTTACCGTCCGGTCGAGCGCCGATAGGACTCTTGAGACTCGACCGCGAACGAGCTCCGAAACCGTGTCCCTTGGGTAGAGAATAAGCAGCGTGCTCAGGCGTTGCTCCGTGACACCGGTCGTCGTTTTTGGGTCCGGACGAGATTCAGGCGTCAACGTCCCGATCTTCGACATCGTCTCTCTATTCACAATCGGGCTCTCCCTCGGCTAACCCACGCGCAGCGCATGTTCGTATACCTCTTGTAAGCGCGAAGCGATTCTGATCGGATTGAAATTCTTATTGGCCTCCTCGCTAGCATTTGAACTCAGGCGAAGACGCAATCCAGCATCGCTCAGAACATCGACCAGAGCCTGCGCGAGCGGTTCCGGAGAGGGCAGGCTGGCGATGTATGAGGCGCCTTCGGTAAGCCCCACCAGTGCCACCGCCTTGGATATGACACATGGCGTCCGAACAACAGCAGCCTCGAGAATCGTCATTGGAAACCCTTCGTATTTGGACGGGAGGCACATGACGTCAGCTGCTCGAAGGGCGAGCCACTTTTGCGGCTCAACTACGGGTCCGAGAAAGATCATTCCGTCCAGGCGCGCGTCTTCCTTGAGCCTGACCAGCTGCGACAGCATCCCTTCGTCTGGACCTGCAATCACTAGAAGCGCGTTTGGAACGACCTTGCGAACGATCGAATAGGCTCTGACAAGTTCGCGCAGCCCTTTCGCAGGATGCAACCGTCCCAGGTACAAGATGATCAGCGAGCCTAATGGCAAGCCCAACGCGATCCTAGCCTGGGCGCGCGCAGGCAAACTCATCTCGATGGTCGGAAGCGGATTCGGAACAACTCTCACAAGTCCGGTCCCAAAGCCAGCGGCCTGCACTTGGGCTCGCTCATAATCTGAGAGGGCAACGATCGCCCTTGTGGCCGCGACGACTTGTCGACGGAACAAGAGCTGGAAGACCGTCTTCGCGAGTTCTTTCTGGCCCGAGTTGACCAAAGTCCCATGCGGTTGCAAGACGAGTGGCAGCCCGGCCTTTCTGCACGCGAGAGCAATCGACGGTGTGAAGCTACTCCAGTACCCGTGGAGGTGAACCAAGTCGAATTCCTGAATCATCCCAGGGTCCAATAGCATCAACTGAGGGATCACGGGCGAATTTAGGGCTCTCCCGATAACCCTCAATCTAGCCCGGAAGAGGCGAGTTCTAACGCCCCGTTCCGCTGCCTCGGAGGCTTTTGGCGTCGCCGAACCCTCATCGCTGGCCCATATGGTCACCTCATGGCCGGATTGAGAGAGCGCATAGGAGATTGACTTGACGGCTTGCGGTACTCCGCCTAGTGACGGATCCTGCTGCGCATATGGTGATACGTGAAGCAGCTTCATCCGCTCAGATTCCGTTCACATGAGAGATTGCAGATTATCGACAAGGCAATGCCAGAGATTTGAAACCGCTAATTGTGATTACGAGCGACTGGTGCTCGGGAGAGAGCACTGACAAGTTCCTGAGCACATCGAATCGGGTGAAGAATTTCACTCTAACCGCCGCCTAGGCGCTCGTCCAAAAAGAGCGTAAATGCGGCCCGTCAGGGGCGAATTGTATATGATATTGGAGAGGGCATCGCTATGAAAACTGGCGAGACTGAGGGTGTCAATCAAATTGTATCCTAGGGTAAATCCCCAGTTGATCTTCCCTAGATCTGAGTTGGATTCGACCCTCTTTTCCCCGATTTCTTTCTTGATCGCGTCCGAGATCAGCTGAAGGTGATGAATTGCACGCGGGTTGAATCCCATCATCCGAGCGGCGATCCAATCCGCACCGTAGATATCGTTCGCCGCGATGAACTTCCCTAGATGGCGGGCCTCGCCATCCATTGGACCGTGTTTGTCCAAGCCGTAGGTAGCATCGATTAAGGCAAAACGCGCCTTGGTCAATTCAGCGATAAGGTGCAACTTCCTATCCAGCTGTGCATGCTGTAACAAACGCAAGTCGAGGGGGCAACATCCCCAGAGATTCTTCACCGACAGGCTGACAGTGGTCATCACATGAACTTTGAGCACGGGAGCAGATATTGTTAGATCGACCTCTTCGACCAATAATCGTGGAAGGACCACCTTGGTCTCCCTTCCTCCGACCGTGCCAGTGTATTCTCGGGCCTCCAGCTCGGAGAGGTTCACAGCGGTCGCTTTGGTCTCGTTGCAGATTTCGCGAAGTCCATGGCCAAGAAATGCTTCTGCTGCACGAAACGAGCCGTACCCGCCGTTTGACTCTCCGACGAGGATCTCGGCCCCTTGGTTCGAGGCAATTCGAATGAGTGCCGCAAGGAATTTCGGAGATGTCGTGACACCTGGCGTGTATCGCGGGTACGTGAAATTCGGTTTCACAAAGACTTTCGAAACCTTCGAGAGTTGAGAGCTCAATCCAGTTCTCTCAAAGGCGTTCTCAAGCTCGCGAAGCAAATTTTCATTCACCTCGCCAAGGTGGATTATCAATGACTGACCCTCCTAGCCACCGGTTTTCCGCCTTGGAACTTTGCACGACCCAAGATGACGGCACCGATCGGGAGAATTGAGAGCCATCGTACCAAATGCTTTTCGTGACAATCGACCAGCGGAGAGACAACAGAGGCCAAGCGATCCACAGCGGCTTTGCGGAAGAGGTACGACAATGCGAGCGCGTACAGGAAAAGAGTGCGGTATTCCTGAACCTCCCAGCCGGCACTTGAGAGCGCTCGTCTAAGTTGATTCGGCGTGTAGGGTCTCTCCCCCGGTGTGTGTGTGCTCATTGGGAACAAGCGCCGTCCGATCTCGGATAATGGATTGAGCTTGTTGGGTTCCAAGAACACGAGAAAGCCGTTTGGTTTGGTTACGCGAGCGAGCCCTGGGAGAAGTCTTCCCAGTTGGGTGTGGTGGAGCGCTCCAACGCAGACCACTGCGTCAAATGTTCCTCCGCGAAATGGTAACTCGTGGCCGTCGGCTTGGACGAGGTGGCCCCTGATTTCGTCTGCCGCTGCAGCCGTCGACAGTATGCCGCCGGAGACGTCTACCCCGACTGTATCGTGGCCCATGCGGACCAAACTCCTTGTCAGCCAGCCGCCACCACAGCCCAAGTCAAGGATTTGGAGCCTCCCCTTTCCACCTAAGGATCGCGCAATGAACTCGATCTCCCCTCTCCTTACAACTTCGTTGAAGAGGACTGAATCGAATTCCTGAATTTCGCCTGTTATCGGATCGACGAGCGCGCGGTCGTAGATTGCCTTCTCCTGCTGAAGCATCAGTAGGTGACCCCGCGGGGCTTCTTCTCCGGCATACGGCTATCGACGTTGACTTCGGGTAGCAATTCGAGCCGAGCCAATACATTAGTTTTGGTGTCCAAAGTGAAATTCCACTCCGTTGATTCCGGTTGCCGTGCCTATCCCTCGGAAGTTTGGATGACTTGTACCAGTGGTACATGCTCCTACTACGTTTGAGTCTGACGGCTCGCGATTCGTCGCCCGCGGCCGACCCGCCAGGCTCGGGGTTCGACCGCTCAACGCGCCCGCGATCGAATCTGTCCTCAACTCGGTAACTATTGGCGGAGCATTTATATCAAGCAAGTTCTCATCGGCGCGTCAAAACTTTGTTGGCGCAACCGGAGGACAGGGCGTGGAACCGCGGCGGATTCTAGTCACCGGCGGAGGCGGGTTCATCGGATCCAACCTCGTCCGTGCGCTCACCGACCGCGGCCATAACGTCCTATCCTGTGACGTTGACAACTCAGAAAGAGAAGCCTTCGTACGTTGCGACGTTCAGGAGTTCCGCCAGTTGGAACGCATCTTCCTGAACCACAGGTTCGATTACGTCTACCATCTAGCGGCAGAGTATGGGCGCTGGAACGGTGAGGACTACTTCGAAAACCTCTGGAAGACCAATGCCGTTGGCACCAAGAACGTTATTCGACTCCAGGAAACCCACAAGTTTCGTCTTGTGTTCTTCAGTAGCGCCGAAGTCTACGGCGATTACAGCGGGCTCCTAAAAGAAGAAGTGGTCGACCAGACATCCATCAAACAGCTCAACGATTATGCAATCACAAAGTGGGCGGGCGAGCTTATGTGCCTCAACTCCGCGGACCAATTCGGGACCGAGACCGTCCGTGTGCGTCCTGTCAACTGCTACGGGCCGGGCGAGCACTACACTCCGTACCGAGGTTTCATCCCGAAATTCATCTACCACGCACTGCACAACAAGCCGTACACTGTGCACAAGGGCCACAAGCGAATTATCGACTACGTGGATGACACCTGCCGGACCTTCGCCAACATCGTCGACGGTTTCGTTCCAGGCGAAGTTTATAACGTCGGCGGCCGGCCAGAATGGGAGATGGACATCAAGTCGTACTCAGACCTCGTATTGAAAACCGTGGGCCGTGACGACTCCCTGGTGACCTACAAGGATGCCGAGCCCTTCACCACGAGGGTCAAGCATATCGACTGCTCGAAAGCCGCACGCGACCTCAAGCACGATCCGCAGATTCCTCCGAAGGAAGGCATTCAACGTACCGTCGACTGGATGCGAAAGAGGTACGAAGTCGCAGAATGAGGTCACCGATTTGTCGCACGGACTTGAGGGCAAGTTGGTTCTAGTTACCGGAGGTGCCGGAGCCATCGGGACAAACCTCGTTCCGTCTCTCAATGAGTGCCATGTCGAGACGGCTACCATCCTCGACAACCTTTCATCGGCCTACGAGTGGAACATTCCAAAGGGCCCAAGAATTCGGTTTGTTAAAGGGGACGTTCTCGATGACGAGAAGCTCAAGGATGTCTTCACGGATAGACCAAACGTCGTCTACCATCTTGCGGCACACTTTGCGAACCAGAACTCTGTGGACCACCCCGAGCTCGACCTGATGGTGAACGGCATGGGTATCCTCAAGGTCCTGGAGCATTCCCGCAAGACCGACGTCGAGCGCTTCATCTACGCATCGTCCGGGTGTGGGATCTACGGCTCCGACACGCCGATGCCGTTCACCGAGGATTTCGTGAGCATGGACTTGCACACTCCTTACCAGGTCACAAAGATGCTCGGCGAATTGTATACGAACATGTATCACAACCTATACGGCCTACCTGTCGTCAACGCGCGTTTCTTTAACTCGTACGGTCCAGGGGAGGTGCCCGGAAAGTACCGTAACGTCATCCCGAACTTCTTCTACTGGGCCATGACCGGTCACCCGCTGCCGATCACAGGGACGGGCGAGGAGACCCGGGACTTCACATATGTCGGGGACATCGTCGACGGGCTGATCGCTTGTGCGTCGTCGAAGCGAGCGATCGGCGAGCCTATCAACCTCGCGACCGGAAGGGAAATCAGAATCCTCGATCTCGCGACGTGGGTGAACGAGATCACCGGAAACGAGTCAGGAATTGTATTCAAGGAGCGACGAAATTGGGACACCAAGAACCGC
>Ga0066710_100003486_pt1 | contig 13439 bp, 12 predicted proteins | sample GraSoiAngelo_159_FD_79666 | JGI IMG/M metagenome (GOLD analysis project Ga0066710, IMG submission 79666) | Grasslands soil microbial communities from the Angelo Coastal Reserve, California, USA - 14_1009_16_40cm | ecosystem: Environmental > Terrestrial > Soil > Grasslands | place: USA...
CGGACTCGCAGTGGCCACGGTGGCAACGTTGCTGGTGTTGCCGTCGGTATTCGCCATCGTGCAAGCGCGAGCGCACCGGCGTTCGGCTTCAGTGGTCCCCGATGACACGAGCGCCAGCGGTTTTGTCAGCCCAACTCCTCAACCGAAGACTGGAGTGTAGAGAGGAGAGAGATTCTGAATTCTTAACCACGATGAAATACGCCTTACTTCTTGCTGCAGCGAGCGTCGTATTGCTGGGTCTGCCCTGCGGCTGCGACCGTGGTGGCGTCGCTTCCTCCCCAGCCAAAACTGAGCCGCCACTTGAGGTGAAGACAGTCCGTCCCTTTAAAGGAGCAATCACACGCAACGTCACGTTGCCGGGGGAGGTTAAGGCATACCAACAGGCCACGCTTTACGCCAAGGTTGCGGGCTATCTGAAAACAATCACTGTGGACAAGGGCGACCGGGTCAAAGAAGGCGACCTGATTGCGGACATCGAAGTTCCCGAAATGCTCGCCGATCTGGCCAGATACAAAGCCGAAGTTACAGTCGCGGAACTCGACTACAAGCGGCTGAACGAATCACAAAAAAAGTTGCCGGATTTGGTCGTGCCGCAAACCGTGGACAATGCCAAGGGCAAACTGGACGTCGCCAAGGCGAGCCTGGAACGGACGGAAACGTTGCTCGGCTTCGCCAAAATCACTGCGCCCTTCTCTGGCGTCATCACGAAGCGCATGGTTGATCCGGGCGCGTTCATCCCAGCAGCGACTTCCGGCAGTGCGGCGCAGAATGCGGCTATTGCAACTCTGTCGGACTTCAATCGAGTTCGCGTCCAGGTCGCCGTCCCCGAACTGGAAACCTCCCTTATCGCCACAGGCCAGCAGGTCAAGGTGACGGTCGACGGGGTGCCCGGTCGAAACTTCGCCGGCAAAATCACTCGGTTCTCCTACACGTTGGATGAGGCGACCAAGACGATGTTGGCGGAAATCGAACTGCCAAATCCCAAACTCGAACTTCGACCCGGCATGTACGCCATCGTGAGAATCGGCCTCGAGCGAAAGGAGGACGCGCTTCTGGTGCCAGCCGAAGCCTTGGTCGTGGAGAGAGCGGGCGCGTTTGTTTTCACGATCAATGAGCACGAAGCGAAGAAGACCCGCGTGCAAACCGGCTTTAACGACGGGACTAACGTCGAGATTGTCAGTGGCGTGAAACCGGATCAGCCAGTCATCCTCGTCGGCAAACGCGTGCTGAGCGACGGTCAAGCGATCAAGCCATCGGAGGACAAATGAAATTGCGGCTGCTGAATCTTGGAGTGTCTTCCTTGCGCGTGGTTCCGTTGTGCGCGTTCGTCCTCCAGATTCAACTGCCGGCCACTTCACAAGCGCAAGTCTCCGTTTCACCCACCAGCATTACCACGAACAATGTTAATCCGATTGACCTGCCCACCGCCTTGCGGCTCGCGAACGCGCGGAATCTCGACATTCAGATAGCACGCGAAAAACTCAAGGAAGCCAAAGCCAATCGCGAAGGCGCCGTCGAACTATTCTTTCCGTGGATATCACCTGGAGCCAATTACCGCCGCCACGAGAATCGGATTCAGGATGTCGTTGGCAACATCATCGACGCCGACAAACAATCCTATTCTGTTGGCGGAGCGATCACGGCACAGATGGACCTCGGTGACGCGGTTTACAAATCGCTCGCCGCGAAACAACTGGTCAACGCGGCCGACCACGCTTTGGAATCACAACGGCAGGACGCCACGCTCGCCTCGGCGCAGGGCTATTATGATCTCGCCAAAGCCAAAGCCATCGTGGATGTCGTTAAAGAGGCACTGAGCATCTCACAGGACTATCAAAATCAACTGCACGATGCGGTTGCTGTCGGGATTGCGTTCAAAGGCGACGAACTTCGCGTGCAAACGCAGACGGAACGGTATCAAATCGCGCTACGGCAGGCGCTCGAACACCAACGCGCGTCGGCGGCGCGTCTGGCGCAAATCCTGCATCTCGACTCCAGCGTGGAACTGGTTCCACAAGACACCGACCTCGTGCCCCTGGCGCTCGTTGAAACCAACGCCCCGTTGGATTCACTGGTGCAACAAGCGCTCAGCTCGCGGCCCGAGGTGAAACAGAGCCAAGCTTTGGTTGCAGCCGCGCGTGACGCGAAGAACGGCGCAGTTTACGGGCCGCTGATTCCATCAGTCGGCGCGCAGGCGTTTGGCGGCGGACTCGGCGGCGGCAAAAATGACAGCACGGGCAACTTCGGCGGATCAGAAGATTACTTTGTCGGGATTGGCTGGCGAATTGGCCCCGGCGGTTTGTTTGATTCCGGTCGCATCCATGCCAGCAGAGCACGACTGGAGACCGCTAGATTAAGTGAAGAAAAAGTGCGAGACGAAATAACTCGTCAGGTGGTTGAAGGCCAAACTCGCGTGCAATCGTTACTTGACCAGCTTGGCACGACGAAACAAAACCTCGCCACGGCCTCCGAGACCTTGCGGCTGACACGAGAGCGAAAACAATTTGGGGTGGGCGTAGTGCTGGAAGACATCCAAGCCCAACAGGAATTGACCCGCGCTCGGTCTGATTATCTCAACGCCCTCGCAGAATTCAACAAAGCGCAGTACTTTCTCCTGAAGGCGTTGGGCCGCTCGGCTGGGACCTATGAAAATGCGGCTGCGCCCAAGAGCAACAGATGACCCACTCGCCATTATGAAATCGACGACAACTTCGCTCTCTCTGTTCGTGAACGCGCGGGGTGCGATACTTGCGGGTGAGAACATCCAATTCGATGGTGCGCCACGACGAAGTGCTCCTCCGCGCACAATTCATGTTTTAGCTGGCCGCTGTGCTTTGCAGACCGCGCCGAAAAGCGACTTGGTCGCAGTTGCGGCGCGCCAATCCGGGATCCGGTGACGATCAATTCGACGAAGTGCTGCTGCGGGCGCGGGTGATGTTCTGAAGCACCTGTCGTTTCGTACCTGCGGCACCGCGCCTGCACAATGCTCCGTCCAAATGAATCCAAGGGTGATGCGGTCACCCGGCTCTCGACAGGCGCGGAAGCGCGGCATCAGATTCCCTCCCCCAACGCCACCGGCACGTCGTGCGTCACGGCGACTTCCGGCGGCAGCTTTTCGCCTTCGCGCGCGAGCACTCGGTATTGGCGGATTTGAAACGAAACTTCCTTGCCGTCGGCCAGGGCCTGGAAGGCGTATTCCTCCTTGGTCATGCGGGCGCGGATCAGCAAACCGCTGGGCAGTTCCAGCTCGACCCTCAGCATGACCCCGAGAAAATAGGTGTGACGCAGGATGGCGCGATAACGGTAGGCTTTGAGATCGGACGAGATTTGAACGGCGTAAGGGCGGAAGCCGATCCGCAATCGCTGTCCGTCAGGAAGGCCGTGCGAGGGGAATTCAAGTTCGTTGAGGCACGCGACGCCCTTGCACACGTCCAGTTCGAGCACGTTCATGACGCCGATGAAACGGGCGACGAATTCGTTGGAGGGTTGTTCATAAACTTCGCGCGGGGTGCCGATCTGCTCGAGGTTGCCGCGCGAGAAGATCACGATGCGATTGGAAACCTCCATGGCCTCCTCCTGGTCGTGGGTGACAAAGATGGTGGTGACGTTCAACTCGTGGTGCAGGGTGACGAGCCATTCGCGCAGTTCCTGTCGAATCTTCGCGTCCACCGCGCCAAAGGGTTCGTCCAGCAGGAGCACACCGGGTTTGGGCGCGAGCGCGCGGGCGATGGCGACGCGCTGGCGCTGGCCGCCGGAGAGCTGGTGCGGGTAGCGTTTTTCGAGTTCCTCGAGGCCGAACAGTTCGAGCAGTTCGGACACGCGCGCCTGGATGTCGGCTCGTTTCCATTTCTTGACCTTGAGGCCGAAAGCGATGTTCTTGAACACGTTCATGGTCTTGAACAGGGCGTAATTCTGGAACACAAACCCGATGTTGCGTTGCTGGACGGAGAGGTCATTGACGCGCCGGCCGCGAACGAAGATGTCGCCCTCGGAGGGCAGCTCGAGGCCGGCGATCATGCGGAGGACGGTGGTTTTGCCGCCGCCGCTGGGGCCGAGCAAGGCGAGCAACTCGCCTTCATTGACGGAGAAGCTGACGTTGCTCACGGCCGCGACGTTGCCGAAGCGTTTGCTGACGTTTTTCAGTTCAATGCTCATTGGCCGACCCGTTGGGCCAACTCATATGCCCGCGCCTGTTTCCATTCCAGGCAGGTCTTGACACCCAGAGTGAACAAGGCCAGCAACGCGAGCAGGCTGGCCACTGCAAAGGCGGCCGCCCCCTGGTATTGGTTATACAATTGTTCGACCCGCAGCGGCATGGTGTCGGTCTGGCCGATAATATGGCCGGAGACGACGTACACCGCGCCAAACTCGCCCATGGCCCGCGCGTTGCAGAGGATGACGCCATAGATCAAGCCCCATTTGACCGACGGTAGCGTGACGTGCCAGAAGGTCTGCCAACCGCTGGCGCCGAGGGTCAGCGCCGCCTGCTCCTGTTCCAGGCCGGTGGCCTGCATTACGGGAATCAATTCGCGCGCGACGAAGGGAAATGTGACGAAGATCGTCGCCAGGACCATGCCCGGCACGGCAAAAATGACCTTGAGGTTGTGCCCCTCGAGCCATTTGCCAAAGTACCCTTGCAGTCCAAACAACAAGACAAACATCAGGCCGGCCACGACCGGCGACACCGAGAAGGGCAGGTCAATCAAAGTGGTGAGCAGGGATTTCCCGCGGAACTCGAACTTGGCGATGGACCAGGCGGCCGCCACGCCGAAGAGCACGTTCAGTGGAACAGCGATGGCGGCTACGGTCAACGTCAGGCGGATAGCGGCCCACGAATCGGGCTCGGTCAGTGAATTCGCGTAGGCATTCAAACCTTTGGACAGGGCCTGCGCGAACACGTTGACCAGCGGCAGCAACAGGAACACGACCGAGAAGGCGAGTGCGATCGTCAGGAGCGTCCACTTGATCAGGGGCGGCTCTTCGGTTCCACGCTGGGACTGCGCCCGGCTGGCGCGGCGCCGGATGAGATCGGTGTCAGTGGGCGGAGCGCCAGCCATGTTCAGTTCTGGTAACGGCCCGACCAGTTTTCGAGCCAGTTGATGAGGTAAAGGAGCGCAAAGGAAATCACCATTAACACCACGGCCAGCGTCACCGCGCCCGTGTAGTCGTACTCCTCCAGGCGCATGACGATGAGGTACGGCGCGATTTCCGTCTTGAACGGCAGGTTGCCGGAGATGAAAACGATCGAGCCATACTCGCCCACCGCGCGCGCGAAGGCCAGCGCGAACCCGGTGATGATGGTGGGCAGCAAGGTTGGCGCGATTACGCTGAAAAACGTGCGGACCTGGCTCGCGCCGAGGGTGGCGGCCGCTTCTTCGACCTCGCGTTCGAGGCTTTCCAACACCGGTTGCAGAGTGCGCACCGCGAAAGGCATGCCGACAAAGGTCAGGGCGATAATGACCCCCAGGGGAGTGAACGCGCCCTTGATGCCCAACGGCACGAGCCACTGTCCCAGCCACCCGTTGTCGCCGAAAAGATTCGCCAGAGTCAGGCCGGCGACAGCGGTGGGCAGCGCGAACGGAAAATCGATCAGGGCGTCAAGAAATCGTTTTCCGGGAAACTCGTAACGGACCAGCGCCCAGGCCAGAATGGTGCCGAAGGCGGCATTGGCGAAGGCGGCCACCAGGGACGCGCCGAAGGTCAGTTTGTAGGCCGCGAGCGCCCGGGAGGTGGTGGCCAACCGCCAGAAATCGAGCCAGGAAATTCCGAGTGTTTTCAGGAACAGTCCGGCGATGGGGATGAGGACAATCGCGCTTAAATAAAAGAGCGTGAAACCCATGGTCAGGCCAAAGCCCGGCAGCACGTTGAATTTTTTTCCAGGCATTCGATGTGTCCACGCAGAGTAGCCGGGTGTGCGGCGAGGGCACAATAGCAGAAATCGAGAAGTCACAGGTTCGGAGCATAGGCCATCAGATTTCGATATTCGGCCAGGATCGTTTGCACCGTCGCCACCAGCGCCCTTTCCTGCTGGTAGTGCGGCGCCGTCCGCGGCGTTTCCAGAACGATCTCGAAGGGACGAGGGCGCGCAGGCCGGGCGGCGCGCTCAAAATCCCCTGGTAACCCTCCCGAATAATTCCGTTGCGCGCTTCGAAACCGTCGATGATTTCGTCGGCTATTTTGCGGATTGATAGATTTTGTCGAAAAGACCGCCCTCGGAGAAGTGGACTCGCTGCGCCTTCTGCCAGCCGCCGAAGACCTCGTCGATGGTGAACAGGTCAATCCTGGGGAATTGGCGGGCATATTTGGCGGCTGCTTTTTCAGCGCGCGGACGGTAAAAGTTCCGACCCGCGATCTCCTGGCCGTCGTCGGAATAGAGGTATTCGAGATAGGCCTTGGCGACCTCGATGGTCCCGCGCTTTTTGGCCACCTTGTCGATCACCGCCACCGGCGGCTCGGCGAGGATGGTCAGGGACGGAGCCACGATTTCGAATTTGTCCGCGCCGAATTCCTTGATCGAGAGCAGCGCTTCGTTCTCCCACCCCACGAGCACGTCACCAATCCCGCGCTGGCTGAAGGTGGTGGTCGCTCCGCGCGCGCCGGAATCGAGCACGGGCACGTTCTTGTAGAGACGGGTGACGAATTCGAGCGCCCTGGTTTCGTCGTTGTTGTTCTTCTTCAGCGCATAGCCCCACGCCGCCAGATAATTCCAGCGCGCCCCGCCGGAGGTCTTCGGGTTCGGCGCAATGACGGCAACGCCCGGTTTGACCAGGTCATCCCAGTCCTTGATCCCTTTCGGATTACCCTTGCGAACCAGGAAGACAATGGTGGACGTGTAAGGCGAGCTGTTGTTCGGCAGCCGCTTCTGCCAGTCGGCAGGCAGCAGCTTTGCCTTCTCGGCGATGGCGTCAATGTCGTAGGCCAGGGCGAGCGTGACCACGTCGCCCTCGAGGCCGTCGATGACCGAACGGGCCTGCTTGCCCGACCCGCCGTGCGATTGCTGGATCGTGACCGTATCGCCGGTCTTTTCCTTCCAATACCTGGCGAAGGCGGCGTTGAAATCCTGATACAACTCACGAGTCGGGTCGTAAGAAACATTCAGGAGTTTGACCTCCTTGGCGAGGGAAGAAAACACTGAGAAGGCCACGGCGGCCGTGAAGACCATCAGGGATTTGGTCGAGTTCATGTGTGGCTTCGGTTGGGTTGGCGTTGCATCATGAGGCCTTTCATCATTTCATTTTCCTGTTGGGACTAAAATGCCAGTTGGACCCGGGTGAACAAGACATTCTCCGGTTGCCGCGTCACGATTGCGGGCGCGCCAACTCCCGCGCCGCCGCCGCCGGAGAATGTCGTGCGCGAAAAGCTGGTCTTCACAAGCACGTTCCGGTTCAAATACCAGTTGAGGCCGGCGGACCAGGCCGAGGCCGAGTTGGCCGACGTAGCCGGATCTGCGAACTGGGGAAACGCGTCGCGGTCGATGGCCAGGTGGGCGTAACGGGCCACGAGCTGAAACGCGCCCCAGTGGCCGGAGGAAGGATCGAAACGTTTGGCGGGAACCACCCCTTTGTAGGAGGCGTCCTCGCCGGTCAGGACCCAGGAGCCGGTGATTTGCCACGCTGTATTGTCGAGTGCCGCCGTAGTCAGAGTGTTGGTTTGAACCTGCTGGGATGATATCACGTATTCGCCCAGCAAGCCGAATGGGCCGTAATAATAGGAACCCTGGGGCGAAATTCTCCAGTGCTTGCCACTGGCGACGACACTATTTCTGTAGGCGAAGAACTGTTGCTGCCCGTCAGTGAAATAACCGGGCGCGGTTCCGCCCGTCGTAGCCGGAAGGGCATTCGCCGTGGAAGAATTCCCGTAGCTTCCACCGACGCCGAAAGCCAACCCTTGCACAACGGGCGCCCCGGATTTTTTCAACGGCTGAAGGAAAAGTCGCCCGGCAAACTCCTTGTCGTCTTCAAAATCGGCATTGTTGGAGTTGCGTGCGTCGCCCAGGCCGTTGAATATGCCGGCGGCGTAACTCGCGCGGCCGTCAAACAGGTCTCCGTGAAGTTCGGCGCCGATATCGCGATTGGGTACAAGATCTGTCGGCAAGGCCCGCTCGTTGAAGGACGTATCCGGATCAGATTGCAATAGCTCCAACCCCACCGGCGACTTGAATTTGCCGAACTGAAATTGCAATTCCGGTTTATAGCGATAGTTCAGATAGGCATCCTGAATCACAGTGCCCGAGGTGCCGCCGAAATCAGGCACAAACAGGAAGTCAAAGTCACCAAAGACCGTGCCGGAGATAATCGGACGCGCTCGCCGAAGGAGAAATCCATCGTTGCCTTTAATCCCGCCGTCTTTGAAAAAGGTTCGCGAGTCGGCTTGCAGTACCCCTTTCAGATTGATTGCGAAGTTGCCGTCGGAAGAACCGAAGGAGAATCCTTTCTCGCCGACGCTGATTTTCGGCGCCTCTTTAGCCTTCGTTTCGGCCGCTTCCTTTTCCAGTTCCCGGTTTCGTTCCAGAATCCGGAGTTTTTGGTCGAGTTGTTCGATCTTTTGTTTGAGACTGTTGATCGAGTCCGTGGTTTCGTCGGCCAGCAAAGGAGCGTCGGGAACCGACTGAGTCAAGATCACGGCTGCGGCCACGGCCCATTGAAATAATTTCATAGCGGGCCGAGAATACCGATAAACTACACTAAATCAATAGAGATGATTATAATTAAATGGCCGCATAGCGTTATAGCATTGCTCAATAGCTAGTTAGAAGTAATTCTTGATAGTTTCTATGTAGATTCTATCCTCTGCCCATGAAGTTGTCATTGCGGGGTGAGTACGCGTTGCGAGCCTTGCTGGTTCTTGGACTGAATTACCAGCAGCCGGTCCTGCGGATTCGAACCATTTCCCGGCAGCAAAACATTCCCAAGCGGTTCCTGGAACAGATTCTCAACGACTTGAAATCCGCGGGCGTGGTGGAGAGCAAACGCGGCGTGGCCGGTGGGTATCGTCTGGCCCGGCCACCCGAGGAGATCCCGCTCGCCACGGTCATCCGGCACATCGAAGGCGCGCTCGCGCCAGTCAGTTGTGTCAGTGAACGGTTCTACGAGAAATGTTCCTGCCCCGACGAAGCCCGGTGCGCGATCCGCGAAGTGATGAAGGAAGCGCGCGATGCGGTGGTGGCCATTATGGAACGATTGACGTTGGCCGACCTTTGCGCACGTGCCCGCCGTCTGCAGGAAATCCATGAAAGCCCTTTAGACTTTGTCATTTGAACGCGCGAATTCATTAGAGACAAAGTCTGAGCTTTCCGCTAGTCTGGCATCGACTCGATACCCGACCCGACCCGACACCCGGCTGACACATTCAACCTTTGCGACGTAAAAAATGAAAAGCAAACCCGCCTCGGCCCGGAGCGGTCTTCTTGCTGGTGGCAATTGGATCATTGACCAGGTCAAGCTGATTGATGTTTTTCCGCAGCCGGAACAGTTGGCAAATATTCGCGGCCAGGCGCAGGGAACCGGTGGAGCGCCTTACAACGTCCTGGTGGACCTTGCCCGCCTCGGGGTGTCTTTGCCATTGTTCGGCGCCGGCCTGGTCGGCCGCGACGCGCTCGGTCAGAGTATCCTGGATGATTGCCGGAAGCGCGGAATCGACGCGCGATTTCTGCGCGCCACGGCCGACGCGCCGACCTCTTACACGGATGTCATGACGGAGGTGGAGGGCGGGCGCCGCACGTTTTTTCATCATCGGGGCGCCAACGCGCTGTGGGACGGGATGGACCTGGATTTCGACAAAGTCAAGGCGCGGATTTTCCACCTGGGCTACCTGTTATTGCTCGACGCGCTGGATGCGCCGGACAAGGACTTTGGCACGCGGGCGGCCGCGCTGCTGGCGGCGGCACGGGAATCGGGCCTGAAGACCAGCGTGGATGTTGTCAGCGAAGACAGCGATCGCTATGCCCGGATTGTCGCGCCTGCCTTGAAGCAGGTTGACTTTTGCATTCTGAACGAGATCGAGGCTGGAAAAACGACCGGGTTCAGAGTCCGCCAGCTGGACGGAGGGCTGGACACCGTCGCCATGCGGCATGCCGCCGGCGCACTCCTGCAGATGGGTGTGCGCGAGTTGGTCGTCATCCATTTTCCCGAAGGCGGCTTCGCCCGCACGCGCAGGGGCGAGGATTACTGGCAACCCTCGCTCAATATCCCGCCCCAATGCATCGCCGGAACGGCCGGGGCCGGAGACGCGTTTTGCGCGGGTGTCCTCCTGGGGTTGCACGAAGGTTGGGATTTGGCGCGCTGCCTGGAAACCGGTGTTTGTGTCGCGGCCGCTTCGCTCTCCGACCCGACCTGCACGGGGGGGATCAAACCGCTCAAGGCGACGCTGGACCTCGTCCGAAAATATCGCTTTCGTCCCGCGCTTGAACCCGCGGAATAAACGGGCTGTCAGGCCCGTTCCATATATTTGCCGGTGCGCGTGTCGATCTTTACCTTTTCGCCCGTCTTGATGAACAACGGCGCCTGGATTGAAATCCCTGTCTCCAGCAAGATCGGTTTTTGCACGTTGTTGGCGGAATCGCCGCGGATTCCCTCCGGCGCGTCCGTCACGGTCAACACAACACTGGCCGGGAGATCTATGGAAACGGCTTTGTCCTCGACAAACGTCACGGTCACAGGGGCATTCTCCACCAGGTAATTTCTGGCGTCTCCGACCAGTTCCGGCGGCAGAGTGACGGTTTCAAACGTTTCCGGATCGGAGAAGACGAAATCGTCGCCGTCTTTGTAGCTGAAATCCATTTTTCGGGTGGTCATGGGCACGACCTCGACCCGTTCGGTGGAACTGAACCGGACATCCGACGATTTGCCGGATTTGATGCTGCGGATGGTGGCCTGCACGAAGGCGCGGAGGTTGCCTGGCGTGCGGTGTTGGGTATCAAGGACGACGGCGACGTCCCCATTGTAGAGAATGGCCATGCCCTTTCGTAGGTCGTTTGCTGCTGGCATAAATAAATCAGTTTCGGCCGCTGCGTCCGTTCGGCGCGCGGCGGACTCGCGAAAATAGCGGGGTCGAGGCCGATTGCAAGCGCGGAATTTTTGCGAAATGCGGGCTATTACCGCTTACGGTCAGCAAGAAATTTCTCGGTATATTTGCCCAGCAGGTCCGCCTCGAGGTTGACGGCATCGCCGGTGCGCCGCTCGCGCAACGCGGTCACTTCGTAGGTGTGCGGGATAATCCAGGTTCGGAACCCCGTCTTGGTGACGGCCGTCACCGTAAGGCTGATGCCATCCACCGCGATGGAGCCTTTGAACACGACGTAGCGCATCACCTCACGCGGCGCGGCGATTTCCAGGACGTAATCCCGGCCGGCGCGTTCCCAGTGAATGATTTTGCCGGTTGCGTCGATGTGGCCGGTGACAAAGTGACCTCCGAGCCGCCCGTTCGCCGGCAGTGACCGTTCGAGGTTGACCAGTGAACCGGCGCGAGCGAACCGAAGATTCGTCCGATCCCACGTCTCGCGCAGCAGATCAAACTGGATCAGCTTCTCCTTCGATCGGGAGACCAGCTTGACAACCGTCAGGCAACACCCGTTCACAGCGACGCTGTCGCCCGCCGTTAATCGCCGCGCGCAGACCCTGGCGCGAACGACCAACTCAATGGCTCGGGTTGCCGGCCTGATTTTTTCGATGACGCCCGTTTCCTCGATGATCCCGGTGAACATGTTGGTCTTGCTGTCTCGTTTTTACGTTCCAACCCGCGCGGTGGCATGGGCGACTTGATAACCGAATAACTTTCAATGCGGTTCGACCCGGGCGGTGAGCAGCAAATCCGGCCCGAGGCGGCGCCATTCGACCTCGCGCAGTCGGATAATCTCTTCGAGTCGCCCGATTCCTTCGCCCGCCACGGCCTTCCGCGCCTCCCGCCCCCCCAGGATTTTCGGAGCATAGAAGAAAGCGATGCGGTGGGCGAAGCCCCCGAGCAGGAACGACGCGTTGATTTCGCCGCCTCCTTCGACGAGCAGACTCGTCACGTCTTCTGCGCCGAGCCTTTTTAGCAGCCAGCGCAATTGAATTTTCGATTTTCGATTTTCGATTTTCGATTTGGCCAGCGGCGCCACCATGACGTTCACGCGCTCAGCCAGCGCTGTCACTCGATTTCCAGGCGCAGAGCGGCCGACCACGATGGTGGTCAAAGGCGCATCCGAGTCGTTGACCACCTTTGCCGTCGCCGGCGTGCGCGCCTGCGCATCAAGGACAATTCGCCGCAGGTTCGGGTTGCGGATCACCGATCGCGGGTTCCGGGCGGTCAGGCTCGGATCATCGGCCAGGACGGTGTTGACCCCGGCCAGGATTGCATCCGCCCCATGACGGAGCTTCATTGCCTGCGCGCGGGCCTTTTCGCCGGTGATCCATTTCGATTCGCCGGCGGCGGTGGCGATCTTGCCGTCGAGGGTCATCGCGGTTTTCACCGTGACGAACGGAGTTCGGTGAACGATCCAGTGATTGAACGCTTCGTTCAACCGGTCGGCTTCCTCCGCCAGCACTCCAGTGAAGACGTTGATGCCGGCGCGGCGCAGAATCTGGAAACCTTGGCCGGCGTGCTTCGGATTCGCGTCAGTTGTCGCCGCCACGACGCGCCGGATGCCGGCGGCTCGGATGGCCTCCGTGCAAGGAGGAGTGCGGCCGTGGGTGGAGCAGGGTTCGAGAGTAACATAGAGCGTCGCTCCCCGGGCGCTGCCGCCGCGGCGTTCCACGTCGCGAATGGCTTCGCTCTCGGCGTGCGGTTCGCCCGCCCCCCGGTGCCAGCCCCGTCCGATGATTTTTTCGTTCCTGACCAACACGGCGCCCACCATTGGGTTGGGAGAAGTGCGGCCGTAACCGCGCCGGGCCAGCCGGAGTGCGAGGCGCATGAAATGGGTGTCGATCAATTGCCGGTCTCCCATTCGCCACGCGCGCCGTGCCAGACGCGGATCATTTTATTCCTCGAACATCGCCGCGGCGAACTGTTTCGCGTCGAACGGCTGCAGGTCGTCCGGCTGCTCGCCGACGCCGATGAATTTGCCAGGCAGGCCGAGTTCCTTTTGGATTGCCACGACCATGCCGCCCTTGCTGGTGCCGTCGAGTTTGGTAATCACCAGGCCGGTCAACTTCACCGTCTTGTTGAATTCGCGCGCCTGGTTGAGCGCATTCATGCCGGTCGAGCCGTCGAGCACGAGCAGGATTTCGTGCGGCGCGCCGGGCAGTTTCTTGTCGATCACGCGGTGCAGCTTCTTCAATTCCTGCATCAGGTTGTGTTTGGTGTGAAGCCGGCCGGCGGTATCGACGAGCAGGTAGTCGCTCTTGCGCGCAAGCGCCGCCGTGACGGCGTCGTGCGCCACCGCCGCCGGGTCCGCGCCGTAGGCGCCGGCGACGACCGGCACGTTCAAGCGTTGGCCCCAGAGAGTGAGTTGTTCGATCGCC
>Ga0066710_100003487_pt1 | contig 13439 bp, 14 predicted proteins | sample GraSoiAngelo_159_FD_79666 | JGI IMG/M metagenome (GOLD analysis project Ga0066710, IMG submission 79666) | Grasslands soil microbial communities from the Angelo Coastal Reserve, California, USA - 14_1009_16_40cm | ecosystem: Environmental > Terrestrial > Soil > Grasslands | place: USA...
ATAGCCACGGGATTCTGTGTCGTCATGAGTTGCGTGGGATTGACATTGGCGTGTTCTTCAGGACGCGCAACGGCAGCTGGTGAACCGGTTCAAGGATCACTTGGAACGGCTTTGGAATCGCTCCTTGTCCTGGATGGAGCAAGCAACACTAGACGGACAAACGGGAGCGGATAGCGGGTGTCAAGGGCGCGAAGCGCCGACGGAGGAGGGAAGCCTTGGCGTGCCCAATCCTTGTTTCGGGGCGGTACACTGTTGTCTAGTCATGCCCAACGAAACGCGAGTCCTGCACAGCGATCCCGAGATTCTCGGCGGGACCCCTGTGTTCGTCGGGACGCGCGTGCCTGTCAAGTCGCTCTTCGACTACCTCGAAGCCGGGGATTCGCTCGACGAGTTTCTCGAAAGCTTTCCGTCGGTCACGCGCGAACAAGCGGTCGCGGCTCTTGAACTCGCGCGCTCGATGACCGAAGCGCATGCGACTGCTGCTCGATGAGCGTGTTCCGAGGCCGCTGCTGCGCGATCTGACCGGCCACGACGCACATCACGTCGTCGATATGGGTTGGTCCTCCAGGCGCAATAGCGAGCTCCTCGAGCTCATGCTCGCCGAGCGGTTCGAGGCGTCTAGAGGCCCTTCATTGGGCGCCGATTCGCGTCGCTTAGTTTTGGATTCCGCTGGGGGAAATGGTAATGCCGGGGCATTCCGCCGGGCACATGCCGGCAGGGTCGCTGCAGGGTCGCTAGTCGGAGGTACTCGTCGACTGTCGACCGGTGCGAATTGCCGCAGCAACCGAAGACTGCTGTTCCCGCGACACGGTGACGCGCTCCACTTGAATCACACGATTCGGTTCGCTCACGACTGTGCGGTCAGCGACGCGGGGCGAAGCACCAGTGTCACGCGTGATTGTTAGCTGCTCGGATCTGATGGTCATCATCGCCTCGTTCTGTCTCAGTGTACCCCAGTCACGCATACCGTCTACCTACGAAAACTGCGATGCCGCTAAGCCCAGCTAGAATAAGCTCTTGTCGATCTGCCGTGAAGAAGTCGCGCTGATTAACGTCCAAAAACAGCACAGCCTCAACGCGCTGCCGCTCCGGGTCGTAGATCGGGAGCGCCATCCATTCCATCGCGCCGGGATTCAGTTTGCGCGCTCGTTCCTCCGTGTAATTCCAGTCGGAAATCAGCTCCCGAACGTACGCTTCGTAATCGTCGCTGACGCGCCGCCCAACGAACACAGCCTTCTCTCGGTACGCCTTGCCGATGATCCCCGCGTTGATGGGGAACTGGCGACCGACGCGACCAGGCTTCGGCGTGTCGCCGATGTACTCGGTGACCTGTTCGAAGTTTTCGCGTACTGGGACATGGATCGCCAGCCGAAGACGAATGCCCACTTCGGGAGCGAGAACAGCGCGCAGGGTGTACAGACACCCTTCGAGTTCCTGCGTCGAAGTTTGCGCATGCGCTGCACGGAGGCTGAGGAGCTGCTTGAACAGCGTGAAGGACACCACTCCGACGACGCCGACCGCAGTAAGCAGAGCGAGGCGAATCCTTCCCTGCGAATAGTAGTTGTCCGCGCTCGAAAAGCCGATCGCTGCCGCGAAGACCGCAACCAAGATGTCGTACGAGGCTGTCTGGAGGACCAGCCATCGGACGCCTCTGGCCGGACGGGGAATCTTCATTGGCGCGGGCGCGGCGCAGTGTACTACGGCTGGCGCCGCGCGTTTTTGCCTCGCGGCAACCGCATGATACGATTCGCGTTGGCGAGTAGCTGATTACGCGGCGGTTCCAGAGAACGGCACGTTACAACCTTCGACGAATCCCCGTACCGCTACCAGGAGTTATACATTTCCCTCGACGGCAGCTCCGGCCGTTGGCCGGGGCTTTTCTTGTGTACCGGACTGATCGTCGCGAGCGCGACGCTGATGAGCAGCGTCGCTGCGGCGGCTGACGACCGACGTACTGCGACGGCCATCGAAACGACAACTGCCATCACGCTCGATGGCGCGCTCGACGAGGAAGTCTGGCGGACGGCCGAGCCCGCGGCCGATTTCATTCAAGCGGAGCCTCACGAAGGCGATCCGGCAAGCGAACCAACCGAGGTCCGCATCGTCTTCGATCGCGACGCGCTGTATCTGGGCGTTCGCTGCCACGACTCGAACGCGGGCGGCGTCATCGTCAACGACATCCGCAAAGATTTCGCGCCGGGCGAGCAGGACAGCTTCGAAGTGATCCTCGACACCTTCGCCGACCGGCGCAACGGGTTCGTGTTCGCGATCAACCCGGCCGGCGCGAAGTCGGACACGCAGATCGCGAACGAAGGGCGCGACGTCAATACGAGCTGGGACGCGGTGTGGACGGTCGCGACGAGCGCGACAGCCGACGGCTGGTCCGCGGAGATCCGGATTCCGTTCAAGACGCTTCGATTCGAGCGCGGCGAAGGGCGCATCTGGGGCGTCAACTTCAGCCGGCGCATCCGGCGCAAGAACGAAATCGATTACTGGTCGCCGGTGCCTCGCGTCTACAACCTGTACCGCGCGGCATTCGGCGGCACGCTCGAAGGCCTTCCCGATGCGGCGCAGGGAAGCAATCTGCGCGTGAAACCGTGGGTCTCTGCGAACTCGACGCGCGCTCTCGGCGGAACGTTCGACGATGGCGCGCGGATCGGGCTCGATGCGAAGTATGGTGTGACGCCGTCGTTGACGCTCGACATGACCGTGCGGCCCGATTTCGCCCAGGCCGAAGCCGACGAGCAGCAGGTCAACCTCACGCAATTCAGCCTCTTCTTCCCCGAAAAGCGGGAGTTCTTCCTCGAGAACTCCGGGATGTTCTACTTCGGCGACATCCCGCGCGAATCGCGGCTCGGCACCCAGCGCTTCTCGCCGCCCGAGGAGGAGATGCTGCTGTTCTTCTCGCGCCGGATTGGTCTCACCGATCAGGGCGAGGAGATACCGATCGAGGCGGGAGGCCGTCTGACCGGCCGCGCCGGCGGGTTCGGCGTTGGCGCAATGACCATTCAGACCGGCGAGCAAGGCGACCGCGCGGGTGACAACTACACGGTGCTGCGCGCGCGCCACGACATCCTCGGCAACTCCGATGTCGGCGCGATCTTTTTGTCGCGCCAGTCGATGGATCGATCAAGCGATCGCAACAGCGTTGCCGGCGTCGACGCGAATTTCCGGTTCGTCCGCGCGCTCAGCATCAACGGTTTCCTGACGCGGTCGTCCACGCCGGGCGTGGAGGCCGGCGAAGGCGCGGGCAAGGGATCGATCACGTGGAACGACAATCGCCTGCACGCGCAGTATTCGCTGCTGAGCGTCGGCGACAATTTCCGCGACGATATCGGGTTCATCAAGCGAACCGGCGTCCGGAAGCACTTCGTCGACTTCGGTATCCGCCAGCGGCCCGAGTGGATCCGCAGGTTCGGCATCCGCGAGCTGCATCCGCACACGCGCTACAACATCTACACCGATCAGTCGAACACGAAGGTGTCGCACACGAACCACGTGGCCTACGCCTGGTTCTTCGAGAGCGGCGGCTATCTGGAGCTGCAGTGGAATCCACGGTTCGAACGGATCGTCACGCCGTTCAAGGTGCGGCCCGACCAGACGTTCGCGCCGGGAAGCTACGGCTGGAACGAGTACGCGATCGAGCTCGAAACGAATCACAGCCGGAAGGTGTCCGGCTCCGCGTTGATCACGTTAGGCGGGTTCTGGACGGGGACGCAGAAATCAACGAAAGTGGGCGTCGTGTTCAGGCCGTCGTATCACCTGTCGTTCGACACCGCGCTGCAGCGCAACGACATCAGCCTGCCCTTTCCGATGCACGACTTCGTGACGAACCTCGTGACGTCGAGGGTCGGCTACGCGTTCAATACCCGCACGTTCCTCGATACGCTGCTGCAGTACAACACCGATCTGAAACAGTTCAGCGCGAACGTGCGGTTCGATCTCATCCACCGCCCGCTGAGCGACCTGTTCGTCGTCTACAACGAGCAGCAGCAGACGAACCGCGACCTGACGTCAGGCCGCGGTTTGATCCTCAAATACACGCACATGCTCGCGTTCTAGCGGCGATAGTACCCGGGATTGCGCGCGTAGCGGTTGTAGCCCTGCGCGTAGCCGGCGCGGAATCCCTCGCGGAACGATCGCCGGTAGAAGTCGCGGTTTCCGTAGTCGCGGTGATAGCCGTTGTCGGCGTCGCGCCATTCGCCGTGGCGGTCGTACTCGAACGAACGGCCCCTGCGCCCGTCTTTTTCTCCAGCGCTGATGCCGTCGCGAAATCCGTTGTCGTACGCGCGACGCTCGATCCCGCGTCCGACGCCATTCCCGCCGTAGGGACGATCGCCACGATAGATGTACTGCCCGGATGCGCAGGCAGGCGTCGCGATCAGCGCGCCGGTCAGAAGCAGCAGAGCGGGCAGGTAACGTGAAGTTCTCGACATGGTGGCCTCCAGCCTTAGCTGTTTCCTTAGTGATCAAGCTGGATGCCACGTGCGAACGGCCGAAAACGCCGGATAAGTCGTGTAGGTCGGACACGCCGAGCAGGTCGCGTAAGGAATTCAGAGGTTTTCAGAGGTCAGCTGCGTCCGTCAACGAGGACAGGCGGATGGACTAAACCTACCAGACCCATCCGACCCACTTGACCCAGGCGACCTACTCCGTCCAAAGGAGCACTTGTTGAGATCCGCGGGCCCGCTTGACGTCGAGCACGAGGCCCGGGCCGTGCCGCTCGAGATCTTCGAGCGTCACTCTTCCGCTCGTGTCGTCGTCGAGCACGTCGAGATTCGCAATGCGGATGCGGCCCCCGGCCGACATGACCTTGAGCAGCCATCCCGGCACGTCGAGGTGTGTAAGCTTGCGCGCGCGGCCATCGTACACGAGCGCGTGGAGCGACTGAATCTCGCGCCGCGGTCCTGACGTGTTCCGGTGCAGGACCGGCTCGTCGGCCGTCAGCTCGATGAGCGGCTGCTGGTTGACGAATCGGGCGCGGGCGGTCGCGAACTCCTGCTCCGCCGACTCCTGGGGAATGAACCTCGCGTTCACGTGGGAGTAGATGAAGAACGCGGTGCCGCCGACGATGCCTATGGCGAGCAGGCCGATGACGATGACTGAGGCGATGACGATCGAGATCCAGGTCTTCCTGGTCTTGTTGTCCATAACAGGCAGCCCTGACCGCCTTCGCCAAGGCTACGGCGGTCAAGAAGCGCTGCGATGCCACGGCATCGCATGGTTACCGGAGCAGGCGTTTTGCTTCGTCTGCCATCGCCTGATCATTATCGCTCTCGCACAAGGCGATCGCGGTCTCGAGTTCCTGGCGCGCCGCCGCGCGAGCGCCGGCCTTGAACGCGAGCTTGCCAAGCTCGAGATGCGAGCGTCCGTACACCCATTTGCGCCCTTCGGTCGAGAGCGCCTGCTTCAAGTCGCCCTGCGCCTCCGCCGACCGACCCAGCGCCGCGCGGGCCGCTCCGCGCTTGTACAACCACAACGCGTCCTCGCCGAACATTCGCTGACGCCGATCATTGACGAATCGGGCAAGCCCTTCGTTCAGCACGCGCTCGGCCTCCGCCGCCCGGCCGGCGCGCAGCTGGGTGGAACCGGTTTCGAGCCAGACGAGCCGATTCCGCGGGTATCGCTCGCGCAGGATGGCGAGCTCCTTCAAGGCGTCGTCATACCGCCTTTCACGGTTGTACAGAAGGATGAGGGCGAAGCGGGCATCCTCCTGGTTGTCTCCGCCGTAGACGGCCGCTTCTTCGACCATCTTGAGGCCGCGTTCCTTGCCGCCGCCGAAGCCGACGACATAAGCCATCCACCGGAGCGGCGTCGCCAGCGCCGACACGATGTAACGGTACGTGCCGACGATCAAGCCGGCGTCCTTGCGGCGCGGATCGAGCTCCAGCACCTTTTCATGTTCGTCGTACGCCTCGCGCGCCGCGCGGAACGCGCCGAGGACGCTGCCCTCGACCGTCGCGCTGTAAGACGCGCGAAGGCCGACAGCGGCGCCCAGTTGATAGTGCGCGTCAGCGTCGCGCGGATTTACGGCGATTCGCTGGCGCGCGATCGCGAGCGCTCGCTCGACAGCATCGGTGAACGCTTTCGTGGATTCGGACGGCGCGGCCGAGCTCGGGCCGGTCGGCTTCGTGACGCGGCCCAGATAATCGTCGACCGTCATGTTGCCGCGGCGGAACGTGATGCTCAGCCATAAGCCGGTGGCGAGTCCCCGGTACGCGGCGGCGTCCTGCGAGTCCGCGGCAATCGCCTGGCGGAACGTCTCGATCGCCTGATCGCGATCGAGGTTATAGATTTGAATGCTTGCGCGCGCGCGCAGCGCGACCGATTCCGGATTGCCTCGCGCGTCGGCGGCGCACGCAAGGCTCAGGACCGCGGCAAATGACGCTCCGCGTCGCATATCGCGATCTTACGGCGGCTTGCGTGCGCTTGTGCCTTCTGAATACAATCCACCCGTTTATGGATAAATCCGCGACGCACCACCCGACGGTTGCGCATCCGCACGTCGAACATGCGCACGAAGAGCTGGGATTCTGGCGCACGTACGTGTTCTCCGTCGATCACAAGTGGATCGGCATTCAGTACGCGGTCACTGGTCTGCTGTTCCTGCTCTTCGGCTTCAGCCTGATGATGCTCATGCGGTGGCAGCTGGCCTATCCGGGCCGGCCGATTCCGCTGATCGGCGGTTTGTTCGGCCAGGACAAAGCGCCGGGCGGGATCATGCTGCCCGAGTTCTACAACCAGCTCGGGGCGATGCACGGCACGATCATGGTTTTCATGGGAGTGGTGCCGCTGGCGGTCGGCGGATTCGGGAATTTCGTGTTGCCGCTGCAGATCGGCGCGCCCGACATGGCATTCCCGAAAATCAACATGATGAGTTACTGGGCGTACTTCCTGGGCGGCGTGACGATGCTCGCGAGCTTCTTCATGCCGGGCGGAGCCGCCCAATCTGGATGGACGTCCTATCCGCCGCTCTCCGTCATCAATCAGGGGCAGCAGACGATGTGGCTGATCGGGATGATGTTCCTGATCACGTCGTCGCTGCTCGGCTCGCTCAACTTCATCACGACGACGGTGCAGCTGCGTGCCAAGGGTCTGAGCTGGATGCGCCTGCCGTTTTTCGTGTGGGCGCAGTTCGTCACGTCGTTCCTGCTGCTCCTCGCGTTCCCGCCGCTCGAGGCCGCGGGCATCCTGCAGCTGATGGACAAAGTCGCCGGCACGAGCTTCTTCATGCCGAGCGGGCTCGTCGTCAGCAACCGGATCGTGACGAGCATGACGGGCATTGCGCAGGGCAGCGTGGCGTCGGGGGGCGGCAACCCGCTGCTGTGGCAGCACCTGTTCTGGTTCCTCGCTCATCCGGAGGTCTACGTGCTGATTCTTCCGGCGATGGGCATCGTCTCGGAGATCATCGCGAACAACACGCGCAAACCACTCTGGGGCTACCGTGCGCTGGTGTACTCCCTCGTGTTCCTTGGCTTCATGTCCTTCATCGTCTGGGCGCACCACATGTTCATGACCGGCATGGGGACGACGATGAGCGCGTTCTTCCAGACGACGACGATGATCATCTCGATTCCGTCGGTCGTCATCCTGACCGCGCTGCTGATGTCGCTGGTCGGCGCGTCGATACGCTTCACGACGCCGATGCTCTTCGCGCTTGCGTTCCTGCCGATGTTCGGCATCGGCGGCCTGACGGGACTGCCGCTGGGGCTCGCGCCGTCCGACATTCATCTGCACGACACCTACTACGTGATCGGCCATTTCCATTACGTCGTCGCGCCGGGAACCATCTTCGCGCTCTTCGCCGGCGTGTATTACTGGTTCCCGAAGGCGACGGGACGGAAGATGAACGATCTGCTCGGACAGCTGCACTTCTGGGGATCGTTCGTCGCGATCAATCTCGTGTTCTTTCCGATGTTCATCGAAGGGCTCGCGGGAATGAACCGCCGCATGTACGACGGTGGCGCGCAGTTCGCGCACACGAAGTCGGTGCTGTACTGGAACGTCGTCCAGGGCTATGCGGCGTGGGCGCTCGGCCTGTTCCAGCTGTTCTTCATCGTCAACTTCTTCATGAGCATCAAGTGGGGCAAGGCGGTCGATCGGAATCCGTGGGAAGCCACGACGCTGGAGTGGGCGGCGCCGTCGCCGCCGCCGCACGGAAACTTCCTGACCGAACCGATTGCGTATCGCGCGCCGTACGAGTACAGCGTTCCGGGCGCGGCGAAGGACTTCACGCCGCAGTTCGAGCCGGAGAGAGCGTAAGAACGGAGAGTTTCTGTGAATATTCCGTACACCGTCGAAGAGCGGCCGGATACCGGGCTCGCCAACGGCAAACTCGGCATCTGGCTGTTTCTCGCGTCGGAAGTCATGCTCTTCGGCGCGCTCTTCTCGACCTATATCATCCTGCGCGTCGGCGCGACCGAGTGGCCGCACGGCGAGCTGAACATCCCGCTCGGCGCGATCAATACCGTCATCCTGATCTCGTCGTCGGTGACGATGGTGATGGCGTGGGCCTCGCTCAAGATGAACGAGTGGGGCAAGCATCGTCTGTATCTGCTCGCCACGTTCGTGCTGGCGGCGGTGTTCCTCGTCAACAAGTATTTCGAGTACTCGGCGCACTTCGCGACCGGCGAAGGGCCGTGGCACAGCACGTTTCTCGCGATCTACTTCACGATGACCGGGCTTCACGGGCTGCACATCCTCGGCGGGATGATCGTGATGGCGTATTTTCTCGGACCCGGCGCGAAGCTCTGGAAGACGAATCCCGATCAATTCGCGAACCGCATCGAGTACACCGGGCTGTACTGGCACTTCGTCGATCTGGTCTGGATCTTCCTGTTCCCGGTTTTGTACTTGTTGTGAAGCAGCCCAAAGCGGCTGCCTACCGGCCGTCAGGGCTGTGACGTTCTGTTCTGGATACGCCCGAGCGCAGCGCCTGCGGCTCGAGCGAGCGAAGGCGCGAGCGAGACGAGCGGGGGTGGGGCCCCGCGAGCGTTGAGAAAAGTCGAGGGCGTCAGCACGTGCCAGCCTTGAGCCGTTGCGAGGCGCGAAGGCGCCGAGCAACCGCGGCGGGGGTGGGGTCCCCGCCGCGATGCGAAAACGTGGGGCCCCACGCGTTAAAAAGTAGGATATCGAATGCATTCGGATCCGGCTGCAGTCAGGAAATCGGTTCGCCTGTACGTGACGATCGGTGTATCGCTCCTGGTGTTCACGGCGATCACCGTGATGGCGAATCGGCTTCACCTCGTCGTGCCGATCGCGATCACCGTGGCGATCATCATCGCGTGCATCAAGGGATCGATGGTGGCGAGCGTCTTCATGCACCTCACCCACGAGAAGAAATGGATCTACGGCGCGCTGCTCCTGACGGTCGTGTTCTTTATCTTCCTGATGTGCATCCCGCTTTTCACGATCATGGACAGCATCGGCACTCCGGTGCGGGCGACGCCGATCGAGCACGCGGGGCATTGACGTGTCGCTGAAAGCATTTCACCTTTTCTTCATCGCGGTTTCGGTGATCCTCTCCGCCTTCATGACGGCGTGGAGCGTGAATCGATATCAGGCAGCGCACGATTCGGCGTATGCGCTCGGCGCCGTGCTCTCGATCGCCTGCGGCATCGTGCTCGCCGTCTACGGCACGATGTTTCAACGGAAGATGCGTCGTTTGTGAGGCAGAAACCGTGGTAAGACGTCTATTCCTCACGACGTTCCTCGTCGCAGCGCCGAAAGTCGCGCTCGCGTGCCCCGTGTGCTTCGGTGAGAACGACTCGCCGATGGCGCAGGCGATGAACTCGGGCATCCTGTTGATGCTCGGCGTTGTCGCGGTCATGCTGACCGCGTTCGCATCGTTCTTCATTTATCTGATCCGCCGCGCGAAGCAGGCGGCCGCCGAAGAGGCCGCTGGAATGCAGCGCCAGGAAGGGACCGCTCAATGCTGAGTTACATGCCCATTCAGGCGTCGGCGCACGCCGCCGAGATCGACCAGATGACTATCCTGGTTCACTGGTTGATGGCCGTGCTGTTCGTCGGCTGGGGCGCGTTCTTCATCTACGTAGTCTTCCGGTACCGCAGCGGCGCGAATCCGAAAGCCAGTTACGAAGGCGCGAAAGGCAAGATCTCGAAAGGCCTGGAAATCGGCGTCGTCATCGCCGAGATGGTGCTGCTCGTCTTCTACGCGATTCCGGCGTGGGCGAAGCGAGTGAAACAGTTTCCGCCCGAGAACGAGGCGACCGTCGTTCGCGTGATCGCCGAGCAGTTCGCATGGAACATCCAGTATCCGGGCCCCGACGGCAAGTTCGGCCGTACCAAGCCGGAGCTCGTGAGCGCCGACAATCCGATCGGTCTCGATCGCTCGGATCCCGTCGCGAAAGACGACGTCACCGAGATCAATCAGCTGCATCTTCCGGTGGACCGTCCGGTGCTCGTGCACCTGTCGAGCAAGGACGTCATCCACAGCTTCGGCTTGTACGAGATGCGCGTGAAGCAGGACGCGATTCCGGGCATGAGCATCCCTGTGTGGTTCATCCCGACCCGGATCGGCGAGTACGACATCGCGTGCTCGCAGCTTTGCGGTCTCGGTCACTTCCGCATGCGCGGATTCCTCAGCATTCAGAGCGACGCCGATTACCGGAAGTGGATGGACGACGAGCTCAAGGGGCTGCAGCCCGCCCGGTAGCGGGAGCTTGCTTCGCCCGCCGCCGACGGGCGCCTATACGGTCCGAGCAACCTCGGCCCCTACAATGTAAGCTGCTGTCCGATGTTGCGCTCGACCGCGCGCCGATAGGCCAGATCGGCCGCCGTCACATCTTCTACGGCCATCCCGAGCGACTTGAAGATCGTTATCTCGGTGTCGCTGCGGCGGCCGGTCGCGCCGTCGACGAGCTCGCCAATCTCGGCGACGATGTGCTCCGTGCTGAATCGCCCTTCCTGAATGCCAAGCACGACGTCTCCCGATTCGACGAGGGCGGCGGCGCGTGAATCGACGAACAGCCGCGCGCGCGCGACGAGCTCGGGATCCATCTCACGCTGCGTCGGCCGGCACGCGCCGATGCAGATGACGTGGGCGCCCGGCTTCACCCAGCCGTTTTCGATCACCGGTATGGGAGACGAGGTCACGAGGACGATGATGTCTGCGCCGACGACCGCCTCGCCGGCGTGATCGACCGCCTTGATGCCATGCGACGCGGCGAACGACTCGCGATGCGCGCGATTGGGACTCCAGACCGCCGTGTGCCGGATGTGATGTACACGTCCGAGCGCCTCGAGATGGCTGTGCGCCTGAACACCCGAGCCGATGATCGCGATCGACGATGCCGTCTTGCGCGCCAGGAGGCGCGACGACACGGCAGACACGGCGCCGGTGCGCGCCTCAGTGATGAAGCGGCCGTCGAGCAGCGCGCGAAGCGCCCCGGTTTCGGGATCGAGGAGGAGGATGGATGCGAGATGGGACGGCAGGCCCCGCGCGTGGTTCGCCGCGAACACGGTCACGAGCTTCGTTCCGAGCGCATCGGGATCGCGAACCAGCGCAGGCATGGAGCCGAAAAAGGCCTGGTCGCCTTTTACAGAAATGACGGGGCGCACCGGCTGTTCGACGCGGCCGGATGAAAACCGCTGCAGTGCGGACGTCATCGTCTCGATGAGATCGTCCATCGTCAGAACGGATTTGACGTCGGCTTCGGTCAGGAGGCGAAAGCAGATTGGCATGAGCGGATGGCTTCGCGAATGGTGTTGCAGTGAATCGTGACGATGGCGTCGACATCGGGACAGTAGCCGCCGCTCATCGTGATGACGACGGGAATGGCGCGGGCGCGGCATTCGGCGAAGACGAAGCGGTCGCGTTCGGCCAGTCCATCGATCGTGAGCTTCAGTTTGCCGAGCCGGTCGGCTTGGTAGGGATCGGCGCCGGCGAGATAAAACACGATGTCTGGTCGATGGCGGTCGAGCACATCAGGCAAATGCGCGGCGAGAGCGTCCAGGTATTCGGCGTCGCCGGCGCCGTCGTCAAAGGTGACGTCGAGGTCGCTGAGCTCTTTGCGGAATGGAAAATTGTTCGCGCCGTGCAGAGAGAGCGTGAAGACCGCCGGTTCGTCGTGAAAGATTGCTGCGGTGCCGTTGCCCTGATGCACGTCGCAATCGACGACGGCGGCGCGCACGATCGCGCGATCGCGCAACAGAACGGTCGCCGCGACCGCGACGTCGTTGAAAACGCAGTAGCCTTCACCGCGGTCGCGAAAGGCATGGTGCGTGCCGCCGGCGAGGTTGGAGGAGATGCTGGCTGCGCCACAGACTTCTCGCGCCGCGGCCAGCGTGGCGCCGACCGAGCGGCGGGCGCGCTCGACCATCTTCGGCGACCAGGGAAAACCGATGCGCCGCTGCAGGTCGGGCGCAAGGGTCCCCTTCTCGACTGCCTCGACGTAACCCGCATCGTGGACGAGTCGCAGATCGTCCAGGTCGATCGCATCGGGTACGTGAAGATCGTCCGCGGTCAGCAGACCCTCGACGACTAGCCGCTCCCGCAGCAGCCGGTACTTCGCCATCGGGAATCGATGCTGCTCCGGCAGCGGCAGCACGAACGTGTCGGAGTAAAACGCCTTCACTGAGTTCTGCGATTATAGAACCTTGCAAACCTTGCGGAACCGGGCGAACCGATGATCGAACTCCGAACCATCGACGCGCACGCGGCCGGAGAACCGCTGCGCCTGATCGTCGGCGGCTTTCCGTCGCCGCATGGCAGGACGATGCTCGACAAGCGCGAGTGGCTGAAGCGGCACGCGGATCATCTTCGCCGTGCGGTGATGCTCGAGCCCCGCGGACACGCCGACATGTACGGCGCCCTGCTCACCGAGCCGGTCATGCCCGGGTCGCATGCCGGCGTTCTCTTCATGCACAACGAAGGCTACAGCACGATGTGCGGACACGGCATCATCGCCGTGACGACGATCGCGCTCGAGCGCGGCATCCTCGTGCCGGGCGGCGATGGCTGTTCGATCGTGTATGACGCGCCGGCGGGGGCCATCCGCGCGCGAGCGAAACGGGCGGGAGCGGCAGAAGGGGCGGGACGGGTGGACAGCGTCGCTTTTCAGAACGTGCCGTCGTTCGTGCTGCACGGCGGCCTGACGGTGAGGCTCGCGACTCGTCACATTCGGGCAGACGTCGCGTTCGGCGGCGCGTTCTACGCGATCGTGGATAGCGAAGCGGTGGGCCTGCCAATCGACGCACCGCATCTGCCGGATCTGCGTCGCATCGGCATGGAGATCAAAGTCGCGATCGAGCGCGAGCAGAAAATCGTCCACCCGCTCGAACCAGGGCTGCGCGGAATCTACGGAACGATCTTCACCGGTCCGCCGGAGAGCACCGGGAAGGGCGCTGCCGATCTCCGCAACGTGACGATTTTCGCCGACGCCGAAGTCGATCGATCTCCGTGCGGGACCGGCACCGCA